>Ga0316207_10000204_pt1 | contig 117299 bp, 107 predicted proteins | sample 6weekpyrite_MG_FD_204943 | JGI IMG/M metagenome (GOLD analysis project Ga0316207, IMG submission 204943) | Microbial mat bacterial communities from mineral coupon in-situ incubated in ocean water Damariscotta River, Maine, United States -... | ecosystem: Environmental > Aquatic > Marine >...
CAGCCTCTAATCTAAATTCGGGGGTAAATGTAGGTCTCGTTCGGTTTGTCATTTTTTCACCTAAGTGGTTAAGAAGTGTATGATAACACTTCTGTTTAGGTGGCCAAATTAACTATGCCACTACACAGGCACTTCTAAGGACCAGGTGATCATGCACTTAAAACCAATTGAGTGAGTTGTTCGATCAGCTGAGGATGCGTGGGCAACGATATTTCGGCCCCACTGGGGAAGCGGATCTGTATTTTTTCATGACTTAGTGGTGTTGGCATATCCATATCTGGTTTAACTGTCGTCCGGACGAATGCTTGATGACCGATTGGTGGGTTATTTGCCAAAGTTAAAACACCAAGTTGTAACAATTTTGTCTTCACATTATACAGCGCGTTAACACTGAGACCTTTTTGTTTGCAATAATCGGTATATGATAGTCCATCTTGATGTGCTGCTTTAATGTGGTCAAGCCATTGTGCCTGAGTTTTGGTTAATTGCGGCATTTCTTGTCTCCTGCGTAAAATTCACAGGATAATCATTTGATGGTAAAAATCGAGATGTGCTTTATTGAGCGCTTACGGTTATTGGGTGAAGTGTGATTTGACATTGCGGCTCTCCTCTCGATTGATGTCGAAGAAGATACTAGCAGGCGCTCTGGCTAACTGAATATAACGTGGTATTTTGAACGCTTACGAATAAAATAAATACTGGATTTACCAATAACGGGCTTGGTTTGGCGCTTACCAAATAATCCCCACCTTGATTATCACTTCCGTCGAGGATCAAATCTTTTTGAAAAGTTATGAAATGTTTTTCTATGCTTCAATGGCACCAACATCCTTAATCCTGGAAAAAGCACCCCAATATAAGCTGTAGGACCCGCCTTTACCCGCCAGCATCCTTTTATACCCATCAATACTTTTGTCCAAGTTACACTCCAATTATTTTTTTTATAATAGTCACCAGTTTGCCTGTACTTTATTAATACTTCAGGGAGATTGGCCATCTTCAGCCCTGCCGCTACACACCTAAACCAAAGATCGTAATCCTGTCTCCGTCCGATTAAAGGATAGGATCCCACCTTTAATATTGACTCCCTTTTAAAAACTACAGACGGATGAATAAAAGGACAAGTCCACACGTATTTATAAATTTCACTCTGAGAAGACGGAACCCGTCTAACATCAATGTCGCAACCATCTTCATCTATATCCATAGCCCAACCACCAATAACATCAACGTTATTATTCTCGATATAGCTTATTTGCTTTTGCAATCGATCGTTTATAGATACATCATCCGCATCCATTCTTGCAATCCACTGAGTGGTCGCCTTTAAAACGCCTTCGTTCAAGGAGACACCCAAACCCAATGGTCTATCATGTGTAATAACAGCAATCCTATTATCTAGCGCCTTATATTTTTGTATGATCTCACTACTTCCATCAGTTGAGCCATCATCAATAATTAGAAAGTCAAAATCGCCGTACGTTTGACTTAAAATGCTATTGATAGATTCATCCAAAAAGTTTCCGCCATTGCAGACGCACATCAATACCGTTATTTTATTCATTTAATTAACAATTTCATTTCATTTTCAACCGCATCAGCCCCAATCATTTTTTCAATAACTTGCTGAATCATATATTTTGTTTCCCAATTCAATTGGTCATGAATTATTAATCTCTAGGTAACATGACAATTCACCATCTAAGCATGGGATACTGAAAGCATTAACTGTTTTTTTTCAAATGCTGTTTTCATAATAATACTTCTGATTTCTTCTTCAGATAATTTTTATTTAAACAACATGTATAACAATTTAAAAGTTCCAGATATCCTCTGTTTTTCACCGTATCATTTAATTTCTTTTTATTTCACATAGTATCTATTATAACTTTTAGAATTATTGGCTCTGATTACCTTTAAATTAAAAAGATCGCGCTGACCACTTGAATACATCACCGCTGCTTTTCGGGGGATTACTGTATCTAGTTATCGCTAATGTTAAGCATACGTTTATCAAAACAAGCTGAATTTTCACTCAGATACATCTACATCAAAATTAATAATTCTCATCGCATCATTTCACTCAATATATTTACCATATTTATTTTTCAACCCGTCAGATATACCTCGAGTTATATATTTAAGTCTTTGCCGCCCACTGTTTAAGCACAATGGATAAATTATTAATTTAAATACGATTTTAGCAAGACCTGAAATCTTCCAATACAAAGGAACATAATTTCTAGGAACTAAAAGTAAAGTATTTCTTACTTGGTAATAATGCCTTATAGGACTAGGGACTCCAACATACATAAATCCTAATATTTTCTTTTTACCCTCACCTAACCTATGTGCAAGCAAAGCATTATTGTTTTTTATAACTAAAAATCCATTTTTTCTTATTCTCCAACAATACTCAGAATCAACCGCATCTATAAATAAACCATCATCCATCCCACCGACAACTTCATATACTCCCTTAGGTATTAAACTTCCGGAGCTAAGTGTTTGCTCAAGTGAAACATAATTTGTATTTTGAACATATTCCCCTTTTTTCAACCTAGCCTTGTTTAACTCTTTTGTAACCTTATCAAAATCCTGTGGACCAACTAGCCCTACTTTATAGCCTTTATTCTCTAACTCTAAGTAACATGACAATAAATTTGAAACTAAATTTTCACTTGGAATACTATCTTGATCCATTTGGAGTACAAAATCTGCCCCGTTTTCAAAAGCCCATTTCATGCCTATAGTTTGAGCTTTTGCTATACCTAAATTCCCTTCAAAGTTAAAAAATTTAACATTTTTATCCTCAAAAACCATGTCATCGTTAGAATTATTACAAACTACAACCACATCTACTTGAGCTTTTAATCTATCAACTGCTTGATGGAGTTCTTCTATATCAGGGTTATATGCTATGAGTATTGCGTATATTGTTTTCAATGGGCTTACCTTTTCTTGAGACCTGAAACATCAAATAAGACACTAAAAATAAGGGAGTAAATATTAGACCTATTGAGAAATAATATCCGACTGCCATTCCAGAAGGATCTTGATTTAAATTATTAGCCGCCAAACTCAACAACACATATAGACTCATTGTAATCAAATTAAATTTAAAATATTTATATAAAAAATTCCGAATAAAACTCATTAAAAAACCCATGATAAACGAGAAAACAATCGACCCTATATAACCAAAATAAAACAACCCGAAAGTATTATGTCTATCATTTGGCCCGGTTAACACATCAAGCTCATAATGATATTGAAACGCTAAAAGCCCATGATTAGCTGGCAACTCATTCCAACTAACAATTCTTAACCCTCCTAAGATATCTCTAAATAATGCAATAAAGCCATTTTCTTCTGGAAAACTAAATAATATATCGTTTGGATATACCATATAAAAAATTTGCCCCGTATGTATAAATCTCATTGCAATGGCAATAATTACTTCTACAACATTATCAAATCCAGCCTGAATAAATACTGTAAATATAGCCGCTGGAAATAGTAAAATAGCTATTGCATACATTATTCTAGTAGCTTTTTTTTCAACTTTTGAACTATGATTTCTTTTTCTCGAATAATACAGCATCAAAGAGATTACAAATATCATTACGATGAGCGCACCTTTTGAACCACTTACTACTGCCACAAAAAGATAAAAAAACAATGCTAATTTATGGAGAAATTTAGGAAGCCCAAAAGAATTGGAAAATATTACAGAATATGAAGATATAACCAATACTACTGTAGATGTAACATATATTATCCGAGATAGTATACCGAAACCACTACCACCACTAAAAACCTCCAACCTTGAATCAAGAAAAACAGGAAGCCCGTGATAGTAATACACGATCATCTGGGATACAAAAAAAAGAAAAAAACTTAATAAATATAAATTTGTAGCAATACCTTTCGCTAGATATGCACCCCCCCCGCCCCCAACTTTACATAATCTAGGTCTTTTAAAAGAACTTAAACCTATAAAAAAAGCAAGCTGAGTCAAAAGAAAAGAATAAAAATAAAATGCAGCAATTAATTCGAAATAATAGAGGTAAAAAACAACACTATAACCTGCAGCAGCCATCAACAAATTAAAGAATAATGGGTCGAATATTGAATAAATTTGTTTCCTAACAATCATAAATGTTACGATATAGCTAATGAGCAAAAACACAAGAGCCATCCCTAAGTTTTCATAATAATGAAGATGAAACTCAATATTACTCATCTGTATATAAGTTTTCCGTATATTTAATTGTATTAAGCCTCAAAAAACTATTCAGTTTAATACTTTTATTGATCTAAAATGTACTAGGTACGACCTGATCTGACGGTTACCCGTTTTTTACTGGTGCATGTTAGATTAGATTTTTGGAATGGCAACACTATTTCGTACCTAGATCGCTTTCAATTTTGTTTACTTGATCCAGTCTGATTTGTTCATTTTGCCAAATTCTTTTCCACCCAAATCGATTTACCATCAAAATGATTGATCTGAAATAAATGGAGACTTAAAATCAGATGAATTTATATAATTGATAATATTACTATTATCAATGGCATTATTTTCTTTCACTTTCTGAACTACAACTAAAATATGACTAGGCGCTATACACTCTATTACCATGATTTTAAGTCGCAAATAATCCATAAGTTCAACCACATTCCTAGCCGTAAAAGTGTGGTGATGCAAACATCTATTTTCATAATTTAATTGACTTCTATTCTTAAACTCTTCAAATGTTCCTGCATCTGGATCCAACTTCAAATCATGCGTTTTCAATATCTCATCCAAATGAGTCAAGTCATATTCATCCACATCATTCTTGTAATCTTCAATAAAATGCTCAAGCGTTGTAGTAGGTCTTTTATGATCAAACGTACCATCTTTATGAGGTATAACTAAAACCAAATGACCATTTTCTTTAATAACTCTAAGCCACTCATTTATGCATTGTATAGTATTAGCGGTATGCTCTATCATATGAGATGATAGTAGAAAGTCATATTTATCATCATCTATTCCCTTTAAGTCTGTAGCTTCCAATATATATTGTGTACCTGCCCCCCTACTCCTGTGATATCTGTATTCATATCTTTTACTTATTTCACCTTCCCAAACAGTATTTCCCGAAAAGTTGCAATTATCTAAGTGCTTTATATACTTATACAGCCGTATCTGTCCGCTATCTGTAAATATAAAACTCGCACCTCCTACCTCAAATCCACGACCACTTGACACTATATCTTTTACGACTTCATAGAATTTTATTTTTTTTGGAAACAACCGCCTATTTGCAGCATCGACTATTCCACTCAGACCCCTTGCTTTATACTTCTTTACTATGTTTCTAAACATACATTACTTCTTTATTTTGTCTTTCACTATATTGATAATTTCCATGAAATCACTCTCAAACCTTAACAAACAAATCAAATACTTTATTTTATTTTGCAAAGATAATTTCAAGAAACTCCTATTCAATAACTGTTTTCGTGCCTTTGACTGATACTCATAGAGATTATTGCTGTAATTATCTTCCACCTTCATTACTTTAGAATTTAGGCTGGTTTTCTTTATATCTTTTATTATTTCATCAAAAGTTAAATTCCATTTTGTTGTTAAGTGCGGCTCTACTAAACCAACCACACCACTGTTGCCATCAAGCAAACCTATAATCTTTTTTGAAACTTCTTTACTTTCTACAACAGATGATTTCAAACTATCAAACTCAAAAAATATATGTTTAACTTTAATTGACGGAATATCGAATGTTATAGCATCTAAGGTAGAAGTCCCCCCACCCATAGGAAAGCTATCAACATATATATCAGCAATCGAATAATACGAATTGATTTCATCTCTATTTATAGCACCTACAAACCTAACATTTTCACTCTGCCACAAGTCACCCCAAAAAGCCTCACTGTGCTCCCCCACTACAATAAAAACAACTTTTTTATCTACTTTTAAAACCTCTTTTATCACATCCTTAAAACTGTATTCATTTTCTTTGACGTGATATCTATGCTCATGTCCTATGGTAAGAATAACCTTTTCATCATCTGCAATACTTAACGAATCCTTCAGGGTAGTTTCAATAGCTTGTTTAGTTGACAAAGGAATCGGCAACAAATAGCACTTCCCGCCCCCTCTATTTGACTGAGAAAAGTTCATGCCATCTGTACTCATCTCAAGACTAAACTTTACTATAGAAGAACCTACCCAATATAAATGATCTGCATGATTATAAACGAAAATATTTTTAGTCGAGCTAAACTGACTTAAAGCAATTATCGGCAAAACATCGTACATATTGTGGTGAAGTATTATGTTTTCGTACTTCTGTGAGACTTCAACAAGCTCAAGTATTTTATCTAAAACATTCAAACCTGATAAATCATAAAGCCGATTTTCTTTATTAATTTTTTGTAAAAATAGAGGTAAATCAGGGTCATTATTATTCAACAACAAAACGTCATGACACTCCCCATCGTATTGCCCTCTATTGAATAGAAAATTTTCTACCAGTTTAGTGTGACCTCCTGTTGTGAAAGTCCTAGTCATTACATGCAAGAAACTATTTTTCTTACACTCACCTTCCTTCTTAACAGCGAAACTTTTACCAATTTCCTTCAGCATATTTTCCATAGGAGCATAACTAAATACTCCACAATGATTATTTGTCATGAAATGATTGGCACTTTCTAGAAGGTAAATTTTCTGACCCAGATTCTCTTCATTCTTCGATAGCGATATTACTCCATCTACAAATCGCAATCTTCTATTAAAAACAACTTCACTCATTAATATACTTCTTAAAAATCAAATAAATCACGAGAAGATAGACAGCATAATTAGCAGCGTACGAATAAGTAATACCAACTAAACCAAACTGTTCTACAAAATAAATTGACAACCCTATAAAACTTAAACTGCCAAAAATCTCCAAACCCACATAGGTTTTTGTCATTGATTTGGCAATTGTTATAAAACCTAGCAACCAGGATGCAATCTTGATAACATCACCTATCAATTGCCACAAAAAGAGATCAATCATTGGCATGAAACTATCACTAAAAGCTATAAGTATCACATACTCTTTTAGTAGAAAAATCATGGCGGCCATCACTAACACTATAGGCATAATAACTCTATACCCATCAAATATTTCCTTTTTCAGCTCCTTTTTACACTGGATTTCAGATAACTTTGGAAGGTAATAGACGCTCAGTGAAGTTGTAACAACCATAAGATACATGGTTGAAATATACCAAATACCTTGCCAATAGCCTGCCTCATCCCAACTTAGATTCTCACCTATATAGTTCCTAACTATTAGATGACTTACGGGAACGGTGAGAGCTGAGGTGATGGCCATAAGAGAAAATTTACTCAGCTTGATTAAGCTCTCTTTATCCAAACCTTGCTTAAAGTTCTCAAATTGAAACCAAGAACTTCTCACCACAAATCCTAAAGTTACAAAAAATATTACTGACTGATTTACCACCAGAGCGTATAAGGCACCTATGAGATTAAGCTGCATAATTAAAAATGACGTGAAAAACAGCGCAAATAGACTACTGGCAATATTTGCAAAGACATATTTTTTTATCTCTTTTTGTCCATTTAAAATGGACATTAAAATAGTATTAAGTGCAAATAAAAATACAGTGATCCCAAATACGATAAACACACTGCTATACTGACTGTCTTTTAAGATTAGTTCTGAAAAATAATCACTAAATCCGAAAAGCAAAATGGAAATTAGAAAGGAGCAAATAACACTTATAACAATACTTGAACTAAATATTTTTTGTTTTTCTTCTATTGTATTGCATTCTGCTGTATACTTTACGACTCCTTGCGAAATCGCGCCATTTGAAAAAGTAGTAACTATACTCATAAAGTTTTGTAATTGCCCAATCACGGCAAGACCTGAAGGTCCTACATATATAGCAATTATTTTATTTATAAAAAATCCCGTTGTTATTTTTATAACTGTTGATATTCCTGTTAATATCGAAGTTTTAACTAAATTCATTGATTATCTCAATCACTCTCTGACAATCTTTCTCTGTCATGGCAGAACTAATAGGCAAACTTACCACCTCATCATGAATAGCTTCTGCAAGAGGAAAACTCATAGAATTATAATCAGAGTATGCCTGTTGCTTGTGCGGAGCAACCGGATAGTGAATGACAGAAGAGACACCATGCTCGGCCAGGTAGCTCATGAACCTGTCACGCTGACTTGTACGAACGACATAGAGATGCCATACCGGGCTTAAATCATCTTTGACATGCGGCAACACAATAGCCGGGTTATTAATTCCTCTGGAATAAAATTCAGCAACATCCTGCCTAGCCTTAATTTCCTGATCAAGCCCTTTCAGTTTGACCCGTAAAATAGCCGCCTGTAACTCATCCAGTCGACTATTAACTCCTTTATATGTATTCACATATTTTTCCGGGCTGCCGTAGTTTCGTAAAACCCGAAGTTTATCAGCAAGATCATCATCATTTGTTGTAATGCATCCAGCATCGCCAAGTGCGCCCAGATTTTTTCCCGGGTAGAAGCTAAATCCCGCTGCACTCCCCAACCCGCCAACATGCCTCCCCTTATAGTTGGCTCCATGCGCCTGCGCAGCATCCTCTATAACTAATAAGCCGTATTTTTCAGCAATCCCGCTTATTGCATCCATGTCGCAGGGTCGTCCGTACAAATGCACTGGCATAATTGCTTTAGTATTTTCGTTAATACTTGTCTCAATTAATTCAGGATTTATATTGAAAGTCTTTTCGTCGGGCTCAACAGGAACGGGCCTGGCTCCACACTGGCTCACCGCAAACCAGGTTGCAATAAAGGTATTTGAAGGGACAATCACTTCATCCCCGGGGCCGATATCATATGCTTTTAATGTCAGAAAAAGTGCATCAAGGCCGTTGCCGACACCTATACAATGCTTCACATTAGAATAACCGGCGAATTCCTCTTCAAAACGACGAAGCTCCTCGCCGAGGATATACCAGCCGGAATCAAGTACTCGACTAACAGCATTCATAATTTCGTCGCGATACTGTTCATTTATCGCTTTTAAATCCAGAAAAGGTATGTTCATTTTTTTCACCGAGCCAGCCTCAGGTATTCATCATAGTCTCGAACATAATCACTTTCTTTGTATATATCCGAAGCTAATACCATACATACACTACCGGAAGAAAAGTTATCCAACTCTCTCCATACTTTTGTTTCAAGATACAAACCGTGAAATGATCGGTTCAGATGAATTCGCTTTTTATTGAAGCCATCATCTAAAACAACGTCAAAACTCCCCGACATTGCGATAATTAGCTGGCGAAGGTCATGATGCGCGTGACCACCCCTTTCAGCCCCACCAGGCACATCATATAGATAATAAATTCTCCTTATATCAAAAGGGATATGATTCCCGCCTTCAACAAATGTAAGGTTTCCCCTCGCATCTTTAATTATGGGAAGATTAATAATCTTGCAATCTTCAATAGACACCGTAATCACTCTCCCAGAAGATCGATTTCAAAAAATTCATGCACCATGCTACCTGCTCCAAAATGCTTCTTGAAACTGTATAGCCTTTCATTGAGGTATCTACCCTGATCCTCATTGCTAATGCCAAAATCAAAATATCTATAAGATGACGACTGAGCGTCTGCTATTGCGTTTTCAAGAAGTAAGTTCAAAGCAAAAAGTTCATCACCTTTACCTGACGAGGTGATATATTGTGTATGACAGACAGAGTTGGAATTAAACAATACACACCCTGCTACCAACTCACCTTTGTGTTGCAATCCGCGAAACTCAATTTCCTTTGGAAATCTGCTGTACAAATCCAGAAGCTCATCCAGGGTATGAACCGGTTTTGTGCCGTATTTTTCTTGAAGCCTGTTAGCAAGAACTTCCCATATTTCTCCTGCCATCTCGGCTCCCTCTACTGCGACCAGGTCATTTTTTCGTGCCTTGCCAACGCTCCACTTATGCCCTTTGCTTGGTTTAGCACGATTATTTAGATCTATTATTGCGGATAAGTCCCTACGCACACATTGTGCACCCTTCCTGAACAGGACATATAAATCATCCTGACAAACAATACGATGAAACACCGATGGAACTGTTTTATATAACAGGGTTTCATAACCCTTTTCCCTGTAGTGTGCACAAATCTGGTCAAACGCTGAAATTAACTGCTCCCCTCTGAGCTTGAATGTCGATAAAAGCCCTCCGTAAGTAATACCCGGGTGACTCGTAATCTGCTTTTCATTGCCCGGCTGCTGTGCTGCTGGAAACAGACCATAGACTTTGTTACCAGACATTAATATCAACGACTGATCATTGAAACGATCGCCGTGATAAGAAAGAAACTTCCTCTTATGGAGGAAAGTGGACTGCATGCAAGAGTCAACCGACTTTTCCCATAGGTCCACAAAATTTTCATTGCTTTTATCCAGTAAAATCAGATCAGACATAACTAACAATAAGACCTTTAGTTTCTTTAGCTACTTTAAAATCCTTCAAGCAGATCTCCTTCGAGCTCCGCATAGCCAAAACCATCGATACCCATATTGTTCCCATTATAAAACATATAGGTTTTATCCTTGTACATCACAAGACGCGGGTAACAAAGATGCACGCTATCCCAGCCTTCTTCGGACAAAGCAATACCCAGTAGTTCGTCCTTTCTACGCCATTGTCGACCATCATCAGAAATTGCAACGCCGGGCAAATAGTCTCCGTTGGGCGTACCCCAGGTGTAAAACATGAGATATTTATCCCGCACTTTGTATACAGATGGCCTTCCAATTCTGTATTCTTCACCCTCGCATGGTATTTCCAACTTTCTGTCTTGAATATGAATACCATCAGATGAAGCACCACCCCAAATTTCATATTGAGGAAAGGACTTACCGTCGACCATTTGCCAGTCGTCACCAATGGAGTACCATACTCTCCACTGGTTATCTTCCTTAAGAACGGTATGTATCGCACCAATAAACGTCGCATGCGCGTGTCGATCTAAAACCGGCGTTTCAGAATACCTTTCGAAAGACTCGCCGTCCCTACTTAACGCCAGGCCAGAAAAAGCAAGAAACTTGACCTTATTTACTAATTGAAACCCGATGTAGTACATACGGTATTGGGAACCATCATATACAACGTCACCCAGAATAATTCCGTTATCATCGAAACAGCCATCCCGACCGATATCCAGACAGGGTTTCTCGCTTACTCTGATAATTTCCGAAGGATTATCTGCGCTAACATCTACAAAACCGATACGACTAATACCCGCTTCGTCACGAAAACCTGCATAAACGCGAATTGTTTCACTATTTAGTAATATCGGTGTTGGCGTCAATGCAGAATTATTCATCCAACCCTGATCGCCATTTGGACGATATATCAGGCCTTTTTTATGCCACTTCATATTTCTTCCTCTTTTACCCCTAATGCTCTGTAACTTGTTCGCTTGGGAAGCTCCTTGGCCGGATTACCAACGTATATCTTGCCCGGTTCTGTTTTCTTGGTAATTACTGAACCCGAACCGAGTATATTGTCTTCTGCAATTTTAATATTGTCATTGAGCGTACAGTTAACACCCAGGAAACTGCCTTTTCCAATCACGCAATAACCTGATACAACGACATGTGAAGAGATATATACATTTTCTTCAATCACACTACGATGACCAATGTGGTTACCACTCCACAAAATCACGTTATCACCGACCTTAACCATATGCTGCAGAACATTGTTCTCGAATATGAAGCAATTTTCACCGATTTCCACATTACGCCAAACAAAGGCGTGAGAACTAACATAGGAAACCATTTTGTAGCCCATACTCTTCATTCCCTGAAATAAACGCGTACGAACTCTATTAAGCTGTGTATAGGTGACCGCTACAAATGCGGAGTACTTATTAGGGGGGTATCTACTCTCCACTTGTTCATACTCAATAACAGGCAATCCACACTTTTCATCCTGCTTCTTATATTCCGCCTCAACAGCGAATGCCACAACAGTATATTGCGAGTCATAAGTGAAGTACTCGTATGCGATTTCAGCAAGCTCTCCATCTCCTACAATAACAATTTCTGCGCCATTTTTTTCGATCATAATTACACCTTACGTACTTTGCTATCTGACTTAAATTTCACGCTTTAACCGCTCGATTTCTTTATTTATGCTTTCATACTCTTCAAAAGCCTTACACTGTCCATCGCCTTAACTTCAATTCTTATCGCAGTGAGGACATTTAGTTTGCTACGTTATAACGGGTTGTTTTTGAATTCCCCGATACCTACCAACGACTTATGCATCAAGAGCATTTCCAATCTACTTGTAACTCCATAACATTACCAGGTGGCCAAGCACTACTCATGATAATCCAACGCCCCTACCTATGCCTCTTCACCAACTCATCCCTCTCCGCAGACTTCAAATCTTCTCTAACCATCTCTACAACTAGCTCTTTAAAAGATGTCTTTGGAACCCATCCTAGTTTTTTCTCGGCATTGCTGGGATCACCCAATAGAGTTTCTACTTCTGCAGGACGAAAATATCTTGGATCTACTACAATAATACACGCTCCACTATCATCATAACCCTTTTCGTCAACACCAGAGCCTTCCCAGCGAATTTTAATTCCCAACTCTTCACATGCTGCATTTACAAAATCTCGAACGCTATATTGAATCCCAGTCGCGATAACAAAATCCTCGGGCTGATCCTGCTGCAACATTAACCATTGCATTTCCACATAATCTCTCGCATGGCCCCAATCTCATTTTGCATCTAGATTGCCCAAGTAAAGACAATCCTGAAGCCCAAGCTTAATTCGAGCTAAAGCTCTCGTAATTTTTCTAGTAACGAAAGTCTCTCCTCGTAAAGGAGATTCGTGGTTAAACAATATCCCGTTACACGCATACATACCATACGCTTCTCGATAGTTAACTGTTATCCAATATGCATAAAGCTTAGCTACAGCTAGGGCGAACGCGGATAAAAAGGCGTCGTTTCTTTTTGAGGAATTTCTTGAACCAAGCCGTAAAGTTCCGAAGTCGAAGCTTGATAAAAACGAGTTTTCTTTTCTAGGCCTGATATACGGATAGCCTCAAGGATACGTAACGCACCGAGCGCATCCGAGTTGGCGTTATATTCAGGCTCTTCGAAAGACACTGCTACATGACTTTGAGCTGCTAAATTATAAATTTCATCAGGTTGTACTTTTTGTATGATCCTTATTAAGCTAGAAGAGTCTGTTAAATCACCATGATGTAGTATAAAACGTCGATCCTGTTCATGGGGGTCTTGATATAAATGGTCTATTCTGTCAGTGTTAAACAATGAAGAACGGCGTTTGATACCATGTACTTCATATCCTTTTTCAAGCAGTAGTTCTGCTAAATAAGCACCATCTTGACCTGTAACACCTGTTATTAAAGCTCGCTTCACTTTACACCTTTCTTTTTGCCATAATTTTATTTGCCTCATCAACCAGTTGCAGTGACTGCACCCAGCTATCAGAACAAAGCTTTTTAAATTCACCAAGCGCTTCATGTTCGGGAAGCAGCTCATTATCAACATCAGGCTGACCAACAGCCAGCTCATATCGGGAAAGCACTTTAATATATTGCTGTCGCTTTTCTTTTTCAATAATGATTGGTGGATATCCTGATTTTAATACTGGAATATTTGCGAGCAATCGAGCCAATCGACCGTTACCGTTAAAAAACGGATGGATACGCACAAAGGATACATGTAACTCTGTGTAAACTGAAATCAGGTCCTGTTTATCATATATCCTTGTGCATGCTCCATTAAAACGCTTAATCCATTTATTCATTAACATGGGCACATCTTTTGGTGCAGCATATCCAAGAAACACCTGCTTTTCCTATTCTGTAACTGCAACTGTTCCATTTGGCTCAACTTTCCAGGCACCTACCGGTTTGTAAATATCAGCAATCCGCTCTGTTTGAATCGCTTTATGGAGCTTGAACAAGCCTTGTTCTACAATCTCTTTCGACTGTTGGACAAGCTCATAAATCAAGTCAATAGCTTTTGCATGGCCGACAACTTCTTCATGGTCTTTGAGTGGCTTTCCGGATACAGTTAAACCTTCCTCAATGACAAATGCGGTTTCGCCAAGCGTTAAGGTGTTTCCTTCAATCGCGGTTGACGTGTGCGTCCATAAGTTTCGCAACTGGGCAAGCAAGTTTTGCTTTACGTCATTGTCCAGGCCTTCCAGATATTTCATATTTAAATCTACAATTTGAACTTGCAAATATTTGTTTGTGCGGCAGTCATTTTACTTTGGTCTGTGTTATCGTGCTAAGCATCTAAATTTTTACCCGAAAGATAAAGAGTGTCGTAACTTAAATCTTGCTCATGCGGCCAAATAACTGATCCAAAAGACACACTCACCCGCTTAAAATAGTTGAGTTTTCTTAGCTCTCGAAATACACCTTTATCGAGATAAGTGGATATATCAACTTTTTTCCTTTCTCCGTTATCAAAGGTTACAACTAGCTGATAGTCATCAGTTGCTTCTACGAGTTGTACTGTTGGATTCATAATTCGAACTACTTTAATGGGTCAATCTTAAAGATTTCATCACCGTTAACTGCAAGCTCCCAATCTGCCATCAATTCATCCTGGTGAATTTCTATCCACGCTTACACCAACTTCATTTTGTTTATGGATTCCCACGGAGGACCGTGGGAACCAGTACTAAACTTTGGCTGCAACTTAAGCACTTAATATCCACTTGAGCATCAAGCTAAGTTCTTTTTCCAGCCACACTATCAATATTCAACAAAATCTTCACAAATTCCCTAAATTCATTTAAATGCTTATCCAAAATTGATTTCAAAATTTCTGTGTCTATTTTTTGATAATCATGTATTGCGATGTTACGAAATCCAACCATTTTTTTTAAGTTCTCGCTTAACTGAACTGGAATAACATCATTTTCTTCCAATAACTGAAAAGCGCCTCTACTGTCTTCAGGTACACCAAGTTTTTTCAACCGGACAATTCTCATAGCAGCATCAATTGACGTTTCACAAGCTCTTTGCAAATTTAAAATAATCGCATCTCTGCGAGTGAAATTGGTCGCTATTTCATCTTCATAACCGCAATAGTCTTCATTAATTCTTTGAATACAGCGTTCAATGCTATTAGCCTTGTTAATCAGCACATCATCAACCATAAATACTGCCTCTGGATTTTATATCCTCTAATATGCCTTTTCGCTCTTCATTTAATAACGCATATGACGAAAATACAAAATCGTCAAATTTTTCGCACACCTCATAGTTTGAACAATAAATGCGTTTACCATGTGCGACAACTTGCATTTGCATGACAGTGCTTATGTTTTTTAAATCCAGCAAGTCAACATCTCTTTTTAGCTGAATGGCAATTTCTTGTGCAACTTCCCATAATTCCAGTTTGCTGATTTTTGATTTACACATTATTGCGATATCGATATCACTTGCTTTTGTTTCAAACTCGGTAATTGATGAACCGAATATGTATATTGACAGCAAATCACTATTAAACTGATCTTTTAGCAATTGTGTTATCTTGAGATGCATTTCACTATTTTTCACTGTCGCTTTATTACACTATTTTAAGCAATATATTGAACTTCGAGTTACTTACTAACCTTATGGATTACCACGGAGGACCATGGGAACCAGTGCCGAAACTGAACTTTTAAAAGTTGCGTTATGATTAAATGCGCTTTATTTGTTTCCGCTGTCACTTTAATACACTATTTTATCTATCTTGCTTGTCATCTATTAAGATTTCAATTTACAAATAAATCGCTGGTAGTTGATATATTTTGTCGGTCATCTTGAATACTTCATCGCCGTTATTAATTACCAAACCATAAAAGTATTTATACTTTTCAGTGAATTTGATTGCGTCTCTCATTGACTTTGTTTTGATAAATGAGCCAGATATTTTATCTATCAATATTTGAGCAAAACCACCCCAAAAGGAAAATACTATCTATTTAAGCGTTTGAATTAATCGATTCTCGATGTAAATCAGACAATTTCAAACTCTGACTTTGAAATTACCTAATTTTAGCGCTTAATTTTTGCAGTTTCCAATATCCTGTTGTCTGTAGCAAAAAATGGAGCTGTACTATCACTAGCATCAGATCTTCAGACGCGACAACTTAAACAAGCTTAGGTATGGATTCCCACGGATGACCGAGGGAACCAGCTCTAATTAATCTTTCCTTTTACCAGTTAATGAGATTTCTTTGCGCAATTCCGCAATCTCACTTTCTAACGCTTCGTATTCAGCCATTTTTCGTTTCAAAAACCGGGTTGTCACTTTCGCTTTTTCTTCAATACCTTTGGGCGTTAATACATAAAAGTATCTTCGTTTGTCGGGATTGTTTTTGAAGTTTCTGGCTTTAACCAGTCCTTTTTCCTTCAATGCTCGCAAGCAGTAATTGGTTTTGCCTAAACTCACTCCCATGTGGTCGGCAAGTTCCCGTTGACTGACATCCGGGTTGTCTGATAAATGTTTTAATATTTTGTAACGAATTTCTTCGGTCATATTTATAAAAGCTCTAGGCTATTAGCTTTAAGCAATAAGTTGTTTACTTTGCTCTATGTTAGTCATTAAATATTTTTCGTATTCGGAAAATCAAGTAGCTCTGGTATTTGTGCGTCGTCCACGCTCATGCGATTAGCTACAAATTCACAAATACGATTAAAGCATTCAATTAATAATGCGCTATATTCTTTTGCCTCAATTAGGTCTTGAGCAAAAGTCTCTTCGCTTTCCATATACTCATGAACCAATCGATTGCGCAGTTTACGTGCTCGTAGCCACATATCAACGTTCTCTATTACGCCGAGTCGTTCAGCACGATTGAGTGTTTCAATCTGACTACCTGGCGTTTCTGCCATTGCCATCAGCCAACGAGGTAGTAATTTATCGGCAATTGTATCCTGTAAGCGCCCAAATCGTGATACAAACGCTTCCAATTGTTCGGCAATATCAGGCTTATCATTCAAGTCACGAACCCAGTTTGAATCTACTTTCTGTGAAAACAGTTTATGATAACTGTAACTTAGATGCTTACTTTCACGCGAAACAATATCCAATGTTGCCAGAAAACGATCAATCGGGAGCAGACTACTATTACTCATAATTTTATCCCTGTACGAATAGCTTCCTCATGGATTGGCTGCCTTTTTATCTCAGGATCAACTACCAAAACATCTATCGGTTGATCACCTAACCTAATTTGCAGTTTGGCCACTAGTTGCAATCCTTTTCGTTGACGTTGTTCGATTGGCTTTTCTGACTGGACTAATAAGTCGATATCCCCCCCCCGCAAGGTGTCGTCAACGCGAGAACCAAATAATGAAACTATTGCGCACTCTCCAAACACTTCTTTCACCGTATCACGGATAATCTGTTGAGCTTCATGTGATAATCGCATCTTGGTTGCCAATATTGTCTATTAATTTTTCCGTTTACTTACCATGTATTTTAAACAAACTCAGTGTAATGATCCCGGTGGATGCGTAAACTTATCCACCCTACTTCTCAGCTTGCTTACCCACCCTACGGGTTCATTCATCGCTGATTTTCAGGTGCTCATCTGCATATTTACTGATTTTTTCATAAGCGCTTTTTAACTCCTCACTGAATTTATTGGCTTGAATCAAAGCTGGTAACATCTCTTCATCTGAATCAATATATTCATGTACCATTTTATTTCGGAGTCTACGCATGGAAATCCATTCTTGCGCATCAGAAATAAATTCCAAACGCTCTGCACGATTGAGATTATCAATTGCAGCGCCTGGCCTTTCTCCCGCCGCCACCAGCAAGCGAGGCAAGAGCTTATCGATCATAGTATCTTGCATTCTTGAAAATTTTGCGCCAAACGACTCCAGACGATCTTCTCCTTCGGGTGAGTTCAAGACTGTTTCAAGCCACTCCTTGTTGAGCTCTTCTTGCCCAGCAAATAATCTATGCCGCACAGACTGAAGGTGATGATTTTCTTTCTCAACAACTCGCAGGGTTTGCTTTAAACTTGTCAAACTCTCACTATCCGTCACAACTGAATACCATTTGCTTTTGCTTGTTCATGTATTTGCTTGCTAGGCATACCGGCTTGATAAACAATAATGTCGATTTGCTGATCGCCCAACTTTTTAATCAGATTTGCGTACAAACGCAATTCAGCTTGTAGCAAATCTAACTTTTGAGAGTTAACCTCAATATACAAATCGATATCCCCACCTCGTCGAGCATCATTAACTCGCGACCCGAATAACCAGACATTGGCTTCATTCCCAAATTCAGCTTTTACCGATTGTTTAATAATTTGTTGCTGCTCTTTCGTTAGGCGCATACTAACAAAATTTCTCTAATGATAAACTGATCAAGCGCTTATACATGGGTAACAACAATTCAGAAAGCTTCCATCCAATTAACTGTTTATCCAAGCCTGCCTACGCTCCCTCAATATTCTTGCACGATACGGTAAAAAATCAGCTGCGTTAAACATGACTGTTTTCATTAGCTCTGCATATAACTTTGTGTCATGACAAAAAATCATTTTTCCTTTGGTGATGGCTTGACTAAACACAGGTTCTTTTTTGCTTTGAAGATCAATCAAATCAACCGTGCGACTAAAGGCCTGAGCAAGCGCAGTAATTATTTCCATTTTTTTCTCAAATGTGAGCAATGAGTCAGCTGCAATGGTTACATCAATATCACTCTCTTTTGTCTCTCTGCCTTCAGTAAGCGAACCGAAAAGAATAGCTAGTTTCAACTCTTGGGATCTGCTTAGCGTTTCTTTTAGCCTGTTAAAAACTTCTGAATTTTGATTACTCATTGAAATATCTTAATTGGTTGATATTGGTCTTTTCAATCGCCAAAATAGATTCATTTTGGTGGATGCGTAAACTTATCCACCCTACACACAGTAGCTTCGCTATAAACACCTATCATCAACTCAGGGTTTTTAACACTATTAGCAACCGTTCAATGATTGAACAATCAGGACGCAATTATTGCACCAGTTGACGTCAAATAAGCACAATATGTTCAACAGTTGAACACGGTCTCATTTAAGACCTATTTAGGTGATTTGTCAACGCTTGGTTGCTTGTATTGAGAGTGATGCGGTTAATTTGACCGGAAATAAGTAATAAATGATTATTTTTTGGTGTCGAAAAATTGACAAGTATTTTGCCCAACGTTTTTGGTGCTCAAGGAAAGCTTCGGGAAAGATTTGGATGAATTTTATTCTGAAACAACAGGTGGTAGCTCATCCTTCACTTCTTCATGCACCTTAAACAACATACTATAGGGCACTCGCCAGCCTTTGGTTTTGGATTCAATCGTCACTGTCTTGGTATTTAGCCTAACGACTTTTCCATATTGCTCGTTATTCTCTCGATCAACGAAACCAACAGTTTCACCAATAGATATTTCGGTACGGGCCAATCCCTGTTTTTTACGGCGTTCGACAATCGTTGTGTCGACATTATGAATATTGATGGCGTAATAGGGAATACTCCAGTGTTTGCCATCATCGAGATTTTCCACAACAACACGGGTGCGTTGAAATTTTAATACTCGCGCAGGAATTACTCGATTTTCACTCGGCTCGAAATATTCCACCGCACCACCAATTTGAATGGCTTTTTTGACCTCGATGATTCGTTTGGGATCATCTAGCATCATGGCAATAGCCGACTGCAGGCGGAATAAATCAAAACCGGAGGCATTTTCTAATGCGGATATAATTTCTGAGTAGTTCATCTTATATCAACGTAGCCTGAATTATTGTGTTTTCAACCAATCCTGGTAGGCGATCTGAATACCTTCAGCCAAATTCGTTTTTGCTTTCCAGCCTAAGGCATTTACGCGACTGACATCCAACAATTTCTGCATGGTGCCATCGGGTTTTGATGTGTCATAAACCAGTTTTCCTTGATAACCGATCACTGAGGCAACCGTTTCCGCAAGCTCTGCAATTGTCAGATCTTCACCCACACCGATATTTATCAATGGCGCTGTTTCTTCGTTAATGAAAGATTGATATTTTTCATCTTCCATGTTCATTAAATAAACACAGGCTTCCGCCATATCGTGATTGAATAAAAACTCTCGTCGGGGTTTACCTGTTCCCCAGATGACAACTTGTTCGGTGCTATTCGTTTTAGCTTCGTGCATTTTGCGAATCAATGCAGGTAAAACATGGGACTTTTCCAGATCATAATTATCACCAGGGCCATACAAATTGGTAGGCATAGCCGCTAGATACTGAGTCCCATATTGACGGTTATAGGCCCAACATATTTCAATGCCGGCAATTTTTGCAAGTGCATACGGTCGATTGGTTGGCTCTAATGGGCCGGTTAACAAATACTCTTCTTTAATAGGTTGCGGACAAGCTTTGGGATAGATACAGGATGAACCTAAAAACAACAAACGTTTAACGCCCGCTCGCCAGGCTTCATGAATTACATTGCTTTGTATGGCAAGGTTTTGCTGAATAAACTCGGCTGGATATTCGTTATTGGCCAGAATTCCACCAACCTTTGCAGCTGCCAGAAAAACGTAATCCGGAGACTCTGCCTTGAAAAACGCTTCAACGCTCGGCTGATCCGTTAAATCCAACTCTTGATGTGTTCTCGTACAGATGTTGTTATAACCCGCGCTTTCCAGTGTTTGCACAATGGCGGAACCTACCAGGCCACGATGGCCGGCAACATAAATCTTGTCTGTTTTATTCATAAAGCCTGTTTAAAATAGCTATTGGATAATTTACGAAATTTTGCATCATGCATAAAAAAATACAAGTTATATCTAATCTTAAATCGTATTATTAATTGAAAACTTAGAATCTCTTTACACCAAAATATGTGCAAACGATACAATTTACACGCGAACCACGTTATAAACTCTTGCTATTCCGTCCTGCAAACCTACTTTAGGTAGCCACCCTGGAACTGGTGCGTAGTTATCACACGGCTCCATAACCTCACGATTTCGATAATTCCTTGCGCCCCAATTAATTGTAAGAGACTTTCCGGTAACCTGCTCAACCAATCGCACCAGCTCTTTAAGCGTAACTCGTGAACCAGATGATGTTCCATAGACAAGAGAATTAGCAGACCTCAGCTCTGCCAATTGATTGATCGCCATTTCCATCGCATGACAAATATCATCCACATGACACAAATCAATTTTTTGCCCACCCGGACTCATATCCAGTGACTGCCCCCAAAGAGCCGTTTCAATCAACAACTGAATCAGTTTTTTCCGTTCATCATTTTCGCCGTAAGTATCAAATAATCGCAAGGTGATGCATCGAAAGCCGCAAGCTTTCACATAATATTGAATCAGATCTTCAAAGGCTTGTTTGGTAGCTGCATACAGGTTAACCGGGTTATATTCATCACCGTGGTAATTTTGCCAGGAAGTGCCGACATTAAGCAATTTACGCACACCAGCAATATTCATAGCCTCAAGTACAAACAAGCCAAATCTAACATTGCTGTCAATTAAATTATCTATATCACTTGCTTGATGCTCTGCAATATAAAGCGAAGCCAAATGCGCCACTGTGGTGATTTTTTGTTGCGCCAACACATCGGCAAGCGACGCTACGTCGCCATCAAATAAAACAATTTCTGATTCATTCAATATTTTTTTAAGTTTTTTCGTATCTGACGATGGTCGCAACAACACAACAACTGAATAATTATTTTTACGCAAGTGTTGCACTAAATGATAGCCCACAAAGCCACTTGCACCGGTTACCAGAATTTTATCCATCATTGTGACTCGTAATCAAAAGGTGATGCGAATTCATTCAGGTGAGGAAATGACATGTCTCGTTCCGAGACGATCGGCTCATCGATAGGTAATTCTATATCACAACTGCTCCACAGCAATCCGGTATCATGATCAGGCGCATAAACATGATTGGTTTTATAAACCATCACACTATCATCCTGAAGACTTAAAAAACCATGAGCAATACCTTTAGGCAAAAACAAAACAAGCGCATTATCTTTTGATAAATCAATTTTTAAATGCTTACCATAAGTTGACGATTCTTTTCGAATATCGACAAAAAAATCCAGCACTGAGCCATTAACACAATGAACTAGTTTGTCGTGTGCAGCGGGTGGCGTTTGAAAATGCAATCCGCGCAAGACGTTTTTTTTTGATACTGAAAAAAACTCTTCTTTGGTTTCGAATTTAATTCCTTGATCCTCAAACAATTCCTGATGATACGTTTTGGTAAAACTACCTCGCTCATCACGAAAAACACTGGGCTCGATTAACCAACATCCAGCAATTTCAAGTTTAGTAAATTTCATAATCTATTCGAATTCATTGATTTAAAAATTCACGCCAAAAAACGTTTCAAATTGATCAACTACAAAGTCCAGGTGCTCTTTTGTTAATCCCGGGTAAATGCCGATCCAAAAAGTTTGATTCATAACAATATCCGTGCTTGTTAAGTCACCAGATACACGGTAGTTAACATCAGAAAAATAAGGCTGACGTGTCAAGTTACCAGCAAATAACAATCTTGTTCCGATTTTACTCTGATCAAGATATTTTAAGAGATCTACACGATTAACATCACTGCTTTCTTTCAACGTAATCGGAAAACCAAACCAAGATGGATCACTATTAGGTGTTGCTTCAGGTAGAATCAAAAACTCTTCCAGACTTTGCATATGTTCTTTCAAATACTTAAAGTTGTCTTTTCGCTTTTGAATAAACTCTGGCAAGCGATCCATTTGCGCCAGCGCGCACGCCGCCTGCATATCTGTGATTTTTAAGTTATAACCGATATGCGAATACGTATATTTGTGATCATACCCCATGGGCAAACTACCAAGTTGCCAGCCGAAACGTTTACCGCAGGTATTGTCCTTTCCCGGTTCACAATAACAATCTCGCCCCCAATCACGGAAAGATTCGATGATTTTTTTCAACCTACCATCATCGGTAAAAACAGCACCACCTTCACCCATGGTAATGTGATGCGCCGGGTAAAAACTGCAAGTTCCGATGTGACCAAAGGTACCCACTTTTTTTCCATTGTAAGTCGAACCTAAGGCATCGCAGCAATCTTCAATTACCCAAAGATTGTGCTGCTCAGCAATTTGCATTACAGCATCAAGATCAAACGGGTTACCCAAGGTATGGGCGATCATGATCGCTTTTGTTTTTTCTGACACCGCCGCGGCGATTTTTTCCGGATCTATATTATAGGTCGGTATATCCACATCCACGAATACTGGTACCATGCCATATTGCAGCATGGGATTTACCGTGGTTGGAAAACCTGCAGCAACTGTTATGATTTCGTCTCCAGGTTTTAGAGCGCGCTCACCCAGTTTTTCTGATGTTAGGGCAGAGAATGCCAGCAAATCAGCAGAAGAACCCGAGTTAGTTGTTAAGACATGTTTTACGCCCAAAAACTCAGCAAAACGTTTTTCAAATGCATCATTAAATCGCCCCGTGGTCAACCAACCATCCAATGAAGCATCAACCATATTTTGCAGTTCTTTTGCACCAATCACCTTGCCGGAAGGTGGCACGGACGACTTACCTGCTTCAAATGTTTTTGTTTTAAATGCTGTTTCAGCATATTGCGCTACAAGTTTGGAAATTTCCTGTCGTAGTTGATCAGCTGTCATTATTTAACTCTTCTCTTTGTTGCATGTACGTCTGTATTTCTGTGAGACAATAAGCCTGCATATCTTCTTGCGCAAGCCAGGCTTTGTGCCAGTTTACTATGCACGTCAGTGTTTGGTTTAAATTCCAAACCGGCTTCCAACCGAGTGTTTGTTTGGCCTTGGAACAATCCAGTTTGAGGTAATGTGCTTCATGAGGCTGCACTGCTTTATCAAGCTCCCAACCAGCATCGTCACCCCAGGCTTTAACCAAAGCCTCAACAATCCATTGCACCGGTTTGGCATCTTCATCATTTGGCCCGAAGTTCCAGCCTTCGGCGTAAACCGGACCATCGTTATAAAGTTTTTCAGCCAGCAGTAAATAACCGGATAAAGGTTCAAGCACATGTTGCCAGGGTCTTATTGCATGCGGACTGCGAATCGTCACCGGTTTTTTGTCTTCAAACGCTTTCAGAATATCGGGGATCAATCGGTCTTTGGCCCAGTCACCACCGCCAATGACATTACCGGCGCGTACCGAGGCGATTGCGCAACCATGCGCCGGATAATTTTCATCATTAAAAAATGATTGCCGATACGCTGCAGTAACAAGCTCAGCACAACCTTTGCTGTTACTGTAGGGGTCATAACCACCCATGGCTTCGTTTTCTCGATAGCCCCATAACCATTCGCGATTTTCATAACACTTATCACTGGTAATGTTAACGACTGCTTTTATGCCGCCAACATACCGAATAGCTTCCAACAAATGTACGGTACCCATAACATTGGTGGCGTATGTTTCCACGGGTATATCGTAAGACAAACGAACCAGCGGTTGCGCTGCCATATGGAATACAATTTCGGGTTTGAAATTATCAACGCAGGCAAACAAGCTGTCATAATCACGAACATCTGCCAAGGTCGATGTCATACCCTGCTCAACATTGGCAATTTCATATAAACTGGGGTTGGTAGGTGGTGCTAGTGCGTAGCCTTGCACAACAGCCCCCATTTCCTGCAACCAAAGCGCAAGCCAGCTGCCTTTAAAACCGGTATGCCCGGTGAGTAATACCCGCTTGTCTTTCCAGAAACTTTTATCCACTAATCCCATACCTTCCAGGGTGCTTTGTTGCTTTCCCATAATGCCTGCAAATAGTGTTTATCGCGCAAGGTATCCATGGGTTGCCAAAAGCCACGATGCTCATAGGCCATCAATTGTTTATCCTGCGCCAGTTGTTTGAGAGGATATTGCTCCCAGATAGTGACATCGTCTTCTATGTAAGCAAGCACTTTGGGCGACAAAACAAAAAAACCACCGTTGATTAAGGCGCCATCACCACGGGGTTTTTCTTTAAAATTAATGACCTGCCCCTGCTCAATATCCAGAGCACCAAACCGGCCCGGTGGATAAGTTGCCGCCAGAGTAGCTAACTGACCATGTTGTTGATGAAAACGAATAGTGTCCGCAATATCAATATCTGCCACACCATCACCATAGGTAAAACAAAAAGCCTCTTCGTTTTCGAGATATTCGCTCACCCTTTTTAAACGACCACCGGTCATGGAATTGTCACCGGTGTCTACCAAAGTCACCTGCCAGGGTTCAGCACGTTTTTGATGGACTTGCATATTGTTTTCACGCATGCAGAACGTGACATCAGATTGATGCAGAAAATAATTGGCGAAATATTCCTTGATTACATAACCTTTGTAGCCACAGCAGATAATAAAGTCATGTATGCCATGTGCTGAGTACATCTTCATGATATGCCATAAGATGGGTTTACCACCAATTTCCACCATCGGTTTGGGTTTTAAATCGGTTTCCTCGCTTAGTCGCGTACCCAAACCACCAGCCAGAATAACTGCCTTCATTACTTACTCCGTCTTATAGCGTAATCTAAATGGAGGAATGTTTGTCTAATATTCCAACAAAAGATTTTTTTACTTGTCGATAAACGACGTGCTTAATTTGCAGGCAATCGTGTTTTTAAATGGCTTCAGCATAAACATAGTTCCAATCAACCAGACACAGATTACCCGGCCGCCATTCTAACATTACACATCGACTACCATCGAATCGATTTCTCGATATATTTTATGCAACCCTCAATAAGCTGACTATAATTTAACCGAAGGTTAGTTTTGCATCATTCGTCTTGTTAAATAGCTGTAGTATACTTGCATTCTTGCTGAGCAACCTTGATGAAGAACTGGAACCCACATAATGCAAGCAGCCCATAAAATATCTGTTGTTATTCCAACCATCGGTAGAATGGATTTCCTCGATAAAGCAATCGCTTCCCTGATTGAACAAACAATAGCCTTTGACGAAATTATTGTATTCGATAACAGCAAAGAACAAAATTTGAAAAGCCTTTCTACTTATTCTGAACATCCTCAGGTAACCTGGAAGCAATCACAACAACATGTTGACGCCCTAACCTCTTGGAATACTGCAGTTGGCCATTGTAAAAATGAATTTGTGACAATATTTGGTGACGACGACGTGGCACTGGAAGATTTTCACATCGAGCTGCAAAAATTACTGGATCGCAGCAATTTCGGATTACTCCCCTTCAATCGTATTGACCAAAACGACAAACCTACTCAGCAATACCAAGGCTCAGTTAATGATATCCATCCAACCCAGTTTCGTCACAACCGAATGCAGGGCAAGCAAGATATGGTTGTACCCGGGGTAATTTTTAATCAAAATAAATTTGATTCCATGGGAAGATTTATTGATGTTGGCCTACCAAACTACCTTTATCCCGATGAATTTCTTTGGTTAAAGCTAGCCTCTTTGGAAAAAAACGTCGCTATTGGCGACAAACCAGCCTGGCTGTACCGTGTCCATGATTCACAAATTGGTGGTATGAAATCCATTGAAGTTTTTTCACAGAATATTGGTCGCTATCTGGATATGCTCGTCGAAGCATTGGAAAATAATGGTGTTGATAAAAATGAGGTGTTCCCGCCAGGAATTTCAAGACAAAAGCACCTTAATAAAATCCAATTACGTTATTTGCGTTCCGTCATAAAGCGCCTAATAAAACAGGATGAAAGTAACCGATCACTTTATAATAATGAATTGGGGTACTTCCTAAAATCTGATGCCAGCCTAAGCACCAAGCTCGAAGGAACTGTTTCAACATTATGGAAAATACTGAGAATAAAAAATAAAAAACCGACAAAAAGTGTACAACCTGAGTAGTTATATTTGAGCCCTAATCTCTAATACATAAAAAAACCGAGCTATATAGCTCGGTTTTTTTATTCGTCAAAGCTTTTACCTACTCCTCATCAGGCACCCGCATCGCCAAAAAGATTGGGCTGCCACGACGATGCACCAGTACTGGTACTGATTTATCTTCTGGCAGATCTGCAACCATATCTTTAAAGTGCTTGGCGTTCATAATTTCCGTGTTATTGATCATTAAAATCACGTCACCCCGGCGAATACCTGCTTCGGCGGCAGCACCGTCTTTAACTTCTTTGACATAAACACCACCGTCGCCGTTGATATCCAGCTTATCGCGTTGATCTTCTGCGATATCGGCAACCACTACACCTAAACGGTTATCGGATGTCGATCCATTGGGGCGACTACTGACTTTAATCTCATCTTCTTTTGGTAACTCACCAATCTTGACAGTAATTTCTTTGATCTTACCTTTACGAATTATCTCAACGGGAATCTTTCTATCAATGGGTGTTATTCCCACCATTGGCGGTAAATCTGAGGAGTGGTCAATTTCATTTTCGTTGAATTTAACAACCACATCACCCACCTGAAAACCTGCAGCTTCTGCGGGACTACCAGGTAAGACTCTAGCAACCAGTGCACCGTGAGGTTTATCCATATTGAATGATTCAGCCAAATCGCGGGTGACATCCTGAATCAGCACACCCAACCAACCGCGTGTAACATGACCTTTGGATTTCAGTTGATCCACCACATTCATGGCAATGTTAATGGGAATGGCGAATGAAACACCCATATAACCACCGGTTCGGCTATAGATTTGAGAGTTAATACCGATCACTTCACCATCCAGATTGAATAGCGGCCCACCGGAATTTCCTGGATTAATAGCGACGTCTGTTTGAATAAATGGCACATAATTTTCGCGCGGCAAACTTCTACCCTTGGCGCTAACAATGCCTGCGGTTACCGAATAATCAAAACCGAATGGTGAGCCAATTGCTAATACCCATTCGCCAGGTTTTAGTGCTTTTGAATCACCCAACTTAACAACTGGCAATTCCTTGGCCTTAATCTTGAGCAGCGCCAAATCGCTTCGTTCATCTCGACCGATCAATTCCGCTTCTATTTCACGTCGATCACTCAAACGCACGATGATTTTATCGGCATCTTCAATAACATGATTGTTAGTTAATATGTAACCGTCATCAGAAATAACAAACCCGGAACCCAGTGATTGCGCTTTTCTGTCACGACCATTAAAACCACCACCCTCTTCATCTTCCGGGAAGAAGCGCTTAAACCATTCAGGTAATGGAGTATCTTCAGGCATATCAGGCAAATTATGTCGAAAGCTTTTTTTCGTTGAAGCTTTCTGAACTGTACTGATATTCACAACGGCTGGGCCATACTTATCAACCAAATCCGTAAAATCAGGTAAACCCCGATTTGCTGAGGCAATGCTTATACTCATAAAAAACAAACAAGCGCTTGCTACTACAATTCGGCCATTCGTAATCAACCTAGAAACCTTCATAGACACTCCTGATAATTCTTCGTCTATATCGTTAATAATGACAAATCAAAACCTGACAGGTTCTTCAACTTTACCTAAAATCGTTGCTTGAAACCGTTTATCACAACTCAGTTTTTTACTGTAGCGTGAGACTAACCAAAATCCAAAACTCAAACCCAAAAGCGAGAACAGAATCTTGAATCCTTCTGTATATGCCAGCTCGTACAGAAAAAACAATGAATAACCCAGCGCAGCAAATACAAATAGCGACAACAAGGGCAAGGCGTATAACAGTAAGGAGCCTTTAACCAATGCGCCTTCTTCCAAGCCGAGCATGACTTGATCCCCAACTTTATACCCCTGGGGGTTGCGCACTTTTAGTTGCGTTCTTTTTTGACCGAGTACTTTGCTTAAAGTGGCAGTTCCGCAACCTTTATTTAATTGACATGCCGAACAGGTAGATTTCCGTTGAGTTTCCACCCAGGCAAAAGGCGCTTGAATATCCACAATAAATGCTTTTTCTTCAATCATGACAATTCTCAATCTTATTGACTCTAAAACACGACACTTGTTCGTTTCATCATACTAATAAATTGACAAATTCACTAGCAATGCAATAAAAATGTCAGCAAACGACTGATAGATGCACTGCACACCTTTCAATCAGCCAACAAAATACAAAGCAAATTGCACGTAACACTATACTACTGTGCAATTCACAATCCGATGAAGTAACAATCTAAAAAAGAACGGAGATTTGGTAACGAAGCTTATGCTGAGCAATCGTCAGCATAAGCGTAAAAAATGTTTGAAGGGTTATTCTGCAGGTGAATTTTCGAGACTGACAGCACGTGCAAATGGAGTCACACCATTTTGTATGATGCTGGGGGACTCACCCTTACCAAATAAAATATCGTTTTCAAGAGATGCGCTATCAATGGGCGTAATACGCGTCCATTGGCCGTCATTAAACAGGCTTTGCTCCGCATATGCTGGATCACCTTCAGCGGTGCCACTGATTGATTCTTCAATCGCCACCGTTGTGGTCGGCGCAGAAACAGTTGCAGGAGAACTTGCTATACTAGGTGTCGAGACGATATTTAATTCTTGTGTAACCACGGGTACTGGTTGATTTGCATCAGCAATTGTAGCCTCAACAGGCATATCGGTCGGCACAGAAAACATCTTAAAACCAAGAACAGAGACTAAGGCGACCGTCGCCGCGATACCAAAACCGACTGCGGGATTAAATGATTTTTCCGGCACGGCTTTTTTCGGCAATTCTACAACAACGGCAGAATCAGGTTCCTGCGCCGTTTCAACTTTGCCCGGTGCTGGTGCCAGTAAGGCTGGTTCAGATTCAAGCGCCAGTTGCACCCGAGATAGCAAATCGTTTTGCGGATTCTCTGATAAATTCTTTTTTAGTGCGTCGCTGATTAGTGCGTATCGACTCCAACACTGCAGACTGTCGTTGTCTGTTTTCAGACGAGTTATAACTTGCTCACTATCAGAAGCATTTAACTCATCATCAAACAAGGATGAGATTTTTTCTTGTACTTCCAGGGACATTTTTTTCACCTTATAAAATCATACCCCAGCTAGGCGATGCATAACTAGCCAATCAAAGGGGTGAGCTTTTTATCAATTGCTTCACGAGCTCGAAATATTCGTGATCGCACTGTACCAACAGGACAATCCATCGCGTGCGCTATTTCTTCATAGCTCAGTCCTTCCATTTCACGCAATGTAATCGCTGTGCGCAAATCTTCGGGCAACTGCTCTATTGCTTTATAAACGACGCTTTCGATCTCATCCTTTAGCAACAAACGCTCCGGCGTGCTGATGTCTCTTAGAGCAGACGCGCCAACATATTGTTCCGCTTCTTCCGCATCAATATCACTTTCCGGTGGCCTTCGGCCTTGCGAGACTAAAAAATTCTTCGCAGTATTCACCGCAATACGGTACAACCAGGTATAAAAGGCACTATCGCCGCGAAATCTTGGTAATGCACGGTATGCTTTGATAAAGGCCTCTTGAGACACATCAAGCACTTCCGCATCATCACGAATATATCGCGAAATCAATTTAATGATTTTATGCTGATATTTGAGCACCAGCAGATCGAACGCTTTTTTATCGCCTTTCTGTACTCGCGCGACCAATTCCTGGTCCGTATTACCTCCACCCATTCGGGCCGTCCCCACGTCTTGCGAGGCAATTCCACTTGCCACTTTCATAGACAACTCGCATTATTATAAGTTCTTTAAAAAGATTGCTGATTTTAAGCTGAATATTCAAATTTTTAGCCAGGTATTAAAATTAATCGAATATTTTCCGTAACTCTGCGAAAATAAACCAAATTCGCCCTAAATTACAAGTAATTATATGAAAAACCAATTCCAATACGATGTCCTTGTTATCGGTGCTGGCGCAGCCGGCCTGAGTGTCGCATTGAGTTTGGCTAACCATGCTCGTGTCGCTGTGCTAGCAAAAAGCAAACTCACCGAAGGCTCCACTCTCTATGCGCAAGGTGGTATTTCTGCCGTATTGGACAAAAAAGACACACTCGACTCACATATTCAAGACACTCTGACTGCTGGCGCAGGTATCTGCGATCCGCAAGCGGTTCGCTTTACCGTTCAAAACGCAAAGCAAGCCATTGATTGGCTTATCGAAAACGGTGTTAACTTTACCACACAAACACACCCTGACGGTACCACCCAGTACCATCTAACAAAAGAAGGTGGCCACAGTCATCGTCGCGTACTCCATTCCGCCGATACGACCGGGCAGGAAATTGAAGAATCGCTTGAAAAGCGGGCGAAAAAAAATACCAATATCGAGCTATTTGAACACCATCTGGTGATAGACCTCATTACTGGCGAAAAATTTGGTCATAACAACAATCGATGCCTCGGTGCTTACGTACTGGACAGAAAGCAACAGAAAGTGATGGTATTTCGCTCAAAATTCGTTGTTCTCGCCACTGGTGGTGCTAGTAAAGTTTATCTCTACACCAGCAACCCGGATGTTTCCACCGGGGATGGTATTGCCATCGCCTGGCGTGCTGGGTGCCGAGTCGCCAATATGGAATTTATTCAATTCCACCCAACCTGCCTTTATCATCCTAAAGCAAAGTCATTTCTTGTATCAGAAGCTGTTCGTGGAGAAGGTGGAAAATTATTACTCCCCGATGGTAGCCCATTTATGCATCGTTTTGATCCACGTGGTGAACTGGCGCCCAGGGATATCGTCGCGCGTGCCATTGACCACGAAATGAAGCGACTTGGCGCAGACAATTTATTACTCGACATCAGTTATAAGTCAAGCGATTTTATCATCGAACACTTCCCAAATATTTACGAACGATGTAAATCGTTTGGTTACGATATGACGAAAGAACCGTTACCTATTGTACCAGCCGCTCATTACACTTGCGGCGGAATAATGACGGATCTGAACGGAAAAACTGATCTCGATGGTTTATACGCAGTGGGAGAAGTTGCTTACACAGGCTTGCATGGCGCCAATCGCATGGCCAGTAACTCACTGCTGGAATGTATTGTCTTTGCCTTTTCGACAGCGCAAGACATTATTGGCAAACTAGATCAGGCAAAAATGCCACCGCAACTCCCGCATTGGGATGAAAGTCGAGTTACCGACTCTGACGAAGAAGTGGTGGTTTCTCACAACTGGGAAGAGTTGCGTCGTTTTATGTGGGACTATGTTGGCATTGTTAGAACCAATAAACGCTTGCAGCGCGCCAGACGTCGCGTGGAAATGTTACAACATGAAATCATGGAATATTACAGCAATTTCCGAGTGAGCAACGACTTATTGGAATTGCGGAACCTGGTTCAAGTGGCGGAACTCATTATTGAATCTGCATTAGCGAGAAAAGAAAGTCGCGGATTACATTACACCTTGAATTATCCAGAAAAAAATGATGAACAATATAATCAATGCACCATTCTTACGCCACCAGATCAATCAAAACAAGAGTGAGTGATTTTAAAATTCATCCGTTTGATGATGAGAGCTAATTTTAAGCCTGACGCGAAGTCTTCGAAAAAGATTTTCGTCGACATTATCCCTAAGCAACACTACCCGCTTCTGAAAAAAATGCTCAGGAATTTTAAAGTTTAAAACAGCAAGACGAGGATGTGAAAAGCTATCTCCAACGAGATTTGCCGGCATTTGCTCACCTGAACGCGTGACCAAGAACCATTCATCACTGGCATCCCAAATAACTTTAATTATCGCCTTAGCTGATTTCCGAAAAGCCTGGTAATAAACGAAATACATAAATGTACTTATCACAAGTAATGCAGTAAAAAGTTTTAGCAACGAATTAACCGGCAATAAATAAATCATAAGCAGTGCGATCGTATGTAAAGCCAACACAATGGAAAATAACAATCTTGAAGGTTTCAGCTCAAGCTGTAACGGCGAGGCGTATTTTTTCGATGACATTGTTTAATTCGGGATCATCAGGTTTCCCCTGACCCATAAAATATTCCAGCAGTTGTTGATCTGCTTCGCGTAGTAATTGTTGAAATAAAACTTTTTCCTGAAAAGTTAATTCATCATAACCGTGATCAACAAAGCCGCCGAGTAATAAATCCAGCTCCAACATTCCACGACGACATGCCCAACGTAGTTGATTTCGGGATAATAACGCTGGTGTTTCCACTTCAGTCACACCTGAATTCCTGTTTTAGATAACATGTTTTAATAACATTTTTTTAATGTCGCCAATGGCTTTGCTTGGATTCAAACCTTTCGGACAAACATTGGTGCAATTCATGATGGTATGGCAACGAAACAAACGATAAGGCCCTTCCAGCTCTGCTAAACGATCTGCAGTTGCATCATCTCGACTATCGTTCAAAAATCTTGCGGCTTGCAATAGTGCTGCTGGCCCGCGAAACTTATCTGGATTCCACCAGAAAGATGGACAGGATGTTGAACAGCAGGCGCAAAGAATACATTCGTACAAGCCGTCCAGTTTTTCTCTTTCTTCCGGTGTTTGCAATTGCTCGATTTCTGTTTCCTGTTGATGTGCAATCAAATACGGTTTTACCGAACGGTATTGATGATAAAACTGACTAAGATCCACAACCAAATCACGAATTACTGGCATACCGGGTAAAGGACGAATTTCAATGGGCGCTTTTAGCTCAGACACTGCCGTAATACAAGCCAGGCGATTGGTGCCGTTAATATTCATTCCATCCGAACCACAAACACCTTCACCGCAGGAGCGACGAAAACTCAAGCTGGCATCCATTTCCTTGATCTCGTTCAACACGCCGAGCACTTTCATGTCCTTGCTGACTTCTACCTCATAATCCTTCATATAAGGCTTGTCGTCGGTTTCTGGATTGTATCGATAAATTGAAAATTTCATGGAACGCAACCTTAGTATGAACAGATAAAATCAGGGACTGCCACAACAGTCGGGGTATGTTGGCAATATAATGGTGTCGGCTGCATGGATGCAGGCGTCAAGCGTACATGGACGTATTTACCGCGCCCTTTATATTGCTGACATACCCTGACTGCGTCTGACAACGTAAACATAATTGATAATTCCCTTATCTAATATACCCGTTCTTTAGGTGGAAATGACTCAACCGTTAAGGGTTTGGTACGCACTGGTTTGTAATCCATACGCTGATCTTGCAAAAAAAACAAACTATGTCGCATCCAGTGTTTATCGTCACGATCAGGAAAGTCCACTCGACTATGTGCGCCCCGACTCTCCTGACGCTGATGAGCTGAATGCACCGTAGCTAAAGCCACATCCACGAGATTTTCCAACTCAAGCGCTTCAATTCGAGCCGTATTAAAAATTTTGCTGTGATCTTTTAATCGGGCATTATCCATTCTGGCTTTAATTGCCTGAATTTTTTCCACACCTTCTTTGAGAATCTCTTCAGTACGAAAGACACCGCAATGATCTTCCATATCACGTTGTAAATCTGCACGAATCTGATCCACAGACTCACCATCAGTTTGATCATCCCAACGTTGCAATCGCGCCATGGCTATTTCAACACTTTCTTGATTAATCGGGCGATGATAGCGATTAGATTTGAGGTAATCAATAATGTGGTTACCCGCCGCTCTACCAAACACAATAATATCCAGCAAGGAATTTCCACCTAAGCGATTAGCGCCATGTACTGAAACGCAAGCGCATTCACCCACTGCATATAAACCAGTAATAGGTTCTTCACCGGCATGCCTTGTGGGCACCACAACCTGTCCAAAACGATTAGTGGGAATACCTCCCATGGTGTAATGTGCGGTGGGGTAAATGGGGATAGGCTCTTCAATCGGGTCGACATTAACAAAAGTTCGCGACATGTCACGAATGCCCGGCAGACGACTTTTTATAACATCGGCACCCAGATGATCAAGTTTTAGCATGACATGATCACCATTTGGCCCGCAACCTCGACCTTCCTTAACTTCCACATAAATCGCACGACTAACTACATCACGACTGGCCAGATCTTTAGCATTTGGCGCATAACGCTCCATAAAACGTTCACCATCTTTATTGACCAGATAACCACCTTCACCACGCACGCCTTCGGTAATCAACATACCTTTGCCGGCGATACCTGTGGGATGAAACTGGAAAAATTCCATGTCCTGCAATGGTATACCGGCACGCAACGCCATACCCATACCATCACCAGTGTTGATTTGTGCATTGGTATTGGTACGAAATATCCGACCCACGCCACCGGTTGCCAATAAAGTGGTTTTTGCCTCAATGATCATGGCTTCGCCGGTTTCGATTTCCAGCACTAAAGCACCCAACACAAAATCTTCATCATCTTTAATTAAATCGATGGCGTAGTATTCATCAAAAAAATGGGTTTTGGCAGCAATGTTTTGCTGGTAAAGAGAATGCAGTATGGCATGACCTGTTCTATCTGCTGCGGCACAAGTTCGTGCAGCCTGCGCACCGCCGAAATCCTGACTTTGCCCACCAAAAGGACGTTGATAAATTTTGCCATTATCCAGGCGCGAAAATGGTACGCCGGAATGTTCCAGCTCGTAAACCAAATGTGACGCAGCGCGACACATATATTCCACCGCATCCTGATCAGCCAGATAATCACTGCCTTTAATAGTATCGTACATATGCCAATGCCAGTTATCGGGCAACACATTTGCCAGCGCTGCATTCACACCACCTTGCGCAGCGACAGTATGTGAACGGGTGGGAAAAACTTTGGAAACCACCGCTACGTTGGCATCTGCGTTTGCCAATTGCAACGCAGCGCGCAAGCCCCCGCCCCCAGCACCAATCACCAACGCATCAAATTTTCTAACCGGTATACTCATCAGGCACTCACCCCAAACATGATTTTTAACATCCAGATTGTCATCGCCGCCAGATAAAAACCAAAAACTGACAACACAGCGAAACGGATTCCATCCGGATGAATATAATCCATCACCACATCACGTATACCAATCCAGGCATGACCAATAAGCGACAACCAGAACATGATGACTAAGGTATTCCAAAACGAATCGCTCATCCATTGATGCCAGGCCGAATAATTAGATGGACCATTTACGATCAGTTTGAAAAAAAATAAAACTAAAACCACTACCATAAAGACAGCACTCAAACGCTGTAATATCCACGGCCGAATACCGCCAGCACGCCAGGTCATATTAACCACCCAATGATGAATAACATGACAACAGCTTCAGCCGCAAAAACCAATTTTGACATGCTAATTGCTGATTGCTTGCTTTCACCGATGCCAATATCAATTAACAAATAACGAATACCTGCAAAAAAATGATGTATTAAAGCCCAAAAGCCGATGATCACCAGCATTTTAAAAAAGAAATTATCTAACTTACCTGCAACCAGATTGTAGCTTGATGTGTCTTTCAGCGATAAGTCGAGAAAAAATAACCAAAGTGGCAGTGACAGCACCAATAAAACACCTGATAAGCGGTGTGCTATAGAAACCACACCGGTTATGGGTAGTTTAATTTTCAGTAAATCGAGATACTTTGGGCGAGCCTTTGGAAGTGATGTCCTCATGATGACATGAATATCCCTTGTTCAGTCTGAGTGAAAGAGACGAGCTTTCAGTTTCTCCATACCCGTCGTCCAATACTTGTAATATAGTAGATCATTCAATCAGTTATCAAGCAAATTCAATACCGTACCAAATTCATTCAATTGATAAAAATATAGACTGACCACTTTGTTACCAGTTTACAACTTTCAAATTAGATTGTGGAAACCTACTTCCGCACTTAAAGACAGTATCCAAATTACTTTATTGTGAGTAAAATTGTTTCAATTAATTAATTTTTAACAGGCGCTTCCCCATGAGTAATTCCCACAATAACAACACAAAAATACACGAAACCGTTTTATGTGACACATCACATCTGGGCATCATTAAGATTGACGGTGAAGATGCTTCAGCTTTTTTGCAAGGCCAATTCAGTAATGACGTTGCCTTGGTTGATGAATCCACAACCCAACTGAACAGTTATAACAGCCCGAAAGGTCGTATGTATGCAAGCTTTCGCTTATGTAAAATTGAGGATGCGTACTACCTGATACTGCCCAATGAGCTGATGGAAATGATCAGCAAACGGTTGCGTATGTTTATTATGCGTTCAAAAGTCACGTTGAATGACGTTTCTGACAGCTGGAGCAGTTTTGGCTTATCCGGTTCCGATCTTGATAAATGTATAAACAATCTACCAAATAGAATGGATGAAATATCATCAATTGATGACGTATACTTTATTCAGGTTCCCGGTGTTGAGCGCCGATATTTATGTATTGGTGAAAATGAAAAAATTAATTCAGCAAAAACACAACTAGCTAAGCAACTGACTCATGCTGATTCACATCATTGGCAACGATTGGATATTCATGCGGGACTCGCAAACATCTACAGCACAACGCAGGAAGAGTTTGTCGCGCAAATGGTAAATTTACAACTTGTTAATGGCGTCAGCTTTACCAAAGGTTGCTACCCAGGGCAAGAAGTTGTGGCGCGAATGCATTATTTGGGTAAATTGAAAAAACGTATGTATCGAATTTCGATCGACACGGCAGAATTGCCGGGGAATGGTTCAAATATTTATGAATCCGGTACAGAAAATCAGCAAAGTGTTGGTCAAATAGTTGATGCTCAAATCAATGATAAAGGTGGATTGGATGCATTAGCTGTTCTACAGATCGCTAGCGCTGAAAACCAGCAACTTCAGCTTAACTCGGTTGATGGCCCATCAATTCAGGTGGAATCTTTACCTTATTCTTACGAAAACTAATTCCAAAGTATTAGTTGAACCGGAGGTTTTGAGCCTCCGGTTTATAAAATTCATATTGCTAGTGGATTTTTCAATCAATTGAAACCACTTTCATTGCTCAATCAGTAGTCGCTGCTATACTGTAGGAGGATAAGGTTAAATATCCCCTACTTATAATGACAAACTCTAAAAAATATTCTTTTTCTTTAACACATATTGATGTCGCAAGAAATTCTACCGACGATTTCAATCCATTTCACGATAAAAACCGCTGGCATCAAATCAACGATAATCCATTCGGTAAACCCATCACACTGGGTTTTCAGCAAGTGGCGTTTATATCAGATCAACTCAATCTTTACCGGCAACAACACAATGAGGTTGCATTAATCGAAGAAGAGTCACTCTCTTACAGCCACTATCAACTAAATTTTGCCAGCGTACTTAAGGCTGGCGATGAATTTAGTTTTGAAATTAAAAAAAGCAAACTCACAGGAACCGATAACAAGGTTTTGAGTAATCGCTTTCTGATAAAAAACAATGGCAATATTACGATGATCGGTTTTAAGCGGGAAGCACAACAACCGCTCATTCTCGAGTCAGCCAGTTTTGAAAATTTACCCGATATCACCAAAGTGCCCGACCGTACATTTATCAGTGGAGAAAATTATTTTTTAAAGCGAAAGTTTTTAAATACAGCCAATGGCAAAAACTTTCTGGTGAGCTCCCTGGTAGAACAATCAAAATATTTCGATGAACTTTCAAATAAAGTTGTTTTTCCGGAAAGCTTCACCCTTGCGCTGGTTTCTTGCGCCTTACTGGAACGTGCAACTCATTGTGGTCACGACTTTCTGAAGCACCCAATGGTGTATGTTTCCCAACAATTATGCATTAACCGAAACATCAATGCGCAACTAAAAAGCAACGATGCTCTCGTTATGTTAATCGAAAAACAGGAAGATGAGGATGGTCTGGAAACCTACCACTGTTACGGCCTACTGGATAATAAAACCATTCTTTATCGTTGCATAATCAGCCTTGCGCCATTACAACGTGTTATCGAAAGCAATCAAAAATAAACCGAATTGCAAATCAGATTGGGAAACTAAATACTAGATTTAACCCACCCGCTTTGGTTTTTTTATAATTCGGATTATCAAACATTAAATCCACGCTGAAGTGTTTATAAGCATAGCCAATTTTAAAAGAAGTCGTAACGAACTCCATACCCAATACTAATCGATGTTGCGATAGTTTAATTATTGACTCAAGCGACAAATAGTCCGACAGTGAGGTATGCATAAATGAAGACACCAGTGCCACATCATTCATATGATGAGTTAATGTTAATACCGTGCGTGGTTTTAAACGCATCGTATAAGCTCCTGTCGTTTCCCAACCACTCAAAACGGGCTCATAAATTACATAACCCAATTCATCATAATGTTTAACGCCAGAGCTAGCGCTCGCGTCGGTGCGTGGTGCATTTTCCCAATAAATGAGACCAAACAAATCAAAAACCGACAAGTCTATTTCGAAATTGTTGTTTGGATTTAAGTGAATACTAAAATCCAATGCAAAACCATAACCTTCTGGCCGATTCACTTTTCGGTCAAATAAATGATCTTCAGAGTACCGATAGTCCACAGCCAAGTTAAAATCATAGTCTTTTTCACTAATCGCTGTCGCATCACCGTACAACTTACCTTCTATTATTTGCTTAGCCTGTAAAAAACTCACCTCCAGACTTGTTGAAATCTTTTCACTCCAACGTTGGTCAAATCCGACTTTAAATCCTCGCGCATCAAAATGATAAGCATCAAGTAAAATGTCATATTTGCGTTGAGCATCCAGAGCATCTTTATTCTTGGTACGATGAATAAACTCAACTGTATCACTATTGTATTTTAGTTGCGCTTCTATGCGATACAACAGGGAAAAACGATAACCTGGCACTTGCACACCCAGTTCACTTCGTATAAAACCCTGAGTAAATTCTCCATCAGAATAAGGTACCTTCCAGCCATCCAATACAATATTCAGCGGTAACGCTTCGCTGTGCGCAAAAGATGTTTGTTCATAAAAGAGATGCTTTTGCGCATATGCCGAGCTAGCAAAGCCTATGACTACGGCGAGGAATAAACAAAAAAAGAAAGTGTTTAGAGAATGGGAATACTGCATGAGTAGATGATCAGGAGCTTTCCAAAGGATCAAAAGGCAAACAGTGTGGCGTCGGTTGGTGCCACACTGTTTTTTAATTTAAGTCCTAGAAACTTTCCATCGATCCATCGCTATATCGAATAATCGGCCCAACATCAGAGTTTTCAATACTTGCGACTTGCTTGCCGTTAAAACTGATATCACCAACTTCCACTTCATTATTTTCGTTAACAAGCATTTCCATGATTGCACCCACTTTATTACTGAAGCGATAACTTGAATTATAATCCTGTTTCGATCGTTCGATTTTGAATGACTCATTTCCATACTTCACTTCAACCCAGCGAGCTGTTTTGTAACGTTGGTTTATCAAACCAACTTTCAAACCAATAGATTCATAAATGCTACGATTAGGCTGCTCCGGATCTGGCACTCGAAAATCTGCTTCAAATCCAATGGTCAAAGTAAAATATCGCGCATGCTGCTCTGCCCAATAAACCGGGTCATTGGTTTGATAACGCCAATATTCCTGGTTGTAATAAGAGACTGTGGCTTTGAAGTGGTATAAATCACGATTCCAGTCATAAAAATTACCGGTTAGATTAAAAAAATCAACCAAAGGTAATTGATTAGGATCTTCGTTTCGCCAGTTAAGCGCGAAATCAGTTTCACCAGTAAATGAAACACGATCATCAACTGATTTATCACCAAGTTTTATTGTCAGTCGACCATCAGTAACTCTTAAATGACTCGGCATATAGCGGCCGCGCCACCAATTATAGTCTCGAGTTACATACGCACCCCAGTCGCTGAATTCTATTTCACCATATTCACCATTCACGCTACCGGTAATCGCTACGTAAGCACTACTCGTACAATAATAACAAGTCTGACTAAAACGCAAAGAAAAATTAGCCTCTCCAATACCTTCTATGAAACCATCTTTTAATTCAATAACAACCTGGCCCCATTGCTGATACTTTAAGACTGTGCCGGAAAACGCAACATCATCCGGCAAGAGGTGTGAAATATCCGTAGCCAGATCATAACTCTCAGCGGTTTCATAATCTTCGACTGAACTCATCAATGCCATAATCAGTTTGCCCATTGACGGGTAAATCTTTTTAGCGACTTCGGAAAAATCAGTCGCACTTTCAGACAAACCGGTAACATCCAATTGACCACCGTAAGCATCAAGCACATTTATGCCAATATCACGGGCATTTTCTTCAAAAGTATGACCAAAAGTTCTTAAAGACTTGATTAAGTCTTTCGCAGCAGCAACATCGTCAAATAAATATTGCTCCAGGGCATTAGCAATTTCAGTATCTGTTGTTTTTTCTTTGTCTGCTTTATCCTGATCTTTATTTGCCTTGTCATTATTTGGTTCTGATGGGTTATTGTCATTTCCATCAGAATTCTCGTTTTCGTTTTCAGCAACTTCATCTTCAACAGGCGTGCTATCGACTGGATCTTGCTGACCTTCATCCACTTCGTCTTCTTGCTGCGGAGTTTCGCCCTCTGATTTGTCAGATTCTGAGTGAGGATTTTCTTCAGTACCCAGCTCGGTTTTTATGCGATCAAGCGCTTGCTGAAAATCACTTTCCACTTCAGCAAAAGATAATTCCTTTTCACGATTGACCAACTCATTCAGTTCACTTTGCGAAATCTCTAATATTTCTTGCATGGCAAAATTTTCGTCAGCCGCTTTAACCAGACTCAAATCGCCATCGTTATCTACATAGTGTGAATTTAGTGCACCCAAGGAAACGATCAGATTATTATCATAAGACTGTTCAGTGATACTCATCATGGCAGATGAGGCCAATGCTAATCTAACGCGAGAAGGCGCTCCATTTTCAACAGCCATTTGTAACTCTTGTGAAGAAGACACATCAACCAGTGCAATTGATAAATATTGCTCACCGATTTCCAATAAGTCATATTTCAGAAGTAAGTCATTAATCTTGGAATTTGCACCGCCAACCGCCATGGCATTTAATGGCTCACCATTATTTTTGGCCTTATCCATTGCCAGAGAATAAGCCATACTTGAGAAGGTCGATACATTAACAACCTGCGTTGCATCTTCTAAAGCAAATGGAACAACAGCATGTAATTTAAAGTCTTCTGGTAAAACCATGGTTTCACCCAACTCAAGTTTTCCTCCCGCTACCGGATTTTGGCAACCTGCACTTAATTCACAACGCATATTTGTATCGTTATCGACACTGATTTCGATGTGAATAGGTGTCATCACAGGATCAATATCAATGGAGTAACAGCCATTATCATCTGTACGAGTTGAACCGATAAGTTGTTCTGATTCCCCATTGCTTTGCAGTGTGAAAATATTCACAACAGCATTTTGCATCACACCTTTAACTACGCGACCGTTTAGATTACTTTCATCTTCATCAACACTGGCTTCGCCGCAGGCTTGCAAAAACAGAACAAGCAAAAGATAAAAGACAACCTGGAATTTTTTAGAATACATGATTACCCCGCTGAGATTATTATAATTAAACGCATACAGTCGAATTTATTTCATATAATGAAATAAATTCCATCGACTCGTCGCAAACACCTGCTTTGACAATTTATTTTGGAGTTTTAAAAAGAATTTATTCTTATTACTCAAGTTTCGGAGTTCAAATATTTCTTAAAAATCTGCTATATCCAGGGCGTGTTTGCAATATGAAAGACGCGGTGAACACTTCCATGTGTGCTCAACGGCAGCATCCATGCTGCCGACACTTTCAGATTGCAAACACGCCCTGGATATAGCTGAAAATGTTAACTTGAACTCCAAAACTTGAGTTATTAAATCAAAGTCTAAATAATAACGAATCATTGTGCAATAAAAAGGCACACTGATATTTAAACGTTTCAGAAAAGAAATTGCCGCACATTAAAATAAATTCAATGTGCGGCTTATTGATCAGGAATCAACCTACAAAGAAATGAAGTAACTGCTCAGTGTAAATTTATTTTGCTTCGGAACAAGGTGTTTTCGCAATGAATTTATGCTTTTGGTCGCATATGCGGAAACAACAGTACATCACGAATCGATGGCGCATCTGTAAATAACATCACTAAACGATCAATACCGATACCTTCTCCAGCGGTTGGTGGCATGCCGTGCTCAAGTGCAACAATATAGTCTTCATCAAAGTGCATGGCTTCATCATCACCGGCTTCTTTTTCTTCCACCTGTTTTTTGAAGCGCTCGGCCTGGTCTTCGTAATCATTTAATTCAGAAAAACCATTGGCGATTTCACGTCCACCCACAAAAAATTCGAAGCGATCAGTGACAAAATGATTATCATCATTGCGACGCGCGAGTGGTGAAACTTCTGTGGGATATTCGGTGATAAAGGTTGGATTTTTTAAACGATGTTCCACCGTTTTTTCGAAAATTTCAATTTGTACTTTACCCAGACCGTAAGTCGGTTTAATAGGTATATCCAGAGACTCAGCAATTTTTGTTGCTGTTTTCAAATCATCCAGCTGTTCGGATTTAATATCCGGATTAAAATGTAAAATTGAATCTTTAACCGTCATGCGATGGAATGGACTACCAAAATCATAAGTATCACCCTGATAATTTACATTCGTCGTACCAAGAACTGATTGAGCAATGCCCCGTAACATTTCCTCGGTAATATCCATCAGGTCGTTATAATCTGCATAGGCTTGATAAAACTCAAGCATAGTGAACTCTGGATTATGACGGGTTGATAAGCCTTCGTTACGAAAGTTACGATTTATTTCAAACACGCGTTCAAAACCACCCACCACAAGACGTTTTAAGTACAACTCGGGGGCGATGCGTAAAAACAAATCCATATCCAATGCATTGTGGAATGTGGAAAATGGCCGCGCTGTTGCACCACCAGGAATAGCCTGCATCATAGGTGTTTCCACTTCCAGAAACTGCCGCTCGATTAAAAAATTTCGGATGTAACTTACAATTTGCGAGCGCATACGAAACTTGTCGCGTGACTCTTCACTCATGATCAAATCGATATAACGCTGACGATATTTAACTTCCTGATCGGATAAACCGTGAAATTTTTCCGGCAAGGGGCGAATAGATTTGGTTAACAAGCGAATGTTATCGACTTTGATCGAAAGCTCGCCGGCTTTGGTGCGAAAAATCACACCTTCAGCACCGATAATGTCGCCGATGTCCCATTTTTTGAATTGCGTGTTGTAAACACCTTCGGGCAAGGAATCGCGCGCAACATACAACTGAATTTTTCCAGACATATCCTGGATATGTGCAAAACTGGCTTTGCCCATAATGCGTCTTGTCATCATTCGACCAGCAAGACTGACCCGTACAGGACTTTCATTTAACGCATCGGCGTCTTTGCCATCATATTCTGCATGTAATTCACCTGCCATTACATTGCGGCGAAAATCATTGGGGAAAGCTGTTTCAGCTTCTTGCTCTCGTAATGCAGTCAGTTTAGCTCGACGCTGGGCAATTAATTCGTTTTCATCAACTTCAGTGATGTTGTCCTGCTTATCTTTTTCACTCATGAGTCTGTTTTATTCCACTTCTATAATTTGCGTCTTGTTCGATTTGTTTTACAAACCACTTTTTAAACTGGCTTCGATAAACGGATCTAGATTACCATCCAGTACCGCTTGGGTATTGCCGGTTTCATAACCCGTTCGCAGATCTTTAATTCTCGATGAATCCAACACATATGATCGAATCTGACTTCCCCAACCAATATCGGATTTCGAATCTTCCAACGCTTGTTTTTCTTCATTGCGTTGCAACATTTCAAGCTCATAAAGTTTGGCTTTTAACATCTTCATCGCTTCTGCTTTATTTTTGTGTTGCGAGCGATCATTTTGACATTGCACCACCGTGTTGGTCGGCATATGGGTAATCCGGATGGCAGAATCCGTTTTATTCACGTGCTGACCACCCGCGCCGGATGCACGGTATGTATCGATGCGCAAATCAGCAGGATTAATATCAATCTCCACATCGTCGGAAACTTCAGGTGAAACAAAGACTGATGAAAATGACGTATGGCGACGATTACCGGAATCAAATGGTGATTTACGAACTAAGCGATGCACACCTGTTTCGGTACGTAACCAGCCGAAAGCATATTCGCCCTGGAAATGAATAGTGGCGCTTTTAATTCCCGCCACATCACCAGCAGATGCTTCTATCAATTCGGTTTTGAAACCACGCCGCTCACCCCAGCGTAAAAACATTCGCAGTAACATCTCCGCCCAATCTTGAGCTTCTGTGCCACCTGAACCTGCCTGAATATCCAGGTAGGCATTATTCGCATCCATTTCACCGGAAAACATGCGACGAAATTCCAGCTTCTCCAGCTCCGCCTGCAAATCATTAAGATCAGATTCCACCGAACTTGTGGTCTCTTCATCGTTTTCTTCCGCAGCAATTTCCAGCAATTCGTCGGCATCTGATAAGGCGCTAGTCAGATTATCAAGCACCTCCACCACCTGCTCTAACTGAGCACGTTCCTTACCTAAGGCCTGAGCTCTTTCAGGCTCATTCCAAACATCAGGCAACTCGAGTTCTGCGACAACTTCTTCCAGTCTTTCTTTCTTGCTGGCATAGTCAAAGATACCCCCTCAGCGCTTCAGATCGCGCCTCGTAATCTTTGATTCGGTTGAGAATAGGATTTAGCTCTAACATATTATAAATCTTTGGCTTGGAAAAAGCGCAGATAATACACCAAGCATGACTGTTTGTCCTGATTATCCGCGGCAGAACGGGCGATATTCCAACACATGTATACCTGCTAGCTTAACCAAGGTGTTTTTGTCGAATATTCCAAAGCAGGCCCTGAGAAGCAGCCTCGACCAAATCCAGCACCTGCTCAAAACCATGCGTGCCGCCATAGTAGGGATCTGGCACCTCCATCTCAGCCATATCCTCAGCAAATTCCATGAATAATTGTAATTTGCTTTCCAAATGCACTGGGCAAATCTCCAGCAAATTGGTGTAGTTATCCCGATCCATGGGTAAAATATAGTCATACATATCGAAGTCCATTTTATCCACTTTACGCGCTCGCTGTTTGCTCAAATTAACACCGCGCCGGCTGGCAGCTGACTGCGACCTTTTATCCGGCGCGCTACCAATGTGATAGGCATGTGTGCCCGCTGAGTCAATTTCGATTAAATGCATCAATCCTTCATCTTCCACCATTTTTCGGAAGACACCTTCCGCAGTGGGTGAGCGGCAAATATTGCCCATACAAACAAATAAAACTTTAACCATAAATTCGTCGATTCCCTTACATAATTTACTGTTGTAGAAAACTTAAAAATTGGTAACAATTTACCAGAATTTCATGTAAATTTTAGAGTTAAATCAGTAAGTAGGATAATACGCCAGATTTAACTTAAAAATCATTGAGATTATTTTCGTAGCCTGCAAACTAATCAGCGATTGTTGGTAACTTTTTCAACATAATGCTGGATTTGAATGGGCTATAATCCTAATTAAGGTTTTAAACATGGTGACTTCATAATGATATCAATTACCACTGAACAAATGCGTGACATGATTGGGATGCAGGTAAGGTATCACGAAGTTTATTGTCGGGTGGTGGAAATATTGGAAGATGGACCGGCCATTATTCTTGAAGACCTTGAACAGCATATCAGCATTCAACCCGACCAGCACGGCGAAGCGCACCGAAAAGTACCTAAAACCTATACCATTACTGTGCTAACCCACGACAAGCTAGAATTCACACCTGCTTTTCTGGCCTTAGAACCTTTACTTCTAGACATTGAACAAACAGCTATCATCATTAGCAACTCCTAATAATTCAAATAATTAGCCCATTATTTAGTCTTTTTTCACTATTTCTTTGTTCCACCCCACTTGTCTGGAACGATTTCTGAATATATTCCCCTAAGCTATCAAGAAAATTTCATCTTGAACGATACATATAAAGCATATCTGAACCAAGATTGTTAACCGTAGTCAATATTCAAAAATAAAACAGGATTCATTAGGGCAATATGGATAAACAAAAACATTCTAACGAAGACGAATCATTAGTCATCTGGGTATTAACCTTTGTCATCATTGCCTTTACCGCATTGACCATCGGTTCCTATAGTGATATCTCACCAAATCAGGACCAAATTGTTGAAAACAATAAAACTCAAATAATTAATTCAACAATATCTTCAGAAAACCTAATACAAACAAATTCAGGTTCCTCCAGAAATACGCAAAATAGCACTAATTCGTTTAAAATGTAGCCGCTATATTTTTTAGCTGTATGCCTTAATGAATCTGCATTTACAAAATAAATTTCAATTTCTACTTTCGATTTTTGTAATTTGCTTCACACTAATCAGTTGCAGTAGCGATAAAAACGAAAATTCACAAGACAATAATGTCATCAATATTGAGTTTGCTCCCCTCATAAGCCGCCTGGCAGTAGGTACGCAAATCAATCTTCAGGCCACGGCTTATCATCGTGATGGCTCTCGTTCAGATATAAGCAACACAATTACATGGTCAACGAATAATCCCGATGTTGCCACAATTTCCGAAAGCGGATTATTAACCGCAAAATCTCTCGGAGATGTAACCGTACGTGGCACTTTAAATAACTTATTCATTGAAAAACAAATTCAAGTGAGCGGCGCAACGCTGCAATCTATCAGCGTCAATGCCAGCAGTTTTAACATTGTACGTAATACTCATGTCGAGCTTAGCGCCATTGCCCTTTTTAGTGATGGTTCCAAATTAGATGTCAGCCAAATTATTCAATGGCACATTTCAGACACCAATCGATTAAAAGCAATTTCAGAAAACACTTTCGAGGGCATTGCTGCAGGCGAGGTTTTATTAACCGGCAACTATCTGGATCAACAAAGCACAATTACACTAACGGTTGTTGAAGAAAGTCTGGTCAGTTTAGAAATAGAAACATCAGCAAACGATTTTTACGTAGGTACAGAATTAGCGTTTACTGTCACTGGGTTTTTCTCCAATAACACGAAAGCCATACTGACACCTTTTGTCACTTGGTCGTTTTCTAATGAAAAATTAATTGATTTTGACGAATCGAAAGCAACAGCAATATTAACAGGGGCAGGAAGTCTTGTCGTCACTGCAACTATTGAAAACATTAGCATTGAAAAAACCATCAACATTAAAACACCCCAATTACTTGACCTGGAAATTATTCCACAATCTTCCTCACTCACAAAATTCGAAACAAATACACTAAAAGTTTTTGCAAACTACTCCAACGGAAAATCCAATGAAATTACAGCCGATGCTTTTTGGAGTTCAGATAATAGTGCGATTGTAGAAGTCAGCAATGCACAGGGCATAGAGGGAGAGATATTGGCAATAGCTGCAGGTGAGGCAACAATTACGACAGTATATAAAGAAATTCAATCCAGTTTAACCATCACAGTAAAAGACTTAAAACTACAGGGCATAGAAATTACGCCAACTTCAGTGGATATTGCGAACGGATATAAATCACAACTCACCGCTACTGGTCTTTACGAGGACAACAGCACACGAAACATAAATCATTTAGTCAATTGGGAAAGCCTGAATGACAGTATTTTATTGATTAGCAATCAAAAAGAATCTGCAGGGGAAGTTACTGCACTACAAGAAGGCGAGACGGAAGTTTCAGCAAGCGCTGATGGTCTTGAGGATAAGATTAATATCACAATCACTGCTGCTATATTAAAAGAAATTAATATTAATATTGATAGAAGCATCCCTCTACACAGTCGCACGGCATTTGACGTAATTGGTGTTTTTAGCGATGACACATCTCAGAATATTACCGATCTCGTTTCATTCAGCAGCGCTGATGAAAACATATTAAGTTTCGAAAAAAGTATTTATGGTGAAATTTTACTTGAAGCGCATAACAGTGGCGAAACTGTCATCACGGCATCATTCAGTGATGTTTCTCAGAGCATTCCCATTAAAGTCATCAATGTTACTTTATCAGAAGTTAAAATTGAGTCTGATTTTGAAAGCATAGGCGTTGGCACTTCCACAAACATGCGTGCGATTGCGTATTACAGCAACGAAAGTACACGCGATGTCACAGCAGAAGTTAGCTGGTCGGTTTCGGATAATGAAATTCTACAAATATCCAACAATCCCGAACATAGAGGTCTTGTCACTGCCAATAAGGCTGGACAAGCCAGCATTAGTGCAAGCTACCAGAGTTTGAGTAGTGAATATATTTTAGTTGTAAACGAAGCAATATTGTTACAAATTGAAGTAATACCAGAAAGCAATCACCTGGCTGTTAATGTTTTTACAAATATTCGTGCAATTGGCGTATATGATAATCAACAACGACGGGATATAAGCCAGGATGTTGTATGGAGCTCCAGCGCGCCGGATATTATATTTGTTAGCAATGCATTAAATTCTCAAGGTCAAGCGCTTGCATTATCCAGCGGAGATGTGACGATAACAGCCAGTTTTAACGGAGTTCAGGCTAGCACGCAATTAACCGTCGCAGACTCGGTTCTCACTGGGATCACAATCCTATCCGAAAATGGAAACACACTCGCAAATGGCAGCAATAAGCAACTCACCGCCATTGCCAACTATTCCAACGGCCAAAATCATGATGTGACCAACCAAGTAAGCTGGCAGTCATCGGATAAATCAATTTGTAATATTTCTACAGCAGCAGAAAATTTCGGTATGTTAACCGGATTATCAATCGGCACATGCAATATTACCGCGAGTTTAAATAGCGTAAACGCAACCATTTTATTCAATGTTAGTGATGCAGTACTCGATACTATTGAGCTTAGTGCTAACAGTATTCAGCTTGCCTTGGGAACAAGTATTTCGCTTCAAGCTACTGGTGCTTACTCCGATGGCTCTCATCAAGATATAACAACAGATGCAAGCTGGCGAGTTTTAAATGATGAACTCCTGAACATTAACAATCAGGGTGGAAACACTATTCAACTCACAACCTTACGGGAAGGAAGCAGCAATATTGAGGTCTCCTATGCCGGCATAACCACCAACACCGATGTTTCTGTTACCAGTGCAACATTACAAAGCATAAGCATCACACCAGATAACAGTTTAATAAGCTTAGGGCTGGCTAAAACATTTACCGCCACAGGTTTGTATTCTGACCAAAGCACACAAAACATCACAGACCAGGTTTTCTGGCAATTGAACAATGTTGATCAAAACGTGACAGAAGCTATTGCAATTGTCAGCAACACAAACACACCAGAGATTACGGTAACTGGACTATCAGCTGGAATCACAACTTTAAGTGCCTCATTAGGTACGGTGAGCACCCAGACAAATATTGAAATTGTTGCGGATCCCACAGCAGCGGCCTCACTTGCCATGGCTGCAAGGCCTTATGTGATCCTAAATGATGGCATTGACCAAACAACAATTACAATCAATGTTCGCGCTGTTGACGATACTCAAACTGTGGCTGACGGTACTGTGATAAATTTGCAAGTAATCAACGGCGAAATTAGCTTGAACGCAAATTCCGTCAGCACCATCAATGGGCAAGTGGAATTAAATCTAACATCCACATACAAGGGTATTATTACGATTAAGGCTTCCATTGAAGATAGTAACATTGAAAACTATGTTTCTATATACAGCACCGATCAATTTGCTGAAATTATCGGAAGAGCCGCTTTTTTCTCTGGCACCCTAACAGCAGATAATAAAATTACCGCAGGCTCTCAGTTTGGTTTTTTGATTGTGAATTTTGCGAACCGGAATTTTAATTTGCTGGCATATGCAATCAATAATGATGGCCAGCAGGTTTCTCTACTGGATGATCCCGCATTACTAAGTGATGGAATTTTAGAAGCGGGTGAAAATATTCTGCTGATCTACACCACACCAGCAGAAAGGAATAACTCTTACGCGGCCGCTTACTTGCTGGAAGATGAATCGACTGGCACTCAATTTGTTGTAGCTGTGAATTTACAATTGAGTCAATAAATCAGGCAATGCTTTTTACACTGCCTGATTCCCTTGAAGGTATAACCTGAGTTATAAGGAATTGAGATTAATCCCACATTCAACCGATTTCTGTTTTCCCACCCATATATGGCTGTAACACATCAGGCACCTGAATCTTGCCTTCCGCAGTCTGGTAATTTTCAATAATTGCGACCAGGGTCCGCCCTACGGCTAAACCTGATCCATTTAAGGTATGTACCAGTTCCGGCTTACCTGTCTCCGGGTTACGCCAACGAGCCATCATGCGACGCGCCTGAAAGTCTTCAAAATTACTGCAGGAAGAAATCTCACGGTATTTTTCCTGCCCAGGTAACCAGACTTCGAGATCATAAGTCTTACAGGCTGAAAATCCGATATCACCTGCACACAGATTCATTAAACGATAAGGCAATTGCAATGCTTGTAGAATCACTTCAGCATGACTCGTTAGTTCTTCCAAGGCTTGATGTGACTCTTCCGCCTTAACCACCTGCACCAACTCTACTTTTTCGAACTGATGCTGACGAATCATGCCACGAGTATCACGGCCATAGGAACCTGCTTCGCTTCGGAAACAAGGTGTATGTGCCACAAAACGCAACGGCATGTCGTCCGCAGTTTGAATTGTATCGCGAACAATATTGGTCACCGGTACTTCTGCAGTGGGAATCAAATAAAATTGCTGGCTGGATGCTTCATGTTCTTTAATGGCAAACAGATCTTCTTCAAACTTGGGCAATTGGCCTGTACCACGCAAAGAATCCGCGTTGACCAGATAAGGCACATAAGTTTCAGTGTACCCATGTTGATCAGCGTGGGTATTAATCATGAATTGAATCAACGCGCGATGCATTCTTGCCAAATCACCGGTCAGATTCATAAATCGTGAGCCACTGATTTTTGCAGCCACCTCAAAATTTAATAAGCCCGCATCTTCACCAATTTCCACATGATCTTTTACCTCAAAATCAAATGTGCGTGGAGTCCCCCAGCGGCGTACTTCCACATTATCATCTTCGCTCTTACCTTCCGGCACTGATTCGTGCGGAATGTTAGGAATTTCCATCAGCAATTGATTAAGTTTTTCCTGAAGTATATTCAAATCCTGCTCAGATGATTTTAATTGCTCTCCAAGGCCTTCTACCTCTTTCAGTAGCGGTGCAATATCCTGCCCTTGAGCTTTTGCCTTACCAATGGATTTGGATTTTGCATTACGCTCGGCCTGTAGTGCCTGGGTTTTTTGTTGCAGGTCCCGCCGCTCTTCTTCCAGTTTGGAAAATGCAACAGTATTTAATTCATAACCACGTTTAGCTAATTGTCTTGCGGTCCCTTCCAGGTCTTGTCTTAATAATTTATGATCCAACATAATTTTTACTTTATTCCATCCACATTAATTTTTCCTGGCCATGTGACAATATGGCCGGGTTTAAGCATTTTACTCAAATGATTCATAACTCTTTGCATTTTACCGGGTTCGTCAAACATTTCGATGACAAGTGGTAAATCCAGCGATAAATCCGTCAAACTGGAAACATGTATCGTGCCCGATGGACCAAAGCCAGTGATTCCTCGAAACACGGTGAGCCCACGCACTTCTTCATTTTGTTTTAAAAACGAAATGAGCTGGTTTAATTGCCCTTCGCCTTCAGTAAGATAAATCCGCATAACGGTAACGTCGGTTGTTCTCATAATTGTCTCCCCAAAATCATTCCCATCCAGCAAGCCGCCACACAAACAAATACACTGATAATGATATTTATTCCCGCTTTTAACACTTCACCGCTTCCCAACAAGTTAACCGTTTCCAGTGAAAATGTGGAAAATGTAGTAAATGACCCTAAAAATCCGATCAACAGAAATGCCCGTACTTCTGGTGCGAATGCCAATCGCTCGATGAGCAACACGGCTAGCACTCCCATCGCAAAGGAACCGACAACATTCACAAACAAGGTGCCAAAGGGGAATGACTTACCCAATGTCGCATAAACCCATTGCGAGGACAAATAGCGAGCAACGGCACCCAAAGCGCCGCCAAATGCGATTGCTAGTATATTAGTCAAAAAACAGCCCCGGAAGTGCAGAGACAAAAACAGAAATGATAGCTTTTGAACGCGGTTTAGGCAAACCGCAAGGTTGATAGCGCCCCAAAAAGCTTCGCTATCAACCGGGATGAATTAATCAGATAGATAAATTTAAAATAATCAATAGGGCATGCACACCGCTAACAGCCACAGCGGAAAGCTTTGCTTCTCCCCTTTGGTAATCCCATCGAATTTCTACCCGCCGCAAGCGGACCGGGAATTTAGATTAAAATTAATATTCTTTAAATCCAACTGCAAAACCATTGGAAGTTATCTCATTTAACATAGTACCTGTGGATAACAGCTGCCAAAATTCATTTAAATTACTGGCATTCGACATATGTATAGAGTAAATTCTGGCCGCTATGGGTTGATTTGGATCATCAAATGGTGAATCAGGTAAATCTATCACTTCCCAATCAGAGGAGGTATGAGGTAACCAAACCCGCCAGGAAGTGTTTGATGATCCGCTTTTCACAGTCATAAATAATCCATACACATTGACATTGGCGCCACCAGAGAATTGCCAATCAAATGTTTTAGTAGGTTCATCATATGAAATATTGGAAAATTGAAAATCTGGTACTGCAAATACCATTGACTGTGGCAGGGCATCATAAAATTTTCGAGTTTTTACGATTGTACCACTGGCGTTAGGCGAAAATTCGGTGAAAATAGAATAATTATCCGCAGGAAATCCCACAGGAAAACTGACTTCACTAATCCCAAATGGTGATCTGTAATTTATTGGGAACTCTACATTCTTGCGCAGAGCAGTTATTTTTAAATCTGTAATCAAGGCAGTATTGCCACTGCTCAATGCAAGCTTATCCATTTCATGATCAAATGGAACTGTATAGATACTGCCAGCACTCAAAGGATTATCGATTACATAGCCATACTTTCCAAGCACACCATTTGTGGAAGACATCGCTAATAAACTAACCTTGCCGTCAGTTTGAACCTGCTCCTTACATATGTCTATTTGCTCTGCAACCTGAGTAGCATTACCATTAGCATGCTGTGGCAACAAGTGCCAATTTTGATAACTGGCCACATCAGCCGAGAATGCGACATTTGCTTTTACGAGAGTTTCGTCTTTAGTACAGTCTTGAGCCTTATCATCAACGTAATAAACCAGTGTACCCAAAGGCACATTAACAAAGGTATTCACAGAACGTGAGTCCAATATATCTATATAATCAATACTTACTGTACCCAACGATCGACCAACATCGCCAAAGTTTGCAATGCCATCTTCATCAGTTGTTTTAACATGCTCCTGCACATAACTTTTACCATCCTGGCTATAGAGGATTACGCGCACACCAGCAACAGGCCGGTTGCTTTTGTTATTATCTTTAACAGTCACTTGAAATGTGGAGCCACCCACCTCTCCACCCCAAACAACCTCGGTTCGGTATTGAGTTTGTTTTGAGCCATCACTCACCGTAACCGTAAGATCATCAATACCCGCACCGGCCGCAGGTGCAGTCCAGCGTACCGTGCTGGTATTTGTGCTATCCAGCACACCATTACCATCGAGATTCCATTGATAACTTAAAGGATCATCATCTGCATCACTCGCAACCACTGAAATCAAAACACTGGCATTATTAACAATTAATCCCAATGGATCTTTTGCAACCTGTTGAATAACAGGGGAGTGATTGGGAAGAACAAAATTAACAATAGCGGGCACTGCAGAATCTGTTACATATGCCGACTGGTGAGACAAACCAATCGCAAAAATACTCACCTCCACATCCAACGGCACTTCAAAAACATATTTTCCATTGATGTCAGTCAATACTGAATCACCTAGATCATTTTGAATACGGTATCCACTAATGGGTGCACCGGTTTTTTCACTAATCAATGCACCTTCAATCTTGCCGTTAAATACCAACAAAAGATCATTCTGCAAATTTGCGCACGAACCAGTATTAAAATAACTATTACCTTCAAAGTCAGGTGTGAAAATTTCATTGGAAACTTCATCGCCTTCCTGTACAGAAGTTACTTCATAATACAACTTACTGTTCGCCACGCTGGCATAAAGCTTTATGCGCTCAACCGGCCCATTGATGGCAGACTTGTTAACGGTTAAACATGCTTCACCCTCGGCAGAAGTCGACACCGGGCCAGCGAAACCTGAATAACTCACTCCCTCTGCATATATGTTTATACCTCTCAGGTTTTGGCTATTTTCATCGATCACGGAGACACAAACACATGCCTGCTCGCTTATCGTCTTATGTGCTCCCCACCAGGAGGGATGATTTATCATGGCTTCTGCGTACAGTACGCCATTCGCATCTACTACAATTTTGGCATTATCCAAATCAGTTGTGTTGGGGTTTGCGTCCTCTCGTACCCAAACAGAACGTACATCATCGTAAGACCACCACTCCACAAATCCTTTTACCGGATCACCAGGCACATACGTTTGCTTTCTGTCACCACCGATTTGATAAACAGCTGGCAAGCGTAATTTAACCGTGACAGGTTTATCGAATTGAATGATCTTGTTTTCCTGGTTATCGGTCAAACTGATTTCAGAAAAGGTGAGACTTTCCAAAGGGATTTCCATAGCCGAGGCTTCACTCGGCACGCCAATAAATTCACCGGGAAATACAGCTCGATCACTATCAAGTGTTGGATCACCTACAGCAACATCCACTCTCGCTGAAGCACTGGTAACGCTGTCAGTAGGAAAATCAAGTTCGGCCAGATTTTGTGATGCATTGACAGGATCTGATACATTAATATGCACAGCTGTCGAGAAATCATTAACTGCACTGTAATGGTAGCGCAACAAGCTGGCATAAACAGAATAACTGTCACTGCTACCTAACTGAATAATTCGTTGTGTAGAGGTGTAACCGTCTTTGGAAAAAGATATCGCCAATCGCCCCGACTCAGGCTGCGGTACATTCTCCAGAATGAAATAACCATCAACATCACTTTTTGTGCTGACATTTTCTGCACTAACAGTAACATCCAATAACGGCGTCTGCGCTAATACGCGACCATTTAAGCTAATCGCCTGCAATGGTTCGCTGATAGTAATTGTAATGGAACGTATATCTGTTTCGCCCTCACTATCCGTTGCAGTTAGTTGCAGTGTATGCACGCCAGCTGAAAGATTCACAGAAAGCGCTCGCCCATTACCCAATAAGCCATCCTGATTAGAACTCCATTGTAGTTGCTCATCACTCAATCCGCCGTTTTGCGCATTAGCAGCATCTTCAACATCGGTCCCGAATCCTTTAAGCACAATGTTTTCACCCACGGCAAAACTTTCACCATGTCGCGGGCTTTCAATATATGCAGTGGGTGAGTTATTAGTGGAAGGATCTTCGGGGTCATCGGGTAAAACGACTTTTCCAGGATTACCATCAACCTTCGGTGTTTTAACAAAAATGTTAATGCTGCTGCTTGAAGATTGCTGCAAGCTGTCAAATACCGTGAGTGAAACGACATGATCTCCTGCAGAAAGTTTTGCAGACACGTTCTTACCACGACCAATTTCGCCGTCCAGGTCTGATGTCCATATCAGTTGGTCATCAACCAGATCACCATCCTCCAGATCACTACCCTTACCGACAAAGGAAATATTCGAATTCGTTAAATATTCATCATAGCTATTCGGACTGGTAATATTTGCACTGGGAAATTGATTGGACTCTTCTCGCTCATCTGGTTCAACCACCTCAATCGAAACACTTTGAGTTGTTTGCTCCCCATCACTATCAATGGCTCGCAACGTTATATTGTGTTTTGCTGCACTTAGTTTAAGTCTAATTTCTTTACCCTGGCCAATTTCACCACTAATATTTGATGACCATATTAACGATGAGTCGGTCAGTTCACCGTCTTCTTCATCGCTACTGCTACCATTAAAAACAATTACATCCTCAGTTTTAAAGACAGTATTAGCAATGGGTAAAGTAATTTTGATTGTTGGTGCGGTGTTAGCTTCAGTTTTGTCTTTCTTTGCATTTGGGTCTTCGACTGTTGTAGTGCCACTACAGGAAGTCAGCATAAAAATTATGCACACAAATAAAAATTGTGGTAAGTGAAGGTTGTATTTTTTGATCATTTTTTTATTTTTCTCGCCAATACATGAGTTGAAAAAACTGCTCCAGAAAATGTATTAACTTCGACCAACTAGAATCAGCATCACTGAAAAGCAACCAGCGCGATCAAGTTATTTGTAAATTGTTTATATGACTACCAGGTATTGATTACTGCTGTGGAGGCGGTTAGTAAAAACACGTTTGGTTTTTAATACTTACTATTTTTGATGAACCGAAAGGCTGTCAATCTCAAATCAAAGGATAAAACTCGCATCCTGCTGGCGGCGCAAGGTAGTATTCCCGCCAATCGATTAATTTATGGTAGCATAAAATTCATTTTAAATTAAGCTAAAATCTTTCGCGTTTTGACTAATTAGCAAACACATTAACCGCTAAAACTTGAGCAATAATTAATTTCATTTGCACTGGATAATTTTTACGAGAGAGAATATTTGGCTTAAAAGATAGGAAGCTTCCGGAGCTGTTCGAAAGTTAGTGATCACTTAGAGTGTTGATGTTAGTACTTACTTGCCATTCATCAAAGACATGTAACGGTTGACAAATTTTTTGCACACCTTCTGTTCGCCAACCATTGATGAGCAAACCATGCACTCGAATACCGTAAGATTTTTTTGCTTGCTTTACTTGTGATATCAACGATTCTGATACTTGAAACAAGCCATCGGTGACTAATAAAATATCCGCTTTCTGCCAATGTCGATGGCGGCTTTTTTGTAAAGCTCTTTGCATAACCATGGCTACATCTGTTCCACCATGGAAACTGCTTTGTAAAAACTGAACAATTTGTTTCAATCCGAATGGCGTAAACTTTAGTTGTTGCTCAATAATTTGCCCGGGGCCGCTAAACGCAAAGAGATAACAATCGCGTTTTTCCTGATTGGCTAAACGAATGACTTCCAAACTCAAAGCCTTAGCCAATTTTTCAGGCTCGCCTTTCATTGAACCTGACGTATCCAAACACAACAAAATTGGTCCAGTAGTGTGCTTTCCTGACTGTGAAGATGCTGATTTCACCTTTGTATTTTCTTCAGGAAATTCAACTAGCTGATGCTCCGACAACACACCATCAGCCAGATAACATAACAATGCTTGTTCAGCCCGCTTGGCATGCCATAACATCTGTAACTTGGGATAACTGAGATACGCTGCTTCTGACGGTAACATACGCGCAACATCATCACTGCGTTTCACGCCCTGAATTGCCATCGGATCAGGCGTGGTAACTATCGTTTCTATTGATTGGAATAACTGCTCTTTTTCTGAACTTTGTGAGACAACCGTTTGCTCATCACCTGAGCGTTTATCACCTTCCCGCATACGACCCAGACTATTAACAATACTAAGCAATTGAGGGTATGACTTGATCAAAGAGCGATAATAAACCACTTCACGCCAGGCTTGCTGCTTGAGTTCACCACGGGATAAATCCCATCCGCGCCCAGGTGTCGTAGCCATACCTTCAATAATCGCGCGAAGCTCTTGCCACTGTTGTGCGCTATCTTTTAAAACCTGTTCCAAACGATTGGCGAAAATTTGTTTTTCTTCATGACTCAGCCGTAAGTCTTCCTGATATTGCTGATTTACACTGCTTGATTCATCAAAACCAGCCGCGTCATGAATGCTTGAATGTGCTTCGGGGGTTTCCAAACTTTGATTATCAGCAGGGGATTGTGGATTCGATGAATTTTGCTGCTCAGTGTCCACTGATGAAGGCGCATCTGGACCGTCATTCTTTTCAGGCTCAATATCTGAGGGCTTTTGGCGCTTACGGAATGGCTTATCAAGCACATCATCAAACAAGCCATGGATACTCTGCTGCCGCCTATTGATAATACTTTCAATAGCTTCGCAAATAGAGATAAGTATTTGGTCAACCAGGCTTTCTTCATTTTTACATTGATCGATTATTTCAAGGCCATCTAATCGACGCAGGATAATTTCACGAATATCATACGCTGGCCAATCCAAGCTATCGATATCTGGAAATTGACCGCACAAAAGCTTTTCGCGCCAATGCAAAATTCCATTGACTCGCTGCCGCAAACTCCCATGGCTTAATGTCACCACAGCGCGGTATAAACTTTCTGGTAATTCATCAAGAAACTTAAAATGTTGATTAAGATTATTAACGTGCAACATCATGCCGCAAGCGGTAATTGCTTGAAACCTTCTCGGATAGTTTCAATTTCTTTGGTCAAGGCGACAACTTTTTGCTTATTTTTTTTAAGAATCTGTTTTGCTGTCTGACTGAATGTTGGGCTCACCCATAAATGCTGCCCCAGTTTTTCATCCAACATATCAATCATATTTTGTGTTTGTTGCTGATAATCAGCAATTTCTTTCAACAAAACGTCCAGCTCTGAACAACGTTCATTGACATGTTCGGAACTGTATTTTGCCGGCTCCTGGCATAAATCATAATTGATGCGTTTATGAAAACGATTTTCCTGATCGGCAACATAGGTATCAATCGTTACCCACTTTCCATCTATATGACGTTGACGATAATAGTCATCAAAATAATTCTGCTCCAGCTCCGCACGCGTCAGGCCATTGCCGTCATTGGTTCTGTCACTATAATCTGGTGGTGTAAGATACAACGCTTCACCATCGCGCTCTGCCAGGTAATCGCGACCTGATTCGGTGGTGGCCTCACCTTGCGGGTTATAATAAAGTTTTTCGCCATACTCATTATAAAGCGGCACAGTTCGCGACTTTTCTTCATTCAATGTTTGAGACCAGGCTTGTACCAGTTTATTCAAGCGCTGCAGGTTTACCACCTCACTTGTACCAATACGATCCTGGTACCAATTAAATATAACTGATTGCTGCTCTGGCGTTTCCCACAAACAATGTTGAAACAACCAACAATCCCAAACATTCACTTCACTTTGCTGATTAGTAAAAGCAGACACTTTAAGCAGCTTGATTACTTTGCGCCAACGTCTATCCGAAATATATATGGATTTTTCCTGTAAAAAGTTGCGCAGTTCTTTCAATAAATAAATTACATCTTCCGACAAAGGTATTTGCTGAGCCTGCTGCTGAATTTCAGTCAACTCTTTTGGCGTCAAACTTAGTGTTTTATCAAGTATCAGACCTTGATCTTCGTTAATTTGCAACAAATCTGCAAAACCAGATTCACTCACAGGTGACACCTGGTATCGTAATAAAAAACGATCGTACAAAGCACCAAGCTCAAGATCTTCCGGTAATTCATTACTCGCAGCAACTACGGTGATCAAGGGTGTTTTAAATCGTTGATGACCATTATCGAATTCCCTCTCATTTAATAAAGTGAGTAAGGTATTGAGTATGGCGCTATTGGCTTTAAATATTTCGTCAATAAAAGCAATGGATGCCTGGGGCAAATAATTTTGAGTTAACCGCTCATAACGATCTTCTTCCAGCGCTTTTATGGACAAAGGACCGAACAATTCCTCGGGCACTGAAAATCGCGTTAGCAAACGCTCGAAATATTCACCTTCTTCAAATGCCAGCCTCAAACGACGAGCCAATTCACTTTTGGCAGTACCTGGAGGACCAATTAATAACAAATGTTCGCCCGCCAACGCTGCCAACATTAACAATCGCAAAGCTTCATCACGTTCAATCAGCGATTGTGATATTTGCTGCAATAATTGTTGAATGCGTGATTTCAGCATATTTGTTCCTTAATTGTTGCAAATTCTTCGTTATCGTTTTGTGTTTTTTCAATTGGACCCAGTAAAATATATGCACGTAACTTACCCTGGCCTTTCACTTCGAGTTCACCTCTGTCTTCAAAGTGATAGTCATCTTTCAACAATTGATAGGTGGATTCTGACACCTGGATTTTGTTGACCGGGCACCGGGATTCCAAGCGGCTGGCAATGTTCACCGTATTGCCCCATACATCATATACGAATTTTTTCACACCAATTACACCAGCCACTGCAGGTCCGGTATGAACACCGATACGCAGTTGAATTTTCTGATTTTTTTTAACGCTAAATTGCTCAACCGCTTTTTGAATATCAAATGCAAATTCGGCCACAGCTTTCACATCACCATTGTCACTTTGTTTCAGGTTGTTTGTAACCATATAAGCATCGCCAATAGTTTTGATTTTTTCCAGGCCATAGGTATCAGTCAACTTGTCAAATACAGAGAATATTTCATTAAGCAAACTCACCACTTCATGTGCTGAATTTTTTTGCGATAATTCTGAAAATGCCACAAGATCCGCAAATAATACGGTTATGCTTTCATAATCCTTAGCAATAGTGCCTGGGGAAGCTTTTAATTCCTTAGCAATATTTTTGGGTAGAATATTAAGCAGTAATTGTTCATTATTCTGTTTTTCTAGCCTGATTATTTGCTGACTAACAAAATCTCGACGGGAATAGCACTCGATGGTATAGCCACCCAGAATTCCAATAACAATACTGGTGAACAGAAAAAAGTTATAACTCACCAGCACTTCAAAAGGCATACTACTAAAACTAATAAACAAAACATCGTAGGTTAGCGTTAATAACAGTGAAACGATGACCGCATTAATAAACCGCAAACCGGAATAAAGAAAAGCCCAAAAAATTGGCAATAATGTGCCAGTTAAATGCAGGTCACTGCGTGCATCCTGATAGGAAAAAGCAATTAAAGCGATACCGATACCTGCAACATAGATCACCGCCATAACCAGGGACTGCATGCGTTTGCGAAAATAATTTCGATAAGTGGCCATATAGCCTAACAAAAAAACAGGTATTGCAAACCCAAAACGCACCATCAGAGCCGTCCAGCGACCTTCAGGAATAATAATAAAGTCGACAATGGCAAAAATTCCATAGAGAAATGCCGCGATGATCAACGCAATTCGAATTTGAGTTAAGTTTTTTTTCGCGTGCTTAGCACGAAATGAAAGCTCGGTGGCTCTATCTTTAAAAGACAAACTTATGGGGTGTTGAGCCTGATTAATTTTTCGATTACCTATCATTGATTACAGTCTTGCCTGGAGTATCGCTTTTATTTCTTCGTCCTTAAGTACAATCGGATTGGTTTTCATGCTGCTACCTCGTGAATGTTTAACAATATGATCCAAATCCTGTTGTTTAACACCATACTTATGTAATTGTGGCAGTGAAAGCGCGTCTGTCCAGTCTCTCAACAAAACCAGCAATGCATTTCGTGCTTGCTCGTCATTTTCAAAAGAATCATTGCATAACAAACGACCTAGCTGAGCATACTTTTCAAGTGCAATATTGTCTGGCTCTCTCTCTAACATCGCCTTAATATTGATTGCCGTGGCATCAGCTAATAAGGTACCGCAAACTACTCCATGCGGAATGGGGAAAAACGCCCCCATGGGTGACGCCAATCCATGAACCGATCCCAGCCCTACCTGTGCTAAAGTAATGCCAGATAACATGGCAGCGTATGCCATTTTCGCCTGGCCGTCAGCATGTGTTGAAGTAGCATTGTACCAAGGCAATAAACCATCGCGGGCTGCTTGCAAGCCACTTAATGCCAGGGCGTCAATCATCGGATTTGATTTTAGCGAGACAAACGATTCCAGAAGCTGAGTTAAGGCATCCATACCATTTGCCGCAATCAAATCTTTAGGGCAAGTATTTAATAAGTCTGGATCTACGATGGCATAGTTAGCAACTAACATTTCATCACGAAAGGATTTTTTAAATCCGCGGCTTTTATCCAAGACGCTGAGTACAGCATTCTTAGTGGTTTCACTACCGGTACCCGCCGTAGTGGGCACAGCAATAAAAGGAACCGCAGGACCTTCATATGTCAGCTCTGGCCCGACACCCTCAAGAAAATCCATCACAGAATGACCAACGCGTAATAATCCGGCGATGGCTTTGGCGGCATCCAACACACTGCCACCACCAACAGCGAGCACCAGGCTTATGGATTCATTGGCATATTGTTGAACTGCTTTATCAACCAGCGCAGGAGATGGCTCGTCTTCCACACGAAATTGAAACCATTTGTCAGCGTCTGCATCCAGCGTTTCTTTTAACAACCGCCATTGAGTTGTTTGCTCAAAAGAGCCTGAACCACTGACGAAAAGTACTGATTGGGGATACTTTTTTATGATGTCAGGTAAAAGGTTGAACTTGCCGGCACCAAATTCTATTTTAGGTAATTTGGAAATGGAAAATGTATTCATCATATCAGTTTGGAAACAAGCCATCATACGCAACACCTTCTCTGGGTGAAGCCATCCAGTCGGCTACTGTCTCACGCCAGTTTAAATAATGTTGCGTTTGCTTGTGTGCTGCGGCGGCATCTTCTGTTTCATAAGCTTCATATAAAACAAATCGTGATGGATTTTCCTTCATTTGTATGACATCAAAACGACAATTGCCGGGTTCCTTTACTGAAGCTTCATGATTCAATCGACTGGCTTCAATAAACTCATTAATTTTGTCAGGTTTTACACTGACATACACGATAGTTACTTTCATTCCTTGCTAGCCTTTAAGATTGTTATCAATGGCGGGAGAACTGGGTTCCGGATAAGGTCGGTAAATGCAGCATGTAAATTTTCGCCCTTTCACAATTGGTTTTTTTATAACTGCTATACTTGAATTTGAATATTGTTAATAAAAAAAAGCGGAAAATTTCATGTTTCCCAACCAAACATCAAGTTTATGTGCTTTAAATTTGCACCGCAAGCCACTTTTGCCAGTTGCCGTACTATATGCACTGATCAGCTGTTTTTTCAGCAATCTTGCGTATGCTGAACAGGATTTTTCTGACGCGAAATCCATCATGCTGCATATTGATCGTCTGTGGCGTAGCAGTAGCTCCCAGGCACAGGTTTCCATGACCGTCAAAACCCGGCGTTATGAGCGCACTATGAATATGGAAATGTGGTCTAAAGGAAAAGAAAAGTCTCTGATTGTGATACGATCACCTAAAAAAGACCGGGGCATAGCCACACTCAAAGTTGAAGAGAATATCTGGAATTACTTGCCTAAAATTAATCGGGTAAGCAAGGTGCCGGCGAGCATGATGTCTGGCTCCTGGATGGGTAGTCATTTCACCAACGATGATCTGGTTAAGGAAAATACTTACGAAGATGATTTTAATTCTGAAATCAGTTTTCGTGGCTCACGCAATGGAAAACAGATCGTTGAAGTTACATCCTTACCCAAACCCGATGCCGCCGTTGTTTGGGGGAAAATTGTTACCGAAATTGATCAAAGTAATTACACACCTGTTCGCTCTATTTATTTTGACGAAGAAAACCAAAAAATCCGCACCCTGTTTTTCGAAGATGTTCAGCAGAAAGGCGAGCGAACATTACCAATGTTGATGCGCATGGTTCCACACGATAAAACCAACGAAGCAACCATTGTTCGATACCATGAGATACTGTTTGACGTAACGTTGGATGAGCGCTTGTTTTCTTTAAAAGGATTGCAAAAACGTCGTTAGACTATGAATATCACCACAACATCACTTAGCGCCAGATTCTCAATGCTGTTTTTTATCGCCTGGCGTAATTTATGGCGTAATAAACACCGTAGCGTCTTAACCATATCTGCGCTGGGTGGCGGCTTAGCTATGCTGATTCTTTATGCGGCTTTATTGAATGGCATGGTGATGCAAATGACGGAGTTTTCCACTAAAATTTCTTCAGGCAGTATTCAGGTTCATCGTCAGTCATTTATTGACGATCAGGATTTATATGCCACCATCCCTTGGAAATTAATCGATTCACTCGAAAAAGAATTTGAGCACATCGCGATTACGCCACGTTTATATGCTGCAGGTTTAGCCAGTGCGGGTGAAACATCTACCGGCGCCATGTTGAAAGCAGTCGATCCACAACGCGAATCAAAAGTAACCACCATGCTCAGCCATATTAGGGAAGGTGATGCATCGCTGCAAGCAATCACAACAAATGAAAACGGCTTTCCACGTTATCAAGTGGTGGTTGGTGCTCAATTTGCGAAAAATTTAAACCTGAAAATTGGTGATGAATTGGTCATCGTATCACAAGCCGCAGACGGCAGTATTGGCAATGATCTTTTCTTTGTATCGGGTATTTTAAAACCCATTGAGCTTACGTTTGATCGCACCGGTGTTTTAATGTCAATTGAAGCATTTCAAAATCTCATGTATTTACAAAGTGGTGCACACGAGTTGGCAGTGAGTATTGATAGTCAAGAAAATATCCTCACCACAAAATCCTTATTGCAGAAAAAACTGCACAGCTTGGTCGAACAATATCCATTAGACATCGAAGACGACCAAATAGTCACACGCACATGGCGAGAGCTAATGCCTGCTGTGTCTGACATGGTAGAAGTGAGTAAAGCTGCCATATATATTTTAGGTATCATCATGCTTGGTCTGGCCTCCATGGGCATGTTAAACACCATGATGATGTCCATATACGAACGTAAACACGAGTTTGGCATTTTGTTGTCCATCGGAATGGGTCGTTACTGGTTATTATTGATGGTGATGTTAGAATCTTTGTTCATTGCTTGCGTTTCGGCTATTATTGGCGCCGTCGTTGGTAGCACTGGTGCAATCTATCTGGAAAAACACGGCATTGATCTAAGTGGTTATATGCCTGATGGATTCGACTACGGTGGCATTATTTTCGAACCCATGTGGCGTGCGCATTTGGATACCGAAAGTATCTATATCAGTATATTTCTGACGCTTGGTATAGCCTTGATTGCTTCATTAATCCCTTCCTGGCGAATCGTAAAACTAAAACCCGTGGAGGCCTTGCATTGACTAATACGCAAAGCGTGCCCATTGGTGTTTTTTTTATGCTCGCCTGGCGTAATCTCTGGCGTCATAAACGACGTACGATAATCACCTTGAGTTCTATTGCCATTGGTTTTGGTTTAACCGTATTTTCCATTGGCATGCAGGACAGTGGTCACAATAATATGGTTAAAAATGCCATAAATATGGGTGACGGTCATATCACCATTCAACATAGTGAATATCTCGCTTCACCTGCCAACCATCGTTTTCTCGAAGAGGGGAAATCTTTATTACAGCAAGTGGAAGCGCAATCAATTAAAGCGCAAGTCGTACCCCGCATCACCTTACAAACGCTGGCCAGCACAGCCAACAATTCTGTGGGTGTTGCCGTGCAAGGTATCAATATCAAATCAGATCCATTACGTGACATTATTGAAGATAAAATTCAAGATGGTCGCTGGTTACAACAAGGTGATGAACGGGGTTTAATCATTGGTTCGGGCATGGCACGAAAACTAAAAACCAAGGTGGGTGGCAAAGTTGTCATAATGGCCGGCAAAAAAGGCGGCGATAGTGAAGCGCAACTGGGACGCGTACGTGGGATTTTTCATTCCGGCATGCTTGAGTTGGATAATTATTTTATTGTTGCCGGTCTGGATTTTACCCGTCGTTTTTTGATTGCCGAAGGTGGAAAAGTAGAAAACCAACCATTAACCCGCGTTGCGATTTTTTTGGATGATGAAAAACAACTGGTAAACATTAAACAACAGTTGAACAAAGCAATCAATCAGCCAAACACGGTGGTGTTGGATTGGCAACAAATGCTGCCGCAACTGGTTCAATATATCGTCATCGACGATGTCAGTGCTTATGTCATGCAGATATTTATTCTTTTGGTTATTGTGTTTGGCATTGTGAATACTGTGTTGATGGGCGTATTGGAACGTACCAGAGAGTTTGGTTTGTTGCGAGCACTGGGCTTTCAAAAAAACTATCTGGTATTACTGGTGTTCCTCGAATCCTTGCTACTGAGTGGTATGGCCGTTTTTTTTGGTTGGCTGGTGGGTGGCTCTATCCATTTGTATGTTGCCGCTTATGGTATCGATTTTTCCGGATTAATTCCGGAAGGAACCACCTTTGCGGGAACATTTATGGATCCGATAATTTATTCTGAACTATCCCCTGCCCGTGTTTATCAACTCACATCAATCGTATTTCTCACCACGCTGGCTTCAGGTATTTATCCTGCCATTAAAGCTTCGCGTGTAACTCCCATAGAAGCGCTACGAACATGAGCTTATTAAAACTGGAGCACATCGACAAAATATATCAGCAAGGCCAGATACAGGTGCACGCCTTAAGTGATATCAACCTGGAAGTGGATGAAAGTGAATTTGCTGCCTTGGTTGGTCCTTCGGGTTCAGGTAAAACAACGTTATTGAATATTATTGGCGGATTGGATACCGCCAGCACCGGCCACATTCACATAAATAGCAGTAATATTGCTGAACTCAATGAACAGGAATTATCAAAGTTCCGATTATTTGAACTAGGTTTTATTTTTCAGGCCTATAACCTGGTGCCAGTATTAAGCGCGTTGGAAAATGTTGAGCTGGTGATGGTATTGCAAGGTCGACCACATAAAGAACGCTCACAACGCGCCAAACATTATTTAGAAATTGTCGGCCTGCAAGACATGATGCATCGCCGCCCCAGTGAACTGAGTGGAGGCCAGCAACAACGCGTGGCCGTCGCCCGAGCACTGGCTGCAGGGCCACGACTCGTGTTAGCCGACGAACCCACAGCCAACCTGGATTCGGAAAACGCCAGCGCCTTATTGGACATTATGTTCAAACTAGCTCTCGAAGAAAAAACCACTTTTCTATTTTCCACTCACGATCCTCGGGTAATGGAGCGCGCTAAACGGATTATTACTTTGAGTGACGGTAAGATTATTAATGACGAGAATGTTAATAACGAATAGTAACGCATTTTAATTTGTGCCTGACAAATGAAAAATCTAGCCTCAAATAAGACCCGGGATTGTATGCTGCCGAGACTCGCGGCAAATACTTCCATGCACTGTATGCAATTCTATCTAGACCAAACTTATTTTAATCGATTTCCCAACTTTCTTGCATTTCTATTGTGGATCGTTTTTTTATTTTCACCCGCCACGATTAAAGCCGAAAATGACAACCAGTTACTTACTGGCACAATCAATCTCTCACATAGCTCCGCTTATGCAAGCCACGATGATTTTGGTTATGAAAACGAAGATCAACGCATTCCATCCCAATCTTTACAAAGCTTGCGTCTGATTGCAGAAGGAGTTTATAAAAATCACATTGAATACGATGTGCAATTTCTTTCTGTTAACAGCCACTCAAACCGTACGCTATCTGCTGCAAACACCGCAAATATTTATCGTATAAAATCGCTGCGCGAATACACCATAAATGAAACAAGCGATAACGAGACGAGTCTCTGGTATCAGGAATTGGACAGGGCTAGCATAAAAGTGGAATACGAAAATTATCGATTCAGCGCTGGGCGCCAACCTATCAGTTGGGGTACCGGGCGATTTTGGCAACCTTTAGACGTATTTGGTGCATTTAACGCCACGGAATTGGATCGCGACTACAAACCAGGGATCGATTTATTAACTGTTGACTATTTTCTCAATGACTTTTCCAGTCTGAGCCTGGTTTATGTTTTTTCGCCCTGGAACACAAACGAAGTTTACGATAGCCAGGCTATGTTTTATCAGCGCCAATTCGGTTTATCATCAAATTTTTCATTTTTACTCGGCAATATTCAGGACAATAAAACAATCGGTACAGCGGTGGAAACTGATTGGCATGGCGCAGGTTTACGATTCGAAGCCAGTGTTTTTGAAACACCTGAATTTGATTCACTCAAAACATTCTGGATTACCGGGTTAGATTATCAATTTAGTAATGATATTTTTTTCAGCCTGGAATATTACTACCATAGCGCCGGCACAAATGATTCTGAAAACGTCGAAGCTGTGATGGATCGAAAATTATATCTCTCCGGCTTACAAAAGCACATCTCACGACATTTATTAGGTTTAACTCTACAAAAAAATGTAACGCCTTTATTAAATATGAATTATTTTTTATTGGCAGCAAATATGGATAATAAAATATCCATGTTACATCAAATTACAGGAATTTTATCCGTGAGTAATGAATCAGATTTATGGCTGACATTGCTATTGGGAACAGGTGAAGGCATAAACGACCAGGACGCCATGCAATCTGAGTTTGGGCATATACCTGTTGGTGCATCAATTAAGTTTAGAATGTATTTTTAAAACAAGCATCAAACAACTACTTTTCTATATTTATCAGCTCCATAAGTTTTGAGTTGATTTCAACGAACATACTTTTTACGAATTTACTTTTTTCAAATGCCTCATTGGTTTTACTCATGCATTCGCTAACGATCTGGCGTAAGTTTTCTTCCTGATGCTCACTAAGGCCCAGGCTTATAAACGATTCTTCAATGTCAGCGGACATTGAACTAATTGCTGACAAACTAAGCTTTTCCACTTCATCAAAGGTAATGGTAGCTTGAGACAATACTTCTTGTACGGTTTCAGTAATTAGTGCCTTTTTCTGATTCATACTGTCGTTGTTCAATACTTGAATACGTGCTTCAATCGCGTTACACAATACACCAAGTGAGTCACGCAGGGTTCCACAACGTTCTTGATCATCCACCGGCATATTTTTAATAAACAGGCTAAACTCATCAAAATTGATAAACAACCTAGCACCAAGATTGAGAACTCGATCTTTCTTCCTCGCCATCTCAATAACATTAGATTCAAGCGGGGATATCTCACCGTTTTGACTGTAATTTTCGATGCCATCAGCGGTGTAAAATTGAACCGTACAGTCTAAACCATAAGCTTCAGTGGTGAGCTCAAATGTCAGCTCAGCAAGTTCTTTAAAACTTTTTGCATTGGTACTTTTTTTATAAAACTCAAGAATTTGTCCGAGATCACCATAAAAATTCATGATTTGCATGGTGGCTTCGCGAGTTTCCTTCACTTGATTATTCAGTTCTTTGTTACGGTCTCGCCGGGCAATAAGCTGTTTGATTTTCCACTTTAACTCTTCAGCTTCGAGAGGCTTGATCACATAATCGTCTGCGCCATAGGAATAGCCTTTGATTTTTTCTTCCAATGTGGATAGGGAAGAAACAAAAATAAACGGCATATCACGTGTAGTATCTTCGTTTTTTATATGCTTGCAGAGCTCATAGCCATTAAGTTCCGGCATGAGTACATCCGCGAGAATCGCATCAATGGCGTTATCGGGATTCGCGAGTACTTCAAGTGCGTGTTTTCCGTTTTCGGCTTCAAGAACCTGAAAACCACCGTGCTCGAGTAAAACCTTATTAAGTTTACGTAGTTCAGACTCGTCATCTACTATTAGAATAGTTTGGTTTTCGTTAGCCATTTATAACTCTGCTAGGATTGTTAGGCATAAATTCAATAACTTATGATTAAAAACAAAATCAAACAAGGGATTCTCCCCGCTTGAGAATAGCTTTAAGATTCAGCTTATAGATCGTCAAGCGGAGTAGTTACTTTAGTGAATTGACGAAGGAGACGAAGGAGAATTTGTAATTTTTTTAACAATCTCTATAGCAGTTACATAGCTGTAGGCGCCTTTAAAACTGGATTCCCCTGTGAGTCAGGCGGAAGTATGACGATCCTAAAACAGTGAGAGTTGCGGATTCGAATCTTTAGGAATTTGAAAGTCCTGAGTATTCAGTTCTGGCAGTGTAGTTCTCAAACCCAGGCGTTTGCAGACGAGCTTAAAGCGTTGGGATATCATGTCGGCGAACTGGCCTTTGCCACTCATGCGCTGTCCAAATTCTGACTGATACAACTGACCTTCATGCATTGCTGCGATTTGGCTCAATATATGATCTTTCTTACCTGGCTCATGACCATCGAGCCACTCTACAAACAGGTCTTTTACTTCACGAGGTAGTCGCAACATGACATAGCTGGCGCTTTTGGCACCTGCAGAATGTGCCGCTGCCAGTAAAGATTCCAGCTCAGGATCGGTTAAGACCGGAATAATCGGTGCCACCATAACGCTAACCGGAATACCGTGCTTTGTTAAGGATTCAATAGTCTGTAATCGACGTTTGGGGGCAGCGGCTCTTGGCTCCATTTTTATGGATAATTTAGCGTCCAACATGGTCAATGTAATGTACACATGCACCAGGTTTTTATTAGCAAGCATTGATAACAAATCAATGTCTCGCTCAACCAAACTCGATTTGGTTACCAGCGCCACCGGATGCTGATACGATTGCATAACCTGCAACAAACTTCGCGTAAGTTCCAGTTTGCGATCCAAAGGCTGATACGTGTCAGTATTAACGCCTAAAGCAATGGTGTTACATTGATAACTTTTCTTAGCGAGCTCTTTTTCTAACAATTGCGCTGCATTGGATTTATAGAATAACTGAGTCTCGAAATCCAGACCGGGAGAAAGCCCAAGCCAAGCATGTGAGGGTCGGGCAAAACAATAAATGCAGCCATGCTCACAACCACGATAAGGATTTATACTGCGATCAAACGGGACATCAGGAGATTTGTTATAGGAAATAATACTTTTGCTGTTGTCTGGCAGTTTTTCTGTTTTAACCTGCGTCGCGGGTAACTCATTAAACCAGCCATCATCAAAGTCTTGTCGTTGCAACAGGTCGTAGCGGCTATTTTGGTTGCTTAATGCCGCTCGACCTTTAATGATTTTTTCATTCACACCTGATTGATTGAATAGCTAAATATGGCAGCCAGATGCCGTGCAATCAGTACGTTTCCATGCACCACTTGCTGGAATACCAACATCATTGATATTGATAATCGCATCTGGGTAATAACGGTCTTTCAGGCCATCGGGATCGGCTTCATTGGTATCTGCCAACAAGGCTTTATTGCGCCATCCATGGGGTACTTTGACATGGCAATTATCACACTGCATGGAACCACCAGTCTGATCGGCATGATAAACGTGTAAATTATTATTCATGCTTGCCGCTGCAGCATTTGCACAATCACCTGCTGCACAACTAAAGCCACTGTTTTGAACTGTGGCTGCGGCATTATACGTTTTATACTGCTCTGTTTTGTGACAGGTTATACACATATCGTCACCTGTAGCTGCTGCCAGACTTTCACCATGTGGCCCTTGCACACCTATCGTTGTATCTGAAGGATCAGAATCAGCGTTGTGACAATCTGAACAGTACATGGTTTGTGTTCCCACTGCTTCATCAAATGGTGAAACAAAATTATTAGCGTCGGTGGTTGCGACGATATTTGCCGAGCTCCCACTGGTGTTCTCGCTGCTGGAGAAAATCACTGGGTGAAAAGAGCTATTACCTTGATGAAACTCAATCGCGGCATTAGCTTTTAAAGGTGCTGCACCAATTTCTGTAGCTTCATCCAATCCGTAGTTGGAATGGCATTTGAGGCAAATTTGATATTCTTTTTCCACATGACCACCAATACCAGATTGCCCCTTAAGTTGATGTTCACCCAGTTGCGGATTACCGGATTGTTGATCACCATAGGTTATTAATGAATTGGTGCTATACGGTGAAGTACCGGCAACGAATATGTCGTAAACGGGTTCCACACCAGAAATTCCACTGAGCGCACCCGATGCGATATTGGAGTGTGCAGTTCCTGCTTCATGTTTGTGAAGCGCAGTCGGTGTCGAATCTATACCGGTACCATCATGTCTGGAGTTTTGCACAATACGATGTGGATTATGACAATCGGTACAGGTTACGTGACGTTTAGTTGCTTTAAAATTAGCTGGATCCTCAATGAAATCGCCATTGGTGATTTGATGTAAATCTTCAGTACCGGCGAAATCAAATGCCGAATGCCCACCGGTTGAGCCATTTATCGTGGCAATATCTTTTGCCGGATTGGATGAATCAAGCACACTAAGGCCTGAACTTGTATGGCATTGAAAACAAGTAGTTTGAATGGTTGATTCACCGGCAAAGGCAGCACCAGTAGCCCCTTCACGTAATAGCCAACGAGCACCTTCTTTTGTATGTGTATCATGACAAGCTGAACAACCAGATTCCCAAACTTGTGTGCCGATGGGGAATTCGCGCAAATTCGCTGCTGTATCTGTATATGTTGCGTCAGCTGTTGTACTTAAGGCATGAGCCGATTGTTCCCAACCGGCTTTTTTATGACAAGCTAAACAGTTAATGTCTTTGTCTTTATCAAAGATATCTGTCGGTTCGGATTTCTGAAATCGATGCAATCGTAAAAATTTGATGTTCTCGGAAAAGTCTGTACTGCGGATATGTGGATCATGACAAGTGGTACATTCGACTTTACCATCTACGGAAACACTAACAAAACTTGTTTGTCCGGTGGTGCGCGCTGTCACCGGTGATTCCAGAGGTACAGAAATTCGAGTATTTGCGTCAGTTAAATCTTCCGTACCTGCAACCGAGCCACCATCCACCAGCGACTGGTTAAAGTTAGCCACACCAGCACCCACACGAATACCGATATGGGTGCCTTCCCCAGGGTCTTCAGGATCAATCAATTCATTATCATCAGTAGCCAACTGTTTGTTGTAGGTGAATCCCACCGGGTGATCATTACTCAAATCAGTACCCAGGTTGCTAGTATATCCATCAGTGCCAGCAGCCAGTGTATCACCATCCAGGCCGCTGCCTGTCATGGCAATAGTCTGTGATCCCTGGCTATTGAGCATGTTCACCTGACCAATCGCCACCGTGCCATCGTGACAAGACAAGCACATTTTTGAACCGAAGCCAGGTGTTTGCTCTCCATCTGCGATATCCAAAGAAGTTGAATTATAAGGCGTATAGGTTGCTGCAGAATCCTGGCGATTCCATAGAAAAGGTTGGGAAGAACTAAATGGGCCTGCATTACTTGTAATACTCGGATTACCATGGGGTGTATGGCAAAATACACAAACCTGTTTTTCAGATGCCGCAGAAACATTTCGGCTTTCACCCGACGGCAGAGTAGGCACATCAATGGCTGAAAAATTATGCTTGGTGTTACGTATATCTGATATGCGCCCATCAGCCATTTCGCTCGCGGCATAAAGGCTAACCGGCAAAACACTTAACAATGTTGTTATAACTATTTTTTTCATAAGTTCTTTTCTGAGAAGATGGCTATCTGACCGCGACTTCATCAAACAATAATTTCATCCGACTCCTGACTAACACCTTACAATGCTGATTCAGGGATTATGCATATACTGAAAAACTGCAATTCGGCTATTAAACATATCTGCCACGTACACCCTGTCGTTTGCGTCTACCCAAACACCGGCGGGTAAATAAAATTGCCCAGGTTGATTACCGTTACCGCCGATGGGTAGCAAGCCCTGGCCTTTTGAATCATAAACAATCAAGTGATCATAAAATGATTCTACAACATAAATATGGCCATGCGAATCGACCGCAACCCCCTTCGGTCGTGGCAAATTACCAACGTACATGCCTCGCTCACCAAAACTGTTTAGCCAGTTTCCATCAGCATCAAATACCTGCACACGCGCATTCAAAGTGTCAGAGACAAATAATTTTCCGTCATTAAAACTGAGATGAGTTGGCGAATTCAGTTTGCCCTTACCCTCACCTTTACCGCCAAATGTATTTAATACGTTTCCCTGGCGGTCAAAAATAACAATATTGTGTTTAACACTGTCTGCTACATACAGGCGATTTGCCACTGAATCACAAGCGATACCCGTAGGTCGCGAAAATACATTTTCGCCATGTTGATCGAGAAAGTTTCCCTCTAAATCGAAGCGCAAAACCAGACCACGCTCCGAATCGGTAACAAAAAGTTGCTCGTCACCCATTAAACATAATGCAATAGGTGCATAGAAATTCCGATCGCTATCGATACCTTCCCATATATCTACTTTACCGCTTTTTAAGTCGAATACGTAAATTGATTTTTTACCGACATCGGTGATGTACAATTTTTGTTGCTTGTCGTCCATCACTCCGCTTTGCGGGCGATGCAAATGACGAGGCACTTCTTCACCAAATATCAACTCGCCTAACCAGTTGACACCTTTTCGGAAAAAACCAGTTGAGCCTTCGACTTTTTTTAAATTTGATTCACCGTATATAAATCCAACAAAACGGTATCTTGCAACATCCGGCTCTGGTGGCCATACCCGTTGATCTTGAGCACCATGATATTGAAAACGGTATTGAGTTTGCGCACAACCCGCCAGTAATCCCAGAAAAAGCATAACCAGCCACAATCGACCGCATATTTTTAAAAACATCGCTTAGTTTGCTAGCGCCACATTTTTCTCTGGCAGGAATTCAAATACCTGAATTCGCCCATTCAAACTATCAACCACATAAAGCTGGTTACCTAATACCTTCATATCACTTACGTAACGAAATTCACCACCTGCAGAACCATTTCGTCCAATAACTTCTATCAACTTGCCGGCTTTAAATACTTTAATTGTGTTATCCGATTTTTCACCTACGAAGACACGACCATCTCTATCAACTGCCAGCGCTGTTGGAAACATCAATTCACTTCTACCAAAGTCGGCAACGTATTGGCCTTCTCTATCCAGCACTTGAATACGTAATTCGATTCGGTCACTCACCAAAAACCCGTCAGGGATGGCAATCATATCGGTAATAATACGAAATTTTCCGGGCCCTTCGCCGCGGCCACCCATACCATAAATGGGCTCAGCTTTTTTCATATCAAAGCTGACGAGATGGCTATAGGTTTCATCTGCAATGATAACTTCGTTGCGCGTTTCGTCCACAGTGACTGCAATAGGACGAAAGATATTGGGTGGGTGTTTGTATTCCGTTAAAAGGCTGCCTTCAGGAGAAAAATGTAAAACACGACGCCCTTCAACATCGGTAACATAAAAAGATTTATCTTTGGCGAGATAAATATCGGTGATTTCACCCTTGATCTTGTCTCCCGCACCAAACAGAGGATGCATGCGATTGGTTTTTAAATTGTATTTGAAAATGATACCCAAACCAGAGCTGGTAACCCGAATACCCGCTTTAGCAATAGCCTGATTGGGTTCGCCCACCGTGGTGCCACGATCGGTGCTAACATAACCGGCGTCGGCGATAATCATGACATCATCTCTGATATCAATAGCAACCGGTCGAGTTAGTTCATAAAATTCATCACCTGCAATAATTTGCTTTATTGCATCATCCGACCCCAGCCCAATCTTATCGATGGTTTTTATATAGCGTAAGCTCTTTGCGTTTTCCGCTACGGTTGGGTGAATCGGTTGAGTCTGATTATTTCCCACTGATGCACAAGCAAACAAACTCGCACAGGCGACCGTAAGAAATCCTATTTGTAACGTAAACCGACGCTTTTTCTTGCTTCCCTGTGACATCTATTACACTCATAAGGTGGAAATGCGACTTTACCATGACAAACACCACAATATTCCCCAGCCATAATGGCGGCCATGGTCACTGGATTACTACCACGTTGAGGAATAAATATTCCTGGGTGGCAATTTTTACAGGTTAACCAAATCGTATGTGGACGATGTGGAAAACGCACATAAGGCATAGATGCAGTGTTTTGAAAAATGACATCAAAATCCACCGCATGCATTTTTTCTTTTCCGGTTAGGCCCGTTCGGGGATTTATCAGCCCTTTGTCCAGCGTTTCGACCCAGTTAATGATTCCGCGGTCGTCTCGTGGAAAATTGAGCATCGCTTCGGCGGGTGGTTGTAATGCAGTCACTGCGTCATTCTCTGGATCATGTATGCCATCTTCCGCAATCGGAATTACATCACCCTGTAACTGAAAATGCCCAGTGCTTTCTTCATATGAGCCGCGTTTAAATTTGTTTTCCGCTTCTGCAGTCTGCAAAAGTACCGCATACAACCCTACTGAAAGTACCAACATATATTGGAATATTCGATAACTTCCAAAAAGTCCACGCATTCAACTTTCTCTCTTCGATTTTTAAAATTACTGGCTGATTATTCAGCTATTATTGTTTCAATGCCTATCTTAGAAAATATTCAATAAGTAATATGTTTTCAATATACTTTTATATTTTCTAACTCGCAAACAAGCCAGTTGAATCATACTCCTACAACAGAATTTTAATAACATACCCCATAATGCCAAGGTCTACAAACGCAAATCAAAAATTTATGACAGACTTTCGATTTGCGTTGTATTTTGTATTACTTGGCTTACATACTTACCCCAAGCAATCGTAAACCACGACGCACCTCAATGGTGGCATCACGAATAATAACTAAAGCTTCTTCCCAACGTTCTGCTTTCGCTGATTCATCCGCTTTTTTACGGAAAAACCTACCTTTATCCAAGTAAGTTTGCATGAGCTTGATGGAAGACTGCTTAGGTTTTTTCACTTCAATCGCCACCGGAATCAGCTCTTCATAACTCAGATAACGTTTGACTTCGTAATTATATTCTTCAGCTGGCGTTTCAAAATCTAGATCATAAACCACTGTACGCTGAGAGCCATACATATCGTTCAGCGCTTTAGTAACCAGACGCTCGGCGCGTTTAACCTGTTTTCCCGCAGGATCAAATTTATTTGCACCGGCCAGTTTGTTGGCATCATCCACAAGTTTGGCGACTAAATCGCGATCATAATCTACCGCATTATCTTTATTCTTTTTCAGTGTTTGCTTATACATCGCATTGTGAGAATCAATAAAACTCTCCAATGTGACTAACAGATCATTAAAATGCGTTTTCGCTTCAGCCAACTCTTCTTGGGAAGGGCCTTTTTGTGCTGCCTTTTGCGAGAACATGTCTGATGCGATTGTTGCAGTGCTCAGTGCACCAGAAAAATCCCCTTTTTGCTCCATCGCTTTAGCTTCAGCTAATTTGGCTTTTATTTGCTCAATTTGAGCAGGATCCAGCGATTTACCTTTAAACTGGATCAGCATATTGACGTAAGCAATTTTCTGTTTTGCTTTTTGCTTATCTGCCGATGAACCACCTGCACTTTGCGCTTTAGCGCGAACCGCTTTACGTTCTGCATCCAGTTTTTGTTTAATTGATGCAATATCCGCATTAGGATCTACCACCACAATTTTGCCGCCCATGGAATTGTGATTGCGGCAACCATAAAACAAGGTATCCGGCGTATCTTTACCCGGTTTAAATTTCACATCACCTTCATAAGTGAACTGGCCATCAACGCCAGCACTAAACACCGCTGCACCCCAACCTTTGGGGTTTGTGGTCAAATAGAAATCATGTTGCACACCGGTTCGTACTTTAAATGTAATTTCATCACCACGTTTCGCAACAACATAACCACCTTGTTTACCATTAAGTACAAATCCACGATTGTCACCAACACCATAACTTGGGTGTTCTGCGCGTTTGTCTTCGACAGTAATTAAGTAAGTATTAGGCTCGGTGGGTATATCCAGCTTTGGTGCTGTAGTTTCAGGTGCCGCAATGGCTTGTGGTGCTGTTTCAGGTAATTGTTCTACTTCGGGCGAAGTAGTCGATTTAATTGGTTTTAGTTGAATAACATCTTCATCAGCCAGGGCTTTTTTTCTGGCTGCTTCTTCTGCTTTAAGCTTTTCAGCTTTTAATTGTTCGGGTGTTTTTTCAGGTACTTTAACTTCCGCAACTTTTGCGGATTCCGCCTTGTCTGATTTATCACCAAAGGTGCTACAGGCAGAGATAGTGAAGCTAAATAATATAATTCCAGTTAGAGTAACTCTATGATTCTTGATAGGTAAAAACAAAGCATAACTCCTTCGCTTAAGACTTTTTATATGAATGCTAATTCACTTCCTGCATTAACGACTTGAACACGGCTATTCAGTTCACGTCGACATCATGCTTTTCCATTCAAATAGGGTGAATTTTTCCTTTATATTTATCGGTCACCTAACTTTCGGCTTTAACAAGCATTTATCAGGTATTTGAGTACCTGAAAAAACACACCCCTTTAAATAAAGGGGTGTGTTTTCATTTCCAACAAAAGCACTGTTTTCTCTATGGTCGAATTAACGCCATGGATTTTTAACAGTTGATTGACTCAAAGGAGGAGTCCAATCCGCTGGCTTTTCTTTTGAGTGACATTTTTTACACGATGAAGTTTGTGGTGGAAAGGAAACCTTACCATGACAAACACCGCATTTTTGTCCCAAAATGATGGCTGACATACTGATAGTATTAGCCAAGCGTTGTGGAATAAAGATTTTTGGGTGACAGTTAGAGCAATGTAACCACTGAGTATGTGGTTTATGCGGGAAAACCACATCTGGTACCGATGCTTTAACTGGACGCACAATATCCAAATCCATAACAAAAGGCTCAACCTCTGGATCCACACGATCATAACGCGGATTCAATAAGCCATCATCTAACGCTTTTACCCAGTCAACATGGTTACCGAAGTCTGTTTTTGGCAAACCTTCGTAAGCAATTTTTGGTGGTTGCAGCGCAAATACCGCTTCATTAGCCCGATCATGGATACCATCATCAGGTGGCGCAGCATTAGGATCTTTAATTTTTTTCAAAAGACGATTAAATGTATTCGCTTTTGATACGTTTAACTTTTCAGGTACAGAACCTGTAATCTCGGCCGAAGTAACCGGCGCTGAAGCAGCCAACGTCAACGGCGCAGCTTCACTAGCGTACGCAGCAGGCATGATGACTGACAAACCAATTGCAGCAGATACACCTTTGATTAGATTTCTCATCACGAAATTCCTTTATTTACACTAAAGACATTATTGAGGTAGAGCTTTGTACGCAGGCGCAACCAGGCGCTGAACAGTACTACCACTAATATGCGTTGGTGTTCCTGGAATTCCGGAGTGACACATACCGCAGTTTTCTACAGACCACGAAATTTCACCGTTATGGCATGCACCGCAGAATTTTCCGTCGATGATTTTTGCCATAGTGATTTTGTTACCACCGGCTTTAAATTTAAATCCCAGATCCGCATGACAAACTTTGCAGCGGAAACGAATACGATGGTACCAGTGTGGAAATACCACAGGTCGCATACCGGCAGCATCCGCATAGTTATTAATAATAACATCTGCGTATTCTGCTTCCGCTGGTTGCGGCATTATAAACACTGTTACCCAACCCAGCACTCCCAACAGGGCGAATTTCCACATTGAAGTGCGCTCCATTTTGGCTTTCATAACTACGTTCTCCGTTAATAATTAACCAATATGTAAAAAGACCAACAAACCCAAAAACTTACACCGCAGACATCTGTTCCCTTAGAAGCTGCGGTTTAACTGAAACATAACGACAAAAGTACCAAGACCTGAGTCGCTCCACACGTATCTCCCAATAAGTGCCGTGCTCAATTTTCCGATATTGTACCCCAAGCGCGATTCCAGGTCTGCCTGCTTTCGGTCTCCCCCATCGCGATTAGCAGTACTGGACAAATCGAGCTTAGTTCTGAATTTCAGCTTATATATACCAAACAAACGACCATGTTGGTAGTTCAATCGTCCATTTGTTGTTGTCAAAAAGCCGTCCCAAAAGCTGTCTTCGTCGCTACCAGGTGCATAGCGGCGAGAACTTTGCAGAGAAACATGTGCGCCCCATTGACTCAGACGATTGATTGGTACAACCCGAGAAAACTGATAATGAAGGATTTGCGTCTCAGTTTCATCATCAAGATTTCTCGTATCCTGTAACGTAAGTTGCGAAAAAAAACGCCCTTTTCGCATTTCTTCATTCCAGAACAGGGTTGCGGAATGCGAAAGACTGAAAGATGAATCCAGATCTTCCGACAAAACAGTTTCACGGGCGGATTGTGTCAGATTTGCCTTCACAGTGGAACGATTACCTGCAACCCAACTGCGTTGCGCACTGTGACCTATGCCAGCATTAAAGTTTTGCGAATAATCTGTTGTTTCATATTCCACATCCACCTGATTACCAATTCCCGCATTGGCAAACCAGTGATAAGCAATTTCTCGATACCAGAGCTTATCTGCGCGGTAGTTAAGTATCACACTTTGATTCGTGTTGCCAATATCACTGGCTGAACTTCGATGTAATGCTGAGCCACTTACCGTTGCGGTTAATCGTGTACGGCGATTAATCGTATAATTTCCGGCAATATTCGCATCAACACCCAACTGTAATGAGTTGGAAGGCGCATCTATATTAGCATTGTCTGATTCACCAAACTCGATTTGGCGTTGATAAACACGCAAACCCCCGGTTAAACGATAGGGTCTGTATTCCGGGCGCCAATAAAAAAAGCTGCTCAACTGGCCTGTATCGGTTTTTCGGTTTTGAAAAACACTACTGTTTTCACTACTTTTACCATCGTCAAACAACGATTCCGTAACCAGTGTTTTAATATAAAACTCACTGGTCGGGAAATAATTATGCGTTACCGACGCCACAATATTCTTCGTGAGATCATTGGGGCGACTATCGTTTTTACGCTGCTGGTATGTCCCGTTTGCATATAAATTGTATTTACTGCCACGAGTTTTTGCTTTTAAACCGAACGTATCATCAGTTAATTTATTTTCGTAATAATTTCGTGTACGCAAGGTATACCAGGCATCATATCGATCACCACTTCGGGTGATAAGACTTTGCCGCATGTTGAGATATTGCGAACGATACTCCTGGCCAAACTGGGTTGGTATTATTTTCAAATCCCAATCAGTGACATTGTTATTGGTGTTATACGTTAAGCGAAATGGATAACGACTGCGAGGTATTAAGGAGAAGTCTAAATGTGTTTCCAGCAAATCCACATTATGTGTGTCCACTGCTGTTTCAGAACTGGACAAACTGCCAGAACCACCTACATTCAAGGTAGCAAACCAGGGACGCCATATATAACTGTCTGCATTCAGCGATAAAGTACCCACAGTGGTATTACCTTTCGCACCGCCGTCTGCCCGGGTATGCGTAAAATAATAGCCCAGATTACCGTATACACGAGTAGGTACGATAGGCGTGTCTGCCCATGCGGCTGAAACCAGCAGCATCTGTAGCAAAACTAATCCGAACGCGTTTGTTTTTCGGCTCAACAAATTCCCCTCCAGCCGAACCTAACAAACAAATTCAAGTCGAAAAAAGACTGATGTACTACTTTGCACACTTACTCCTAAAATGACTATCTTTTTATTCGATTGAATAATGCGACTGTTGTGCGCACCAACGCACCCCGGTTGCAATTCAACCAGACCTTCTTTTAGTTACGATAGCAATCGTGTGGAGATAACAGTATGACGAGTAATAGATGTATTCTTACTCAAACTGTTTGGCTCCTCCCTTAACACCAAAAACGTATAACAGCTTTTTTATCAATCAAACTTGCGAACATTTTTCCCAGAATTCTTCAGGATTTTTTATCTTCCTTCAGAGCCGCGGTATTGATTTCAATTTTTGCTTTGGAACGTAGTTGTTCCAATAAATCTGCCCAGGCATTTTTTGAATTTTCTCTTTGCAATAATTTTTGCGCCCGTTCAGTAACTTTATCAAATGGATTTAATTCAGCTTCTGCTCTTTCTTCCAATCGAAAAATAGCAATACCTCGCAACAACATTACCGCTGGACTGATTTCTTTTTCTTTTAAGTTATCCAGTGCGAATTGCGCAGGTTTCGCCAACATGCCTTTGTGCACAAATCCCATATCGCCGCCTTTTGCGGCTGAATTATCACCCGAATGAATTCGCGCCAATTCAGCAAAGTCTGCACCTTTTTGTAAACGCTGGATGATTTGATCCGCTTCTTTTTTCGCAGCTTCCCAAACATCACCCGGTGATGAGGGTGCAACTTTTAACAAAATTAATGACACTCGCATTTTTTCGGGTGTTGTGAACAACGCACGATTCGCGTCGTAAAATGCATTGGCATCTTTTATCGCAGGTAATGGTGTATTCTTTATTTGCGCTTCAAGATTTTTTACCTGGCTTTCTTCTTCCAGCGCTTGACGCAATCCTGATATCACTTGTGATTTATGTTGTTTCCAGAATTCCTGGTTGGCGTAACGTTTTTCATATAACGCAATTTGTTCTTTTACATGCTTTTCGTCGGCCTTCACATTGAGACGTTTTGCTTCTTTAATCAACAAAACGCGATCAATTAAAGTTTGCGAAACTTCGTTTTTAAATGCTGCCAGCTGCTCTGGTGGAATCTTGCCGTGATAGAACCGCTTACGGACACCAGCCTGATAAGCAGATTGAAATTCTTGTAGCGAAATAGTTTGACCATCGACAATTGCAAAATGTGTATTTTCCGGCTGACTGGGTTTTGCTTCGGCAGCACCAACTGTTGTTGCGACATAAAACAGCGCAACAACTATTACATACAATACCAAAGCTGATTTTTTTACATTTAAATGCACGTTATATTTACCTATCTTCGTGTTATTTCACATGACAGGTTAAACATAAACCGCTGGGCGTTTCCGTGTTACTGACACGTAAAAATGTTGGATTTTCCGTGGTGTGAGGATCATGGCAACTGGCACATTCTACAAAAGGTTCCTGCTCTGATTGCCCGGGATAACCATTAGAAGCATCACGTGTATATAAAACCACATCACGTTTGGTGCGTTCACCATCGCCACCGCTACGCCAGTCGCGTTCAACCCACCATAAGAAACGACCATCTTTAACTTTGTAGGAGACTTCAGCGAAATCCGGGTCGTTTGTTTCGCCTTGAGGCAACAATGGACGCGACGCAGAAATACCACCACCCGCGTATTGCATGCCAATAGGATGATCGTTAGTTAAATCTGTGCCAAGGTTTTGAACAATGCCCACAGCCAATCGACCGTCGTCAGAAGCAATTACATCTGCACCATTCCATGAGCCTGCACTAAAGGCAGGATTGTCTGCGCCAGAACCGGGTTCATTGATCATGCTGTCTAACGCCATGGTGCCATCATGACAAGATAAACAACCAATAGAAACAGAACCAACGTCTGCCATTTGCGCATCGAAGGTAGAGGTGCCTAATTGGTCGTAAGTGGAATAAGCGGACGCGGTATTTAGCTGGCGATTCCAAAGTGGAACAGCCGCACTTGAGTCACCACCATGAGGTGTGTGACAAAATACGCAAATTTCTGCCGTGCCAGTGAACTGGTTTCGTTCTCCGCCGTTAGCGCTGGGGCCGGTACCTGTAATGCCTAAATTATGAACAGACTCGGCAATACCCGCGACTGCATGACTAATCGAAGCACAACAAAGAACACCAAAAAGTATAAACCTGTGCATACAGGCTTTATCGAATTGGCTTTCTTTCATCCCTCCCCCTTAAGCGACTGAAATTTTAGTTTGCACAAACAAACAGCGGAAAAATCCATCTATCAATCTTGCTTACATGCAAGCACCTTCGGACTTCTCATCGTTTCCCCTGATATGTAAGGTGAATCTTACATAAAACGATTTTCAATTAGCCTGATAGCATCGGCCATTCCGAAGAAGTGACTACTCTAGACGACAAAGGCAAGTAACGCAAGACTCAAATACATGTTTTTATATAAGTTTGAGGGGAATAAGGATACTAAAAAACACACACGAAAAAGGTCGGTAGTTAAATAAAAAGCAATAAATTTATGAATGCTAAATCAATCCGATTCTTTTTTATTCAATCGTTGAATTTCTGATTCACTTAGCAAGCGAAACACGTCAACTTTTCGTCGAATTTGATCCACAACATAAATTCGATTGGTTTCATCTACTGCAACTCCTGAAGGTAACATGTATTGCCCAGGCACATCCGGACCACCGCCTGCACCAATATTCAACAACAATTGACCCTGCTGATTAAAAATTTGAAAGTTTTGAAAAGCTGCATCGGTGACGAAAACATAAGCGTTTTCATTAACCGCAATACCTCTCGGTCGTGCAAAATTCCCGAGCTTATTACCCAGTCGCCCCCAGTGCGAATGATATTCACCTTTTGCTGAAAATATCTGCACGCGAAAATTTCCTGCGTCCAACACATAAACTTGATCATTATTATCAATGGCAATTTGTGTTGGATGATTAAATTCACCGGGACCATGTCCTCGCCTACCAATGATGTTCAGTTTTTCACCTTTAGCTGAATAAATCACAACACGATGATTATTGGATTCAACACCACCACGATCAACCACAAATACTTTGCCATTTTTGCGGGACACCGCGACGTCACTGATACGGGAAAAGTCTTTCGCATCACCTATGGTAGTAAGAAAATGTCCACGTTTATCAAACTTAACAATCTTGCCCAATGCTGCATCAACAACATAAATATTTTGCTGCTGATCCATAGCAACACCGAGTGGTTTAACCAACCGCCCCTCACCGCGCCAACCAATAGCGAATAAACGCTTCCGACTAATATCGAACACATGAACAATGCTCGACATACTGTCGGATACCACCACAATGCCGGCGCTGGCAGCAATGTCATAGGGTTTAATCAAGGTTTGTCGATTCCCGGTGGCACTGCCGGTGGCAATTTCCTGCAAAATCTGGCTACGATCTTTTTCAATCAGGCTATCTGCATCTCGCAATGTGGTTTCATAAACAACGCGGGGTAATTCGGGTGCGGCTGGCCAATAACGTTGGAATTCAGGTTGTTTTTCCAACTGACTACATGCAGACATCATGAGTATTAACAAGAAAGGAAGGTATTTAAACTTGTGCACAATCATGATTGGATTTAAAAGGAAGAAAAGCACCGCCACAAAGATTTTGCAACAGTGCTGTATAGGATTTTAATTAAATTTTTGCTTTTGCCAACTCGGCACGCATTTGATCAATCGTTGCTTTATAATCTTCTGTGTTGAATATTGCTGAGCCTGCAACAAACGTATCTGCACCAGCTTCTGCAATTTCACGAATATTATCGACCTTAACACCACCATCAATTTCCAAACGAATATCGTAGCCGCTTTGATCGATCATTTTTCTTGCTTGACGAAGCTTGTCCAAAGTAGCCGGAATAAATTTTTGGCCACCAAAACCTGGATTAACCGACATCAATAACACCATATCAACTTTATCCATTACATATTCCAGATAAGACAAAGGTGTCGCAGGATTAAACACTAAACCAGATTTACAGCCCAGCTCGCGAATCAATCCCAAGGAGCGGTCAATATGGTCGGAAGCTTCAGGATGAAATGTTATATAGCTGGCGCCGGCTTTTGCAAAATCAGGAATTATACGATCAACCGGTTTAACCATTAAATGCACATCAATTTCTGCAGTAACGCCATGGTTACGCAATGCTTCACACACCAGGGGACCAATGGTCAGGTTTGGTACGTAATGATTGTCCATAACATCGAAATGTACGATATCCGCTCCGGAATCAAGAACATTCACCACTTCTTCGCCTAATCGTGCGAAATCAGCAGACAGAATGGATGGCGCAATTTTGTAATCTGGCATGAGTTTAGCCTCTAGTTTTATCTGTTTTACAACCATTGGTGAGTTAATCACCAACATCAAGAAATTTGGAACCGCAAACTTTACATGAATGATGCCCATTTTTCAGCTTTTTCTTTATTGTAAACGCGCTATGTTTGCAAAAATCCGACAAATATCAGCAATTTCGAAAAAATTCACCGAATACATGAGCAGCAGATTATGTTTTTTACTGATTCTAAGCTTAATTGGTACAAGCGAGGCTCTATCCAGCAACTTCTTGATTGAATATGAATTCAGTGAATCGCTTATAAAACAAGTAGATGCCGAGGAAATAGTCTGGTTGGAAACCGGTATAAAACGCAAAACCTTTGCGTTATTCACTGACGCTGAAAATATTGATATTCAAGGTGGCGCAATTATTTTGTCTGATTTCAACCAGCACCCAGATTGGCCCCAAATTACCCGGCAACTACGAAAAGCACTGCCCCGTTTTGGCTGGCAAACCTTATCAATTCAAATGCCAATTATAGAAAATCACCCGACCAATATTGAATTGGAGCGACAGTATAATGCCGTAGGCAGTAGAATTCAGGCTGGCATTGACCATTTCAAAGAAAAGGGTGTACAAAATATAGTGCTAATCGGTCGATCTCAAACGGCGAATATCGCCATCCGCTATACTGCTGAAATTTCACAACAAATTCAGGACGAAGAGAATCCTGAAGAAAGTGCCATACAGGCATTGGTTTGCATTAGCGCCTTCGATTCACCTTGGTTAAACGTGAGTGAAAGTATTCGCCAAATTCCCATTGCAATTCTCGATATTTTTGGCGAAAACGATATACCCGAAGTACTTATGTCGGCAAAGAAAAGGCTTATCGCCTCGCAATTCTCAGCAAAACTCAAACATAGACCCACCACTTTACCCAGCTCACGAAAAGTCCAAAAACTCGCCATAAATAAAACAGGAAATTTACGTTATCGGCAGGCTGTAATTGCCGGTGCCGACCATCAATTCACCCGACAAGACCGGGAATTGGTTAAATATATTCGTGGTTGGCTTGGCATATATGCCGCTGGGGAGGAAGTGGAAAGCCAATAATTAATGTTTGATCTAGCAATTTTTCGTATTACTGAGAACAAATTGGCAGTTTTCGTTGCCTAACTCTGCAGGTTATTTGTTATATTGGTGGCGCAAACGTCTATCCAGGAACGCGCTGAATAAGTCGGATGTGATACGCGAGCAAAATGACATAATCAGTGCTTACCTAGCTCCATTCGTCTTGCAAACAATAAAAACATTTTTTCAATTATTAATACAATCGAGATTATGCCTCTAATGTTCACTTTACATTTACTCAGTGCCGCTCTCTGGGTGGGCGGAATGTTCTTCGCTTATGTTGCTTTACGGCCGGCTGCTGCACAATTGCTAGAACCACCTCTTCGCCTACCGCTATGGGGTAAAGTATTCAAACATTTTTTTCGCTGGGTTTGGGCTTTCGTAATTTTACTGCCACTCACAGGGTACGGATTAATATATTTAAAATACCAAGGCATGGCCAATGTATCCGTCGGCATTCATATAATGCAATTCACCGGCTGGGTAATGATTTTGATCTTCGCGTACCTTTATTTTGCACCATATAAAAAGCTAAAGCATTTTGTTGCTGAAAAGAATTTTCCAGAGGCTGGTAAAAACCTGAATATTATTCGACAACTGGTATTTATCAATCTGACGCTTGGCCTAATCACCCTGATTTCAGCCAGCACATTACACTATTGATATGCATAAATTACGCACGAGTTTATTTCTACTTTTCTACATACTGATTGTTAGCAATTCAAGTTTTGCTGCGCGATATGATTTTGAACGACTGGATGTCGCTGAAGTTAATGCTATCAATGGTCAGGGAACAGTAATAGGCAAAACCCACTCTGGCGAGCCATTTGTTTGGAAGCTGGACAAAGACAGCAACAGTTATTTGCCGGAAAATCAGGAGATACTAACATCCACTTTATCGCTCACAGATTTACAACTCACCGACATAAGCAATGAATTTGAAGGTGGCAGCGGCGGAACCATTACCGGCTGGTATGTTGATGAAAACAGTATTCCGCAACCCATTATTTGGTATGCAAAGATCACTGATCGTGAGCTTCAATATACAGACTTGCAACTTCCACCCCACGAATTAAAAACCACTTTTTGTTCGGGTGACAACACAGCTGATTTTAATGTACCCGAGTGTGTTCGCGAGCAAGATATGTTATTACTTTTCAATGCGACACAATGCGCAGAAAATGCCAACTGGCAACCAGGCTCGTCGATTATAAAAGGCCCCGTCGGATTTTGCGCTGAGGCAAACAGCATACCCATTTGCGATTTTAAAATAAAAAGAACTCGCGTTGAGCCACCAGCTAACAATGACCCCAATGCTGATCAAAACGATAATAATGATGATGAGAATAATGACGAAGATTCATTTTATTGGGAATACACACAAAATTCATTGTTTGAAAATCAGGAATGCATAACTGAAGATAATGCAAGGGCAATTAAACTTGCTTTGCAATCACAATGTGATAATAGCGGCTGGCAGGATGCTGATCCTGAAGCCGAAGAGCCACCCGACCCACTTATTATCCAATGCGATGTTGGCGGCAAAGCAACGGGCATCAATGTTAACGGTATGATTATCGGTGAGTCATATAAAACACCTGGCATTAATCCAGATCGTCGCCCGGTTGCCTGGTTCAAAACAGATTCAAGCACTGAGCAAGGCGATCCAACTTTCACCAGTGGTGACCTGGGAACGCTACGGCTTGATACCACACTCGACAGTGAAAAAGAGACTGAGATAGCTATAGGGCAAACTCAAGAGCAACCCAGTTTTAACACCAGTTATCGAGATGGTTACCTGACATCCATCGAAGCAATCAATGGCAACGTGACAGGCATGTTGAAACTGACGGAAACCGATACATTGTTTACGCCAACTTATTGGGTTGTAAATGATGCCAGCAGCGCAGAACTACCCTTAGCTATGTACAAACCCGATGATAACGAAGGTCGTAACGAATTGCCTTTCACACGCGATGTTGTATCCGCTGCATTAGCCGGCAATTTGGTTGCCGGCTGGTATGAAGATGATAATGGCAACGCTCGCCCTTTGACCTGGACACGAGCAGTTGAAAATATTGATAACGAACTAACAACTCGCTTCATACCCTTACCAATAAACTTATTGGAAGCTAACCCGAATGGAAAGATTCTCGACATGAGTACGGCTCGTGAATTTGTTGGCACAAGTAAAGTTACCGCAGACGATTTCGGCAATGAAGATCGAGCTTTTTTTGGTACTGATCGCTGTGGCGTGGAAGACCTCAACGAACTCCTGGTAACAGAGCAAACTGCCAACCAGTTTATTATTCAGGAAGCGTATCAATTGGGTGTAGATGCACCACCCTCACGCATCCTGACTCACGTTGTCAATCCGGAAACCACCGAAAAAAGCATTTACGTACTTAAGCCTGCTAAAGTGCTTGTTGATTTGGCAGTAGAGTTAAAAGCAGACCACGACCGCTTAACAGTCGGTGATGAACACATTTACACCATAACCGTTAAAAACAACGGCAAGGTTGATGAAGAAACACCAGAAAATTACGCTACCTGTGTACGAATTACATTGGAGGCCACAGTTTATGAAGGGGAACCAGCAGAAGGCGAAGAAGTTGATGAACTGGCAGGCGGTTTAACCTTTCTGAGCTATTCCTCAGATGCAAATTTAATCTGCAACATCACGCACATCAACATTACATGTTCCATTCCACGTCTTGATCCTGGAAATGCTAATGCAATCACCATAAGAACCAAACCAAGACCCTTATTGGCTGACCGAACAATACGGGCCACTACAACAGTTGCATCCACCGAATCCGAACCACCTGAAACTGAAGCAAACAACTCAACTTATGTTTTAACTAAAGTTGATCGACAAGGTTGCTTTATTGCAACTGCGGCGTATGGATCATATATGGAACCGGAAGTTGCAACATTAAGAAAGTTTCGTGATGAAGTCTTAATGCAATTTGTTTTGGGGCAGGAATTAGTCGACATATATTATGATTACTCACCGTCTGTCGCTGATCATATAGGACAAAACGAAAACTTACGTACATTAACAAGATTTGCACTGACACCTGTTGTTTATGTTATTGGCTACCCACTGACGTCTTTATCAATTGCATTATTACTGACGGGTTTATTATATAGAAACAAAAAAGCCTTGCTATAAGTAGCAAGGCTTTTGAATCCTCATGGCAAAAAATCAGCTCAGGCTTTCTTTCACTCTTTGTAATTTTTCCCGTACCTGCATAGCCAGTTCTTCAACCCCATCTTTTTCCACAAGACTCAATACCGATTGAGGGTCCATAAAGGAAACGGTAACAGAACCATCTTCCTCTTCTCTCACCAACACATTGCAAGGTAACAATAAACCTATATCCGGCTCGGCATTAATTGCCTGATTAGCCAATACAGGATTACAAGCACCTAATATCGTATAAGGTCGACGATCTACATCAATTTTTTTCTTCAACGTTGCTTGAACATCGATTTCAGTTAACACGCCGAAACCTTCAGTTTTTAACGCTTCGGTAACTTTTTCAATGGCTTCCTGAAAACCACAGGAAACTGTTGTGCCAAAACCATACATAGCTGACTCCTTTTTGTTTGTGCACAGATAGCCTGGGAGGCTCTGATTAATTTATCGCTATCGCCCGCTAGATGTCTTAACCAGAGATTTCTTCGATACATTACAGCAAAAATATGACTATTGCTCAATGTTTGCCTGCCATTAGCTGAGAAAATCTATCTGAATATTATTTATTCAGCAGTTTTTCCTGCAAACTCGCCCATTTACTTTTATGAATAGGCTTTGTTTTTGCTGATGAGTCTGCCTTATCAGCCGGAGACTTTTGAAAGGGATTATTAAACGCGTTTTCAGGTGCAAATTCTTTCCGTTTCCACAACACATATAACGCAGGTATAAGCACCATAGAAACTAATGGCGCCGTAATCATACCACCTAACATGGGCGCGGCAATTCGCTGCATGATTTCCGATCCAGTTCCACTGCCAATCATTATTGGTAACAAACCAGCAAGAATAACAGATGCTGTCATGGCTTTAGGTCTGACTCGCAATACCGCGCCTTCAATGATTGCAGCTTTCAACGCAGAAATATCATTAGGCTGATGCTCCTTGATTGCCTGATTCAAGTATACCAACATCACAACACCAAACTCTGCAGAGACACCCGCCAGCGCAATAAGACCGACACCCACTGCAACAGACAAGTTATAACCTAAAATATAGATTGTCCAGAACGCACCAACCAGAGCCAATGGCACAGCAAACATCACCATAAAAGACTCGGTGAAATTACGGAAATTAAAATATAAAAGCAGTAGAATTATGACCAAGGTTAAAGGCACGACGTATTGTAAGCGCTCTTTAGCACGAAGCATATATTCATACTGACCTGACCAACCCAATGCATATCCTGCAGGCAATTCCACTTGCTCTAAAACCTGCGCCTGTGCATCGGCAACAAAACTTCCCAAATCACGACCACTGATATCAACAAACACCCAACCCGTACGTCGCGCATCTTCACTTTTTATTAAACCCGGGCCATCAACAATGGAAATATCAACCACATCTCCCAACGTTACGTGAATACCGCTGGGAGATACAATGGGTAGATTAGCCAATCCATCTAAGGAATTTCTTACGCTTCGTGGATATCTCACATTTATAGGATAGCGTTCCAAGCCTTCCACAGTGGAGGTAACATTCGCGCCACCGACTGCTTTACCAATAATTTCCTGAATGTCAGAAACATTTAATCCGTAACGTGCAGCCGCGGCGCGCCGAATATCTAAATTTATATATCGACCACCAGCGACTCGCTCGGAAAAAACGGCCGTTGCACCCGGAATTTTCTTTACAACCGCTTCAACCTGCTCGCCAATTTTTTGAATAACATCCAGGTCAGGCCCGAGAATTTTTATGCCTAATGGCGTTTTAATGCCCGTGGAAATCATGTCAATACGAGTTTTAATGGGCATAACCCAAGCATTAGTTAATCCCGGTAATTTTACCGTTTCGTCCAGCTCTTTCCTAAGCTTATCCAACGTCATACCTTCACGCCATTCGCTGCGAGGTTTAAGCTGAATAGTGGTTTCAATCATGGTCAGCGGGGCCGGATCTGTTGCCGTTTCAGCTCGACCTACTTTACCGAATACGGTTCGAACTTCAGGAATGGTTTTTATCAAACGATCCGTTATTTGCAAAAGCTCACCGGCCTTACCAATAGATACACCGGTAAATGTGGTGGGCATATACATCAAATCGCCTTCATCCAATTCAGGCATAAACTCTGAACCCAATTTGCTGATGGGAAATCCGAGAGAAAGCACAAACAGAACCGAGAGAACAATAACTTTATATGGATGATTCAACACCCAAACAATCAGCGGCATGTAAATTTTAATTAGAAACCGATTGATGGGATTTTTGTTTTCTTCCGGAATTTTGCCACGAATAAAATACCCCATAAGCACCGGCATTAAGGTGACGGATAAACCCGCCGCTGCAGCCATGGCATACGTTTTAGTATAAGCAAGCGGTGAAAATAGTTTTCCTTCCTGTGCTTCTAATGTAAATACGGGTAAGAAGCTCAGTGTAATGATCAATAATGAAAAGAATAAAGCCGGCCCAACTTCCACCGCTGCCTTTTCAATTGCCAGCCAACGCGCAGCTATATCATCTCCACCTTTTTCAAGATGCTTATGAGCGTTCTCCACCATTACGATTGCGGCATCCACCATGGCGCCGATAGCAATCGCAATTCCACCCAGCGACATGATATTGGAACTGACGCCTTGATAGTAAAGCACGATGTAGGCGATCAATATACCTAGCGGTAATATTACAATCGCCACCAATGCTGAACGCAAGTGAAACAAAAAAATTCCACAAACGATAGCAACAACAAGAAACTCTTCCAGCAATTTATCGCGCAATGTTTCAACCGAGCGATTTATCAACCCAGAACGATCATAAGTTTCGACTATCTCCACTCCTTCCGGCAACCCTTTTTGCACTGCCTTGAGTTTTTCTTTTACTGCTGCAATGGTGTTGAGCGCATTCTCCCCCCAGCGCATGACCACGATACCACCCACAACTTCACCCAAACCATCCAGCTCAGCTATCCCTCGACGCATTTGAGGCCCCAATCGCACGGTAGCCACATCACGTAACAAGATCGGCGTGCCAGATTCATTGACACTCAAGGGAATTAAGTTAATATCATTTAATGATCGAATATATCCCTTTGATCGAATCATATATTCGGCTTCAGCCATTTCGATTACCGAACCACCCACATCCTGATTGGCATGTTTAATTGCGTGAATAACATGATTCATTGATAGGTTGTAAGCGCGTAATCGACTGGGATCAACCACCACCTGATATTGCTTGACCATACCGCCAACTGTGGCAATCTCAGCGACACCTTCAACAGTTTGCAACTCAAACTTTACATACCAATCCTGCAAACTTCTTAACTGAGAAAGATCATGTGCGCCGGTTTTATCAATCAATGCATATTGATAAACCCAACCAACACCTGTGGCATCTGGCCCCAAAGAAGCGCTGGCAGTAGAAGGCAATTGATTGATCACTTGATTTAAATATTCTAATACCCGTGATCTCGCCCAATAAATATCTGTGCCTTCTTTAAAGATGACATACACATAAGAATCACCGAAAAAGGAATAACCCCGGACTGCGGTAGTACCGGGCACAGACAGCATGGCGGTGGTTATAGGATAGGTAACTTGATCTTCAACAACTTCCGGTGCTTGCCCCGGAAATGAGGTTTTTATTATTACCTGCAGATCTGATAAATCCGGAATAGCATCCATCGGTGTCTGCTTAACAGCAAACAAACCCCAGAGACTTAAAATTATCGTAAATATCAGAACAAGCGGGCGATTATGTATCGACCAGCGAATCAGTTGCGCAATCATATTTATTAGTCATTGTTATAATAATGAGAGAGGTGATGATTCCCCAAAAAATCATCACGCGTTTTTTGAAAACCAGCAAACGATTTATTGTTTTACTATTGCTGCTTGCGTGGTTCCCTAATTACCAACCATGCGCATTAATGCGGCGCGCATACTACTTTCTGAATCAATTAAAAACTGACTGGAGACAACCACTTCCTGCCCCTCTTCCACTCCACCGATAACTTCAACTTTGGTGCTGGTTTCCACCCCCGCATGAATTATTGCTGGTTTGAATCTGCCATCACCTTGCGCGACAATAACTCGCGCCTGACTACCAGTTCGAATAACAGCTTCACGAGGAATTGTGAGCACTTTGCGTTTAGGTGCCGCGTAGATGGTTACATTGGCATACATGTTAGGCTTTAGAAGCTCATCGGGATTATCAAACCGCAAACGCGCTTTTACACTGCGAGTTTTTGGATCAAGCGATGGATAAATATACTCTACCGTTCCTTCCCAAAGACGATCTGGCATAAATGCCAATTGCGCTTCAGCATTCTGCCCCACCTTAAGCCAGTCCACCTGGCTTTCAAATATATCTGCCAACAACCAAACACTGGATAAATCCACCAGATTAACAACCGGCTTTGATGGTGGAATAAAGTCACCTTCGCGAATATTCAAATCAGTAATGACACCATCTTGTGTCGCAAAAATTCTGATCAGCTGTTCAACTTTTTTACTCTCATGCAAGGCTTCTATTTGAGCCAGCGAAACACCTAACGCACGCAATCTGGATCGGGAAGCAGAAATTAATAAACCATCCCCGCTGTCCAATTCCAGTGCTTGCACATATTCTTCCTGTGCGTTCACCAGTTTTGGCGCATAGACTTCAAAGAGTAAATCACCTTGTTTTACTCGGGTACCTTCAGATTTTACCGCCAGCTTTTCTATCCAGCCTTCTGTGCGCAAACTGACACTGCGAATATTTTTTTCGTCATAGGTTATATAGCCCACACTGCTAATGCGTCGATAAATATTACTACGTTTCACTTTTGCCGTTCGAACACCCAACGAATTGATGACAGTTGGTGTGAGTTCCACGATATCTGCATCACCATTACTTTCGAACACCACGAGATCCATACCGCAGATAGGGCAAGTTGCCTCTGGATCATCGGTAATAATTTCAGGATGCATAGGGCAGACATAATTGGGATCGGAATGTTTCTTGGCATGACCCACAGCCGTTTCTTGAGCGTTTGAATCATTATTTTCTGCAGCTGCCAATCCTACATTTTGCCCCGCCGCATGATCATGATCATCTTCCTGATTTGCGACGGTGATGAGCGCGACAGAAGATTGTGGTTGAGATTCATTTTTCGTCAGGCTTTGCCAGGTGGTGAATAAATAAAAATTGAGGGGCACGCCAATGATTAAAACCACTAGCGCAAGAACGATGTGCTTGCTCAATTGCTTTGGTACTAAATTTGAATTTAATGACATCATGACACCGTTAGCTTGTTTGTGAGAAGCAAATGAATTTCGTTTTTATAGCTCACCGGCAATATATCGCAAATCGTAATGTGACTTTGCGCGATCTACACGAATACGTAATGCACTCAAGTTACTTTCAAGTTGTCGCAACCGGGCTCTTACCAACTCGGAAAAATCACTCACATGACTCTGGTATGCTTTACGTGAAGCTTCTGCATACTGAGCTGCTTGAGGCAAAACCGTCGACTTATAGAATTCTAACCTTTGCCCCAGGTTCGTCCAATTGGTAAAGGATGCGTCCAGCAAGCGGCGCAAATCTCTTTTTTGTGCTTCAATTGCATCTGAGGCGGCATTAACTTCCTGGCCTCTTGCATTTAATCGTTTGTCTTGTTGTTTGGAAGTAAAAAATGGAAGATTAACGCTGACCATGGCACTGAGAAAATCGGCACGGGCTTCAGCTTGGCCATTCACCATGTTTTCCCCTTGACGCATTCCATAACTCACATCAAACATCCAGGTTGGTTTGTAAGTCTGCCTAACAATGGCGACAGACTTTCTGGCAACACCTAGTTTTGCGCTGCGAATTGCGACTGAAGGGTGCACATTTATGTTTTCACTCAGCTCTTCAATAGGCGGCAATGTGGGTAATTCCGGAAACATAAGTGACAGAGAATGGTCGCGGGTGGATGTGCCAATCCATTTTTCCAACTCAGCCATATGAAATTCTTTTTGTTGCTCGATTTGGGTTTCCTTGTCCTGCAATAAACTTCGCTCCAGCTGAGCACGCATTACATCCTGTTGTTGACCTCTGCCTGCGCGGTATTGATATTGTGTGATTTTGACCAATTGATCGAAAACCTCTGAACTCTCCTGCACTAGCGCCCGCGCCTGGTTATAGAAATAAACTTCCATCCATGCGTTACGCAAATTCTTTAAAACCAATAGAGCACGACTCATGGATTGTGCTCGATGTATTTCCGCCTGAAGTTGTTTCTTTTCCTGCTTTTCTTTCAGCATACCACCCGGTGGTATTGCCTGCTGTAGCCCAATAACAATTTGCGTCATGGGTTCTGCTTTAAAATCAAAACTCGTTATAGGAACGTTTACGGTGCCAATTTTCAGTTTGGGATCAGGCCAGCGTGCCTCAGCCACAGCATCTTCCATGGATGCCATGGACATCGCTTGAAACTGCAGAATCAGTGGATCGTTTTGAACTGCAACCTGCTCTGCATCTTTAATTGTTAATTCCAAACTATGAGCATGTTTGAATACCGTCAACATAAGGACGGTAAATACCAACCTTCCCCACAAGCCATTTCTTATTATATGCATTATTATTTACCGACATTTTACAGCTGATTTCAATTATTCATGATATTACAATCACTTACAAACATTCTACGATGTAGGCATTAAGCTTTGCATAACACAAACACAATAATTGCGAATATTAAACTACGAAGGGTTGTTTAAACATACCTTAAAAGCCAGAAACTCAATAAGTTGGCCTTTAATTATTTATTATTCAATAACATTGCCTTATTTCTCGATTTGTAGAAAACTCGGCTCGCAAGCCATACTATTTCTCAAACCGTTTACCTATTTTCAGAATCAATCTCTTCAAGTTATCGCAAAAACCGCTGAATTATCCGAACAACTCTGTAAGTGTGCAAGCATGTTAATTTTAAGTATTTTTTGACTGGTATGTGCGGGGCAGGTTTTAATGAAAAGCAGCTCAAATAAAAGCTGCTTTTTCTAAAAAATCAGGTTTATTGCATATCAACAATCACAAATCGGCCTTTTTTATCCGTGGTGACAACAAATTCAATTTTTTGACCCGGTTTTACATCATCAAGCATGGCAGGATCCGCAACCCTGAAGTCCATCGTCATTGCTGACATACCCATAGTCGCAATGGGATTGTGACTGATATTGATAGTTTTACCCGATTTATCAACGGAATTTACTGTGCCGTTCGCATCATGCTCGCCACCCGCCCAAACAGATATTGTAAATAGGAATAATAATACCGCCAGGATGCTAGTAATTTTTTTCATATGGCTCTCCACGTTTGATTTTCCTCGTAAATACAAAACATTATAATCTTTATACTACTCTCATGTGCGACTATGATTATCGTTAACTATCATGACTGTCAAGTATGAGAGCTTTATGGCTCTTTGACTTAAAGCTAATGCGCTTAATTCATAAAAATTCACTGTGAATTAATGTGATTTTCATTGCCGCAATTAAATCTGACTTTTTCCGCCAAAGACCATACTCAAGCATTTCAAGCTTTAACCGTTATGAATTTATGACAGAAAAATTCACGATGTAGTTATGACAGATAACAATGAACAATTATTCTTGATCTATAAATTGCGTTTTGAAAACGGCGATTCCCTGCAATATCGGTTCGATCAGTCAGACGACACCATTAGTCTGAATCATGGCGAGGATCTGCCACATGCGGAGTGGATGCAACTATCACATAATCAGTGCGATAATTGCCCACTATCGGCAGAATCACATCCAGATTGCCCTGTAGCCATAAACCTCGCTGTTTTGCTAAAGGACTGGCACAGCAGCATCTCGTTCAACAAGGTGCAGGTTGAAGTAATATCCCCTCAACGCACAGTGAGCGCTGATACAACTGCACAAAAGGTTTTAAGTTCGTTACTGGGCTTGATTATTGCCACCAGCGACTGTCCGCATACACATTTTTTTCGTGCCATGGCCCAGTTTCATCTGCCATTAGCCAGTAGTGACGAAACCTCTTTCCGAGCAATTTCAAATTATCTCTTCACCCTATATTTGCGCCATCAAAACGGTGAGCAAGTGGATTTTGATTTATCAGGTCTTATGCAAATTTATGAAAACATGCATACGGTGAATATTGGCCTCAAGAAACGCCTGGAATCGGCAGTTGAGAATGATGCAGCATTAAATGCTGTGGTTATTCTTGATCTACTAGCCATCACTCTACCTTGTTATTTTGACGATGAAATTGAGAAGTTCCGTCAGCTTTTTTCCAAATTCTTAGACAAGGATTTGCCTAAGTAATCTCGTTTCACTCTACTCGCTCCGGCGCAAAATGTGCAGCTCTCTTATCATGTTTACCGGTCATATTTTCCGATATAGTCTGCCTCACTTTCATAGGCGTTCTCTATTAATCGAAAAACAATCGCAATCATCACTCGACCAATAATGGATTATAGCGACAAGGAGAAATTCTTGTGTCAATCAAGCTGACTAGCCCACAATTCCACGACTTATCCGACACAGAAAAGCAACTTCTGAAATCCTTTTTTGATCTATGCGAAGTGGAATCAGATCATTTTTTGGGTTATCCCTGTACCCGAGAATTTGATTACTCGCCTCTATTGAAGTTTTTGAACTTTCCATTAAATAATGTGGGTGATCCCTATGAAACCAGCAACTTTCATTTAAATACCCATGAATTTGAACGAGATGTGTTGGAGTTTTATCGCGTTTTAGTTGATGCACCAGAAAAAAATACCTGGGGCTACATCACCAATGGCGGCACTGAAGGGAATATGTATGGTACCTATCTGGCGAGGGAAATATTTCCTGAAGGTATGGTGTATTATTCAGAAGATACCCACTACAGTGTGGCAAAAATTCTACGAATGGTTCACGCAAGAAACATCATGATTCGCAGTCAACCTAGTGGCGAAATGGACTATCAAGATCTGGCCGAAACCATCAGTATTCATCGAGATGTTCCACCTATCATATTCGCAAACATTGGCACGACAATGAAAGGCGCCGTGGATAATATCACCCGCATAAAACAGATCATGAAAGATAAGGCAATAAATCATTACTATATCCATGCTGATGCGGCGCTTAGCGGTATGATTTTACCTTTCGTTAATGAACCCCAAGCTTTTCGTTTCACTGATGGCGTCGATAGCATTTCCATAAGTGGCCATAAAATGGTGGGCTCACCTATTCCATGCGGCATTGTTTTAGCGAAAAAATCCAATGTTGAACGCATCGCCCGTTCGGTAGAATACATTGGCACCTACGATACAACAATTTCCGGTTCGCGCAATGGTATTACACCCTTGTTCCTCTGGTACGCCATTAAGACTCGCGGCATGGAAGGCTTCAAGCAAATCATCAAACACTGTTTGCAAATGGCACAATATGCGGTTGATCAATTTAACATTGCCGGTTTAAATGCCTGGCGTAACAAAAATTCCATTACTGTGGTTTTTCCTCGCGTTAATGATGATGTTTTGAAGAAATGGCAGATAGCGGTACAAGGTGATATTGCCCACTTGATTACCATGCCGCATGTGGAAAAACGTCATATCAACAAGATCATTAGTGACCTTCTGAATACCAAAGGATAATAGCAAATGAAACAACTGACATTAATTACTTATAGCCGGGATGGCATTGTTGCTGAAGTGTCGGAAACGTTAGCTGAAAATAATGTGAATATAGAAACCATGGACGCCAAATCATTTGGCAAGGAAGCGGTTGTTTTATTGACGGTAAATAAATACGATGTTGCTTTACAAGCCTTGGGCCGTCTGCCCGACTTTCAAGTGATTACTGAAGATGCCATCCTTATACGGCTCAAAGACGAACCGGGTGCCCTGGCAAAAATCGCTCGGCGATTTACGGATGCTGGTGTTGCTCTTCAAAGCGTGCGCTTTATTCAGCGGGGCGAAGGTTACGGGCTTGTTGCCATCTCGGCAGAACGCTCAGATAAAGCAATCGAGTTGGTCCAGGATGTCGTGGTTTCTTGGTGAAACCTCAAGATTTTATCGCAGTACCTACCTCAAGCGCCTCTAACCAATCAAGAAATTTTGTTACATTCTCGCCTTTAAACAAGCGACCATGTTGTGGTGCAAGAATTTCCACATCTAACTCGCGCACACGTCTAATCCAGTCATTTTTAGCTCTGTTTGAAGGCATCCATCGCTGATGAAACATTTTCATTTTGTCCACATGTGCGTCAAAGTCTTCGACAAACATATCCGCACCAGGTGGCTCAAGTGCAGCACCAATATCACCGCTCATTAATATTTTTGCCACCGGGTCGTATACATGTAGGTTTCCTGATGAATGTAAATAATGCGCAGGTAATAGGTTCAACTTAACGGAACTCAAATTCACTTCAGAGCCTTCATCTGGTACGGGAACATATTCGATATTATGCAACCCAAAATGACGAATGAATCCTTCCCATAACCAAGGAGCATGTAGTCTGGCTTCGGGCAAAGCCTGATCCCACAAACCCAGCGAAGAAATAATATCGGGATCTTGATGTGAGGCAAATAAGTCAGTAATTTGTTCAACTGATACATGATGTAAAACAGCGCTCAACATACTGGAAAATATCTCGATACCACCTGGATCCAACAAAATTGCTTTTTCACTTGTTTTTACCAGATATTGATTGGTATCGATAATGCCTTGAGGTTTTTCCGGATCACGACCGAAAACTATCCATTCATGTTTACCTTCATAAATTTTAGTTGCCTTCATCGAACATCAATCCTTTCCATTGTTGCATGGCACTTTCCAATCGTTGCTGAGAACGATTAACACGCTCGCGTATTTTTGCACAAGAACTCTCTATATCGCTTGCTATTGACTCCAGGTTTGAACGATATTCTTCAGCGTTTACAGCTTCTATTCGAGAATTCGCGACAATTACATTAGCAACAGCCATACGCTGTGAAATATCATCCATCAAATCTTTTAACTTACGTGCAAACTTATTCAATCGCACTCTTTCGGCAGTTTGTGTCTTTTTTAAATTCGACAGTGATGGCTTCAATGAATCCACATATTGCGCATCAGAAGCCGAAGTCATAACCATCATAAATTTTTCACTCGCATCTCGGATACGAATTTCATTAATAGCAATTCGAGAAAGCTCAATCGATTCTTTATTAATTGCATTAACCAGTTTCATCGTCTCAATGGATAGCTCATCAATAAAGTCCGTAATGGGAGAAAAACCTCTGGCTTTTGTACCTGCTCTATTAGCAATGGCTTTGGCATTTTTTACACTAATGGACATATCTCTTGCCACTTGTGCGACCACGAATAGCTCAGCAGCCACGCTGGTTGAAGATACAAAAGCTGCTTCTTTATTGTTCATTCACTTCATCCATAGATTTTTCAGTAAACCAATACTTTCAATGCTATTGACACACGCCTGGAGAATGAAAAGCTACAATGGAGACTGTTTCGCTATCCAAGCAACATTCGAGCCGACATATATTGATATAAGACATACACACTCAGCGACTCATTGATTGAAATTCAACACAATGAGAGAGATATCATCAACGGGCTCACGACCATCCATGAATGTCTCGATATCAGTTTTCAAAGCCTCAAAAACATTTTGAGTACACTGAACCTTGCTTATTTTTTTCAATAATCGAACTTCGGAATACATTTCGCCCTCAGGATTCTCAGCTTCCGTTACGCCATCACTGAATACAATTAAGGTGTTTACATTTTTTGCACTCAATTCATGTGGATCTGAAATTGCATTTTCTGACACAATCCCCAGCGGTAATCCTTGCGACTTAATTTCTTCAATGATCTGATGATCATCATCGATTACAAGACCTGTAGGCAATCCATTATTCCAGATTTTTAAGTGCTGATTCTTCGTATCGTAATCAATTAATAGAGATGCGCAATATCGCCCCAATGGCATAATCTGAAGCATTTTTTTATTGGTTTCCAATAAGATTTGTTCAGCTGAAATTGCTTTATCTGTCATTGAGCGAAAAATATCCGCGACAAATATTGTTCCCAACGCAGCCGGCAAACCATGCCCGGTAAAGTCACAAAGTAATATATATATGTGACCATTATCCATCTTGCGAAACAATCGTGTATCGCCACTAAAGTGTCCTGGTGACTTAGCCCAAAAATGCAAACCCTCAATATCTTCACCATGTGTCTGAATAAGTGATTTAAACACTTTTTTCGAAGTTTCCAACTCTTCTTCCGTGTTTCTTTGGTAAGCGTCTACCTTTTCGTACATATCACGAATTCGTTGCATGGCTTTTAATTTTGCATTAAGGATTAGCGGATGAATGGGTTTGTTGAGAAAATCATCACCACCCGAAACAATACATTGCGCCAATGATTCATTATCTGTAATTGCTGTTAAAAATATAATTGGCACAAAACGGTTTTTGCTTTTTTGTTTAATCGCTTCAGCAGCTTGGTATCCGGTAACATTTGGCATAATCACATCCATCAAAATCAGCTCCGGCAGATGCTTATCATACAACTCTATTGCCTGCTGCCCGTTGGTTGCTTCAATAATTTCATGCCCATCTGACTCAAGAAGCTTGCAAACCTGAGCTCGACTAAGATCATCATCATCTGCGACCATGATCTTCATTTTTGCTATTTTATTTTCTTTTAAATTAAAAATTCTTTTTTTCACTTCAACCAATTCTTCAAGGTCATTGCTTTCTTTATCTACAGCGACATTAGCAACACAGACTTCGAGCTCAGCGATGTGATTTTCAATGATTGATTTTTTTGTATCACTAATTGCACCCAATACGTCTTTCAATTCTTTTAGTGCTAATTCCAAAATTTTTGCAGATTTACTAATCTTGTCTTCGCCAAAAGTTGCACCGGACCCAGCCAGACTATGCGCTAACCGATGAATTTTTTCATGATCCTCTGGATTAGGATTTACACACAAATTGCTCCACAAAGAACTGATCTCACAGACCTTGTCAGGAAGCGATCGAAGATATTTGTCCTTCAACTCATTGAGTGATTTTTCCAGATCGTTCGCCATAACTAGAGCAACTCTTTTCCCATTTTGTGCATTATTATTTTGCCAGGCCTGATAAGGCGGCTTCCACCCACTCTAAAGATTCAAGATAAATTTTTCTCATCAGTGAAGTTTTTATTTTTCCACATTTTAAATTCGCAATATCCCCATGTTCATAAGCAATTACACATTGTAAAATATTGCCTCTCATACCTTCATGCTTCAGTAACGCATTTTTGAGTTCCTGTTTTATGGGAATAGCTTTTAAGATTTGCGCCAAAGGCTGATCAAGCATGGCGTCAAGTAGCGAAAACAATCCTAAGAGAAAAAATTCTTGGGGACTTTTTTGCTTGGCAATCTCCGCAATGTTTTCGCACATTTTTGCCCGAACAAGCGAAATGCGAATAAGATCGGATGGCTTATCGTCAATTCCCGATAGTGCAATCAATGTCACCCATTGCCTCAAATTATTTAATCCCAACAACATCAACACTTGTTTGATGCTGGTAATATTCTGACCCGTATTATAGGCAGGTGAATTGACGTAACGAATGAGTTTAAAGCTGAGTGACGCATCATTAACGATCAACTTTTCCAACTCATCAATTTCCACATCAGGGTTCTGTAATTTGGTGAGCAGCTGTAAAATAGCCAACTTATTAGCCGGTAGTTTCTGGCCTTTTACGATATGTGGTTTTTCGAGAAAATAACCCTGAAAAAAATCAAATCCCAACGATTTACAAAAATCATATTCTTCTTGTGTCTCAATTTTTTCAGCAAGTAATTTTATTTCACGTTCTTGTTTAATTTTTGAAACATGCCCTTCTAATGCGGCTTTATCCAATAACGTAATATCAACCTTAATCAAGTCTGCATGTTCTATTAAGGGCATAAATTCTTCTTGAAATGAGAAATCATCTAGCGCAATATCAAAGCCTTTTTCTTTTAACGATTTAATCCCTTGAATCACTTCCGCTGAAGGTTTTACATCTTCAAGAACTTCCATGACGACCTTATGCCCAAACACAGGTATCTCAAATTCACCGAGTAAAAAGTCTTCGGTTAAATTGATAAAGGCAATCTTGCCATTTACGATATTGTCCAGACCAATTTCAAGAAATGTGTTCAGCATCACTTTAGTCGTCGCCACATTCCCATCAAATTTTGCAGGCGCCTGGCTGGTTTGCTCTTCAGTACGATATAACAGCTCATAGGCGATAACATTTAAATCTCGGTCATAAATGGACTGTCGACCCACGAGCGCAGAATCAGACACCGATTTCTCAGGTTGTTCGACCGCTTGATTGTTATTTGCCATTAAGGAAATTCCTACCAATTAATATCCAAAAGTGTATCGACTGACCTTATGAATTTCTTTATTCATCCATATAAAGTTTTACAAAGTAAAATGAAGAGCCAAAAACACCTGTAAATAGGCCATTAAATTGAATAAGTGCAAGAGAACTGAGAATAAAAATAGGCAGTTAGATAAGATTAAGCGATAAGAAGTGATTAGTGATAAGCACTATAGAGACATTAGAGCATAAGCAAACCGAGTGTTAACCGGCTTATAACAGACTACCGAATTTTAGTTTTTGGTAATCAGCAGGTGAAAAAAAAGGGTGCTTTTAAAGCACCCTTTTAGCAAATACTACAAATTATTTGTAGAAACCAATCATATTTTCCAATGATTTAGCTTTGATTTTAGAAGCATGGCCAGCACAACCAAAAGCTTCGTAACGTGCTTTACAGATTTCTGACATTGCTTTTGTAGATTCCTTCAGGAATTTACGTGGATCGAAGTTAGCTGTATTTTCAGCTAGAAATTTACGAACCGCGCCAGTAGAAGCCATACGTAAGTCAGTATCAATATTCACTTTACGAACACCAGACTTGATACCTTCAACGATTTCTTCAACAGGTACACCGTAAGTTTGACCCATATCACCGCCATAGTTATTGATAGTTTCCAACCAATCTTGAGGAACGGAAGAAGAACCATGCATAACCAGGTGAGTGTTAGGAATCACAGCGTGAATTTCCTTGATTCGGTCGATACGCAGAACCGCACCTGTTGGTGGTTTAGTGAATTTGTAAGCACCGTGTGAAGTACCGATGGCAATCGCCAGGGCATCAACACCAGTTTTTTCAACGAAATCTTTAGCTTCTTGTGGGTCAGTCAATAACTGATCCATATCAAGCTTACCTTCTGCACCGTGGCCGTCTTCTTCACCCATTTCACCAGTTTCCAGAGAACCCAGGCAACCCAGCTCACCTTCAACAGAAACACCACCTGCGTGCGCCATGTCTACAACTGTTTTAGTTACATCAACGTTGTATTCGTAGCTAGAAGGCGTTTTCATATCAGCCATTAAAGAACCGTCCATCATGACGGAAGAGAAACCAGATTGGATAGAACGTAAACAAACCGCTGGTTCTGAACCATGATCTTGATGCATTACGATTGGAATATGTGGATACTGCTCAACTGCCGCAGAAATCAGGTGACGCAAGAAAGGCTCGCCCGCGTAAGAACGCGCACCAGCAGAACCCTGCATAATTACTGGCGCATCAACTGCTTCAGCAGCTTGCATGATAGCGTGAACTTGCTCCATGTTGTTTACGTTAAATGCAGGAAGACCGAAATCATTCTCTGCGGCGTAATCCAGCAGTTGTCGCATAGATATAAGGGCCATGTTTATCTCCTATACTTTATAAAGATTAAAGGTTTTGTTTAAAAAATATTTCTATTCAATGACTTCAGCTAATTCGCCGACTCGCACAACTTTCATGGCATTGGCGCCTCCACCAACCCCCATAAAGTCACCTTTTGTAATAATCACCAAATCACCATCTCTAACAGCCCCACGTCGTACCAGCTCATCAATCGCATCACGATTAACCTGCGGGTGGCTGTTGGTCTCAGGCTTAAAACTAATCGGATATACACCACGATACAGTGTAACTTTTCTCCGTGTTTCGATATGGCTGGTCAAGGCGTAAATCGGTCTGTCGGAACTGATTCGAGACATCCACAAAGGGGTAGCCCCAGATTCTGTTAAAGCAGCAATTGCCTTTACATCCAGATGATTAGCCGTATACATCGCTGCCATCGCAATGCCTTCATCGATACGTTCAAAATTTGTATTTATTCGGTGATCAGACACCCGAACACTATGCTGCTTTTCGGCTTCGAGGCAAATACGATCCATTGCTGCAATGGCTTTCTCTGGAAATTTACCTGTCGCTGTTTCAGCAGACAACATGACTACGTCTGTTCCATCGAGTACTGCATTTGCACAATCAAATACCTCAGCACGTGTAGGTATAGGATTTGTAATCATGGATTCCATCATTTGTGTTGCGGTAATCACAACACGATTCAGGGATCGGGCACGCTGTATAATGTTTTTCTGCACAGCAGGTAATTCGGCGTCACCAATTTCAACACCTAAATCACCTCGGGCCACCATTACTGCATCCGACGCTTCAATGATATCATCGAGCACATCAAGTGCTTCTGCACGCTCGATTTTTGCAACAATACCTGCGTAACCACCAGCATCCTGTAATAATTTTCGCGCTTCTTTAACATCGTTAGCTGTACGAGGAAATGAAACAGCCATGTAATCAGCTTTCAGATCCGCAGCAATTTTAATATCTGCACGGTCTTTTTCAGTTAAAGCTGGCGCAGATAGTCCGCCACCTTGTAAGTTAATTCCTTTGCGATTAGAAAGCTCACCACCTACCACAACCTTACAATTGATTCGGGGACCATCAACATTATCTACCCAGAAAACGACTCGGCCATCATCAAGCAATAAGGTATCACCTCGTTTAACATCTTGAGGTAGGGTTTTGTAAGCAATTCCTACGCGAGTTTGATCGCCACCATCGCTAGGACACTCAGCATCAAGTGTGAACATATCACCTTCTGCCAGTTGAATTCTGTCATTTGCGAACTTTTCAATTCGAATTTTGGGGCCTTGTAAATCGACCAATACACCAATTTGTCGCCCATGAGCACGCGCTCTATCACGCACCATCTCTACACGTCGTTGATGCTCGCTTGCTTCGCCGTGAGAGAAGTTAATTCTGACAACATCAAGGCCGGCATCAATGAGTTTATCCAAAACTTTTGGATCATCAGTTGACGGCCCTAAAGTGGCAAGTATTTTGGTTCTTCTGAGCATATTTTCCTTTTCCTAATAAAACGGGCAATTCTGTCGAACTGCCCGCTAAAAAATTTATTTTGCGCGCTCTTCTAGAATTGCAACAGCGGGCAATTTTTTGCCTTCGAGGAACTCAAGAAATGCACCACCACCAGTGGAAATATAGGAAACCTTGTCACCGATATTATATTTGGCTACCGCTGCCAATGTATCACCACCACCAGCAATAGAAAACGCATCAGATTCGGCGATCGCCATGGATATAGCTTTAGTACCTTCACCAAATTGATCGAATTCAAAAACACCAACGGGACCGTTCCAAACAATAGTACCGGCACCTTTCAAGATTTCCGCTAATTGGTTTGATGTTTCAGGGCCTACATCAAAAATCATGTCATCATCAGAAACATTCGCAACACTTTTCAACTCTGCTGCTGCAGTTTCAGAAAATTCCTTACCGCAAACCACATCAACAGGAACAGGAATCGAACCACCACGCGCTTGAGCGTCAGCACTTAATTTATTTGCTGTATCAATCAGATCTGCCTCATATAATGATTTACCAACATTATTACCCGAAGCAGCGATAAAAGTGTTTGCAATACCACCACCAACAATCAGCTGATCAACAACTTTTGACAATGATTCCAACACCGTCAGTTTGGTAGAAACTTTAGAGCCGCCAACAATTGCAACCATGGGTCGCGCTGGATTATCCAATGCTTTACCTAATGCTTCCAGCTCTCCAGCCAATAATGGACCTGCACAGGCAGTGTCAGCAAATTTTGCTACACCATGCGTTGAGGCTTGAGCTCGATGAGCAGTACCGAATGCATCCATGACATACACATCACAGAGTGATGCATATTTTTGCGAAAGGCCGTCAGTATTTTTCTTTTCACCAACATTAAATCGTACATTTTCCAGAACAACAACGTCGCCATCGTTTAAAGCTGGTGCGTTATCTAAATAGTCTTTTACCAATTTAACATCTTTACCCAACAAGCCGGAAAGATGCTCGACAACTGGTGCAAGTGAAGCTTCATCAGAATATTCGCCTTCAGTTGGTCGACCGAGATGAGACATCAACATAACCTTCGCGCCAGCTTCCATTGCATGCCTAATGGTTGGTAATGAAGCACGAATTCGGGTGTCGTCAGAAACGCTACCGTTTTTTAATGGCACATTTAAATCTTCACGAATAAGAACTCGCTTACCTGCGAGATCTAGGTCAGTCATTTTAGTCACAGACATCGTTGTCTCCTAAAGTTTGTAGTTAAAAACAATTTGTTAAGTGAATTCACTTAACAAATTGTTTTTTTAAAACAGAAAAAGAGGGGCGTTACCGCCCCTCTTTTTCATAGGTATTAGTTTTTTGCAACGTGGCGAACAAATCGCATCATGTTACAAGTATAACCATACTCATTGTCATACCAGGAGACCAGTTTGACAAAAGTACCGTCCAACGCAATACCTGCACCAGCATCAAAAATTGATGAGTAACCTACACCGCGAAAATCAGTGGAAACCACTTTCTCATCAGTATAAGCCAAAGTTTCGCTGATAGCGCCAGATTCAGAAGCTGCTTTAACTGTTGCACAAATATCGTCATAGCTTGCTTCACTATTTAACTCAACAGTTAAATCAACAACAGAAACGTCTGAAGTTGGAACACGGAAAGCCATACCAGTCAATTTACCATTCAGTTCAGGCAAAACAACACCTACTGCTTTAGCTGCACCAGTTGAAGAAGGAATAATGTTTTCCAAAATTCCACGACCACCGCGCCAGTCTTTCATTGAAGGACCATCAACTGTTTTTTGTGTTGCAGTAGCTGCGTGAACAGTTGTCATCAAACCACGTTTGATGCCGAACTTGTCATGAATAACTTTAGCCAAAGGCGCTAAACAGTTTGTAGTACAAGATGCTGCAGACGAAATTGCTTGACCAGCATAATCTTCGTGGTTAACACCATAAACAAACATTGGAGTTGCATCTTTCGAAGGTGCAGACTGAACAACTTTTTTGGCACCTGCATCAATGTGTTTTTGACAAGTTTCTTCAGTCAGGAAGAAGCCTGTACATTCCAGAACAATATCCACGTCAACTTCATTCCATTTAAGGTTTGAAGGATCTCGTTCTGCTGTCAAACGGATAGTTTTACCATTAACAACTAGATTGTTACCATCGACAGCAACATCACCATCGAAACGACCATGAACAGAATCATATTTCAGCATGTATGCAAGGTAATCTGCATCCAATAAATCATTGATTGCAACAATTTCCATATCTTGGAAATCTTTAGCAACTGCACGAAATGCCATACGACCGATACGGCCGAAACCATTAATACCGACTTTAATAGTCATTATGTTTCTCCATATATTTTCAACAAAACTGCTATCCACCAGCAGCGTTACTGGTGGATAAAATTCATTACATTACAGATTCAGCAGCTTTTACTACGTTATCCACAGTAAAGCCAAAGTATTCAAACAATTGGGGCGCAGGAGCTGACTCACCAAATCGGTCAATGCCGATAACTTTGCCATTAAGTCCTGCATATTTATACCAGCTGTCAGTCACGCCTGCTTCAACAACCACTCTCGCGGTTACTCCAGCTGGCAGAACAGATTCTTTGTAAGCTTCATCTTGCGCATCAAAAGCATCGACAGAAGGCATAGAAACCACGCGCACTTGCTTGCCTTTCGTTGCTAATTGATCTGCCGCTTCCATTGCCAAAGCTACTTCGGAACCCGTGGCAATAATGATGGCATCTGGTGATCCTTCGCCATCCTTCAAAATGTATCCACCTTTGGCGATATTTGCCAATACAGCTGCATCACGATTTTGATGTGGTAGATTTTGACGTGAAAAGATCAACGTTGATGGGCCGGTTTTGCGCTCAACAGCTGATTTCCAGGCAACAGCAGATTCAACAGCATCACATGGACGCCATACCGCCATATTCGGGATCATGCGCAAGGTTGCAATTTGTTCTACTGGTTGATGAGTAGGACCATCTTCACCCAAACCGATTGAATCATGCGTATAGACAAAAATGCTTTGCGTTTTCATTAACGCAGCCATACGCAATGCATTACGCGCGTATTCTGAGAACATCAGGAATGTTGCGCCGAACGGAATGAAACCACCGTGTAAAGCGATACCATTCATAATGGCTGACATACCAAATTCACGCACACCGTAATGAATGTAGTTACCATCAGAAACCGTGTTGCTTATTGCTTTGGTATCTGACCACATGGTTAAGTTGGACGGTGCCAAATCAGCAGAGCCGCCCATGAATTCAGGTAATACTTTTGCAAAGGCTTCAATCGAGTTTTGAGATGCTTTACGAGAAGCAATTGTGTCACCTTTTGTCGCAACTGCATTCACAAAGTCGCTTGCCGCTTCTTCCCAGTTTGCAGGTAATTCACCTTTACTACGACGCTCAAATTCTGCGGCCAATTCGGGATAAGCTGCTTTGTAAGCTGCGAATTTTTCTTTCCAGTGTGATTCAGCTTGAGCACCTTTTTCTTTAGCATCCCAACCAGCGTAAATATCTTGAGGGACTTCGAATGGTGCATGACTCCAGCCCAGATTTTCACGAGTCGCTGAAATTTCGTCATCACCCAATGGCGCTCCGTGGCAGTCATGACTTCCACACAGGTTTGGTGCACCGTAGCCAATAACTGTTTTGGCGCAAATTAGGGTAGGTTTATCGTTGACTGATTTTGCTTCGTGCAAGGCTTTTTCGATAGCTGCAGCATCATGGCCATCTACATTTCGAACAACATGCCAGCCATAAGATTCAAATCGCGCTGCCGTATCATCGGTAAACCAACCTTCAACGTGGCCATCAATGGAAATACCATTGTCATCCCACACAGCTATTAATTTACCCAGGCCAAGTGTACCCGCCAAAGAACAAGCTTCATGAGAGATACCTTCCATCATACAACCATCACCCATGAACACATAGGTGTAGTGATCTACAATATGGTGGCCGTCGCGGTTAAATTGCCCAGCCATCGCCTTTTCCGCGATCGCCATACCAACTGCATTGGTAATCCCCTGACCTAAAGGACCAGTAGTGGTTTCTACACCAGGCGCATAACCGTACTCTGGATGACCTGGAGTTTTTGAATGCAGTTGACGGAAGCTTTTTAACTCGTCCATTGGCAGATCGTAGCCAGTCAGGTGCAATAGTGAATAAATCAGCATCGAGCCATGACCATTGGACAATATAAATCTGTCGCGATCTGCCCAGTCAGGATTAGCGGGATTATGGTGCATGAAGTCGTTCCATAAAACTTCAGCGATATCCGCCATACCCATTGGTGCACCGGGGTGACCAGATTTTGCCTTTTGTACCGCATCCATGCTCAATGCACGAACAGCGTTGGCCAGTTCTTTACGAGATGCCATGTATCTCTCCTTATAATTGCGATAAAAAACTAAAAAACTTGTTTGAAAAACGCTTTTCTCGCGATTTTCTTGAATTCTTGTTTGGTCAAAGACGAAAACATGACGAGCTGTACTAAATGTCGCCTTAGAGTCACATGTATGGACATTGCCAATAATAAAAAAGGTGCGTATTTTCTCTCAGATAGGCAATTACAGCAACTGTTAATTGAGAATAGTCGCCATCACACAGTCGTAAGTTATTGATACTCATGAGCAACGGCTAAAAGTGAAGATCCAACAGCAAACTTAATTGAGCAATTATTCAACGAATATTGGTCATTTTACTGTTATTTTTTCAGCTTTTATTCAGCGCGATACTCCAATGTACCTGCTTTTATCAGCAAGCTGCTGTGTTTTACACCTTATTTTAAATAATATTTCTATCCGTCCTTCCATTTTATAGAACAGCCCATGCTGGGGATCTGATCCTCAGAGCCGTTACCTGTCGTCGCAACCAGCTTCATAGCCTCAAATAAATCCCGCCGCACATCTACAGATGCCGCTTGTTTTTTACTTTCATCCAAACGACCTCGATATTGAAGCTGCAAATCAGCGTTATATCCAAAGAAATCCGGAGTGCAAACTGCACCATAGGCTTTAGCAATTTCCTGAGTTTCATCCAACACATAAGGAAATGGAAAAGCATTTTCTCGCGCTATAACCGCCATATTTTCGAACGAATCCTCTTCATATAATGTGGGGTCATTAGCCATGATTGCGATTGTGTTTACGCCATAAATTTCTCTCAGTTCCCTGGTATCGCGCACAATTCGGTCTAAAATAGCTTTTACGTAGGGGCAATGATTACAGATGAACATGACAAGCAAACCATTCTCACCTTTCGCTGAAGCCAAATCCCAGTTTTTACCATCAACACCAGGTAAAGAAAAATCTATTGCTGGTTTACCAAATTCACATACAGGCGTTTCTAAACTGACCATATAAGCTCCAAGTTCTGCTTTATTTGTGCAGATACAATTAAATTAAAGTAAAATACGCTGCTTTCGATTAATTTAAGATCATATTCAAAAGTAGCTATCAGACTCAAGATTAATTTTTACAGGGATAAATAGAGGGAAGCAATGCTAAAAGATTACGTGTTTACTTCGGAATCGGTCTCAGAGGGCCACCCGGATAAGGTAGCCGACCAGATTTCTGATGCGGTACTGGATGCTATTCTGGAGCAAGATAAAACTGCTCGGGTAGCTTGTGAAACATTGGTAAATACTGGCATGGTCGTGCTTTCTGGGGAAATTACCACCAATGCTTGGGTTGATATGCAAGATATCGTTCGCCAAACAGTTAAGCGCATTGGCTATAACTCTTCAGAGATGGGCTTTGACTGGGAATCATGCGCGGTTATTACATCTATTGATAAACAATCTGCGGATATTGCGGTAGGCGTTGACGAATTTGAAGGTCATGAGCAAGGCGCAGGCGACCAGGGCTTGATGTTTGGTTATGCCAGCAACGAAACCGATGTTTTAATGCCAGCACCCATTACATACGCTCACCGCTTGGTAAAACGCCAAGCAGAAGTGCGTAAAAAAGGTGTATTACCCTGGTTAAGACCTGACGCAAAAAGCCAGGTGACTTTTCGCTATGAAAATAACAAGCCAGTAGGTATTGATGCTGTTGTATTATCAACACAGCATTCACCAGAAATTCAACAGGCCGACTTGGTGGAAGCCGTTCGCGAAGAAATCATTAAACCTGTTCTGCCTGAAGAGTGGTTGAGCAAAGAAACCAAATATTTCATTAACCCAACCGGTCGATTTGTAATTGGCGGACCTGTCGGTGATTGTGGCTTGACGGGTCGTAAAATCATTGTTGACACATACGGCGGTAAAGCTCGCCACGGCGGTGGTGCGTTCTCCGGAAAAGATCCATCAAAAGTTGACCGCTCTGCTGCGTATGCCGGTCGATATGTTGCAAAGAATATTGTTGCAGCAGGTTTGGCCGATCGTTGTGAAATTCAGGTTTCCTACGCAATTGGTGTTTCCGAGCCAACATCGATTTCCATCGAAACATTTGGCACGGAAAAAATCGAGGCGAGCAAAATTGTCGAGCTGGTACGTGAACATTTTGATTTGCGCGCCAAAGGTTTGGTACACATGTTGGATCTTTTACGACCAATATATAGTGGCACAGCTGCCTATGGGCATTTTGGTCGCGAAGAATCCGAATATACCTGGGAAAAAACCGACAAAGCAGAATCATTAAAAGCCGCCGCTGGCTTATAAACAATTTTCGCTCCATTATTGGGGCACACTTGGTTCTATTGAGAAGCGTTGCAACAGGCCCCCTGCCAGGCTCATAGATCACAAGTTACATTAACAACCGCGCTTATTAATCATAATGGAGAGTGAGCATAATGAACGCTGCCGCTGAAACTATGAATGACTATAAAGTCGCCGATATATCTTTAGCCGACTGGGGCCGTAAAGAAGTTCAAATCGCAGAAACCGAAATGCCGGGTCTTATGGCATTGCGTGAAGAATATGCGGGCAAAAAACCACTGGCTGGCGCGCGAATCGCTGGTTGTTTACACATGACCATTCAAACAGCTGTATTGATGGAAACACTGATTGATTTAGGTGCTGAAATCCGCTGGTCTTCTTGTAACATTTTTTCTACCCAGGACCAGGCTGCTGCTGCCATGGCTGCTGCGGGTATTCCCACATTCGCATGGAAAGGCGAAACTGAAGAAGAATTTAACTGGTGTATCGAGCAAACCATTGAAGGCCCTAACGGCTGGCGTCCAAACATGATTTTGGATGATGGTGGTGACTTGACAATTATGATGCACGAAAAATATCCCGAATTATTAAATGACGTTAAAGGTTTATCTGAAGAAACCACTACTGGCGTTCACCGCTTGTATGAAATGGTAGAAAAAGGTGAGCTGAAAGTACCTGCCATTAACGTTAACGATTCCGTCACAAAATCAAAATTCGATAATCTTTATGGTTGTCGCGAATCTTTGTTAGATGGTATCAAGCGCGCAACAGATGTCATGGTTGCCGGTAAAGTTTGTGTCGTTTTGGGTTATGGCGATGTAGGTAAGGGCTGTGCACAAGCATTCCGTGGTATGGGCGCAACTGTATGGGTAACCGAAATCGATCCTATCTGTGCATTGCAAGCTGCAATGGAAGGTTATCGTGTTGTCGATATGAGCGATGCTGCCAGCCAAGGTGATATCTTCGTAACAACTACGGGCAACATTGATGTAATCAATCACGATCACATGGTTGCCATGAAAAATGAAGCCATTGTTTGCAACATCGGTCACTTTGATTCTGAAATTGATATCGCTTCAATCCGCAAATACGAATGGGAAAACATTAAACCACAAGTTGATCACGTGACTTTTCCTGATGGTAAAAAAATCATCGTTCTCGCTGAAGGTCGATTGGTTAACCTGGGTTGTGCGACAGGTCACCCAAGCTTTGTTATGTCTGCCTCATTCACCAATCAGGTAATGGCGCAAATTGAATTGTGGAATAACACCGACAATTACGAAAACAAAGTTTATGTGTTACCCAAACACTTGGATGAAAAAGTTGCTCGTTTACACTTGAAAAAAATCGGTGTGGACTTAACAACTTTAACCAAAGAGCAATCTGATTATTTGAGCATTCCGGTTGAAGGCCCTTACAAGCCTGAACATTACCGCTACTAAAAAACGGTGCCGTATCATAAATTGATTAACGGCATTAAAGTCAAATATTCAATTAAAAGTGCGCCTCTTGCAGGCGCACTCTCTTTTGGTACACCTAATGAACTCACAAAAGAAATATAAACAGACATTTAGTCTTGAGTTCTTCCCACCGAAAACACCCAAAGGTGCAGAAAATCTTCGTCAAACGCGCGAAGAATTGGCAAAGCTCAATCCTGCCTACATATCTGTGACTTTTGGTGCCGGTGGCAGTACTCAAGAAGGAACCGTAGAAACGGTTACAGAAATTCAACAAGCAGGCATTCAAGCCGCGCCTCACTTATCTTGCATTGCATCAAGTCGACAGGATCTGTCTGATATTTTGCAACTGTATAAGTCGCGAGGTATAACACGTATCGTCGCTTTACGGGGCGACCTACCGTCAGGCACGCAGTCTCCGGGTGAATTACGCTATGCAAACGAACTAGTAGAATTTATACGAAAGGAAACCGCTGACCATTTCAAAATAGAAGTGGCGGCCTATCCAGAATTTCACCCACAAGCAGCCAGCGCATCAGCGGATTTGCAAAACTTTAAACGCAAAGTTGAAGCAGGTGCTGATAGCGCTATAACACAGTACTTTTTTAATCCTGATGCTTATTATCGTTTTATTGATAGTTGCGAAAAGCTAAAAATCGATCTTCCAATAATTCCAGGGATCATGCCCATAACCAATCATACACAGTTGGTACGATTTTCAGATGCATGTGGTGCAGAAGTTCCTCGCTGGATTAAAAAGCGTTTACAAGATTATGGCGATGACATTGAGTCCATCAAAGCTTTCGGCCTGGATGTCACGATAAACTTGTGTAACAACTTACTAAACCAGGGAGCACCAGGTATTCACTTTTACTCCATGAATAAAACTGAACCGGTAAAAACACTCTGGCAAACATTAGGTTTAAAAAACCAATAAAAAAAGGCGCTTTGAAAGCACTGCTGTCCCACAGATAGTATAAAAAGCAAAGCCTGATTCAAAGTTGTTACAATGTAAGTGCAAACAAAACGTTGTAATAACGTAAGCGTTCAAAATAATACGTAATTTTGAGCATGCCCCAGTATTTTTTCTTGATGTCAGAACTTATCCAAATCTGACTGAAGCGGATTTTTAGCGAATTGTTCTTTCCAGAGCCGAGGTGTCAGCACGTCCACTTCTTTTGCGGGATGCTGCCCAA
>Ga0316207_10000205_pt1 | contig 116779 bp, 85 predicted proteins | sample 6weekpyrite_MG_FD_204943 | JGI IMG/M metagenome (GOLD analysis project Ga0316207, IMG submission 204943) | Microbial mat bacterial communities from mineral coupon in-situ incubated in ocean water Damariscotta River, Maine, United States -... | ecosystem: Environmental > Aquatic > Marine >...
AAGCAATGCAAAATCACAAGAAAATGAAGGTGTCATGGTTAAATAATCGTGAGCTTAAAATCGAAGCGGCCACGATATCTTGAGGGATCGAAATTAGGGATCGTTTTTTGCCGTGAAAATCCGTGATGAATAAATCTACTGAAGTTTTCACCCAATCATAAACCGTCATTTCTATTTACAAAATCCGCATTAAAAACTTGGCATTCCAACCATTTTGACCTATGTTGAATACATGACTAACAAGAAATTATCGAAAAACAATTAATCTGCCAAAATAGTAACCATTCGTAATCTCCTGCAGTGTTTGCGTCTTACAATATGAAATAAAACTGAGTGAATCAGTCTTTATTACACCAACAATAAATCGAAACAAAACGTAATTAATTTAATTATTCTCGTGGGGAGAGTTATTATGCGAATATTCGTATGTCATGCTGTGGTATTTTGTTTATATGTTTTTCTGTATGCTTGTAGTGATGAACGCTTATCGAATCCTGAGTTAGCGATTGAAGTGACCGCATCCATTTCCGCACCGAGATCAGACTCTGGTGACATCGTTAAACCGACATTAACTGCATTTGATCCAATAATATATGATGCACTTACTCTTCAGGATTTCTCCTGGGGGGGGATTGCTATATGATGCCTGGTGGGCAACAGATGCGGCTGGAACATTAGATACGACACTAATACCTGCGGTCGATAATGCCAGCTGGACAGCTTCAGGAAACACTATTCAAACTGGTGTAGAAACCTGGCATTGTAGTTCTTGTCATGGATGGGATTACGTGGGTGCTGATGGACAGTTTTCAGATTCCACAAATCCTTATTTCACCGGAGGATTTGGAATTTTAAATTCGACAAATTTCACATCTTTAACCACATCCAATCCAACCGCAACGTTTGATGTCATTGATGCAGGCATGCTACCAGATGGTCGGCTAATCCCAGATCATGATTTTGGTGCTCGCACAAATAATCCCAATGTAATTTATGCCTTAACGATGTTTGTGGAAAGTATTCGTGCTGAATCCACATTAGCTTATCCTGGTAGCGATATACTTGGTTATCCGCAAGACCTAATTGCAAACATTACCACACTGGGTGATCAAGCTGATGGATACCGAAATTATTATCGCGCTACACCAAACACCGTAAATGCAAGTGTTAATCGTCAAGGGGGTTGCTTTGAAGGATGTCATGGTTCCGAAGGTGTCAGCATTATCTTAAATCCTGATCTTATTGATGCACCTAAAACAATAACAGATGCAGCGATTAATGATCCGTTCAAAACACTGCATAAAATTCGATTTGGCCAGCCTGGGTCAACACCCGCAATGGCTGGATTGGATTGGTATGATAATCGAGGAATCAACCGACGAACATCGCAAGTTGTTGCATTGAATATTTTAATCTACGCTCAATTTGGCTTGCCTGCGGATCATGCTCGGGGAGGGCGTCTATTCGATAATTGGATAGTAGAAACGGGATTGCCCAATCCTTCAATTCCCAATCCACTACTTACCATACGTGAGCCAAATCCAGGTGATATAGCGCCTGAACAAGAATGGCTTTGTAGTTCATGTCATGGATTCGATTATGAAGGTGTTATTGGTTTTAAAAATAGTTTAGTCAGATTAAAAATAGACAGAGATTGGGATTTAGAATATTTGTTTAATTATCTAAGAAATGGTCGTATGGCAAACGTTGGTTCGGGAATCGTTGCTAATGCACATGACTTCTCACAGTTTTTATCTGATGGGGAAATATGGCATCTCACAGAATTTCTTATGGAAGGCGTCACTGATACTTACCAATATATCTCACCTGGTTTTGGTGGACGGGGCTTAGGAGAAGGAATTGGATTAGATGGAGATGAACATTTCAATGGTTTAATGAGCCGAATTTTTTCTGCACCAGATACTTGGGCTTGTATTGAATGTCATTCAGACACAGGAGATGGAACAGGAGCAGGTGCAATCATTACGCAACCACCTGCAGTCAATATCTTTACCGCATCTTGGATGGACACTCAATCACCTTGGCGGTTTTTCCATAGAACACGGTTTGGTATGCCAGGTTTATATGATCTTGATGGAGATGGTATCGCAAATGAACGCATGCCAGGGTTAACTGAAATTGTTTTAGCAGATAGACGCGATCCTACCTCACCGGTAAGCGAAGAATCCAATTTAAGATCCATAACCAATCGATCAATGGATATTTTGACCTATGCGCAAGAAATTTTTGCATCTCAAAATCCTTTAATTTTACAAAATCAGATTGACAAATGAATTCTAGCAATTATGAAGTAGACAAGGATGTCGCCTTCATTGGTTAATTACCAACCTTCTGTGAAGTTAGATTTAACACAAAAAATACCATTGTTTTTCAATCCTAGTTTAAACCTTCAAATCTAAAATATTTTTCAAATATTTCTCGTCATAGTGTCAACTCTTTATTAACAAAGTAATTAAATGTCAAAATTGAAAATAGTAATCATGGTTTGTGATAGAAATTTATATTTTAAGAACATGAAAGGTGAAGATAATGCGTCAATTTAGTAAAAAAATAACCATCGGTATCATTGCAGGACTCGTTATTCAAGCAAACTCCGCTCTAGCGAATGAAACCACTATCGCCAAAAACGATGCAAGTTTTAATACTGGTCGGTTACTTTTAACGAGCGGAGAAAAGAGACCTTTTAATACCGCTTCGCTTGGGATGAAGAATATTTCCTATTCATTTGCAAATTCATCCAATCAAAATGTTGTTCTCGATAATGTGATTGGTGTTGAAGAAGAAAGTGGAAGTTACATTGCTGAATTTGGCATTGGTTTGGGATTAGCCGGATTTCTAGGGGCATCTCTCGGTGTTGCACAAGGTGAAGCAGATGCTAACGCGCAAGGTGTAGAAATTGAAGAGAGTGATAAGAATTCAATAGTTTTTTCCTTGACTGCAATCAGTGCCTTGATTGGAATCGTCTGGGGTTATAACACGAAAAAATACACGATGGTTTATGAGAATCCGCAATGGAAATCTTCCCGTTCAACTTACGATTTTGACTTAATACATGATAAGGACGGTCAGAAATTCATGGTTTCATACCAATTTTGATATTTGTTAAATACACTCACTTTAAATTAAAAATAGAGGAAAATTTTATGAAAAACAGGAAAATTTATGCTATATTTTTCACCTTTTTAATCTCATTGTTATTTCAAGGCTGCGCAAATTTAGGGCCTGCTTATCAATCACAAAGCGTAGAATCAGATAAAGCCATCGTTTATGTTTATCGGCCCAATTCATTTGTCGGTGCAGCGATGTCCTACGATGTGTTTAATGGCGATAAATTTGTCACACGCTTGCACAATGGTGGATATCATCCATTGGTGGTAAATCCTGGTAAAATACACCTGTGGGGTGAAACGGAAGCAAAAAGTGAAGTCTTTCTCATAGCAAAAGCGGGCGATACGCATTATGTGAAAGGCAGTATTGGAATGGGCCTTTTGGTAGGCCGTCCTCACTTGGAAGTCATCAATCCTGAAATGGCGAAAGAAGAAATTAAATCAACCAATCGAATTCCTGACATAGATTATAAGAAATTACAGGAAAGGGACAATGCAGATAATATGGAGCTGTAGCTGATATCAAAAAGTCTGAAATGACTTTTTATCAATTGTTAATATACAAAATAAAAAATACTTGTTGGATGAGAAGATGTCTAAATTTAAATTGCACTACCTAGTTCTTGGGTTATCAATTCTTTTATTGACAGCATGTGGTGGTGGTGAACCAAATCCGCCACCTGCTGAGAATGAGTTGATTGAACCAGAGATTACAATTTCCGGCAGCGCAGTTAAAGGTCCACTCGCAAAAGCAAAAGCAGAAATCTTTTTATTTGACGAATCAAATCCAACAAGTTTTCAATCATCCACGCCCATCGTCACTGGCATAACCAATGATAGAGCCGAATTTGAAGGGCTGGAACTCGGCACACCGGAAAATCCATTAAATCCACCGTACATCATGGTGGTCACTGCAACAAGTGAAACACTCGATTTAACTACCGGCAAACCACCTGTTATTACAACACTAAAAACCATTATTACAGAAGATGCTATTAACAATGGACTAAAAATATTTGCGACGCCATTAACAACATTATCTGTTGAACTGGCAATTGATAAAGCGCTGAGTGGAACGGGTAGTTTTATTGGAAATGATTTTGACAATAAAAGCGCAAAAGAAAAGTTTGTTTCTGCACTAAATGTATCAAGTAAGCTAGTTTTGGAAAAACTTGGCTTTGGTTTGGATTCGAATAATAACTTATTTAATTTGAATCCGTTGTTAGATGAAGAAAATACTGATGCGAGCACACTGGAAAAAACATTTCAATACCGTGCTGCAATTGAATCACTCAGCGCAATTGCATTTAGCATGGCGCAAGAATTAACAGATGTTTCCACCGACCAAATGTTATTGAATATTGTTAGCGATCTAAATGATGAAAACATCGATGGTAAAAATACCATTGATTCAGAGGATGAAATAATTCTGTCAGATACATCACTGGCTAAGTTTGTCGATCCACCAGAAGAATTACTTATACCGAACTCTGATAAAAAAGTATCTGATGTGAAAGTTATTTTACAGAATGAAACACCCGCTGTTAATGCACAGCTTCCAGACATTAATTTAGTTAAACCCATTATACCAGTGATTGATAAAGATTTAGATGGAATCAGTGATTTAATCGATAACTGTCCAAATATTGAAAATGCCTTACAGGAAAATAATGATGATGACGCTATGGGAGATGCCTGTGATAGCGATGATGACAATGACACACTAGCCGACACAGAAGAACAAACATTAGGAACGGATCCATTTAATTCAGATAGTGATGCTGATTCGGTTGGCGATGCTGCTGACAACTGCCCAATAATTGCAAATCAGAATCAAGAAAACAATGACAATGATAATCAGGGTGATGCTTGCGACGACGATGATGATAACGATAGTGTCAGTGACTCCGCTGAACAAGTCGTGGGATCAGATCCATTTCTTGCTGATACCGATGGTGACAACGTTGGAGATGCTACGGATAACTGCCCAGCAAATGCTAACAGTGACCAGTTAGATACAGATGCAGATAATATCGGTGATGTTTGTGATCCCATCAATAACACAATTGACAATGATAGCGATGATGATGGGGTAAATGATGATATTGACAACTGTCCATCCATATCAAATCAAAATCAATTGAACAGTGATAATGACAATCTTGGCAATGCTTGTGATGAGGATGATGATAACGACACAGTGTCTGACCTCACGGATAATTGCCCCGTTATTTCTAACACTGATCAATTAAACACGGACAATGATGCGTTTGGTAATGCATGTGATGACGATGATGATAATGACACAGTACTCGATATCAATGACAATTGCCCATTGCTATCTAATATCGACCAAACCGATATAAACGAAAATAATGTGGGCGATGCATGCGACACCATTACTGGAGAAAGCGGTTTGTATCTTGACGTATCCATTAACAAAAGCGTGAAATATTTAGCGGGAACCGCTACCCAATTTAGTTGCGATGATGCATTTACAGTAGGTGAAGTGGATAATCGAGAATTAACGCAGATGGTATTTAACGAAACGACTGTTACGTTAAAGGACACACCTGTGGGCGATTTCGATGCTACTTGGAATGCAAACACAAGACAAATTACTTTTACAGTCGAATTTGATTTTACTGAAGATGATGGCACCCATCTCATGGGTGAAATGATGCAACTCCTAACTTACAACCCAACAAATAAGAGCATCATTGGTACAGTAGAGCTGGATATCACCATTACGCCAACATCTGCAGAAAATACACCACCATTTTTACAATGCAAAGTACAACAGGATATTACCTATAATCTAGTGACAGATGAGAATGACTATGATTCTGATAATATAAATAATACCGTTGATAATTGCAGTTTGACTCCAAATCAAAATCAAGAAGATGTAGACAAAGATGGTATTGGTGACGCCTGTGATGACAGTAACGTACTTTCTTATGTTGTTGAAGCAACGGTGCAGTCCATAAGTAACACCGGGGAAGGAAATATAGATTGTTCAGATATTGGGATTTTACAGCCAGGATATATAACACGATTGCCGATTCAAATCACTTTTAACGAAGATACGTTAATCGGCGGAGTGGCTGGTACCTCGTATGCTGATTTGAATTACAATGCAGGTGATAATTCTTTCGCAATTGAACATGAATACGATTTCAGACCGGATGTTGGAATACACGGTACTAACACAATTGATGCAATTTTAGATACTAATGATAATTCTTTTTCTGGTTCGTTCGGTAATGAAGTTGTTTTATATGATGAATCTAATTCAAATAATTTTGCGAGTTGCTCCGTTCAATACGAGCCTTTTGTCAGTCAATTTGTGATGAGTTTTGATGATTATGATGGTGATGGTGTACATAATAATATTGACAATTGTCCCCTGGAACCAAATTCAAACCAAATTGACGTTGATGAAGATGATGTTGGCGATGCATGTGATGACTTCGTCGATACAACCAATTATGTCAGTACAACCTATTTTATAATTGACGATTTATCTCTTGAGACAATTTCGGGGGATTGTTCAAAAATTTCTACAAATAGCAAAACCTATTTTGCCTCTTTAGTATTTAATGATGGAATTAATGCCATAATTCACCGTCTTGATAGATCTCCTTCAAATTTAGATTACGACACAGAATTGGACAAATATGTTTTTACTCATTTTAGTTTAGAAGGCAGTTTGGAAAAATCCGGAAACAACATCAATATGAATTACGTTGAAACAATTCAAAATGATAATAGGCATTGCAAAATAACGCATGAGGCTTTTGGGCTTTTTCAAACCAATCACACAGGCGAAGAAAATTATACTGGGATCTACAATACAAACTATTTGCTATCACCTAGTCCTACCGGAGCGGAATTGTTTCGAGAGAGATCATCTATTGTAGATGTACGCATTGAAAATAACATTGTTCAATTGTTCGACCACAAAGGTGAAATAAGTGAAAACAGTATTGTTAATGAGTTTGATCCCACTACTGGGATATTCACGCTTGAAGGGCAGCAAATTGCAGATACGATGGTTAATGAAAATACCACGGATATTACAACACTAAAAAATACTATATCAGGGTTGATGATAGATACACCTGAATCACCTGGAGATATTAGTGGCGAAATACATATTCGTGAAGAAATACACATAGAGACATTTAATAATCCGGTTGCTGAAGGTGATGACCCTATTTCTACTTCAACATCTTTTAGTCAAGATTTCGCTTATGTACGTCGTACTAAAACCAAAGCAATCCATAACGTGAGAAGTCAACTAAATAGCAAGGGTGAGTTTTCTAAACGAGTACGAGTTATGTTGGCTTCCCCAAAAATGTATTATGGTGCGCCATTAAACGATACCTATTACCGCGTTACCAATGAAAATGATGTTACCTTATGTGAAGATAGTTTCTTAAAACGCTATCAAACCCGCACAACAATTAGGGATCCGTTGAGCATTACAAATATCAATCAAATTGTTCAAGCGGGAACACATGGTTTGGTTGGCTGTGATATCTTAAATGATAATTATGTATTCAGTGCTGACAATATTTATAAAATAAAAATTCTTACCAAAAGCTTGGATGCCGAAACAATTCGGGAAACTCATCAATATATCCCGGAACAGGTAGCCTCGTTTAAATCAATTGCACTGCAACGATCAGAATTCACATTAAACGATACAATAACCGTCACAGAATCTAATAACGGATATACCCGTTATCTAGAAACGGATAATCCTGTTCCATTGGATGATATTAGCATTTCATGGAATCAGTTAAATTCCGTTCGAAATTATGTCATTATATTTCCATATGATCCGCTTACTCAAAAAAGATCGGTAGCTAATCAATACCGTATTGAGGTATCGTCAAACAGCGCAGAAATTCCGAAATCATTTTATGAGTATATTGGGCCATTTGTTTTTAAAATAGTTGCTGCTTATCAAGATGACACCGGTAATTCAACGGTGCACAGTGGATTTGTCTTGGTGAAACCGAACGATATTTGAAAAAATAAAACCAGATGGCAAACAAATAATTACGAGTTAAATACCAATTTTAAGCTGGAGTTACTCTGTCTGTGAACAAAATGTTTAGTCACACAATGCAAAAACCATATCTATTTTATGCTGTTGTCATTTCCGTTATATCAGCATGTAGTGATAACAAAATGGATTCCCCTGCTCAACTTAAAACAACCGACGGGTTAACTCAATTAACCTCAACCATCGCCCACGACCGCGCACCGCAATGGCATCCAACACAAAATAAAATAATTTTTCATTCCAATCGCACGACAATTCAAAGTATTTGGCAAATCAATACGGATGGCAGCGAAGAAACGCAACTAAGCAATGATGATGGCGATGACTTCCATCCACACTACAGTTCCGATGGCAGTAAAATTGTCTTTCACAGTAATCGAGACGGAAATACAAATATATGGATGATGGATGCGGACGGTAAAAATCTAACTCAAATTACCGATTCCTTTTTTTCGAATCAATATGCTGATTTTAATTCAGATGCCAGCCACATAATTTATCGTTCATCGGAATCAGGAAACCAGGAAATCTGGCGAGTAAACGTTGATGGCAGTGATCCAGTGAATTTAACGAATAAAAATACCAACGAAAGCCACCCGGATTATAATCCAGACAACAGTAAAATTGTTTATTGGTCTGATGCCAGTGGTAACAGAGAAGTCTGGATTATGAACAGCGACGGCAGTAATCAAACACGGTTAACTAACACACCCGGAAATGAAGGGCACCCACATTTTAGTTCAGATGGTTCAAAAATTGTTTACTTGTCCGATGATACCGGTGATCGTGAAATCTGGATTATGAACGTTGATGGCAGTAACCAACAACAAATTACCAATCATTCTGCGAATGATGGCGGTGCAGCATTTAGTTCAGATGATACTCAAATTGTATTTCGATCTGATCGGGATAGATTGATAAATCATATATGGAAAATTGATTTAAATTAGTACAAAAGCTGTCATCCTTCGACAATTGTTGTTACATTTTTCAATTTTGCGATTATTCCGATTTCCAGTGTAAAATAGCAAATTTCACAATCCCATCTGGGTGAAAACTGGTACTGGATTTCTTTTCTGCCTAAAATGAATACAGAGGTTAAGCATAATCGCGACATTGTTATTCGCTTGGTTGATCCAATTATCAAATACCAAACCGGTCGATTTTGCAAAAAGTATTGCAACGATAATCACTTTTTGTATCGCTGCACATTACCGAAAAATCCCATCCCGTGTAAAAACAACACGCTGCCATATTGCGAATGGGGCAACGCAAGTTATGGTTGGATGTTGGATGATTTATGCAGTGAAAAACGGTTGGAAAAATCAAACGCGGAAACAGAAAAACAATTAGGGAATTATTTTTTTACGATTGCCAATTCCTTACCCTTTTTTGAACGTTGGAAAAATTGGCGCTTTGGACGACGCAAGAACGTTCCTAAATACATTCAAAGCATGTCACCCAATGCGTCAAAAGTCTTTTTAGCCTTGTGTAACAAGACCAGTATTCCTGATATTGCGCAGTCGCTTGGTGAGTCAGAAGACATGATTTCACACCTGGCAGATAAAATATTAATTGAGCTAACACAACGCGGAAACCTGGGATTATTATCCTATCCATCGGAAGTTTTACTCAGTAACATGGTTAGCCACTCAGAAGAAGATGAATCACCTGCACAAGCGGATATAAAAGATGAAAACTTTGATCCATCCAAACTTGCTGCGATTTCCCAAATTCGAAATCAATTTAAATCGTTAACGCCGGCAGAACAATTTGTCATTGAAAGTATGGTAGTGGATGATTTTAGCGCAAAGGAGGTGTTACTTGCGATACAGGACGCGAATATTGTAATCAATGAGAAAAAAAGCCCTGAGAAATACACAATAAATGACGTTTATTACTTTTTAAACAAGACCTTAGCTAAACTAAAGAAAACACTTGAGTAAAATGATGATAAATTCAAAATTCTCGCCCAGGGGTGTCTATTTAACAACAATATTGCAAGAGTAAACACACTTATGACTGAGAATTCGCACCCCGAAACACAAGACTTATTGCGCTATAGTAAGAATCCAGAAGCATCGGAATTTTTGACATTGCGTCAACATTTATTGACGTGTGCTGATTGCCAACATCAAGTGCAATCCATGCAGTTAGTTAAATCGAGGTTAACATTTCCTGGTATATCAGAACTGTCATCACTTACCGTGAGTGACGAGGAACTCAAACAGTATTTATCGGACGATTATCCAGAATCAAAAAAACAAGCGTTGCATAATACAATACACATCAAACCTGAAAACCTGAAAGCATTGTTACATACTGCGCTGTATTCTCGCAGTATGTCAACTAACATGGACGAAGACAGTGAACCGGCATTAAAAAATAACGCAGTTGCTCAAATTAAATCTAAGGCTTCAATCAGCCAAATGATTTCCAACTCAGTGAAACAATTTTTTTCTTGGCGACCGCCGGTTTGGATAAGCGTCCCGGTTACCGCATGTTTGGTTCTCGTTGTCAGTTTACAATTTTCACATGAATCCAAGCTATCACCTACTTCTCTAGTCGCTTATCAGGATAATGCAAAAATAGTGTTTGAAGATTTAAAGCAACCTAATGTTGGAATTGGTTTTTTTAGCGCTGCAAATCAACGTGCTGAAAATTTCACAGGAATCAAAATTACACCGTTAAATAAAAAAACCTGGAAACTATCCTGGCAAGCCATTCCCGATGTTAGTTCATATCAACTGATCATTTCTCACTTAAACGACACAAAACCTGCTGAAATTGTAAATGAAAAACTGAAAAAAAATAGTTTCGATCTTTCACTTGATTCATTAACGCCTGAAGGACATTATCGTTGGCAAATTTTAGGGGAAACTAAAACCGAACGATTTGTTACCAAGGGTGGTTTTGTTACTAGCAAATTCAATTAACATCATTATCCTCCTCTATCCTTGTTTTTCGCAAATTACCATTAACATTGAATTCCATCACCCTGCAAATTAGACTGAGAGTATGAAGGTTTCTCTTTTCCGTTAATGGACGCGATAAAGAAATGGAAATTCATCAGCTACTTTTTCAACTAATGCTGATTTTATTGGCAGCTCGCATATTTGCGGAGATTGCATCCTTAATTGCGATTCCCCCTGTTATTGGAGAAATTGTCGCTGGCTTGATACTCGGCCCAAGTTTGTTAAATCTCTTTACCGCAACTGACGTCATTCGTTTTTTGGCTGAAATTGGTATTATTTTATTGCTGTTTGAAGTTGGACTAAACACGGATCAGTCGAAATTACTGCGTTCCGGAATGAAAAGTACTATCACGGCAATGGGGGGATTTATTTTTCCACTCATCCTCGGTTTTTCGGTGAGTTATTACATTCTGGATTACGATTTATTGGTGTCGTTATTTGTTGGTGGTGCGCTAACAGCAACCAGCATTGGTATAACGGTGCGCGTCTTGGAAGGTTTGGGTAAACAAGAACATACACTGTCCCAAATTGTGTTAGGCGCTGCAATTATTGATGACGTCCTAGGTGTCATTTTATTAGCATTATTGTATGAAACCAGTCTCAATAATGAAATTAGTATTAGTAATGCAACACAGGTTGCCTTGTTTATTGGCATATTTTTCCTGTTAGCACCAATCGCAGCAAAAATTCTATCGAATTACATTCAGCGGTTTAATTCTTTTACCCGATTACCCGGATTAATTCCCACGACGGTTATGTCCTTGGTGTTATTTTTTGCATGGATAGCACAAATTTTTGGTGCACCGTTATTACTTGGCGGATTTGCTGCGGGGCTGGCATTATCTCGACGATTTTTTCTGCCATTCGGCTTGGCAATAAAAAATCATCCCGAATTCGCTCGCGAAATTGATAATCAAATGAAACCCTTGATCCGATTATTTGCACCAATTTTTTTCGTCACCATTGGATTGTCCATTGATACGAGTGTCATTCATTGGGGGAGTGTCAGTATATGGTTTAGTTTTGCCATATTTTTTGTCATCGCCATCGTAGGAAAGTTAAGCGGCGCTATGTTGATAAAAGCGGCATTGCATGAAAAGCTGGCCATTGGTGTAGCAATGATACCCCGAGGCGAAGTTGGATTAATATTTATCGAACTCGGTCGTATGGCTGAAATTTTAAACGCTGACATCTATATGGCCTTGTTGCTGGTTATTATTATTACAACTTTACTGCCGCCTTTTATTTTAAAATGGTATTTCAATAATGAACAAAAATGGATTAGTCCTTCCTGACAGCATTATATCAATTGTCCCGAAAGGTTTTGCACACCTCAAATTAGGACCGTCGGCAGAACGGATGCTGCCGTAGAGCGTATAGGGAACTATTTACAGCGAGTCAAAATTTGCGGTATGCAAAACCTTTCGGGACAATTGATATACGGGAGTTGAATGGAGTGAAGTGTGCTATTATTCCCCGCCAATTATCGCAGACTCTAGAGGAACAATAACGTGTTACACCAAACCAATCGCGTTCAACTGGGCATAAATATTGATCACATTGCTACTTTACGGCAAGCTCGCGGTACTATTTATCCGGATCCTGTGCACGCTGCCATAATGGCAGAAGAAGCCGGTGCAGACGGTATAACCATGCACTTAAGAGAAGATCGCCGTCACATTCAAGATAGAGATATATTGGTCTTAAATGATATTCTACAAACCAAATTAAATTTGGAAATGGCGGTAACCGACGAAATGATTGCGTTTGCTGAAAAAGTTCAGCCAACGGATTGTTGTTTGGTTCCCGAAAGTCGACAAGAATTAACAACAGAAGGCGGCTTGGATGTCATCCATAATTTTGAAAAAATTGCGCGTGCCTGTCGGCGGCTAAGCGATGCCAATGTGAGAGTGTCTTTGTTTATTGATGCCGATGAAAACCAAATTCGCAAAGCAGCGGACACTGGTGCTCCAGTTATTGAGATTCACACAGGTCACTATGCCGATGCAACAACTGAAGAACAACAAAAAATTGAATTGGAAAAAATTTATCAAGCGGTGGAGTGTGGCATAGCAAATGATCTTATTGTTAATGCAGGCCATGGATTGCATTATCATAATGTTGAAGCAATCGCAGCAATCACAGATATTCAAGAATTAAACATAGGCCATTCAGTTATTGCAAGAGCGGTGTTTACAGGATTAACCGAAGCGGTTCGCGAACTAAAACAATTGATGACAAACGCGCGATTACTTGCATTACAATCTTAGAATCCTAGCCAATTAATATGATATTCGGCATTGGAACTGACATCGTAAAAATCCAACGAATGACAGATGGAATTAATCGCTTTGGTGAAAAATTTGTGACGCGTATTTTATCTGATTCAGAATACCTGGAGTTTAAAAACTGCAATACTGTTGCAACCGCATCCTTCTTAGCAAAACGCTTTGCTGCAAAAGAGGCCATGGCCAAGGCCATGGGAACGGGATTTCGAAATGGATTATCCATGAAACACATTTCTGTGGTTAACAATGATGTGGGAAAACCATTATTAAAATTAAGTGGTAAAGCAGAAGCTTTTGTTTCAGAAAAATGCATTGCAAGTTGGCATGTCAGTTTGGCCGATGAAAAAGACTATGCAATTGCTTATGTCATTTTAGAAATGTAAATTCCATTACAAGTAAATATAAATGACAAATCACCAACTCGTTTTTGATTTACACAGCCACTCTTATTTTTCAGATGGCATATTATCACCAAGTGATTTAGTGGAAAGAGCAGTAGAAAAGGGCGTAAACGTTTTGGCGCTAACTGACCACGACGAAACCCAAGGGTTATCTGAAGCGACACAAAAAGCACAACAATTATCGTGTAAACTTGTGCAGGGCGTGGAAATTTCGGCAAGCTGGGAAAAAGGAAAAACCGTTCACATCGTTGGTTTGAATATTGACCCGGATAATCAAACACTGCAGGAAGGACTGAAAAGTATTCGAGAAGAGAGAATCCGCCGCGCCAAAAAGATAGCAGACAAATTGCATAAAGCGGGAGTAACCAACGCTTGGTCTGACATAACCGAAAAGTGTGGATTTGAAGCAGTGACGCGGACTCACTTTGCACGCTATCTCGTGGAAATAGGCGCAGCAAAAGATATAAAACAAGCATTCAAAAAATGGTTATCACGAAAAGGCAGAGCTTATGTTAATGGGCATTGGTGTGATGTGGAAACTGCGGTAAAATGGATAACATCATCCGGTGGGCAAGCTATCATTGCTCATCCAGTGAGATATTCTTATAGCCGAAAACAACTGGATAAATTAATTCAAGGGTTCAAGGTGGTGGGTGGCGAAGGCATTGAAGTGGTTGGCAGCCGTTATTCTGAAAAAGAAAAAGCAGAAATGGCATCGTTAGCAAGACGCTTTGAGCTTAAAAGTTCCGTTGGATCTGATTTTCATGGGCCTGACAATCCCTATGTTGAATTGGGTCGTAATCTTGAGCTGCCCGTTGGTACAACACCAATTTGGGAAAATTGGAAAATACTTTAAAACGTAAAAAACGAAAATCATGAGTCGAATAATACAAATTCATCCAGAAGATCCACAACAACGATTGATTAAACAAGCCGTATCTGTCCTACGTGATGGTGGTGTAATAGTCTATCCCACTGATTCCTGTTATGCACTTGGCTGCCATATCGGAGACAAGGCTGCTGCAGAACGAATACGTCGAATTCGGAAATTGGATCATAATCACCATTTTACATTGATGTGCAAAGAACTATCCGATGTCGGTTTATATGCAAAACTCACCAATCCTGCATTTCGGTTAATTAAAGCACTCACTCCAGGACCTTACACATTTATACTTGAAGCAACAAAAGAGGTTCCAAAACGATTATTAACACCTAAGCGTAAAACCATTGGTTTACGCATTCCAAATAATCCAATTGTGAGTGGCTTACTGCATGAATTGCATGAACCCATTATCAGCACAACATTACAATTACCCAATGAAGAAATACCCATGTCCGATCCCTATGAAATGAAGGATCTTCTCGACGACCATGTCAACTTGGTTATCGATGGTGGATATTGCGGCATTGAACCCACCACCGTGGTAGAATTGTTGGAAGAAGAACCAAAAGTGTTGCGAAAAGGTATTGGCCCCATCGATGTATTTAATAATTGATTCGAAACGATTAAAATCCTAATTATGGAAACACGTTTTGATCACCACTATTTTCAAATAGATCTGGATTCTTTTTACCTCAATGGATGACCTAAGCGGAATACAACGCTTTACCGTTTGGGTGTTACCAGTGCTTTTTGCGATTACCGTACATGAAGTGGCCCATGGCTGGGTCGCCTTAAGATTGGGCGATCGAACCGCACAAATGATGGGGCGTCTTACCTTAAATCCCATTAAACACATCGATCCCGTTGGAACAGTTTTAGTCCCAGGTTTTTTATTACTCATGGGTGGGTTTGTATTTGGTTGGGCAAAACCTGTCCCAGTGACATGGGAAAATTTACGTAATCCAAGACGAGATGTTGCATTGGTTGCTGTAGCAGGGCCCGCCGCAAATCTGCTAATGGCAATTTTATGGTCAATTATATTAAAAATAGGGCTGTTATTAAGTACAACAACGGATTCTTGGGCCTACCCACTGGTGTTAATGGGTAATGCAGGTATTCTCATCAACTTGGTGCTTATGGTGTTGAATTTATTACCTATTTTACCTCTAGATGGAGGGCGAATCTTAAGCGCATTTTTGCCGCCACCCATGGCGTACAAACTCAGTCGTCTTGAACCTTGGGGATTTTTCATTATTTTAGGTCTGTTTTTCTTGGGATTATTATCGATGGTAATTAACCCCGCTGTGCAAACATTGCATGCTATTATGTTGAGAACGATCAGTTTATAGGAGAAAAGATTGGTTTCCGCACAACATCCTCATCGCGTATTGTCTGGTATGCGCACCACTGGCAAATTACACCTTGGTCATTATCATGGTGTTATTAAAAACTGGGTAAATTTACAACACGAATATGAATGTTTTTTCTTTGCCGCCGATTGGCATGCACTGACCACACATTACGAAGATCCTAGCATCATAGAAGATAGTGTGTTTGACATGATGGTTGACTGGTTAGCATCAGGCGTTAATCCTGGTTCAGCAACTTTATTTGTGCAATCGAAAGTACCGGAACATGCTGAATTGCACCTCTTACTTTCCATGATGACGCCACTGGGCTGGCTGGAACGAGTCCCATCTTATAAGGATCAGCAGGAAAAACTCAAAGAAAAAGATCTCGCAACCTATGGTTTTTTAGGTTATCCCTTATTACAAAGTGCAGACATATTAATATATAAAAGTGGTCTCGTGCCTGTTGGAGAAGACCAAGTTGCCCATGTTGAATTAACACGAGAAGTTGCTCGACGATTCAATCATTTATATGGGCGAGAAAAAGGCTATGAAGAAAAAGCCGAAGAAGCCATAAAAAAGATGGGTAAGAAAAATGCCAAGCTTTATCAAAGTTTGCTGAAACGTTATCAAGAACAAGGGGACACAGAAGCACTGGAAACCGGCCGTGCGTTATTAAGTGGTCAACACAATTTATCGATTGGGGATAAAGAGCGCTTGTTTGGTTATATTGAAGGCGGTGGTAAAGTCATTTTGCCAGAACCGCAACCTTTGTTGACAGAAAGCTCAAAGGTGCCCGGCCTTGACGGACAAAAGATGTCAAAATCTTACCACAATGTCATCGGATTACGTGAAGACCCCGATTCGGTAGAACAAAAAATAAGAACCATGCCCACAGATCCCGCGCGGGTGAGAAAAACAGATGCAGGTGACCCATCAAAATGTCCCGTTTGGGATTTTCATATACTATATTCTAATGATGATATTAAAGAGTGGGTGCAAGCCAGTTGCACGTCAGCCTCAATAGGCTGTCTTGAATGTAAACAAAAAATTATCGATGCAGTGATTGAGGAACAACGACCGATACGGGAGAGAGCGGAAGAATACATCAATGATCCGAATAGTGTTAAAAGTATTATTGCGGAAGGTTGTGAGGATGCCAGGGATGTTGCAAAGGAAACGCTGGAAGAAGTCCGAAAAGCGATGGGATTAGATTATCGCTAGACCGACAGTTTTATGAATTTATCAGTATGTAGGAAATTCTTGTGAGTGATCTGGCAGAGTTAAATATTGAAACAGAAGCAGTTGCTATCGTGAATGGTGCTGCTGTTAATGAATTACCCAAAGATTTATATATCCCACCCGACGCCTTGGAGGTTTTTCTCGAATCCTTTGAAGGGCCACTGGACTTATTGCTCTATTTAATTAAAAAACAAAATATTGATATTTTAAATATACCCATTGCTGAAATCACGCGGCAATACATGGCGTACGTCGATTTAATGAAATCAGTTCAATTAGAACTCGCCGGTGAATACTTAGTAATGGCCGCAATGCTAGCAGAAATTAAATCGCGCATGATGTTGCCTAAAATTGTCTCAGATGATGAGGAAGAAGATCCTCGTGCCGATTTGATTCGACGCTTACAGGAATATGAACGATTTAAAAAAGCGGCAAACGATATAGACGAGTTACCGCGCGAGGAACGGGATTTTTATCTTAGCCAATCGGTTGACTGTGAGCGTCCAGTCAGCGATGAGCACCCGGATGTCGAACTATCAGCTTTACTCCATGCGTTAAAAGATGTGTTCAAACGCGCCGATTTATTTACCCATCACCACATTCAACGGGAAGCCCTCTCTGTAAGGGAAAGAATGACAAATGTATTAAATGCGGTAAAAGAACATAATTATGTGGATTTTTCCAAATTGTTTGATCCAAAAGAAGGACGAAGAGGAATAGTAGTGACATTTTTAGCAATACTTGAATTGATTAAAGGGGCGTTTATCGATGTCATTCAAACCGAAACTTACGGCCCAATTCATGTTAAGGCACGTGCATGAGAGAAGAAAAGCTCAAACAAATTGTTGAAGGATTTTTGTTTGCCAGCGACAAGGCATTAACAGCAGAACAAATTAAGAATTTGTTTCCAGAAGGCGAAACTCCAGACATACAAGAAATCAATACTGCCATTGAAGAAATTGCGGTGGATTTTACCAATCATGGTATCGAATTAAAAAAAATCAGTAGTGGATTCCGTTTTCAAGTTCGACAAGAAGTTTCTCCTTGGGTTGGACGTTTATGGGAAGAAAAACCACAAAAATATTCTCGCGCACTGTTAGAAACATTGGCGTTGATTGTGTATCGTCAACCCATAACACGTGGTGAAATAGAAGAGATTCGTGGCGTCGCTGTCAGTAGTCATATTGTAAAAACTTTGCTTGAACGGGATTGGGTCCGAATCGTAGGACACAAAGAAGTACCCGGCAGACCTGCTCTACTAGCAACGACTAAACAATTTCTGGATTACTTCAATTTATCGAGTTTAGACGAATTACCGCCATTGTCTGATATCAAAGACCTTGACGCCTTAGCCGTTGAATTAGATGGAGAACAAAATGCCACGCTAATCAATGCGATTAAAGAAGCGCAGGAAAATGAAAAACAAGAAAATGACGAAAATAGTTCCTCGAAAGAAGATGTAGCGGATTCTGACATAAAAGAACAAAGTGAAGAATTGGGTTCTGCTGATATTGAATCAAATCCGACATCCGAAGATAAAACGTCAAATGAAGATGCTGAGTTGGAGGAACAGAATCCAGGTACAGATGAAGTGGAAATACGCCTCGATAATTCAGAAGTCAACAAAACTGAAATTATTGAAGAACAGGAAAGTAGTATAAATGAAATAGACGATAATGAAGAATCAAATATTTCAAATGAAAATAGTCAGCCGTCAAAAAATGATAATGACACTCCATTAGAAACCGAATTGAATCAAGCTACGGGTGGAATGGAAAATAGTTTAGAGGAACTGGAAACAATTTTAGATGAAATCGCCGAAACAGAAAATAATATTCTAGAAAAATTAGAACCCACAAAAGAAATAGAAAAACACCCAGAAACCGACATCGTCACAACACCCCAAGATGCCAATCCAGAAATAAACGATTCCGAAGAATTGGGTGATAAGAATCAAAACAAGGAATCCGAAATAAATTGAATCAAAAAAGTAAACGTCAAGCCAAAAAAACGAATCCCATAAAACCAAAATCCGCTACCGCCGAAAGGTTACAGAAAGTATTAGCCAGGGCAGGGTATGGATCTCGCCGAGAAATTGAAGAATGGATTAAACGCGGCAGTGTAAAACTCAACAACAATGTCGCTGTTCTTGGTGACTGTTATTCGCCTGGTGATAAACTAAAAGTTAATGGAAAATTAGTACCCGGCAGTCGATTGTTTGAAAAACAAGCTCGTGTCATTATTTATCATAAACCCGTTGGTGAAGTCTCAACGCGCTCTGATCCTGAAGGTCGCAAAACAGTATTTGATAGTCTACCAAAATTATCCAACGGCCGTTGGATAGCTGTAGGCCGATTGGATATTAGCACCTCTGGCTTACTCTTGTTTACCACCGATGGCAGTCTAGCCAATAATCTTATGCACCCCAGTAGTGAGATTGAACGAGAGTATGCGGTGCGGATTCTTGGTGAAGTTGATGCTGAAAAAATTCAAAATATGCGAGAAGGTGTGTTGCTAGAAGATGGCCCTGCGCATTTTGCTTCAATTATTGATAAAGGTGGCCAAGGCGCGAATCATTGGTATCACGTTATTTTACACGAAGGCAGGAACAGAGAAGTACGACGTTTATGGGAATCGCAAGGCGTTACTGTGAGTCGACTAATGCGAGTCCGCTTTGGACCAATAACATTACCAAGATCGGTTAGACCTGGAAAATATGCTGATTTGTCTGAAGGAGATATCAAGCGCTTGAATCGATTGACGGAAGAGAAAAAATCTGAGGAAAAGACTTAAATCCAACGCTGAGTATATTGTTAAATATTACGCCAGCGTCCTGTTCCGTAAAATCCGCTGCTTATCACGCTGCCAATCACGATTTTTTTCCGTTGCACGCTTATCTTGTTTTTGTTTTCCTTTTGCCAATGCAATTTTGACTTTTACCCGATTATTTTTCCAGTACATTGCCACTGGTACTATAGTAAAACCTTGCCGATCTATTGCGCCAATCATTTTATCAAGCTCCCGTCTGTGTAATAATAATTTTCGAATTCGTTGCGGTTCAGGGCTAATATGTGTTGATGCTGTTTGTAAGGGTGTTATTAATGCGCCAAGCAAAAAAGCTTCGCCATTTTTAATAAAGACGTAACTATCAGAAAGCTGTAAACGTCCAGCGCGAAGACTTTTCACTTCCCAGCCCTCGAGGACTAAACCCGCTTCAAATTCCTCACTTAGATGAAATTCAAATCGCGCTTTTTTATTCAAGCCAATGGTATTGTCTTTGGCTTTGGGTTTTTTCTTGGCTTTACTCATATTTACTTTTGAATCTCGTGGAATATTAGGAAACAAATCTCAAAGAAACTATTAGGTAGATTCCCGAATTATAACGTTTTTTTACAATTTGGGGGAGATGACATAAATTGGCCAACATATAATGTATCTTCACTCGATTTGATGGTTTTATTTTGCTCTATCATGGTGTGATTTTTGCTTTTTTGTAATCAATTGGAATGTTTATAGTCACCGAACGACGGTAAACGGCACTAAATGTATAGTAAGTAGACGAATGATGTCATGGTAAATAGTTTTGAAACATAAAACGAGAATGTAGAAACTTGTATGCATTTAAATTTTCGTTCCATCTCCTTTAAAATTACGGCAGTTGTAATACTGACGATCAGTGTTGTTGTCACAGCACAATATGGTTTATTAAATCAAATTTCTACGTCTCAGCTTAGTGAATCAAAAAAATATAACCAAAGATCGCTTTCAGTACTTTGGTCAAAAACAGTTGACAGCCAGTTATCCAGTATTGCGACTGCGACGTCTGAAATAACGCGAAATAGAAAATTACAAAAACTCTTTTACAATGACAAATGGCAAGAAAGTCAGACAAGAATAAAAGATATATTTGATCGATTACAAAATGATAACGTCATTACCGGCTTAATTATTACCGATTCGGTTGGTAAACCAATGGTTACCTTACCGAAAGATTTATCACTAAAAAGTCATCTCATCGAACAAGCCTTTACTGAAAGTAAAACTAACGTTGGTATTCATCGTTACCAGGACGGCACATTAGCTTTAGGTGCCTCCTTCCCTATTTTACGTCGTGGAAAACGAGTGGCTGGCGGGATTTTCTTAGGTGATATTCAAGCGTCTATTCAAGATTTTATCAATAACAGTCACATGGATATTGCGTTAGTGGATTCAGACTCAAATTTGTTATTTAGTAGCAAAGATGCATTTAATTCTGCCATGAAGACTTATTCATTTGGCTCGGAAATAGGGGCCTTGCAAACCTTACATTCAAGTGGCCATATCATTGATACCGCCTCTAGCCACCTCATACCTAGCGATCCGTCTGGCGATAGAGTTGTGTTTCTACATGATGTCACTGAAGAAACCACAGAACATAACCTTAATACCAATATATTAATTTTTAGCATTGTTGCAGCTGTGGTAGTTATTGCCATTTTAATCGCGAAATATATGACAACTATGTTAAAACCAATCACTACCATTGTGAAGGAGTTGGAAAAAGTTGCTGCAGGTGATTTGACAAGTCAATTAAAAAGTACTGGCGACAATGAAATGAGTGATGCCTTGCAAGCTATTAAACAAATGGTTGTTAATTTACGAAAAATAGTGGGTTCTATATCCAAACCGGTTCAGCAATTGTTATCTGCGACAAAAGATATTCATCAACGAGCAGGAGACAATTTAACGGGTACGCAAGTTCAGTTTACAAGAATTGATGAGGTTAACAAGTCTATCGATGAAAGTGTGATTTTATTGGACTCATTGTCACAATCCACGTCCTTGTCTTCACAAAGTTCAAAAAATGCGACTGAAGGAGCTTCGCTGGGCAAGAAAAAGATCGATGATGTCGAAAATCAAATTGAGATATTAAGTGAGAATATTTCGAACTCATCCCTCGTCATTAAAGAATTACAACAACACAGTAATGATATCAGCGGAATTCTCGATGTTATTCATGGCATTTCGGATCAAACAAATTTGCTTGCACTCAATGCAGCAATTGAAGCAGCACGCGCCGGCGAACAGGGTAGAGGCTTTGCTGTGGTTGCTGATGAAGTTAGAACGCTTGCATCAAAATCGAAAGACTCTACCTCTCAAATTCAAGCACTCATAGAAAAGTTACAGAAAAGTGTTTTAGAAGTTGTCACTTCCATGGAGCTTAGCCAAAAACAAGCAGGCACTAGTGTTAATGAGATGAGTGTGGCGCAGCAAAGTTTTATCACTATCGCGGAACAAATTGAAAATATTTCTGAGATTAGTGGGAAAATAGAACACACCATTGAAACGCAAAATAAAACATCGAATCTAATTAAAAACAATGTTGATCAATTAGGCGCAGTAGCAAGTCAAACTGCGGAAAGTGCCACGCAAAATCAACATTCATCGGAGAATTTGGTGAAGATTGCGGAAGATTTAAATCAAGTTGTCAATCGCTTTAAGGTGTAAAAAAAGTGTGCACAAATAGCATTAGGAAAATTTTAAATTTTTTAGAATCAGTTAAATGAATATTTCTCGACGAGAATTTTTACAAGCAATGAGTTTAGGTTTGGGCATGTATTTGTCCAAAATGCCGTTTGGATATGGTGGAGATAAACAAAGTATCAATGAATTATTAAAACGAGATACTGTTCCTACAAATTATTACGATTTACCTAAATTCGGCAATGTTTCATTGTTACATTTTACAGATTGCCATGCGCAGCTCTTACCATTGTATTATCGGGAACCCAGTTTACACTTGGGTAGTGCTAAATTTAGAGATAAGTTTCCATTTATATCCGGTGATAAATACTTAGAACATTTTGGAATTCCAAAAAATACACCGTTAGCCTATGCTAATTCATCCTCAAATTTTGAAAACTTGTTTCACAAATTTGGCGCAATGGGAGGCTTTGCCCATCTCTCCACATTGGTAAAACAATTAAAAGCGTCACGTCCAGGTGCGTTGTTACTTGATGGTGGTGATACTTGGCAAGGATCAGCTACTTCTTTATGGACAAAAGGCCAAGACATGGTTGACGCATGTCTTTTGTTGGGTGTAGATGTGATGACTGCTCATTGGGAATTCACCTATGGCATGGAGCGCGTTCAAGAAATAGTTGAAAAGGATTTTGATGGTAAAATCGATTTCGTCGCACAAAATGTTTTAGATCTTGAATTTGAAGAACCGGTTTTTAAACGTTATGTAATGAAAGAGATCAATAGCGTTCCTGTTGCGATCATAGGGCAAGCATTTCCATTTGCGCCAATCGCACATCCTCGACATTTAATTGAAAAATGGCAATTCGGTATTCGAGAAGAAGAAATGCAAGAAGTCATTGATGAAGCTAAAGAAGCCGGTGCACAAATAGTTGTATTGCTTTCTCACAATGGCTTGACTGTGGATTTAAAACTTGCGTCGCGCGTGTCAGGAATCGATGTGATATTGGGGGGTCATACCCACGATGCATTGCCAACTGTGCAAAATGTAACAAATTCTGGTGGTAAAACAATGGTGGTTAACTCAGGTTCAATGGGTAAATTTCTCGCTGTCATGGATTTTGATGTTAGAGATGGAAAAATTAAAGATTACCAATTTAATATGGTACCTGTCTTTTCCGATCTCATTCCAGCCGATCCAGAAATGTCCAGTTATATAAAAAACGTACGTGCACCATATGTGAGTAAGTTATCCGAAAAACTGGCTGTCAGTAAAGATTTATTATACCGACGAGGAACATTTAATGGTTCCTTTGACCAAGTGATTTGCGATGCTTTGATGGAATCTCAAAATGCAGAAATTGCATTTTCACCAGGATTTCGTTGGGGCTTGAATGTTTTACCTGGCCAAACTATCACGTTGGAAGATGTGTATGCACAAACTGGAATTACTTATCCAATCGTCACCCGAAATGAAATGACCGGATCATTAATTAAAGAAATCTTAGAGTCGGTTGCTGACAATCGTTTTAATCCGGATCCCTATTTTCAACAGGGTGGCGACATGGCTCGAGTTGGTGGATTGCGCTATAGCATTGATTTACGAGAAACGCAGGGCAAACGCATTAATGATATGACGTTAAACGGCAAACCGCTGGATGCCAATAAAACATATGCCGTTGCCGGTTGGGCCAGCGTTGCCCGAGATATCAAAGGCGTGCCGGTATATGATGTATTGGCAGATTATCTTTATGACAAAGAAGAAGTCACCGTTGATTGCATTAATGACCCGTTGATTCGGTCATAATTTAACTAGTTTTTTAAACTTTTCGACTCTTAATTAGAAAATTTATCCAACTCCTCCTATTTCTGTCTATTGAACGCTTTAAAATTGATTATTATATAAGCGTTATTGAGAAAAAACCCACTCACGTTTTACCGGTAGTAATGATATAATCCGCGCCACAAATGGTTAAATATTAACTAAATATACCCCAAGCTTTTGAGCGAGATGTTAATGATTTTTTCAAAATTGCTAAATAGCACGGCATTTTTGAATCTACTTTTATTTTGCGAAAATTGAAACCGAATTCCATTTGGATTTCGTTGTTTCGCAAAGAATGGCCGCTCGGTGCAAATGGACACCCAATTGTAACAATCGAAAACGTATAGGAACTCAGTAGTGACAATGAAAAAGACAACTCAATTTCGCAATTTATTACACTCCCAAGATTTAGAATTCATTTGCGAAGCACATAATGGATTATCAGCAAAAATCGTTGAAGAAGCCGGGTTTAAAGGTATTTGGGGTAGTGGTTTGTCTATTTCAGCCCAGTTCGGCGTGCGTGACAACAATGAAGCCAGTTGGACACAAGTAGTTGATCAATTAGAATTTATGTCGGATGCCACAAGTATTCCAATATTGCTTGATGGTGATACGGGTTATGGTAATTTTAATAATATGCGTCGCTTAGTCCGCAAATTGGAACAGCGAGATATCGCAGCAGTGTGCATTGAAGATAAAATTTTTCCCAAAACCAACAGTTTTATTGGTGGTGAAACGCAAGAACTTGCAAATATCGACGAGTTTTGTGGAAAAATTAAAGCAGGTAAAGACGCACAAATGGATGACGATTTTTCCATAGTTGCTCGTGTTGAAGCCTTTATTGCTGGCTGGGGCTTAGATGAAGCATTACGCCGTTCAGAGGCTTATCATGCTGCTGGTGCTGATGCGATATTAATGCATTCCGCGTTACGAAAGCCCGATGAAATTCTTGCGTTTAAAAAAGCGTGGGGAGATCGCTGCCCAGTTGTCATTGTACCGACGAAATATTATCAAACCCCCACAGATGTTTTTCGTGAATATGGCATTTCCATTGTCATTTGGGCAAATCATTTAATGCGTTCAGCCATTACTAGTATGCAGCAAACCGCAAAAAACATTTATGAAGATGAAAACTTATTGTCGGTTGAAGATAAAGTGGCGACCATTCCAGAAGTGTTTCGCATTCAAGGCGCTGGCGAATTAAAAGAAGCTGAGCAGCGTTATTTACCCAATACTGAAACCAGCCCTAGAGCAATCATTTTAGCGGCATCCCGTGGTAGTGAGCTGGGTGAGTTAACCGCTGATATTCCGAAAGCAATGGTTGAAGTGAAAGGTAAACCACTATTACAGTTATTGGCGGATACTTATCGTAGTGTTGGTATCAATGACATCAACGTTGTTAGAGGGTATTGTAAAAACAAGGTAAATCTTACCGACTTAAAATATATTGATAACGACGATCACGATACCACAGGTGAACTAGCATCGTTAGCATTAGCGCTTGAAAGTATCGATAATGATAGAGATGTTATCATTTCATACGGTGATGTTTTATTTAATAAGTACATTGCGCAATGGCTAACAGAAACGGATGCAGATTATGTATTACCAGTTGATGAAAATTGGCAGGAATCTGCTAATAAAAATCGTCAAGCGGATTTAGTACATTGCAGCGAAGCCAATTCTCGATTGAGTTTCACACACAACATTAAATTGGAAATCATGGCCGATGAATTGCCCGAAAAAGACACCCACGGTGAATGGATGGGATTTTTTAAAGTGAGTAAAAAGGCGTTACCTGTGTTTAAAAATACAGTCTCTGGATTAATGAATGATCCAATTAACAAAACCGCTAAAATGCCAATTTTAATTAATCAAATGATTAAAAATGGTGAAACCATAAAGGTCTTATATACCAGCGGTCATTGGCTAGACATTGATACCCCAACTGATGTTGTACACGCAGGAAATTTTTAAATGATTTCAGCAGAATCATTTATATTACAAGCGGCAAGCAAAGGCTTCGATTTTTATAGCGGTGTACCCTGTTCTTATTTAAAACCGTTTATTAATTATGTTACTGGCAGTGATCAGCTTCAATATGTTGCTGCGGCAAACGAAGGTGATGCGATTGCCATTGCTGCAGGGGCAGAGTTAGGTGGTAAGCGCGCAGTGGCAATGATGCAAAACTCTGGCTTGGGCAACGCAGTTAATCCACTAACATCACTTACCTACACGTTTAGTATTCCTATATTAGTCATTGTCACATTACGGGGCGAACCTGGTGGACCGGCTGACGAACCTCAACATGAGCTAATGGGAAAAATCACCACAAGCATGCTGGAATCCATGGAAGTGCCTTGGGCTTACTTTCCGACAGAAGAAGATGAAATTGCAAGTGTATTAGATAAAGCAATACAGCATATGGACAACACAGGTAAACCATTTGCTCTAGTGATGAAAAAGGGCTCAGTTGAAGCATGGCCACATGCAGCTAAATTACCGCCACATGCCAGGCCAGCAAAAGCGTGTGAAGATAAGCCTTACGATGCAATTGCATCTCGCATGCAAATGTTAACCACCATTCAAGAGTCCGCAGAAGAAACAGACGTAGTGTTAGCGACAACGGGATACACTGGTAGAGAATTGTATACCGTTGGTGATCAGGCAAATCAACTGTATATGGTTGGGTCTATGGGTTGTGTTGTTAGCCTTGGATTGGGATTAGCGTTAACCCAAACACAACGTAGAGTTATTGCAATTGATGGCGACGGCGCGTTATTAATGCGCATGGGTGCGCTTGCGACGATAGCCTATCAACAGGCCGAAAATTTAATTCACATTCTGTTAGACAATGGTGTGCACGAATCCACGGGCGCACAACCAACCGTCTCAAAATCACTGGATTTTACTGCAATAGCAGCAGCGTGTGGTTATCAAAATGTGTTTCGTGTTACAGAACCTGATGAATTGAATCAGCTACTTAAAACAAATTTGGCAGGTCCTACCTTCATTCATGTGCCCACTAAACCGGGTGTTGCTGACAATTTACCAAGACCCAATGTAACGCCAACAGAAGTCGCCATTCGACTTCGAAATTGGATTAAACAATCCTAAACTTTTGACTTGTTTGTATGTGTTATTTCATTAGAATTTTTCAACTAACGCTTTGCATTAAAATGAAATTCAATCATATTTGGATCGTATTATGTCAACCGTAAAACGTGCTGTTATTTTAGCTGCCGGTCGCGGAACTCGACTGGGTGAACAGGGTATCGTTAAACCCAAAGGTTTTTTACAACTAGGGTCGCTACCTATTATTGAAGAATCCCTTATTCGTTTACAACGGGCGGGGATCGAAGAAGTTACGTTAGTGACCGGACATCACGAAGAATTTTATCATCAACTTGCAAATCAATCTGAGGGATTTGTAAAAACCATTACCAATCCAGTTTATGCTGATTCTGGCAGTTATTATTCTTTATATATGTTAAACGGATTAATTAACGAAGATTTTTTATTATTAGAATCTGATTTGATATATGAACAAAGAGCACTTGACACCTTACAAAATGATCCACGAAAAGACATCATCTTATTGTCTGGCACGACACATTCTGGCGATGAAATTTATGTGGAAACAATTCAGCAAAACGAAAATATTTTATTAAAATCCATGTCAAAAATTCGATCGCAACTGGGTAAAAATATATCAGGTGAATTGGTCGGAATCAGCAAAATTTCACAGCCATTGTTTAAACACATGATGGAAATTGCGAAACCTTTATTTGAAGATACATTACATTTTGAATATGAAGCTGAAGGTTTCGTCCAAGCTGCGAAAAACCATCCAATATATTGTCATTGTGTTGACGATTTAGCGTGGTCAGAAATTGATGATTTAAATCATTTACAACGGGCAAAAGAAAAAATATATCCCCGCTTGGAACCTTTGGCATAGAACAAGAGTTTAAATAAAACGAACGCTTTACAGGTTTCATTTACCATGAAACAATTGTTGAAATAAATTAAAAATACATTAGCAAAACACTAGGAGTTGTAACAGCATGAATCTCAGCGATGCTCAAATTAAAGAATTTAATGATAAAGGTGTTCTTATTGTTAAAGGCCTCTTTGATGAAGATGCGATAAGCAAACTATCGAACTGGGTGGAAGCACTAAAAAATAAGCAGCCAGAGTACGGTGAAGAAGCCAAGTATTATGAAAAAAGTGATATCACCGGTAAAAATTTTCTAGCCAGAATTGAAAATATCGTTGGTGATTATAATCCTGAGTTATCTGAATTATTGATGGCGAAGCCTGCAATGGAGTGTTTGACACAATTATTTGGAGACACGCCAGTATTATTTAAAGATAAAGTTAATTACAAACTACCTGGATGTCGTCCTGATTTAATGCATCAAGATCAAGCTGCAGGTTGGGGACGATATGCTGATTTTTTTATAACAATGGTTATTGCTGTTGATGAAAACCGAAAAGAAAATGCAGCAATTAGTTTTATGAAAACTGGCAACTATGTAAAAAACTTAATGACTGAAGAGTGGATGCCGTTAGAGGATGATCCTGCAAATCTGCCACAAGATGAATACAAAATGATTGAACTTGATCCTGGTGATGTTGTATTTTTTGATTCATTTGTACCACATGGATCTGCCGCAAATTTCAGTGATAAACAACGTCGAAACATGTTCTTAACGTTTAATGCTGCTTCTGCTGGAGATCACAAACAAAGTTATTATGAAGACAAGTGGAAAAACTATCCACCGAATGAGGAAAATGAAGCGCGAGATGCCGATTCATTCTTAGTTTAGAAACAACTCTGAATGTACTTTATTTAAATTGCAGTACGCGAAATCAATTTCTGGATTATCGCGTATTGTGAATAGAGAAAATCAGCCAAAGAATATAATACTAACCAAATCAAAATCCAGTGCAATATACCGAGAAACCCTGAAGCTATTAAAATTAATGGTAGTAGCCAATCGAGCCCGCTGATAAAGATAAATAATTTGTCTTGTACGGAATTTTCCTTTGTTTCAATTTCAACTTGTGATTCATTTGTCATTTGAAAATCAAATGTTGCGTCAGCATAAACTCGACTCATTCTTGCAACAATGGCTAACATTGCTGCAATGAATAACCAAGTAACGCCATTGCCAAGAATAAAATCAGGCGTCATATCAGATAAATCAATTAGCAATCCGATCGAGAAATAGAGAACAATACGATGAACAATATCAGTAATGAAATCCAAATAATGGCCCAATTTAGAACCACTATTTGAGACTCTCGCAATGTTTCCATCGACACAATCCAAAATGCAAATAATCGTTGCTAACAGACCAACAAACATATACGACAACGGAAACCATGTTGCCATCACCGGTAATAGGAAAACTAAAACGAGTGCGATGAGGGTAACATTAGTCGCACTAATATCCCGTTTCAGAAAAAACGGTGTAATATAAAAGGAGATAGGTCTATAAAGATAGTGTGCTGCCCACTCTCCTAGTTTTTCATCATTTGCTTTGGATTGATCATATGAATTTCGCACAAGTTCAACAGTGAACTCATTAGTGTCTTTTTGCATAGTGTTTTGCATAATTAGATTTTAATCATCAAAAGAATCGCTATTGTCATTTGGACGAACTGATTCAATTAACGCTTGATTAGTTTTTACGGAATAGCCAAAAATCTCAAAACTTTTTACCTTAGGTAAAAATCCAGATTCATCTACTGTTAAATAAATGCGCTTTAAATTTGCTAATTCGCCTTTAATTTTCGTTTGTGCAAATGCTTTACCTTGTGAATCGAGAAATACATGAATACTTTGATTTGGATATGAGATCAAGTTAATTTCGTAACCTTGACTATTATCTAATTTCTCGTATTCAATGCCATAGGCCATGGTTCGTTCCAAAAAATTCAAGTCGCGTCGCTCTTTATTTGTATTATAACGAATCCAATAGATTGAAACGGGTTTATTTAAAATTTTTCCTTTATTGTTCTGCCGAACATCATAAATCACCGTGTTTGGATTGCCAGAATGTTGAACATAAAAAAGTCGTTCAGGTGTTTCAGGGGGTTCTGGGTAATGTTTTGGCGGAGCCGCAAAAACAGGATTCATGACAAAACAATGTAATAAAAATCCGACGACGGTGAATCTTATAATGTTTGGAATTTGCTTATTCGGTAATCTCACGTTTTTAATCCCATGTTGATGCTAATTGATACAGATCAGAGTATTTAATAATCAAGTCAGTACTCTATTGTCCCACTTTTAGTTAATTGCAATTTTGAACTAAAACACGCAGTTGAAATTTGCTATGTGATATCAACGAATTAATTACGCAGTGAGTTTCATTGCCTTATATGATTTACGGAGTAAAACACATACAGACCAAAATAGAATTTAAATGTGTATTTAAATTTAATTTAGTTACGTAATTAGCGGCTAAACTATTGCTAATTAAATCAAATTACCTGCTTCGTCTTAAGTAATGGTATAATTTGCGCGCAAGTTTGCGTCAAAAAAGATTAACCCCTAAAAAAGGAATTTAATTTGTATAGCAATATGAGTGCGAATCCAGAATTGCTCAATTTAAGATCTGTTATGAAGCCACGAATTCTCGACATCATCAATCCAAAAATCTGCTTAATATTACCCTGGTTTATCACATTATTTGGTATTGCAGGTGTCATTGTAACGAGAATTGTCGCGTATTATGTTGACCCAGCAGAATTTGCTCGATCATTACCAACCATTAGTAAAGCTGCATCAATTGATATCGCTACAACATTATTTGCCATTGTCATGACAATAGTTGCAATTGCAATGATCATTGTTTGGTATTTGGGATATCTCGCGACACAATATAAAATAAATCTTGTTCACAAGCACACACAACAAACCAATTTACATACACTCAATGTCATTGGTGTAATTTTTGGGATTTCCTCTGCCATTTTTTTAATGGGATTGGCCAATGTTAGTCTCGAAGATGACAATGATTGGCATATGTATTTTTCTTATTTATTTTTTATCAGCCAAGTTTTTTCATTTATTTTCGATACCATTGTGCTAGCCAAGTTGCGTCGATTAGCCAACGGGAAACGAAACGAATTCGGGCTTGGATTTGATGCTAGACCCTGGGTTTGCCTGGCAGTTTTTATCGATGCATTGTTTTTTTATTTTATGTATTCATTTAAAGAGTCTCCCTTGCTCGCAGATTTTGAATACACAAGGCAAGTGTATGTAGGCTCAGAGTATTTACTTGTCATGATTGCATTGACTTACGCGATTGCCTATTTTCCCGGAATTAGAACTTACATCACCACTGTTACCGATAAAGATTGATGCAAAGAGAGTAATGATATGAATCAAAATCCCATTTTATTAAACCCTGGTCCGGTGACATTGTCCGCTGGTGTGAGAGAAGCAATGTTACGCCCCGATTTATGTCATCGAGAACCCGAATTTGCTGACCTGTGCTTGTCAATTAAACATCGATTAGTATCAATTTATTCTGATGCGAATGAAAATTATGAAGCAGTTTTGTTAACCGGCTCTGGATCTTGCGCAGTTGAAGCAATGATAAATTCATTAGCGCCACAACATGCGACAACTCTGGTCGTTGCCAATGGCGTTTACGGTGAACGGATTGAGGCCATGCTTGAAGCAGCATCTCGGCCTCATGAATTAATCAAGGGTGACTGGAGCAAGGCGATGGATTTAGCAGCCGTGGAACATGCTTTTGAAAACAACCCAGCCATTAGCCATGTTGTCGCTGTTCACAATGAAACAACCACTGGGCGTTTAAATGACATAGCAAGCTTAGCAAAATTGTGTCAAGCCCATGATAAAGCGTTAATGATTGACGCTGTATCCAGTTTTGCAGGGGAGCTTATTGATTTTTCACGATGGCAACCGCTCGCCGTCGCAGCTACTGCAAATAAATGTCTACATAGCATTCCTGGTATGGCGTTTGTTTTAGTTAAATTATCTGAATTAGATGATAACTATTCACAAGCACAAACCCTATATTTGGATTTGTTTCGTTATTATCAAGAGCAAAAAACGGGATTCTCGCCATTCACCCAATCGGTTCAAGCAGCTTATGCTTTGGATGCGGCTATTGACGAATTAAATGATAATGGCGGATGGCAGGCGCGACATAAACGCTATATGGTTTTATCAAGACAAATTCAAAATGCACTGATTGACATGGAAATGCCATTGTTACTTGAGCAAACGGATTATAGCTCAATGATTAGCTCGTTTCATTTACCAGAAAATTGGGACTATAAAAAATTACATGGCACATTAAAACAAGCTGGATTTATTATTTATGCCGGCCAAGGTCACTTGCAAAAAATGTTATTTCGAATTGCAAATATGGGTAATATTAGTGACTCTGATTGGACTCGATTAATTAATGTCTTTAAAACACAAGTCTACAGTACCGAAGTAGTTAACTAATTATTTAGCGACAAGCATTTATTTGAATATAATATTGGAGTTGAAATTTTGCAATATACTCGTAGCGTTATAGATCTAGGTGTTTTTAATGTGCCAATATTTGTTCTCGACGCGGCACGACAACGCAGTATAGCCATTCTATACAAGGCGGAGCAACAAAGTTGAGGACGAATAGGGGTATGTTAAAAAGGCCTAGATCTATAACGCTATGGGTATATACCAATCGGTGTAAATTTGCTGATCTGATATCTGGACTCTTGATTTTTACCACATTTCTTGTTTTTGCTAGTTCGCGAGTCCATGCCGCGGAAGTTGGCGCTCTTGGTTACATTTCTCCACAAGATAAGATTATTTTTCTTGTCGGAACGCCTGGAACTGAGATTGAGTCAATCAAAGTCAAACCGCACGATAAAGTTAAACGCGGACAGGTGTTAATGGTCTTTAGTAACTTCGGTGAACTTAAAAATCGATTAGACTTGGCAAAATTAGCCTTGAAAAATCAACAAGTGTTAGGTCCGGAGCGCATTAAAATGCAAGAAGTGAAGCGAGCGCTAACACAAGTCAATACCATTCGTGCAGGTGAGCAACTGAATAATTATCAAAACTTGTCGAAAGATGCACAATTGATATCTGAAATGGCGAAGCGTGAACAGGAATACGATGAAGCGCGTTATCAACTTGAATTAGAAGAACTTCGATTAACACAAGCAAAAAGAGAAGCTGAACTAGCAACTGATGAAGCACAAGTTAGAATGCGCCTCGCGAGAAAACGACTTGAGTCTGGGAGACTAGTTGCTCCGCGAGATGGAATTATACTTGAAGTCAGAAAACAGGTTGGTGAAACGATTGGAGATGAGCCTGCTCTTTTACTGGCTGATGTGAGTTCAATGTATGCTATATGTGAAGTGTATGAAAGTGATTTGTTAAAAATTAAAGAAGACATGGATGTGACAGTATCAAGCAACTCCTTACCCAAAGATATTAAAGGAAAGGTCGAGCGAGTTAATCGAACGGTTGACACAACGAGTCGATTGGGAAAGGTATTAGTTAAGTTAGATAACGGTGAATGGGCACCACAATTGATCGGATTAGAAGTCAATGTTGTCATTCATTTATAATAAAATCAAAATTATCAAATAGGGGATAGTTGTCCATAGTATTTAAAATCAAGTGAGGGTGAAATGAGTAAAAATGCTGAATCCAATCAATGTCCATGCGAGAGTGGATTTGAGTACACAGCCTGTTGCGCAATAACCGACCGCGCTCAACCTAACGTCGTTGCTAACATAGCATCAACCCAGCAAACATCATTTGATAACTTACCTGACAATCTTCGTTTAGCCATACAAAACATTCATCAGACACCGGATTTGATGTTGGCAAGATTGTTCATGCAGCAAAATATCGTTAAATTTCTTAAGATGTCTGAGTATTGGTACAGCGAAAGTGTATTTTGTGATTTCGATCGTATCATGGGTAGCTGTGTCGTAGACGCAGACTTGGAAACGATGAAACGCATTGCAGATAAAATCGAGTATCAATCAACGCCATTTATTATCCATACCGCTTTTTGTGGATCAACCCTAATGTCCAAATTATTGGACGCAATATGCGAAACTTTAGCCATTCGCGAACCCGATGCGATTGGTAATTTAATGATGTACATGAATGCTAAAGAGATTAGTGAAGAGGACAAGAAAACCTGGTTTGATGTTGTGATGAAACTCTTTTCACGCCGATATTCCGCTACACAGGTTCCAATTGTTAAAACAAATGATTTTGCCAACGGTATCGTTTTAAACCTCATGGAATGGAAGTCCTCACCTCCGGTCTTATTCATGTATACACCACTAAAGGAATTTCTGTCAGGTTGCTTAAAAGCAGAAAATCGTCGAAGTTGGATATTAGGTCGATATCGCGCGTTTGCATCCAAAGCCGCTGATGTATTTGATGATGAATCAATTTTAACAATTAATGACAATGAAATCGGAAAACAAGCAGCAGTGTATTGGTCATATAACGTATCACTTTTTTTGCGGGCAAGAAAAATGTCCGAAAATAAAATTCGAAGTTTAGAATTCAATCAAATGTTGGCAGACCCATTAATCGCTGTGGAGGCTTGTGCTGATTGGTTTGGTTTATCTAAACGAGAGGGCGTGAATGTAAATGATGAATTGAATTGGTGTTTAGGCGTTTATTCAAAAGACGCCACTTACGATTATAGCGCTGAGCAGCGACGCAAAGAAATTGATGGCATCTTGCAAAACAATACCGTTATTTTAAATAATGCGACCATATTAGCAAAACGGCTGTTAAAAGATGAATATCCAGACCTGTTGTTACCTGACAGTCTACTTCAATAAAAAAATCAATCCAGTTGAAAAGAAGCTGGAGGTGGCTTATCTGTTACTTTTGGAACACCTTTAACAGCGGCCCAACTTACCACAGCATATCGAACGCCTTGCGTAATGGTTTGGGCTTCATGCATGTAACGGGAGTCCGATGGAAACATCACTAGCATGCCAGCTTTGGGCCGTAAGCTGAAATTAAATTTCTTAAAAAAAACCTCACCGCCATCAAACGCATTATTTAAATAAATTAACAGACTGAGATCACGATCCATCTTTTTTTCCCACATCTGTGTGTCGCCATTTAAGTTTTGGCTGTCCGCATGGCCAATATAATGACCCCCAGGGTAATATCGTAATAATTGTGGCGTTTCGAACCATTGAGCTTCTCGACCAAGCAGTTTTTTGGGTAATTCCCGGTACGCTTTTTCAATCATATTATTTAAAGTTTGTTGTTCTTTACCCATTACCACTCTTTCAGTAATGCGACGCTCGTCTTCAACCAATTTGATATTACCGGGTGTTGACGTTTCATTATCAATCACCATAAGGCGTTTGCCTTCTTGTTTTTCTGCAAAGACTGTCAAACGTCTTGCTTCGGCTGCATCTAAATAGTTTTCGATAACAAAAATCCCGTATGGCGGTTTTCGACGTGACTCATTTGATCCACAACACGATTTAAAATATTTACCGCTACCACAATAGCATGCTTCAACATCGTCATAATTCCTGTCAGGAACCGAGTTAATGCTATCAATAATAAGGGAGGGTGGATCTGTCCGTGGAAATGGCGTATTAGGTTCTCCAAACACTTTTTTCATAATCGTTTTAAACATGAGAAAAGACCTTTCGCATTACTGTGAATTTATAAATTGATGAATGTCGAATTATGTTAGTTTTATTTAGGTTTAACAAATTCAAACTATTAGAATTATTTGTTGTTATAATTTATGTATAGATGATAAGGAAAATCTATTATTTCACTATTAAGTTGTCAAGTATTTAATTAGTATGCCGAAAAGCGAGAACGGATTCGCATCGTCTTTTTAGTGCACGCCGATAAACCTTTTATTCAGAAATTGTTATACGGAGTACAATTCGGTTTACGATGGTTCAAAATAACTCCAAAATTCGAATATTATTATCCAACATTGTGCTTTTACCATTACTGTTTATCCAGTCCTGTGATGATTCCACCGAAACAATCTCTTTGCCACAATATAATGCAGAATATAGCATCAATGACTGTCCTATTGACATAACATCAGACTACTCTGTGGAGTGCGGTACGCTTACCGTTCCAGAAACTCGCCGCTTTGCTGACAACGGCAAAATAATTAAACTGGCTGTTTTAAAGATCAAATCCGAGTCAACTGCGGGTAATGAACCAATGTTTTATTTACACGGTGGACCAGGCGGTCGCGCGTTATCCATATTTGATTATATTGCATCAAATTTCGAGACAATATTAACTGATCGAGATTTAATTCTTTTCGATCAGCGGGGGAGTGGATTCTCAGAACCCTCGTTAAAATGCCCTGAAGTCGATACTGCTACAATTTATTCCTTGCAAAATGAGCTGGGCAATAGAGACACAAACATACAATATTTTACGGCGGTTGATAATTGTAAGAATCGCTTATTAAATGATAATGTATCTATACCATCTTATAATACGTTGGAAAATATTGAAGATGTCAATGATTTACGGAAGACACTGCAATTAGAGAAAATTAATTTATATGGCGCAAGTTACGGGACCCGATTGGCTTTACTCTATTTAAACAAATATCCTGGTTTTGTCAGTAGTGCTGTAATTGATGGTGTCTTGCCACCACAATCTCCCATTGTTAATGAAAATGCGGTACTTGCTTTAGAAAACAATATTTCAAAAATTTTTGATTTATGTGAATCTCAAACGAGTTGTAATGAACGTTATCCAAATCTAAAAGAACGATTTTGGTCCGAAATTAGTCGGTTAAATGCAAACAATGCGTCATATCAATTTGTCGTTAGCGAACATAGCATAGATACAACACAAACATTTAGCGGCCGAGACTTTCTCAGTTTCATACAATATTTAATGGAAACAGATAGAGTGAATAAAATACCTCAATACGCTCACGACATCATGAATGAAGATTATAGTCGAATCATTTCCTACGAAATATCTTTACTCGATCCCAGTGATTTTTCTCTCGGTAAACTGCTTTCGGCGGATTGTGCAGATGACACACGAACGAATGATATAAAAGCAGCATTATCAGGTAAAACATTTCATGAAGAGATATTAGAACAAAAACAGGGCTCACAAGTAGGATTATCCTTTAATTGTGACTTTTGGGAGTTTGATCCCGAGCAGGGTATCAGCTCTAGTCCCGTTCAGAGCCAAGTGTCTGTGCTCGTGCTAAATGGTGAATATGATGTACGCACACCTCCAGCACAGGGAGATTTAGCAGCGGAAACGTTATCAAATGCGAGTATTATTACGGTTCCACAGGAAGGGCATGTGGTTTTTGACAATCAATGCGCAATGTCGATTAGTAGCGCTTTTTTTGATTCCCCCAGCTCAACCTTGGACACAAGTTGTATCTCGGAAGTGGCTGACTTAACTTTTGATATAATTGACACTATCAGTAAACCAACAAAACCCAATTTCTTTGATCCACGAGAAAATAAACTCTTTTTAGCCCCGTTACTCAACTAATTATACAAACATTGCATTTCACTATTTGAGGAGAGGATTACAATAAAATGACGAAACATCGAAAGATAATAGTGATTGCCATCATTGTTTTACTAACTGGGTGGTTACTTGTCATATTAAACGATATAAGAGAAAACTATAATGCGACAATTGGCAAAACACAAAGTCAAGATCTTGAATTGAATAATAACAATTCGGTGGATTCACAATTCCGTCCAGACAATCGAGTCAGTATTGTGAAAAATAATCAAAAAGAAGTCATCATAACTTCATCAAAAATATCTAAAAGTGCTAAAGCCGTTCCAGGTGCATCGCTAAAATATGAAATTCAGATTGAAAATTTGAGTAAACAAAGTGCGAGTTACGATTTCGTATTGAGTTCGGAAAAAGGCTGGGTGGATTTTAAAAACATACCCGTTTCTGCAGATTTAAAATCACAACAACATTTTTCATTTCCTGTTAATATTGTAATACCGAGCGATGTTAAACCTTTTGCAAAAGATGTTTTACGTATCGAAGTAATTCATCGGGCGAATCCAACTATTTCTGCCAGCCATAAAATCGAAACTCAAATTGTTAACAATTCATAAATCACATAAAAAATCCCATTTAACTGCAGCAGTATTAAGCATATTTGTCTTTCTATCTCAAATAATAACCAGCTTTCACTTTCGCTTGATTTAGTAACTTGACACCCTTCAATAGGGTGCAATAATTTTATAGCACAATCAAAGCTGGAGAATCTTACAACGGCATCTATTTGACGCGTTAGGAAAACTTCGATTCAACGACGTTATTTTAATCAGCAACAACAATTGACTCAACACTAGAGGGTAGGCGATATGGATACACTAACTGACGATTTAAAAAAAGTAGTTGAAGCACGTCATCATGATCCATTTGCCGTACTTGGGAAACATAACGACGATGGCGAAATTACAATAAGAACAATCTTACCTCATGCATTGGAAGCGAAGGTATTAGAAGGCAATTTACCAATGAAACGATTGCCCAATACAAATATTTTTGAATGGCGCGGCTCTGCGAAACAAATACCCGAGCACTATCGATTTAGTTGGAAAGACATCGATTACAAAGAACACATCAATTACGACTCCTATAACTTTCCACCACAGCTATCAGAATTTGATTTGCATTTATTTTGTGAAGGTACTCATCAAAATGCATACAAGTTTTTAGGTTCACATTGCTGGGAAGTCGACGGTGTTAAAGGCGTGCTATTTGCCGTTTGGGCACCGAACGCAGAGCGTGTCAGCGTAGCGGGGGATTTTAACCGATGGGATGGTCGACAACATCAAATGCGATCTCGTGGCGACAGTGGGATTTGGGAGCTGTTCATTGCTGATGTTAATCCTGGCATCAATTACAAATACGAAATACGCAACCGCCATAGTGGAGACATATTGTTAAAATCAGATCCCTATGGGCAATCGTTTGAAGTTCGACCCAGCAATGCGTCTAAGGTTATCGACAACTCAAATTATTATTGGCTAGATAATGATTGGTTGGAAAAACGACGTGATAACGATTGGATGCACTCTCCCATGTCAATTTATGAGGTGCATCTTGGATCCTGGATGCGTGATTCAGAAGGTCAGTTTTTAACTTATCGAGACCTTGCTGTTAAATTGGTAGAACATGTAAAGGAAATGGGTTTTAGCCATATTGAGTTATTGCCTATTACAGAACATCCCTACGATCCATCTTGGGGTTATCAAGCAACCGGATATTTTGCCCCAACCAGCCGATTTGGTAGTCCAGATGACTTTCGTTATTTTGTTGATTATTGTCACCAACATGACATTGGTGTGTTTCTCGATTGGGTGCCGGCACATTTTCCAAAAGATGCTCATGGTTTAGCACGATTTGATGGCAGTGCCCTTTATGAGCATGAAGACCCTCGTTTGGGAGAACATCTCGATTGGTCTACCTTAATTTATAATTTTGGCCGCAATGAAGTAAAAAGCTTTTTAGTGTCGAGTGCAATTTACTGGTTAGAGGAATTTCACATCGATGGTTTGCGCGTTGATGCAGTTGCATCGATGTTATATTTAGATTATTCACGAACTGAATGGATTCCCAACGAGTTTGGCGGACGAGAAAATTTAACTGCAATCGATTTTATTAAGCAGCTTAATACAGCGGTTCACGCAAAAGAATCCGGTGTTTTAATGATGGCAGAAGAATCCACTTCATGGCCTCAAGTCAGTCGACCAGTCTATTTGGGCGGCTTGGGATTTGATATAAAGTGGAACATGGGTTGGATGAATGACACATTAAGTTACATGGGACACGATCCAATCCATCGCCGATATGAACATAATAATTTAACCTTTAGTATGTTATACGCCTTTACTGAAAACTTTTTGCTGCCATTTTCGCATGATGAAGTTGTGCACGGTAAACAATCAATATTACACAGAATGCCAGGTGATGAATTTCAGAAATTTGCAAACTTGAGATTACTCTATACTTATATGTATGCTCATCCAGGTAAAAAACTCTTGTTTATGGGGTGTGAATTTGCTCAAGGAACGGAGTGGGACAGCACACGTAATCTAGATTGGTACGTTTTGGATTATCCATTTCATCAAGGTGTAAAAACTATGGTAAGTGATTTAAATAAACTTTATCATCATTCCTCGCCACTGTATTACCATGAATTTGATTGGGAGGGATTTGAATGGATTGATTGTCATGACTCGGATCAATCCATAATAAGTTTTATTCGCTCTGATGGTAAAGAAAAAATAATTGCTGTTTTTAATTTTACGCCTGTTGTCCGAGAAAATTATCGAATTGGCGTACCATCGAATGGAGAATATAAAGAGGTATTTAATTCAGATTCTCAATTTTATGGTGGCAGCAATGTTGGCAATTCCGCGACCGCTATGATCGCCGAATCAATTCCCTGGATGAATCGAGACTTTTCCTTATCCATCACCTTACCGCCTTTAGCGGGTTTAATTTTGAAATTGGCTTAAATAAATCCAATGAAAAAAACAATTGAGTTTTATGAATCAAAATCACTCGCAATTTGGCCTGGCACACCCTATCCCTTAGGCGCCAGTTGGAATGGTGAAGGGGTCAATTTTGCTTTATTTTCAGAAAATGCGGATCGAGTCGAATTATGTTTATTTGATTCTAAAGGACGTAAATTAATACACGTTATTCCACTTAAAGCACGTACTGATCAAGTGTGGCATTGCTATTTGCCTGAAGCACGGCCTGGTTTGCTGTATGGCTATCGTGTGTATGGCCCTTATGATCCAGAAAAAGGGCACCGCTTTAATGGTAAAAAACTGTTACTTGATCCATACGCGAAAGACGTTGTCGGACCATTACATTGGAATGACTCATTGTTTGGTTATCGTGTTGGGCATAGCCTGGAAGATCGCGTTCCCGATAGACGAGACAGCGCACAGTCAATGTTAAAATCCAGGGTCATTGATCCTGCATTTACCTGGGGTGACGACAAACCATTAAATACGCCTTGGCACGATACGATAATCTATGAATTACATGTCAAAGGATTTACCAAATTAAACCAAGATATTGCACCTGAACTCCGAGGAACTTATGCTGGATTAGCATCTGATCCGGCGATACGGTATTTACAAACTTTGGGTGTTACTGCAGTGGAATTAATGCCCGTACACTTATTTCTTGATGATCGTTTTCTCGTAAATAAAAAATTACGAAATTATTGGGGATACAACACGATTGGATTTTTTGCACCAGATTCTCGATATTCATCCAGTGGAAATATCAAAGAATTTAAAACCATGGTGAAACGGCTGCATAGCGCAGGCATAGAAGTGATTCTCGATGTTGTTTATAACCATTCTGCTGAGGGCAACCATCTTGGTCCGACCTTGTGTTTTCGCGGAATCGATAATGTCGCCTACTATCGACTAGAAAGTGATAATCATCGTTTTTATCGAGACTATACCGGATGCGGTAATACGCTAAATATGCGCCACCCCAGGGTTTTACAACTGATTATGGACAGTTTACGTTATTGGGTTTTGGAAATGCATGTGGATGGTTTTCGATTTGATCTTGCATCTGCGTTAGCAAGGGAGCTGCATGCTGTAGATCGGTTGGGTGCGTTTTTTGACATAATTCATCAAGACCCGGTTCTGTCACAAGTCAAACTGATAGCGGAACCTTGGGACTTGGGTGAGGGTGGTTATCAAGTTGGTAATTTTCCAGTTGGGTGGACAGAATGGAATGGTAAATACCGTGACAATATGCGTGCATACTGGAAAGGTGACGGTGGTTTGATTGGTGAGCTTGCGTATCGTATAACAGGCTCAAGTGATCTTTACGAACACGGTGGTAGAAGACCTTATGCAAGCATTAATTTTGTCACATGTCACGATGGTTTTACCTTAAATGATTTGGTTAGTTATAACGATAAACACAACATAGACAATAATGAAGATAATCGTGATGGTGAGAATCATAATATTAGTTGGAACTGCGGTGAAGAAGGCCCAACAAAAAACCAACACATTTTAAGACTGCGCGCAAAACAAAAACGTAACTTTCTCGCCACCCTAATATTTTCACAAGGTGTGCCTATGATTACCGCTGGTGATGAAATAAATCGGACACAAGGCGGTAATAATAACGCTTATTGCCAAGATAATGACATCAGTTGGTTAAACTGGAATTTAACTAAAGAAGACAAAAATTTATTTAAATTTGTGAAATTTATTATCAAAATACGAAAGGAACATCCCATTTTCCGTCGACGATATTTTTTCCAAGGTCGTGATATTGTTGGTACAGGTGTAAAAGACATTACTTGGTTAACACCTTCGGGCAAAGAAATGACACCTGAAGAATGGCAGCAATCTTTTGCTCGATGTCTAGGTGTTTTTTTTGCTGGAAACGCAATTGATGAATTCGATGATCATGGTAAAAAAATTGAAGACGATAATATGATTATGCTAATAAATGCTGATCATAAGGCCATTCCTTTTAATATCCCCAATAAACCAGAACGAGCACGTTGGGAGGTCCTGGTGGACACGCACTATGATTCTGGAAAGCGTGAAGGCGGGCACTATTATATTTCTGGCGGTGAATATCCTCTGGAAGCACGTTCACTCATTTTATTAGCGCAAAAACGATCCGATTGTGTACATGCCGAGGACAACTCTAACTGGTTAGATGATGAATGGTAGTCATTAATATATAAACCAGCTTTTTACTTCATCATTTTCGATGTTTAATGCTAATCGATAATTGTCATACGCTAAAAAGTAACCAGAGTTTGAGTTGATTTGGCGCTGTGGAAATCCCAAGGTGTTAATCAAACCTTGTGTTTTTTGTAATGGTTTGGTGTCTCTATTCTCATGCCACGCGCTAATAATATTTTGTTGATGATCCATCACAAATCGAGAGCCATCATTCGCCAGTGTATAATATATTGGATTTCCATTTAACCAAATAGTCGTGATTTTATCAGATGCTTTTACCTTTCGTTTTTGTCGCGCTGTATAACCATCTATCATTACCGCGTTAACAGGTAAATTATTGCTCGTTACGTTTTGTTTTTTGAAATTTGCAATAGCGAGAGTTAGCAATACATTATCTGGTCTGTGCTTCGCAATGTTAATTAGTTTTTTCCAGGTTTGATTTGCTAACGCAAATTTATTTTCTCTCTCATACAGTCTGGATAAATTAAAAACTATATTATATTTCAAGGCGGAATTAAATTGCTCTTTATTACTGAGCTCTACGAGTTCATCAATCGCAATTTGCGTTTTCCCTTCCAATGCAGAAGTTATCGCAAGTAGCATATTAACTTTATCATTTTTTTCGAATCGATTTAAAAATTTTCCCTGCAAAATCCCTCTCGCCATATAAAAATTATTCTGTAATAGATAACAAATACTGAGATGGTAATACGCTTCTTTATACGTTGGATTTAACTGAATTGCTCTCTCAAAAAATGGAATTGCTTGAGAAATTTTATTAAATAATGATTCATCGAATTTTTCGGATTCAATTCCACGCATTTTTTGCGGAGTTTTAAACGCTGGAGGTAACGCTTGAGTATTTAATAACACAGGATACATAAACTGAAATCCGTGTAAATTGGTATGTGTTTTATTTGAGATTCGTTTTGTCACTTCAGCAACAAATGTTAAACCAATGGCATCATGGACAATATGGTTTGGGTAACTTTGTTCAAATGCGCTAAAATATTCTCGCGCTATTTCATACTTGCCAGCAACATACATTTTCAATCCCAGGGTGTAAAAGAGCGATTTTTGTGAAATCTCATGCAGTTGCGCTTGGGTTCGAGTTGAGCGAGACTTTGCAATAAAACACGCTTGTTTTACTGATGTACGTTTTGAAGATGTACAATCAGCTTCCCAAACAGCTTCCGTCCAACGTATAAATAAGTTGTTTTCATTGGTAATAGAAAATGGATTAAAACCAGCGAGAACCATTAATAACAAACCATCTTGGTCCGCTTTAATTTCCCGCTCAGAAAACCTTGAGTCGATATTCACGCCATTCATCATAATTTTTTTTGTTTCAGGTGTTTGTGTTCCCGCAAGACGTAAAAATCGAAATTGCCAGGCATCATCACTTTGTTGATGCGCCAATTCATGTGCAAGAATAAATGCCATGTGATCTCGGGCATGATTGATTTTGTCATCAAGTATCAGTTCAAGTGCTTGCAAGCTTAGCAGTATATTGCCATCTTCCAGAGAAGCTGCCCAAGCACCTTCTTGTGAATGTACAATGCTTAATTTAGGGGGGAGTGGCTTTTTATTGTAATTCCAAGTGTTCAATAATTGTGTAAATATCTTTTTTGCGATACGCACTTTTGGAAATTCATCTATATTAACAATGTGATTTTGCCAATAACGAATGTATTGGGTGGGATCATTGACGTTAAATGCCGCATAGACATTGCTTGAAAGCACAAACCCAAAAATCAATAGTAGAAATTTAAATTTCATAAAGTATTAAAGACAGGTTATTCATCTCTTTTTGAAAATAAGTTTATGGCGTAAATTCATTCATTAGTTTATTCTTTGAATAGATGTCTCCTTTTTCTGCGGCTTTTTGGTACCAATATTTCGCTGTTTCAAAATCCTGACTAACACCCATACCATTTTCGTAGAGATAGGCGATATTTGACATAGAAACCGCATCACCGCTATTGGCGGCTCGTTTGTACCATTGCAATGCAACTTCATAATCTTTTTCCACACCCTGGCCATTTTCATACATATACGCAATATTGGTGAGTGCCATTTCGTTACCGTCGGCAGCAGATTTTTTATACCACTTTATGGCCAGTTGATTATTTTGATGTGTGCCCAATCCATTTTCATATAATTCTCCAACGTGATTCATTGCTTCGTGATCACCCGCTTTTGCTGCTTTTAAATACCAAGTAAAAGCGAGTGTAAGGTCTTTTTTTGTTGCGATGCCATGTTCATAAAAATCGGCCAAATTCACCATGGCGTGTATATCATTTCGCATCGCCGCTTTTTGATACCAATTAAGAGCGAGCTCATCATCCTTATCCACGCCATAACCGTAGTCGTAAAACAATCCTATATTATTCATAGCGCCTGCATGACCTAAATCAGCCGCTTGTTGGTACCACTTTAACGCCTTTACATAATTTTGTTTTACATTTGCTCCCTTGTGATAAATAACACCCATTGAATAAAAATATTCCCGCTGATCGTTAGCTGTTTGACTCGTGTTTAATTTAGGCTTAGAAACTTTTTGAGCAGTTTTAATTAACCTTTTCTTAACGCGTGCAAATTGTGCTGGTTGCGATTCCGGTATCCGTTTTTGATTGCTAATGACCGGAAATATAAAATCCCCACGAGATAGCTCATAATCACGAATTTTTCCGTATTGCGGTGTTTGTGTCTCAAATTGAGGGACTTTTTGCTGCAAATATAATCCAAGCTCTGAGCCACTCATAAAACCATCATTGTTTAAATCTGCATGACCATATTTTAATGAATCAATCAACACTTTAATAAATGTCGATCGCGCAGGAACCTGTTCCCCCACATTACCTGCCGTAATAAATTGCCGAACTGGATTTTCTAAAGAGTATTTTATTTGTGCTGGTAAAGGAGATATGCGCCCTCTCTGTTTGAACACTGCTCCAGAGAAACAACTATCAAACATAAATAAAGCATGTCGCGCTTCAATTTGTCGAGCCCAAGACATGATTTGATTTAAATCCAAAGATCGTTTTTTAAAATTCAAAAGATTATGACTGGGTAGGGGAGCATCGACTGGTACTAAATAACTTTTATTACTATCTTGCGCTGTGAAACCATGGCCAGAATAGAAAAACAGGAGCCGATTACGCTTGTTATATCCGTAATTTAGAATAAATTCTTCTAGTTTTGCTTTTAATTCAACACTTGTCGGGTCAGTTACTTTTGTCGTGTTAAAACCTTGGCTTTGAAGAACACTCTCCAACTCATTGATCTCATTAGGAATACTTTGGAGATCATCCCAACCTGCAGAATAATCACTGACGCCGATGAGTAATGCGTAATTTCCACTAAATTCAGATAAGTAATAGTCATCCGCAACTTTGACGGTTAGGTCAATTCCACGAGTTTTTGCGAGTACTGCATTAAAATTTATTAGAGAGAGGATGAAAATGATTACGACAAAATAAAAATACTTCATAGTCTTCCTAAGTTTGTAGCGTTTATTTAACGCTATACTTTAAAAAAACAAACTGGTGTCCAAATTACTTTGACTGTATTGTATGATTATTTTTTTGTAGATTAGCAAACAAGGCGATTATAAAACGACAACTCATCCATATAATTTGTGATTTATCAATTCGCCATTAATAGAAAAGTGTATGCAAAAATTAAAATTATTCAATGTAAAAGGAGAAGTTTAATGTTTGTCATTGAATCCTGTGTTTCACTTCAACTAAAAACATGACATGAAAGACTTACGACCACTTACACCCCTTCGTTATGTGTCGATCATTGGGCAATGCACTATCATTGCGGTTGCAGAATTTAGTTTGGATATGGATTTACCTTTGTTACCCATGCTATCGCTTATTGGGATTTACACGCTTATTCAAATCCTCATACAAAAACGAGAGCGCAAACAAGAAACGGAATCGGAAAATTCTTATTTTGCCCAATTGGTACTAGATGTATTTATATTGTCCGGTTTGTTATATTTTGCCGGCGGTGGATACAATCCATTCGTATCATTGTTGTTGTTGCCTCTCATTATCACTGCAACGAGTTTATCTCGTTGGTATGCCAGCTTGATGGCAATTATCGTATTAACTTTCTACAGTCTACTAATGGTCTTTCATCAACCCATGCCGGAAACACATCTTCACAGCATGGGAGATTTTGATATTCATGTGTTTGGGATGTGGTTCAGCTTTTTACTTGGTGTCGCATTAATCGTATTTTACATTGTTAAAATGGCAGAAAAAATACGAGAACGTGACCAAGCATTGTCTGAGGCCAGACAAGCTGCATTACAAGATCAGCATCTTGTCGCACTTGGCACATTTGCGACGGGTGCGGCGCATGAGCTAGGAACGCCACTTGCGACCATGGCAATCATTGCAAATGAGCTTAGTCATGATGAAAGCGCAAATGAAGAACAGCAGAAGCATGCTTTGATTCTGAAAAAGCAAATCGAGCGATGTAAATCAACATTAACGTCAATAACTGCCAGGGCAGGTTATAGCCGAGCTGAAGGAGGATATAAACAATCCATAGACAATTTTTTGGATGAAATCCTACAGGATTGGCGCAATTTATATCCAGCTACGACACTACATTTAGCTATCCAAAAGAGTAAACCCGTTCCAGAAATCGTAGTCGACGCAACTCTCTGCCAAGCATTGGTAAACCTATTAAACAATGCAGCACAGTTTTCTCCTGATGTTATTAAGGTATCTGCAACCTGGAATGAACAACGATTGCTGGTTGAAATCAGTGATGAGGGACCTGGATTTCCCCCAGAATTATTAAGTAAACTGGGAAAAACCATTGTAACCACAAAAGAAGATGGACAAGGCTTGGGTGTCGGCTTATTTTTAGTGAATGCAGTTTTTGATAGATTAGGTGGGTCAATGGAATTAAGTAACTCCAAACGTGGCGGCGCAATTGTTAAAGTGAAACTTCCGCTTGTCAAATTCAACCAATCGTAAAGAAGAATCGTAAAAAGGAATATTATGGATCAAGCGCTTGAAGCAAACTTATTGTTGGTAGATGATGATGAAGTATTTTGTGATGTATTATCCGTTGCATTACAAAAAAGAGGATATACGGTTCACGTCGCCCACAACGTAAAAGATGCCTTAGTACTAGCAAATAAGGAAGTGCCAGAATTTGCAATAATTGATCTCAATATGCCCGGCGCATCAGGATTGTCGCTAGTGGAAGCGTTAATCAAAATAGATAATCAGACGCGTATCGTAATATTAACCGGCTACGCCAGTATAACCACCGCAGTTGAAGCGATAAAACTAGGAGCAATTCACTACTTAACCAAACCTGCCGATGCCGACCAAATTCTTGCCGCATTTAATAAAAATGAAGGTGATTCGTCAGTATCCATTGCAACAAATCCGATGACGGTAAATCAATTGGAATGGGAACATCTGCAACGTGTTTTGTCCGAATGTGATGGAAACATTTCGGAAGCGGCACGACGCATGAAAATGCACCGTAGAACGCTTCAAAGAAAATTGAAAAAGCGACCAATTATGAATTGATTACTCACAATCGTATTCAACAATCGATACTGTTTGTTGTAAATTATCGGCTTTGTAGATCACTTAATCAAACCTGGCTATCTCGTTGATTATGTTATGAATAATGAGGTGATCACAAAAACCCATTTAAAATTAAATAATTGTTAAATATTATCTTAATGTAGATTGCGCAAAGTTTTGATATTCGTAAAAAAATAGCGAATTGAGGATAATTTCTCTTTAATCTAGAAACAGCAGTTGAACACAAATTTAAAGTGCAAGGCAGTGCTATTACATCCTGTAATTGCCACATGAGTGCCTGAATGCACGTCAAATTGATTCAATAGCTTGTGCTATAAATCGTTTTCAACTGATGTTTCAAGGTTTAGAATCGCAATCAAAGATTAATTTGTAGAGGGAGTCGTTATGACTAATCGATTAAAAATAAAAAATACACTTAAAATGCTGACAATGTCGCTCGGAGTCACACTTTCGACGTCTTCTATTTTGTTTGCTGCTAATCCAGAACACTTGGAACATCCTCATGGACCTGGCACATTTATGGTTGAATATCAGTTCATGCGTATGAATATGGACGGTATAAGAACCGGTAGCACGGACATTGCTGTGGAAGATGTCACTGCAGCCAATGGTTTGTACAATCATCTAATGTCACCAACTGCTATGACCATGGATATGCACATGTTAATGCCTATGTACAACATCACTGAGGACATTAGTGTGATGATAATGGCTATGTATACAAAAAAGAGTATGGACATGATCAATCGCGCTGGTGCTGCGTCAATCATGGAAACTTCTGGCATTGGTGACACGGAAGTGGGTTTCAATTATAAATTTTTAGATAACCAATTAGCCGCAAGTTTTGGTCTAAGCATACCTACCGGTAGTGTGGAAGCAACAGTGCTCATGAATAATAATGAGATTAGAGCGCCTTACGCTATGCAATTAGGTAGCGGAACATTTGATGCTAAACCCTCAATAACCTATCTTGGTGCATTTTTTGACTTACGATATGGTGCGCAAGGCAGTTATACCTATCGTATTGGTGAAAACAGTGCAGGTTACGCGCAGGGTAATAGTATTGATTTCCAAACCTGGATTAGAAAAACATTTTTTAATGTCGTATTTAGTGCTGACTTAAAATTTAAGTATTCCGGTGAGATTGATGGAAAAGATGATTTAATTATGCAAACGATGACAATGCCCACCGGAATGACGGGGCGCGCTGCTCCACCTGCAATTCCAACCAACTATGGTGGAAAAACAGCGGTTATGGGTTTTGGCGTGGCTTATCCCATTAGTATGTTCAATATCGGAATCAAAGCTGGCGTTCCGGTCTATCAAAATTTAAATGGTTTGCAAATGAAGCACAAATGGAGTGCTGCAGTTAATTTGACAGCCATGTATTAAATACTTAACAAAAAAAAGTATTATGTTAAAAAACCACCTTAAAGGTGGTTTTTTTGATTACAAAACTTTTTTTTATGGGTTAATGTTTCTTACTAAAAATTTGTTATTGTCTTGCGGATTTATATGGTGACACACAACATTGAAACTGCCATTCTTTAATGCTTGAAATCCCCAAGCACGGGAACACGCTTCGTATTGCCAAGTTTGTGAAACTGACACGACACCATGATTCGATGAATCCTCTACACTGGCAATTTGTGTTGTGGGTTGGATGAGATTGTTGGGTAACGTATTGTATGTGAGTCTTTCTGATGTTAACTCGAAATTAATTGGAAGCTCTTCAAATCCATCATCATCAAAATCCCAATTTGAGCTAATCGAAACATCAATTTTCGCCGGAAAAGCGACTCCATCGTAATGTAACACTGTCAAGCTATCAGCATATAAATCACTAATGATTGGATACACTGTCGTATCTAATAAAGACCGCATGCGATAACTCCGTCGGTTTTTATCACCAACCGTTAAATGGAAGTACTCCCCAACTCTAGCAATGGCAACTTCTGAAATAACCTCACCAGGGGGTTCACCGCCCCAAGTCGCCAAATCATTGCTTACTAATTTATGTAAAAATTTGGGGTAGGCCGGATCACTCACATCATAAAATGCAACTGCATCAGCGCCAACATGTCTGTATTTTTTAGGAACACCGTAGTTTTCAAAATTTTGTAACGCGATTGCAACAATATTATCTAAACGACTTATTCGTGCAGGATGATTAAATATACCTTCGTTATTATTATAATTACAGTCAAGTGATTCTTTACTGCATTTATCGTATTTCCTCCACCACACAACTTGTGCAGAAGTGTAATTGTCAACGTATTGGGGTTTTAAAATATTTATTCCACGAACTTCAACAACCCAGACATAACCATGGTGATCTTGGGAATTGGAAAACATGAAATAAGCATTGCCACGTGCATCGGGTAATCGTGATGAAGCTTGAGTATGCTCCGCAGGAAACGTGAATTTTGTACTGTATTCAACTGGCAAACAAAACGCATTTTTTTTACTATTATAGAGTCCACTTTCGCAATCGTTAAAGCGACATTGATTCACTGGAATACATTTTTCGTATTTGACTTCTTGCCAACGAGAACCGGGTTGAGACCAATTATCCAAACTGGAATAGTTATTGGGGTTGAGATTGAGTTTAGTAGAAGGAATAGAGGCACTGGAAACCAAGCCGGTATTTTCTGCAAAAACGATAGATACGCAAAGCGAGAATAATACAGCTGCTATTGGCAACATTGTTAAAATATATCGTTGAATGTGCATAGCTATATCTCAGGAATTTATTTTTATAACGAGCTCCCATGTTAAATACTGAAGCAAAACTTTTTTTATAATGAAAATTATTTTTGTTAATTAAGTATTTCCCAATGTCGTTTAAATTATGACAAAGTTAAATTACTGATTTGATTTAGTTAAATTGATAAATTTTCGTTCTGAGTTATTCAAATTTTTTAAAACCAAATACCCAGAAAGTTTTGCCAATTAGTCGACAGATTTATGTTTTTAAAAATGTGAATAATCACACAATTGAAAATACATTAGAAATTATTAATATAATTATTTGATAACGCATTTTTAAGAGAATACGTAAAGATTAGAGCGATTGATAAGCAAAAAATTCCCAAATATACCCTGGAACGACATTTGAGAAAAATATAACAGTTATAAATTTATTCACTCAGGTTTAATTGGTCACATAGTGCAGGGGAATTGATGTTTCTAATTGTTCTTCTCTTAATTCTGGCGTAGAACCGTCTAATAAAATTCCAGAATCATTTGTTGATTCCACACCTAAAAACAACTGCTGATTCGTGTCAATATGCACAATTGTATAAAATGGTGGTTGTTCTACTATTTGATTTGTTTGTGGATCTAATTCAGATGTCACAACATCTAGCGGTATAATGTCTTGTCCAGAACCATTTGTAAATGGTTCTCCAACTTGATAGGTAAAACTAAATTCAGAAGAAGTTGTTGGCACATCGGCAACTTCGGTACAAGCTAAATCAGAATAAAACATTCCAGTAAAGTTACCAGAGTTGTTGTTAAAAAATGACATCTCATAAATTAAACTAAAAGAGTCATCAATTTCAGGAACGCAATCTGATTGCCATGTTCCTATTAATGCGTTTGCATTTGGCTGTGTGTTGTTAGCACCAGTATCATAATAAAACTTTCCTCGTTCGGATTGCCCTTGGATTAAATCATTCAATTCTACATTTTCAGTAAATATTTGGTTTACATCTGTTGCACTCGCTGATGTTAGAGAGCGAACAAAAACCTGATACTCGTGACCTTCAACTAAAATAGGCAAACCAGGATTAATCCAGGTAAAGACGCCTGTTGATGGATTGTAACTTAGCTCGGGATCATTGATGCTCGCGTAAGACGATCGTTTGTCCGTACCTTCTGTTACATCTCTGAACAATACTTGCCATAGGGTTTTGTTTGAATCGAATCCAGTATTCGTATTGTGAATCCAGCTCACACTGAAATTCAATGGATTGTCTAAGGCAATACTAGTCGGATTAACGCTTGAATTCACATCAGTCAATTGAACGCCATTGATTTTAACGGTATTAAAGTTCGGAATTAATGTGAAAGGATCATGATAAGTATAATTCGTTTTGAAACGTCGAGTGTTATTTGAATTATTGATAGAAACGACATAGTCACCATCGCCAACGACAATATCCATTCCACCCCCATTAATTCCTTTTCCTCTATTGGCCGAGAAAAATGTTAAGGTATCTTGTACATTCAAATCTGACAATGGATAAACGATAAATGACCCCAATCTATTATCAAAATTTAATATTTGGCCAAATGTTGGATTGTTATCCCAAAGGGTAAGGTTTAAGTCATTATTACTATTCAATGACACATTTCCCGATGTACTTGACAAAATTGCATTGCTATTGATTCCTTGATTCAACGGTGGATTGCGCAACACCATGTGTGTACGGGTGCTTTCGTTGGCAAAGACTCGAGTAAGTGAAGTCAGTTCGGTGGTGACCACTTTAGCAGAACCAGTAAGCAACTGATTATCCAAATCGTCAAACACTGTTGCGGTTGCATTAATAGCATCACTAAATTGTAAAACCAGTTTTTGATTTTGGTTATCAGAAAAACTAGGGGATAAACTCAGCTCTAATGTTACGGTATCGTTATCGTAGTTAATCGAATGACTTCCATCTTGACATCGTACATAATCTTTTGTCTCAAATTCCAAACTACTAGTACAACGAATAAAATCATCACCATTCGTTCTAATGTCAAACTGAGCTGCCGTAGTAAATCCTCCTCCATCCTTTAGCTCAACATTCACTAATCCATTTAATCCTCGCTGTAAATAAATCCATCGACTAAAATTGATATTACTCAAGTCGTTCTCTTGAATTAATTCGTTGCTATTAATTCGAGTTTCCTCTATATGACGTGTCATTGCTCGTACAGCAATGGCTTGGTTATACTTCAAATGATATGAAGGCAGGGTAACATTAGGATCATTGCTAAACGCACGAACTTTTTCACTATCATTTTGAATATTGTTGTCGAACGGATTAAATTCTTGTACTTCAGCAATATATTCTTTAGCTCCATTTATATTTGGAAGCGAAATATTTAAATCTTCATTAACATTAAAAAATCCTTTAACCGGTAACACATTTCCAGCTTCTGTACGCGAACTTTTAGCACCGTTTAAACTCATTTCTCGGCGATTAATGCGTTCTGGTAAATTTGTATTGGTTGCAATCGCCGTATGTTGAAATGTTCCAATAACAAGATCATCACTTTTATCAAAAGTATTGAAATCATCCTTAACGACAATGGTATAAATATCACCAGCAGAAATAATTTGATCTTCAATCACAAAACAAGAAACTAAAGAATACGGTCGGTGATCAAATGATTGGTTTGTTATATCGCGCGCACTGGGTTCCCATTGAATTGAGAAGTAGCGATTCTGTTGCTCGAATTGTTGCTTTGTTGGATCACATATTTGCGGTCCAAATTGATCTACGCCTGGATAAGCTTCAAGATACAAATCTCCATTTAACGTACTTCCATTTATAGGAGGATGATTTAATCCAATTAGAGCTACATCTCTTGTACCACCATTTGATGTAGCCACGCGAAGCGCTCGATTAAATGTTGAGGTTGTTCGATGTTGTCCAATTCCATCAAGGAATATATCATCAGATACTGATGGTGTTCCAATGGCAGAAGAAACGTCGTAATATGTATATTCTTTTTGGGTAGCACTGAAAATAATTGTTGCGCCCGTTTGGTCATTAGGGTGACGAAGAATTAATCCACTAAATTCAAACTCTTCACGAATAAAGTCATCAATTTGGTTATTATTCTCATCTTCCAAATACTCGTTAAATTCGATCAAGTGAAACGCATGCGTATCTGGAAAATAGGTATAAGTTGAATTTTCGTCGCGATTTATTTCAATAAATTCAAACTTTGAATCCACTAAACTTAAGTATGTTGCACCTGAAACCGGTATTTGAAGCAAATCACCGTCAGAAAATTCAAATTCAAGTGCATATACTCCGTTAAAATCTTCATTTCCAGTAAATTGATTAATTCGTTCACCACTATGATGTGTTAAATAATCGCATTGGTTTGATGTACTGAAGAGTTCAGTCGTATATGTTGCCAACGCCTCATTATATTTGAGCCTAATCTCATAGGGATCATTAACGTCTGAACCACCAATAAAGGTCACAGAATTATCTTGGTTCACAACACCAATTTGATTTAATAAACCATTGGAAGTGGAAAACTTAGCAACTGAGTCGTTAATAAATACATTTGTATAAAACACATCACCCACAAAACCTTCGGAGTCTGTACTTGAGCATGATCCAGACAATTGTGAAATATCCAGAATCTCAAATTTGAAGACACCTGAAACTGGTGGATCTGCGATTAATGGTGTTTCTATACGATTAGCAGCCCAAACACTTTGCGATTCAACAATGCCTCCAGACATGCTTTGTTTGGTTTCAAGCATGGTTCCCTCAAATTGAAACGAATTATCTGAAAATATAAAGCCTGTCACATCACCATTACCATCAATAGCAAAGGACCCACTCGTAAATGATGGATCATCGGAATAAGTAATTGTACCCGCTTCATCAAATGTATAAATTACTTCAAACTCACCAGAATCAATTGAAATTAACCAGCTATCAATCGCTAAATCTGCTGTTGAAAATTTTGCGGGAATTGAAGGATCCAATGGCGCTGGATCTACATTATTTAATACGCCGTCATTATCTTTGTCTGGATCACATGCATCACCAAGTGTGTCATTATCTGTATTTACTTGATTTTGATTTGCAATTAAAGGGCAGTTATCTGCATCATCATTTACGGTGTCATTATCATCATCAGGATCACAAGCATCACCTAAGGCGTCTGAATCAGTATTTTGTTGATTTGGATTTGAAATTTTTGGACAGTTATCTAATTCATCTTCTGCACCGTCATCGTCTTCATCTTGCCTGTTATCAACCGTATCACATGTGTCTCCAATTCCGTCGCTGTCAATGTCATTTTGCTCTGGATTCGCATCAACTGGGCAATTGTCTGCATTATTTAATATTCCATCATCATCTATATCGATGTCGATATATTGATGAATAGCGGAAAAGGCACTTTCACCTGCAACATTGATTGTTGTCAGTGCGAAGAAATACTGTGTGTCTGCTTTAAGATTCGTTGGTGTGAAAGTATTGTTTGTTGACTCATGGGTTATAATGCCTGGGTCTGCAACAATATTTTCAATTACAAAATTATCAAGTTCAGAAAAATAAATTCGATAGGAGTTAGAATCTAATACAGGATCCCACTGTATTGCTTCATTGTTAAGAACAATATTGCTTGGTGTTGCAGGAAGATCTAGCGGTTTTCCATCATTTAAAACAAACAAAGGATTGTCTCTCACAAACAAATCACCTGTGGATTTATTTGTATACGCGATTTTACTACCATCTGCACTCATAACTGGTAATATTCCAGTCGCTACAGGAAGCAATTCATCACTGGTAATATTCTTGGAATATATAATGCCGTTGCGAGAAAATGCGACATGCGAACCACCATTAGATATTGAGGCCCCGAGGTCTTCGGTACTACGAATGAGAAGCGTATTGCCATCTTTATTTGCCGAAATAATTTCCGCTGATTGATTATCTTGATTAAATAAATAGACTTGATATTGACGGAATCCTAATAGATTATCCGTTGGAGAGAATATGATAAATTTGCCACTTTGATTTACATCGAAGAAAAATTCTTTTTGTTTAGTCTCAGTCGTTTTGCTTATTGAAAAAACAACTTTTTGTAAATTATCAAAATATGATAATCCATTGTCTGCTTGCCGTAAAAAAACCACGACATTACCATTACCACTAATGATTGGTTTATTTCCGTCGGCAATGTAAACATAGCTGTTATTAAATCGATCATAGAGATATAAACCAATGCCAGTATCAGGCGACAATGGAGACTCACTTCTAAAAGCAACATAACGACCATCATCTGAAATGCTGGGATCACTTGATGCTAATTCCAATTGTTGATTATCAACACCTAAATTTATCCGTTTTATTTCTTGAGTTAAGGTATTTTTTAAAAATATATCACTGACATCATTGGTATCATTTTCAACAAGATTGCTCGCAGTAGAAGCAAATACAGCATATCTGCCATCTGCACTGATGTCTGCAGAGGGTGCACTATTTACATCGTTTGCTTCAACACCCTCAGAATCAGAATAGATATTGATTATTTTATCTGTTTCAATATCTTTAATGAATATTCCACTGGTAATCTTGCTTTCACCATCAACTGTTTCCACTCTACTTGATTCAAACAGTACAGATTTGTTATCGCCTAAAATAGTTTTCCCTATACTTTGTCCTGTTGCTGGCTTTGTGCCTATTCCAATATCAATTTGAATTTCGTCGTCATTACCGGTTTCTTGCATTAAAAAACTTGCGTTAACGCGAGTGCCAGGAGTGATTGGAGGAATTGCAGTACTACCTTGGAAACGTAATAGATCGCCGGAATAAACCTCACCTTTTACTTCCAATGGAACATTTGCCGGAACTGTAAATATCATTTCATCTTCAATGCTAAGCGCATCGGCCCGGGCGATTTCTAATCCATCTTGATAAATTGATATCGGTACACTCGTGATAGTTGCATCATTCACTGAGACTTTATTTTTTCTGTTTGAAATTGAATACTGACTAAATGTGGTGCCAAAATTGAGCACCAACTGAGCTTGTGAGCCAGAATTATTTTCTGAGCAGGATGATAGAAACAACGCACCAAAAGCCAAACAAATAATTGAAACCATGGTTTGTAAACGAACGATTTTTTTCAATTTCATAATAGCTACCACAATAAATGCTAATAAATTTACAATTCTTTTCTTACACCAAGGGTAATAACTTGCTGGGAATAATTATCTACGAAGAATTGTCGAGAGTACTGAGCAAAAACCATAAATCCTCTTGGGAAAATAAATGTGCTACCTAACGCCGCAGAAGCGGTATTGGAGTCTTGGCCACTGGTCATAAAGTTTAAGGGTGATTTAGTTGGATCAGCTGTAAAATAAGCAGAAATTTCTTTGTTGTCTTGTTCAAATTCATGAATGAATGATGCTCGTAAATAGGGTAGAACAATTCCCCAGGATTGACTCCAGCTAAAACTCAGTTGACCACCTGCAGAAAATTGTAGACTTTTAATATTTTGTTCCGCTACTGTCAGACTAAACCCACCGGCTTGTCCACCTTCAACAAAACCATCAATGGTTGATTTTGAATAATCTAAACTACTGTATAAACCGATATTCAGAAAGTTTGCAATAAAATCGTCATATCCACCACTCAAGCTTATTCCAAACGATTTACCTCCTGGATTACTTGACGCAGTAGTGCTTGTGGGTGTTGCAGTTCCGTTGACTGTGGTGGTGAAATTGATATTTCTTTTCATATCAAAATTTTGTTTTGCCGTGTTAATGCTAGTTTGCACATAAAAGCTGTCGCTAATATTTATGCTAGCATATCCAGACACACCATAACTATTTGTCGATAGTTCACCGGCTTTTGCAGATAAATCAAGTTTGTTTCTTGCATAATTGCTGGTTATTCCAAGAAATATATTTCGCTTATGACGATAGTCGATACCAGCCAATACCCGTTGGCCATTGCTATCAAATCCCGTTGTGTTATTTGTTTCAGTTTGTTCCGATAAAATAATGTCAGAGGTAACAAAAAAGTTTAGGCGATTATCAAGTAAACCACCTTCGGCATCACTCGCTTTTTTTATACCAGATAGTGTGCTGGCTAAATCGAGTAAATCGATTTTAACATTCGGCGTTTCATTATTTTGGAAACGAGAAAAACTTTTTGTGTTAGCTGCTGCTCGTAACACTGACAGGCGAGGGCCAATGTTTTGCAAATTGACATTTGTTGGAGTTTTCTGTACCGCAGTGGTGCTAGCGGAGTTGACCTTTGGTGAAATGACTTTTAGTGCAATTTCACGTTCTTCAGGTGTGGCACTTTGAATATTGACCAACGATTGCTGCAGCTGCTGATTGTTGACAAAGGCTTGGGATCCTTCTTCTAACTTTGTTGCATCTTCTTGCAGTGCTGTTAGTACAGTGGGTAGTTGTTGCTCTACCGCTTCCTCAGCTGTTGTGGTTTCGGTCTGCAATCCGACAGAGACTTCAATGGGAGCTGCAACGACAAAAAATGGGTAACACAACATTGCCAAGCCTGGCAATTTTAGCTTGTTATTCATACACTTCAATTCTTTCATCCAAGTATTATAAGTTTTTGATTTTTTTGATTATTAGTTGGTTCTACCCAGCTGGCAGTCATCCAATAATTTAACATACTACAGTTATAAAAATGTTAAATTGCACGCAATTGTTCCATATTGGGAAGCCTTATTCAAACTTCAATTTTGAATTTACATTCAATCCAATATTTACACAACTATTCTAATTAATTCAATAAGTTATAGAAGCATTCTGTCTATAGTTGTCGATTAACTTCATATGCGGTAACCGATCCATTTAGACTGGAAAATACAATATTTAACATTCCATTCTTATTAAGATCACCAATGGCAGGAGTATTTACAATTCTATTAGCATTTAATACAGAGCTCGATAATACGATATTCCCGTTAAGTGAATTGATAAAATGAACACTTCCTTCTGTATCTGTCACAATAATATCTTTGATCCTATCGCCATTTACATCATGCAAAACCGGTGAAGATTGAAATCCTGCAGACATTTGCTTCTGCCAAATTTTGATACCGGTATCGCTATTGAGTAACGCTATTTGACCATCTAAAGACAGTAACACAACCTCATATTTTTGATCATTGTTGATATCGACTTGAACAGGTGAAGAAAAATATTGTTCAGACATTTTCACATGCCATTTTTGTTTTCCATCAAGAGCATCAATCGCAAAAATACCTTGATTGTGCGTCGCAACGATGATTAATCGATTTGATTGCTGCGTGATAAGGGTAGGTGATGCCATCATGATTGTAGGTAAATTGATACTCCACAAAACATTAACTTGATTATTGACAAAAGTAACGGCGAGAAGCTGACCCAAATGACTTAAGCTAATGAGATCCAAGTTTCCATCAGAATTGATATCAGCACTTATGGGCTTTGTAATGACTTTACCTTTTGTATGCTGAGTGGTTCGCAGCAGTATCTTACCGTTCTTGCCATTAATCGCTACCAAACCATTATTCGTTGGCAAAATGATGTCTTTATGTTGATCTTGATTAAGATCAGCGAATGCTGGATCATTTAAAATCTGATTAGATTTTTCTGCTAATTGATTCTGCCATAAAATACTTCCAACCGAACTAAACGCTTTGATGGTTGCATCATCAGTGTAAGCAATAATAGATTGATTTCCATTACTACTAAAATCTACAGGAAATGTTCTTACAAATCGATCCCCCAATCGTTGAGTAAACAAGGATTGCCCAGTGTTACCATCTATAGCGTAGAGTAATCCTTTGTCATCACCAATTATTACGCCTTGATTCACATCAGATAATTTGTCAATTTGTGGTGACGATAAATTATCTGAATTATTGATTGAATAATGCCACATATAATTAAGCGCTAGTGGCGTAACAACGGAATTTGGTGTTTTTGGTAAATCATTTTTCGATAATAAAAAATTACCCGCAATTATTAAACCTAATATTGCCACACTTGCCACAACACCAATTGGTATCCAATTTTTCTTTCGGGTATTTGCGATTTGTGATGCAACTGAAGATTTATTGACTTCGTTAGGTAATTGAAATTGAAAACCGGTTCGACCAAATCGAATAGTATCATTATGCTTTAATTCTTTTTGAGAGACTTTATTATCATTGACATATGTACCGTTCGCTGAATTGAAATCAACAATAGAAAATATGTCATCTGATTTTACTAACTTTGCATGATTGGTTGATACCGACAAGTCATTTAAAACAATATCACTCGCAGGATTTCTACCAATAGTGATCTCGCTTTTATTTAATTCAATAGATGCATTAGCAACCTCATCTGTCATCCCTAATAGTACTGGAAATTGAGGGAGCATTGCCATTACAACTGTTCCATCACCTGTCGTCGCAGCAGCTTTCCATGATGTTAGCTTTTCTTTTGATGGAACTGTATCAGGTTCCGTCGAATTTAAATTGGGCTCAATAGGCCGAGAATGACGAGCATTGTCGCTAGAATTTTGACTATTTTCCTGTGGCAAATCTACAGAATTATTTATAAACTCTTTTACAACCGTTTTATCTGACTCTTCATCGATTGAAGGTTGAGTTTTTTGCTCTACCAATGCATATGGATCAGTGAATCGTGTTGCATCATTTTCAGCTTGATTCACGTTTAACAAAATAAATTTAACAACATCAAATCGAATTTCATCTCCATGACGAGCAAGATGAGAATGAATTTTTACATCATTGACAAAAGTACCATTTACTGATCCGAGATCTTCAATTTTAACGTCATTATTAGAACAGTGGAGTTGAGCATGCCTTCGCGATAATAAACCCTGCAATATAACGTAATTGCAACTTGGATTTTTTCCGATGACAAAATCAGTATTTATCGGAATGCGTATATCGTCGATTCTTGGATCTTTGCTTTTTAGTATCCAGTCTGAGGCGCTAACATTTTGAGTGTTGGGATTAATTTGTTGGATAACTGTCACATCTTCAGGAATATTGTTTTGAGATTCTTGAGGAGCAATTCCTTTATCGTCTATCTCTTTAATTTTTGTATTGACACCAATATAAAAATTCACGTCTGCAAATGAAATATCATCATCTTCTTCTATACAAATCGCGTTTTCGACTGGCTTGCCATTTAATCGAGTACGCTCCGGTAATGTAATGCTGCGTAAAAAATATTGTTGTCCTTTCTTAAAAAATTCCGCATGAAAGTCTTGAATGCCTGGCTCTGACAGTACAATGTCGTTTTCCGGATGTAATCCAACAGTGATTAATTCACTGTCTAGTGGAAAATATTTATAGCTGTTGCTGTATTTCAAACAAAACATATTTTACGCTTCTCAATTAGAATTTCACACGTAGTGCAGCTCGGGTTCCTAAACCATCGTCCAGATTTTCTACCTTAGAGTAATAGGCATCCAATTGGATAATATAATGTTGCCCCAATGCTTGTTGCAATCGGGCACCAATGGCTTGATTATCATTAATATCCTCATTTTGCTTAAATCCATACTCAAAAATCAATTGTCGTCGACCGTGAGCGAATAACAATTGATATCCCAAGGCAAATCCATAAGTATCTTGAGGATTATTATCCAGTGGCGATACATAAGGCCCAATTCCAACGCCTGCAAATAAAATTCCCATATTCGCGATTGCACCGCCAACACCATTTCCTCGCGCAGCAGGTGTGTATTTATCTAGACCATAAAAGGCATTAAAATAAACTAAATCATGGCCACCATGCGGTGTTATCGATAACTCACTCGTGAACAGCGCGCCCGTGTCAATAGATCCACTTTCTACTGAACCTGGCAGAGCGTCATCTTTCGTTTGATAAGATCCAACCGCGCGAAACGTCGAATTCAATGAACGAATTCTCTGTGTACTGGATAAACCTGCAAACAGACCTTCAATCAGATCACTGGTATCGTCCATATAAATTAAATCAAATTCAATACTATGATTAAATGTCTCTAGGTCCGAGAAAATCCCATATAATCGCGCCGAATCATCCAAAATTGTTCTTGCTCCCCTATTTATTTGATTCCAGGCAAAAAGGGCCGTAACACTAATATTATTAGTGCTGCGGGTTAAAATTGTATTTTGAATGAGTCCGATAGTATCAATATTGTCATTCAGTAAAATGCCATCCTGAATGCTAATTTGTTGGCGACCAACACTAAAACCGATATCCAGTGCACGTGAGTCAGCATGATCTAAAGTAGGAAATAGCTCACCAAAGTCACCTTCAAAAAACAACGTATTTATGTCTGCATTAAATTCAGTATTTAATTTATCTTTGCCCGATCCTGGCGAAAAGTCATAATGGGTAAACTGAGGTGGATTTGAATAAACATCGTCAGTTGGTCTGAATCCAATTAATATTCGCTCAGTACCACTCAATCTTAAATTGGCAAACAAGTCCAGTCGATTTGTGATGACATGATTATCATTGCCGTCACCTAAGCGCCCATTGGATTGGTAGTGATGAGCAACATGATATCCACCAAAAACCCATAACGCTGGACTCCATACTGCACCTGTTGGCAATTGTAATGGCTCTCGAAATTCACCAATTTCAAATAATCCCTCGCCCCATTCGATGAGTAGATTGGGCCGGTCCGGGATGCTTGTTGGATCAATTGGATTGCCTTTTTGCTTTAAATCTTTTCCATCACCCGACGTGCTGCTAGCGATACAAACTGTGGAAACAAATATGAAAAGCACAGCAACGACTATTTTTAAAACTCCAACTGTTAATTCTCGTTTAAAGGATTGTGTGTTTCGCTTTTCAATCATTTTATTTGCTCAACTCCACTGTTTTTTCGCCCAATAATAACTTTCCAGCGCGAACGCCGTCGGCAATCTCTTGAGCGCTCATATTGTAGTCAAAATCGACAACTTGAATCGCATGAATTAAATTGACAGGCAGCATCTGAGCGTACAGTTTTACTTGAATTTTGTAGGGTCCATTCAGTGGTAAATTATTTCGATTAACGACATAGTTAGCTCGCTTAGATCCAAGAGGACCAATACTTTTTTTATGAATTCGTGCACCACGCGGTCGACCGTTCAATATACTAGATGAACGATTAGGTCTTGCAAAGGGCAGGGGATCTAGTGAAAAATTAATCGGTAATACTTGTTCTCGTTCACCACCACGAATATTTCGGGTTATAAATTTAGATTGTAGGCTAAATAAATAAGGATCTAATTCGATTTCGCCATTGTGGACTGGAACAGAGTGAAGATCTCTAACATCGCCATTGCGATCCAAATCACCCGATATGAAAATCACATTTCCATCTTTGTCTAGCACACTGACTTCGAGAAACACAAGACGTTCTGCAATAAAGCCTGTTGGCACCATATGGCCATCCGTACCATTTTTTACTTCCACCTCGAATTCAAATTTGGATTTATTGCGTTCTAGAATTTGAATATCACCAATTTGATATCCTTGACTCAAAATTGCCAATCTTGCAGCATTAGCTTCCGACAGCAATGCTAACTGGGAATCAATAATCTCCCGAGCATCATATCTATCATCTGGTTCTTGCCATCGAGGAGGGAATACGGCTTGTTCATCTACCTTATCTTCAAAATCATCTGTTCCCCAACCTGCCTTAACATCGAAACTTAACCATTCATCAATTGACGCTAACTCTTGTGCACTTGGATTATGCGGAAATATACCAGGATGAACCACTGAATAATCTGGCCCTATAAACATGTGGTTGGTCAATTTTCTATCAGCAGATTTAATTCCTGCGACGATAGCGGCTGGACCTTTTTCATATCCTGAAACCACGCCAGGTATTTTTCCCATATGACAGTCCTGACACGTATCACCACGAGTTGCAGCAGGCGTATGCTTATATTCACTAAATGCTTCTTCCAATCTTAATCCAGTGAGAGAATTCACATCATGGCAGGTGCCACAAAAAGATGGCTGACTTAAGGTGAGAAATTTATCCACTTTACTGTGAATTTTTCTGCCTCTTGCTTTTTCATCGGTTACCACTTTTGTCCTTGCATCATCTATGATTGCATTCAAATTGTCACTACCGCTCGGACCCGTTACAGGATCAACAATACTCCCTTTATTAACTTGTACACGACCACTTATTTTTCCATACGCTTCATTTACGCGGTGACATACAATGCAGGTAATGCCTTCCCTTGCGGCTTGATTACGGAGTTTATTTGGTAAATAAACAGACTCACCCAATGCAATTCCAACAGGTGAGTGACAGCGGATACAAAAGTCACTATTTGTGCCATTAGTGAGTACATTAACTGCTTCTTGCATCGTTTGAAATATTGGGCTAATTTGCGCATACGCATGAGGAGAAACTGACCATTCGCGATAGTGATTTTCATGACACCCTTTACACACATTTGCCGGAGGATAATTATTTTTAGCAAATGCATCTTGGTGAGCTTTATTCGCTGCTTGTTGTTCTTCGAGTGATTCGGCGAATATTATACCGGGCAAAAACATAAATATAAGTATTAGTTTTTGCCCAAAACGCTGATAACAATGATTCCTCTTCATATATTTCCCTGCATAATTCGACTATTTCTATAACTTTGTACTAGAATTTATGAAATTTAACAAATTACTAACAAACTATTTTTTAATCGATAATCATTTTTAGCCGGAGTGGATTAAAATGATATTGCCAGTTTTAATGTTAAGTTAGCCCAAATTCGTATTTAAAGTACCTGATTGATCGTAATTTGAATTATACTCAACTAAATCATATGTGCACAGTAAACCACCTCACAAGTAACGACTAAAACAATGTATTATATTAGACTCTAAATTATTGATTTAAAACTTTTAACCATCTATGAAACCATTCAGAACCGTATTTTCAAGAATCATTAATCAACATGCTCTAATTTTCTTGGTCTTTTTAGGAAGCTCAAACGTTGTTTCCGCAAGTTGGGACATTTACGATGTTGTTGGAAGCCAAGAATGTGGTGAATGTCACGAGGAAGAATATGATATTTGGAAAAGTAGTAAACATCAGAAGACCTTCAAAACTTTTTCACGTAACAAAGATGCAAAAAAAATATCTAAAAAATTGGGAATTAAAAGAATCAAAAATACGAAATCATTGTGCTCAAAATGCCATTACACGATAGGCAATAAGCGTAAAAAACCCAAAATAATTTCTGGGGTGTCGTGTGAATCTTGCCACACACCGGCGAAAAAATGGATAAATGTGCACAATGACTATGGTGGGAAAGGTGTTAAAAAAGAACAAGAGTCCGTCAAACATAAAAAACAACGCTTTGCTGAAATAGATAAACTCGGATTGATTCGAAGTAAACATTTATATGATTGGGCATATAATTGCTTCCAATGCCATATAATTGATGAAGAAGAACTGGTGAACGTGGGTGGCCATCCCACTGGTGAAAAATTTAATTTACTCAAGCGAAGCCAAGAAGAAATCCGGCATAGCCCCAAGGCCACTGCAGAAAAACAGGAGCTAATTAATCTTGTTGGCAACGCTATGACACTTCAATTCAGCTTGCGTGCACTCAGTCATTCGAAAACCAATGGCAAATACAAAAATACATTAATAACAAGATTTAACAACGCACTAAAAATACTTTCGCAAGCCGATAATGCAAAGCTCACAAACATAATTAGCTTAGCCAAAAAAGTTGACTTCAAAAGCAATGCTAATGAACTAGAAAGTTTAGCAGATCAATTATCAAATGAGACTATCAAGTTAAGCGGATCTAAAAATGTAATTAAAAATCCATCGATCTCCCCAGTAATAACAAAGAAAAAAACGAAATCACAAAAAAAGGATTCAACCACTCAGGAAACGTCTGACAAAGATGAAAAAAAGATAAATAAAATTTCGTCAATTGCAGAAAGTAAAAAGGAAGTTAAAAAAGCAGTTAAAAAAGAAAATCCAACGGCAGTAGTAAATGAAAAAAAACAAAAGCCTGAAGTTAAAATTGAGTCCAACATCAAAAAACAAAATATACAGCGGCCTAACGTCAATCCTGTCAAATCCCATGTAAAATCAAGAGATTTAATTCTAGGAGTTAATGTTATAACTCCTTCTCACTACCCATTGTGTACGACATATACGCCTTGGCTATTGGGTAAAAACAATATAAAAGGACAACATCGGTTTACCAAACAAGAATGTTTTGCGTTGGAATTGAGCTTAGTTGAGAAAGGAAATATAAATGTATTTTTCCAATTAGATAATCAAATTATGCAGATTTATCCAAATAGCTGTAAAAAATATGACCTACAACAAAATTTGTTGGAGAAAGGCAATATTCATTTCCCATTGTTCGAAACGCGCAAAAGTGTATTTTTACTATCTGAGTTTAATAAACTCAAGGGCGTTTTCACAATTTTAACAAAGGACCAAAACGTTCAATCTGAACTGATACGAAAAACAAAAGATCTAACAACAATTTGTCAAAAAAGACAAAACTCGCTGTATACTGCAGAAAAGTTTAAAAATGTGATTGAAAAGATGAAGATAAAGGGCGGGTTAGATTGGCATCAATCTCGGGTTAGGATGCATAAATAATGCATGGCGCATATTGCACATGATAGTTTGGTCATTGGGTTTTATATTGACTTGCCACCAGAAGACAATAATTCTATTGCTAAGATAACATCTTCATCATAAAGATCCTGTTCTAACCTTAAGTGCAGTGTTGGTTCACAGCTTCCAGTATTAATCGCTTCTTTCAAGTTTGCTCGATACGTCGCATAAGTTTTAATTTGAGATGTGCATATATGGGGAGAAACTCCATAGTATTGTATGTAATTGCCATTCGGAGTTAATAATTCATTACTCGCAATACTCATTGTGTAGTCATTTTTAACACTAGGATATACGGTATAAATCAATCCATTCCCAGCCGTTGGTGATCCAATTAAAAGTGCTCTTTGATTTTCTTTTAATGCAGCTGCGAAAAGTTCGGCCGTGTGAGACGTGCCAGAATCAATTAGAACAACAATAGGAATATGGGGTAATAATGTCTCTTCAGATGCTTCAAAAACTTGACCTTCGGCTTGCTGTTTAAATGTAACAATATCACCTTTAGTTAGAAATTTATCTACTAAGTAAATAGTTTCATTCAATTCTTCCCCATGTGTTCCACGTAAATCAACCACTATACCCTGCATATTTTCCAGATCGTCAAAATATTCTTTTACCTGGGAGGTAAAAAATTCGTTAATTCCTGGAAAAAATTGGCTAATTCTAATATAGCCAATACCATAGTCTAGATAATCTAAATGAAACGAAAACAGTTGATTTTCACCATTAACAGTCAATGCAATATTTTTTTCAGATTTATTTGAATTTATCGTAAGTTCTAATTGACTTGACGTGTTTGTTTGGAACCCTTGCGCAATGTTTTCAGATGTTAATTCAACTTGATTAATTTTAACTAATTCATCACCAACATTAAGATTCGTATTTGCTGGTAATAGATCTTCATGAAGTTGAGTAATTATGTATTGATTTTGAAATGGTGAAACATCAATGCCAATATCCATCAACTGTACACCAAAATCAGTGGGTTTCTTATTTGCAGAAAAATGTGACTCCTGATTAATAAAAGCAAGTGTTTTATCTATCATCCTCGCTTCTAATAAAAACATTTTTGTTTCTTTGAATTTGGGTGAAATGCGCTTTAAAGAATGTAGCGTTGTATAAGTCAATTCAGTCCATAATTCAATATCATCTACCTTCGGATACGCAAAATGTTTTTGAATATCATCTAATGCTATTGTTAATGAATCATCATTAAAATGAAAAGCTACATTTGAGTCGATGTATTTTAAACTTTCAAGACCTTTAATATATAAGGATTCAATGGGAATCGTTTTGTAGGATTCCGTCGCAATTATGGAATAAATCGCAGAAAACAATTCCTTGCCATATGCTTGTTGTTGCTCGGCAGGTATCTTTTCTATGTTGGTTTTATTATTCGATAATTTAGATACAGGTGCGTTTGTGGCGCAAGCAATCATAGATAAAGAAATTATCAGTAACGTAAAATGCTTATAGATAGCAAAATTAGATGTGATTTTCATATAGTTACCTAGAATTATTTTTTTGACTAAAGTTGTTATTCTAATGAATGATTATTATCCGCGTCTTTAGTAGTTAATAATTAGTTTACGCAAATTAAATCAATATTACATATTAGACAGCAACTAAACTGAAAAATCATCTATCAGCAACTAATAAGTAAACAATCGCCATTTAATTTCTATAAATTCAAATAGATATTAAATCTAGGATTGTATTAAGATTGATTCTAAAAAGATCACAACGTATTGTTTCTTGATTTGAAAACTAAATTTGAGGAAGAGAAAAATCGTTAATCAGAATGAATAGGCTTATTCATTATTTAAATTTATATCAAAAATCCTTAGTTAGACGCAACATCATATTCAAAAATCATAGATCGAACAAACATACCCTCGTCATTTTTATTCACTTCTAATATTATATTTCCTACTAATTTACTATGAGTAATGGACCCGTTCATTTTAATTAAACGCCTAAACTCACCTTTGCCTTGTGCCATATCACCACTAATGTTCCAATTAACATTACTAATTTCAATTTTTCTTGCAATTGAACTTTCAAATATTTCACTGTAAATCGCTTCTAACTCTTCTTTACTTTCACTTTTATTCGTCACTATGTTGTCATCAAACAACTCTAGAAATTCTGAAATCGATCCATCTTCAAATGAATTTTCAATATCGAATACGATATCAAATAAATCATCTTCTTCGATAGAATATTCCAAATCCTCATAATCGTTAACCAAATTAGGTTCTATTTTAGGTTTGGCGTTTACTGATTGTTGTATCGGTGCAGGAACATTAATGGGAGTTGTTTGAGTAATAAATGCTCGGTCAATTTCATCAGCGATTTTTGGTTCTTGAATTTCGAAATTTGAATTTATTTCGTTTGAAGATACTAAACTGGCTTGCATCAAATTTGCGTTATTAACGTTATCTCCATCTTCTACAATCACGCCTTGTTGAAACTGAGCATTGCTTGTCATTAGTTGAGTATCATTTGACGCTGTAATTCCAGTGGATTCTGTCTCTATCTCTATTTTCTGAATCAACCGTTCAACTCGTGTATTTTGTTCTGATTTAACTATGGGATTATCTGCGAGAGTATTTTCTATACTTACATTTTCAACTGCATTAGAAACCGGCAATGTATTTTCATCAGGAGTCGTATCTTCATCCTTAATCACCACAATTTCTGGTGAAGATTTATTCGCTAACATTGAATCGTTATCTTCAATATTTGATTTAATCGTTGGAACAGTCTCGTTAATGTCAGAAATATTATCCGCACCTTCACTCGACTCCAGGACTACTTGCTCAACTGGCAATGTATCGACGTTCGATATTTTTGGCTCATCATTAATATTTTTATTTTTTATCAGTTCTTTATCTATTTTATTGTCTTCCAAATTTAATGCATGTTTTTCAATGGAATCAGCAGTATCTTGTTTACTTGTGCTAGCTTTTAACGATTCAACTTGAACATTACTTGAAACAGATTCTGTTAAACTAACTGGCTCGACAGAAACACTTTGAACAACCGGATCAATCCTATTTTTTAATATTTCATCACCCGCTACTAAAGTTTTAGATGACTCGTTGTTCTTTTCAAGTTGATTTTCTGCTATTTTTATTTCATTCAACATAATGAGGTTACGATTTTCTTTAGTTGAAATGATAATAGGAACATTACTTTCTTTAGGCTTTATTTGTGTAGCGATAACTGGGTCGTTTTTAGATTGTGTTACAAAATTTGAATCTGTTAAAAGAACATATAACATTGAAATTGAAAACCCTGCAGCTAAACCAACACTCGCAATGGGTAAAAAGTTACTGTTTTTTTTCGCTAAACCTTTTTTCCCCGTATGGACTAATTCAGGGTGTTCAAAGTTGTTTTTAACAATGACAACTTTCGGCATTTCAACATCTGTTTTTTCTATTTTCTTTTCCTGATTACCCATCCCATTTTTTTTATTTGCTAAAGAAATAGCGTCCGAACTATCTACTAATTCTTTATTATCTTTTTCGCTTGATTTATTTTGTGTCTCATCGAGCTCTGTTACATTTGATTGTAATATCGGAATGTCTTCAGTTTTATCAATTATAAATTGTTCCTCAAATTCAGATGATAAATTATGTATTTGAGACGCCGACCTTAATACGGAGGCAATATTACTTGGCCAAATTTCTTTACCTGTATCAGACAACGACAATTTATAAAGTAGTTCATAATTTTTCTGAAGCACTGTTGGAGATGAGGTATTAGACGCGGCAAGATATCGATTGCTATCAATGTTTGCAGAAAATATGAGGCGCTGCAGAAACTTGAAAGATTTTTTCTCGAACTCAAGCACATCAATTTTATAATTATCAGCTGTTAATGCTAATTCATGATAGTTATCGAGCAATTGAATAAGGGGCAATATGTTAATTGATAGAGAATAATTTCCGTCAAACAAATTCTTGTAGCGAGAGGGATTGTCATCGCTCGTTAAAACCAAATTAACTATCTCATCCAAACTTACAGTCTCAAAATTATAGTCATGTTGCGGCTTCACATCAAAACATTGCAATAACTCATTGGTTTCAAGTGAAAAATCAGTCGTTTGGGACAACTCTTTTTTAATGTCATTTATACACGCATTTACTACCGAAACGGTTATATGATTAAATCCGTGTAAAAACGCGTATAGGAACAAACGATCACAAAAAGCGTTAATGCGTCTTGGCAACCCGCCGGAAAAATGGTGAATCAAACCAAATATCGCATCATCCAATTTTGGATTGTTTATCCAACCTGCATTTTTCAGGCGGTATAGAATATAATTTAAAGTTTCTTGTTCTGTTAAATTAGATAAGCTAATTCTTTTTAATTCGATATCCTTCTTATTCTTATTTAATATTGATAATACAGATTCTTCTAAGTATTTATTTCCAACTAATACAAATTGTAATTCAAATTTGTGCTCACTTGCGATGTCCAAAAACTTGATAATGGATTCTATTGCCTCAAGTGATATTTTTTGTGCTTCATCGATAGCAAATAAATACCGTGAAGATTTATCAATTTGTTCGATGAGTTCAATATCGAATGAATTGTCCGTACTGCGAGATAACGCTTGGGAAATACACCCAATGACATCGGGAGTTTTAACCAAATCAATGTATATAACACGTTTAGCTGGCGATGCTTTGATCGATTTATTCAATAACGTTGTTTTACCTGCGCCTTGGCTACCAGTAAAAATAACCAGCTGATTTGGATTTTGAATTGCATCTACTAGTTGGGCTAAGCAAGTTTCATGGACTTGACTATCAAAATATATGGCGTCTTCATTAATTAATCGAAATGGAGAACAGGTAAACTGATAATATGACGGGTACATTGTGGCGCCTCACATAAAAGAAACAGACTTATTAACATAATTATTGTTTTGAGAAATAGTGTGGATTCACGGTGAAGGAAGTTTAAAATTTATGAAAAAAATGTTACTCACTTAAACTTCCACTCTATTTGCAAACCTGAATACAACAAAAATACATCAATAAACTGTTTGTGTCTTATAATTTGTGTTTTAAAAATAAAACTCGCTATAATCCTTGGCTATCTTCTTACTTAACTGAAAATTATAATCGATTAGGTCAGTCGACAACAATCATATTTTTTCCACTTAACGACCTGTAAATGTTGATGCGTAATTCTATCACCCTAAAGTAAAGTAATGCTTATACAAAGGCGAATAAGCAAGCATATATTTTAATTTTCGCTTAACCTACGTTGTGCTTGAAAATTATAATTTGGCAACTCAATGTAGTATGAAAAACAACCTTGATGATTGAGCATGATATGATCTTCGATATTTTAAAAGTAATAACATAAGAGTAATCTTGATGAGTAGTGATATAGAAATAGCTAAATTAATCGATCTGGTTAAACAATATCAATCTAATGAAAATTGGGCTGACAATAAAAATCAAAATCGTATATTGGACGAAATATCGGAAAAATATAAATCAGTAAAACAATATGCAAATAGGAGTGATGCTAGTAACGCATTACAAATTTTGACTAAATCTTTAGCTAGCGTCATTGAGCCAATAAATGCCGAAAAAAGCCCTGTAAGTGACGAGCCTCCCAAAACTCCTAACGAAGAACCATTACATCAACCTCAATCCACATCTATTCATGAAACAAAACCAGAAAAAGATCTTTTTGCCAATTCACACCTAGAAGCTTCGAGTAATGATATAAAATCAATAAGCAAAATTGATTTTATATTTATTCGTGAACTGTTATTGAATTTGAGCGAATTGGATAATCAAAATAAGTTGGATGCAATGTACAATGAATTTAAATTGCAATTGGAAGATAATGCACTAGAATTTGCCCAATTTGAAAAAATCACAGAACAAATTTTAACAGAATTTGAAGAATTCAAGTCGTCAAAACAAGATATTTCTAAAAAACCTACCATAAATTTTTCACAACAATATCTATCTCGATTGGTTAAAAATGGTTGTCCAATTAAAATGGGACGATTAAATGAGATCGTTCGTATTATAGAAGAAAATAACGACAGTCAAAATTGCTCACATTATGTTTTGATCGGAAACGAAAATTGGCTAAAAACAACTATGTTTTCATTAGCAAACAATCAAATTGAGTTTTCGGTAGACAATAATAATCAATCCATATTAATTGCAAGAATTAGGAAAAATGAAAATACTATTTCTTATGTAGTAGGCTTACCTATAGATTATTTCTTTGAAAACAACTTCAATAAAAAAATGTTGTCTTGTTTTAGCGATGCAATATTTCATTTTAATAATAATGAAAAATCGAGTGAAATAATTTCGTTACTTCCCTATTACTTAACACATTTCAAATACCAAAACTTACATATTGAAAAGGAGAACAATACTGATATCGAATCGAATATTTCACTTTTAAAACAAATAATGGATGCCGCTACCAGTTCTGATAGTAGTGAATCCGTACCAAATTGGTTACAGTAATATATATTGAGATCATAAATCACATCTAAATGTCTTGTTAGTGCCGCATTTAGGTTAAACAAAGTATTTGTCGAGAATTAAAAACAATGTTAAATGATATTTTAAAAGAGTTCTTAAATATAGACGGCGTAAAAGCGGCGGCTATAGTAGGTAAAGATGGTTTCGTCATAGCAAACACAGATAGTGATAATTTTAATGTTGATGCATTGGGCGCAATGGTAGCCACTACTGTTCGTACTTCTGAAACGCTAGGCCATGAATTTAACCTTGGCAATTTGGAGCAATATTTAACAGAATTTGCTGATGGAAAAGTCGTTATGGCAAAAGTAATGGACGATATACTGGCAATAGTAACAGACTCAAGTGCTATCATCGGAAGCGTTCGTTATGCCATTAAAAAAGCTATGCCACAAATGACTGAAACACTCTAATAATCTTTATTTTTAGACTAATAAAACCCAGTTCAAATACTGGGTTTTTTCTAATTTTTAATCATCATCACATTACTCATTTTAAATCCTCATAAATTACATCCACATAGATAATTCTTTTTAATCAATTTAAGGTTGTTTGCATTTATAGGTTAAAAAGTGCTAACAATCACACACATTTAGACGATAAGTATATCGCCAAGATTGAATCATCAAATACATCACGTTTTCATTGCTAATTTTACTCTCCATAGGGAAATGGAAATCGTGATACCTCACCCGTAATACTGCGATGATTCTTCAAAGCAACTAATTATTTAGGTGCATTGTTTAGCAAATTGGAGAGTTTAGTGAAATGACATTTCATTTAATTTTGCTTGTAACAATTTCATTATTCTTAGCCGCTTGCGGATCATCCAGAACTGAGGAATCTGCTGATGCTCTGGGTAATGCCCGAATATCAAATATTATAAACGGCGGCGCCGTAACTGGACCTATAGCAAATGCATCTGTAAAGATATATGCGTTTGATCCTTCAAACACAAATTTTCAATCGCAAAAACCCGTTGCCAGTACTGAAACAGCACCTTCGTCTGGATTTTCGGATCTCAATATATCAACAAATAATGAACCACCTTACATAATGGTAATGACAACTGTTGAAGAAACGATAGATTTAAATACCAACATGCCACCTGTTGTTAGAACAATGAAAACGATTGTTACTCAAGATATGATAGATAGTGGAGAAGGCATTTATGCAACACCACACACAACTATTGTTTTAGACATTGCAATTGCAAACACTCTTTCAAATCGCAGCCCATACACTGGCGAAAAATTTGACGATGCTACTCGTACTGTGGAACGATTTATCGCGGCATTACCCATTGCAGCGCAACAAGTTGCAGGCACATTGGGATTTGGACTTGTGGATAACATCGACATATTTACAACATCACCTCAAATAGATTCTAACACTAATAGCACAGAAAAATTATCAGATGTCACTAGCTATCGAGCTGCAATTGCTGCATTAACCGCACTCATTCAAGAAATCTATATCAAAAATGGAAATCTTACGAGTGAACAAGCCATTGCCGCAATTTCATTTGATCTGGGCGATGGAACCATAGACGGAAGGCTGTATGAACAAGCTATTCCAAATATATCTGAAAACATGATATCAATGTATTCACAAAATCCGGAAAATTTAACAATTCCGAACACCAACATTTTAGTTTCTGATATCGAAAAATTACTCAAAGATGAAATGACAAATACTGGTGCAGAAATTACATCAAATGTTGAATTTACAGAGGTCAAAACCTTACCGCCCGAATTAAATTCAGATACGGATAATGACGGTGTTTACAATTCAAATGATGCGTTTCCAACAAACCCAGCCGCAGATACAGATACAGACCAGGATGGACTACCAGATGTTGTATATGTGTTAAATAGTAATAACACACGCACAACCTCAGTGGATGCACTTCTATCTGATCCTGATGATGACAATGACGGTGTAAGTGACATTGAAGATCAATTTCCATTACTCGCATCAGAGTGGGTTGATACAGATGGTGATGGTATTGGTAATAATACCGATACAGATGATGATGGTGATGGTGTAAATGATCAGGAAGACAGCCAACCATTAGACGAATTAGTCAGTAACAGTAGCGATGAGGACAATGACGGATGGCCAAAAGGGCAGGATACAGACGATAACAATCCAGCCTCTCCAACAATTGCATTTGTTGATACCGATCTAGATGGACTAGCAGATAATGGTGGTATTTTTCCAGACCTAGATGACGACAACGATGGAGTAAGTGATGATACTGACGCATTTCCACTGAACACATTAGAACAATCCGATTTTGATTTAGATGGGATAGGTGACAATTCCGATACTGATATTGATGGAGATGGGGTTGAAAACGATATTGACATTTTGCCGCGTAATCCAGAAGAGGCTATCGATACCGACAATGATGGCATAGGAAACAATGCAGATACGGATGATGATAATGATAAAATGCCAGATGTCGAGGAACTTGCATTAGGCACAGATCCCTTAAAGCCAGATACTGATGACGATGGCATATTTGACAATGCAGATCAATTCCCACTCGATCCGTTGGAACAATTTGATAATGATCTAGACGGCTTAGGTAACAATATTGATGACGATGATGACAACGACGGAGTCTTGGATGTAGACGATGCCTTTCCGTTTGATTCTACTGAAAGCCTCGATACTGACAGTGACGGTATCGGAAACAATGTCGATGATGATGACGATAACGATGGAATTTCTGACGACAAAGATGTTTTTCCATTGGATGGAACCGAATCAACTGATTTTGATAATGACGGTATAGGTGATAATGCGGATACGGACGATGACAATGATAAAGTATTAGATGTAGACGATGCCTTTCCATATAATTATAAAGAAAGTGTGGATACCGATGGTGATGGTACAGGAAATAATTCAGATAGAGATGATGACAATGACGGTGTTTCAGATTGGTATGATGCCTTTCCATTAGATCCCACAGAATGGGCAGATTATGACAAAGATGGAATTGGAGACAACGCTGATACAGATAGACGTGACGTTTCTGTTGAAGAACATTTAGATAATATGAGAGACGATTAAATTTGTTATTGGTTTTCTTTAATTTGGTGGATAAGAATTGATATTACCGGATTTAAACCAATTTAAAAAATCTGCAACCCTTGGGTGATTTTCCTTTGGCGCCCAGTCTGCGAAATCTTTATCAGTCATGGGTAGATAAGGGCCTGATTTACACTCAAACAAAACTGCATTCTTATTACCGGCAGTAACGGAATGCCATGTTTTTGGCGGAATTTCTATGGCTAGCCGTTTATCATTTAATATTACTCTATTTATTAGCCTTCCATCATCATCAAACAATACAACAACTGCTTCCCCTTGCAATAAGACAAATAATTCCCAACGATTACTATCATTATGTTGATGTGGCCTTACATAAGTACCGGGTGTAAAAACATTAAAAAACCGTTGAATTGGATCATCCAAATCTACGTGAAGATTTAAATTTTTTCGCTTACGGGGAGAAGACAATGCGGCTTCAGTAAGAAACTGAATTTGATCCTGACTGATAACTTTCAATGAATCATTCATATCAATGTAATTCCGAAGAAAAATCTTATCTCTATAGCATAGTAAGATTCGAAGTAACAATACATTTTTTTTAACTTCGATTTCGTGACGCAATGGATATATATTAAAATAGAATCCCATTTATATTGAGAAACATCAATGGACTGGTTTCTTTTGTCTATAATTTGTGCTTTTAGCTTGGCAACCGCAGATGCGTTTACTAAAAAATATCTCGTTTACTACAATGCATGGGAATTGTTACTTGTTCGATTCTTCCTTCCCGCATTAATACTTAGCCCGATGTTATTGTATTTATCTTGGCCACAAGCACCCTGGGAATTTTGGCGTTGGATTATTTTATTAATTCCGTTAGAAATTTTTGCAATGTTGCTTTATGTCGTGTCTATTAGAGATGCACCGTTAAGTGAAACCTTACCGTATTTGTCATTTACACCTGTTTTTAGCATATTGACTGGTTGGATTATGTTAGATGAGCAAATATCGTTAAAGGGAGGCATTGGAATAGTGTTGGTGTGTTTAGGCGCCTATTTATTAAATTTGGAAAAAGGAAAAAAATCAACAAAATTTAATTGGTTAACACCAATGAAGGTGATGTTTACACGAAAGGAATCCAGATACATGGTGCTGGTCGCATTCATTTATAGCATCACGTCAGTCGTTAGCAAAGCGACATTATTGTATGTAAAGCCAATGCATTTTGCTGCATTTTATTTTGTCATATTAGGATTTACTGTTCTAGTTGTAACGCTTATAGTAAAGCCAAAAGCCGTTGCTGTCTTAAAAATAAATATGCGACCAAATATCTTAGTTAGCGGACTCATTTCGATAATGGTTGTCACACATTTTTTAGCTATTTCAAAAATTGAAGTAGCATATATGATAGCGGTAAAACGCTTAAGTTTATTGTTTGGGATATTATATGGCGCCTACTTGTTCCATGAATCAGGCTTAAGTAAAAATATTTTGGCAGTTGTATTGATGATAGCCGGTACAATCGTGATTTTAGCAACATAGCTTAAAAAAATAATCCATTTTTTCGGGAGAATTAAATGAAACAAGTTATTTTTATCATAGGCATATTTTTTTATGTAATGTATTCGGTAACAACGTTAGCAAAAGAACATTACATCACATTTGGTGTAACACAAAGTAATGCCAAATTGGTTTTTCCAAGTGCTCGCGCTACTTTAGGAAACAGCATTAATATTGAAGGCTCAAATCCATTAACTCTGGCTCGATTTTCATCTGGCATCATTTTTAATCCTTATTTTGCCGTTGAAGGATTAATTACGACTGGATTGGCAGAGGAAGATATTATTTCTGGCCCTGTAACTGATACGAATGGAAATACGATAAATTACACATTATCAATGCAAAATACTGTTTTTGTGGTAAGTTATTTAATTGCTCAATATCCAATAATTTCTAATTTAAACATACAGGCAAAAGCCGGTTATGGATATGTCAATTATTACACTGGATTTGAATATCAAACCACGTCAACTGGACATCAGTTTATTGAGAGCAACGACGATGGTTCAGGATTGGCATATGGACTAGGAATCAATTATCAATTCAATCATCATGGGCTTAATATTTATTACGATATTTTTCCAGAGTTAAAATTTGAAGATGACAATAAAGTAACAACATCGGGTTTTGGCATTGCGTATGTTTATAAGTTTTAACACTTAAGACTCGTGACAAAAAAAATTAAAAATTATTGATGCAATCCACAAATATTTTGTGATGAACACCACACTGGTGATAAACCAAAATATTAATTTTCATCCCAATTAGACAAATATTTTAACCTCTGAAATGAATTAATAGTTGATTGCGTAATCCTGATGTGCCATTGGTCACATTATTCCTGTGATAACAACTAAATATTTAACAATCAACCTGATTATTGGCAACGAAAGCTAAATTCGTCACTACAAATATGAGTATCTTAGTCGATTAACTTGCTGAACCTATTCGAATGTAAAACTGAATTTCGAAAATATAGATTTACTATGGAGATTGATATGAGAAGTCTTTTTTTCACTGTAATTGGAGCCATTTTGTTAACACATTCTTTTCCTAACTTTGCTGCCTCAAACTGGAGTAGTATTAGCCAGGCACCGACTACTGTGGAAAAACAAAATATCTTGTTTATTAGTGATCAAGTCATATTGAAAAAAATTAAATAAGATGGGTCAGCGCGACTCTATTCATAAAATATTGCCAGTCAATTTCAAGAAAAATAAATTTTCAATTTCCTATCATTTTCTTATTAATAAACAAAAGTTAAGAAAGCTATTCTAATGAATTCCCATACAATCCATCAATGATTTAAAGCCTCTCGCTAGTAACAATTACCAATAACCTCTATAATTAAAGAATCAAGGTTTCTACTTCAGTTGTGATATAAAATATGCGATTAAAACATTTCAAAACCAAGAAAATTATATGGTTTTTTTTCTCAGGCGTATTTCTATTTTTCGGGCCGGCAATATCCTTAATTAATCAAAATTTATCCGGAAATTTGGTCAACGCACAAAGTAAAAATATTGTTAAAAACTCGATTAAAGATAATCAAACCAGTATTCAAGTTTATGCTGCCCGTACTTGGGGCTTAAAAGGTGCACTGGCGGTGCACACCTGGATCACAACTAAACGCAATAATGCAAATCACTTTATTAACTACCAGATTATTGGCTGGCGTTATCGATATGGAAATCGTTCCCCGCTTGTTATGACACAATCCATGCACCCAATTCAAAACTGGTATGGCAACCCAGCGACACTATTAGTTAATTTAAACGGAAATCAATACGAATCCATAATTGATAAAATCGAAAATGCCATCACACAATATCCTTATCGAAATACTTACACACTTTGGCCAGGCCCAAACAGCAATACGTTTACAGCGTATATTGCTCGTGAAGTGCCAGAACTCACGTTGGATTTACCGTCCACCGCCATTGGAAAAGACTATCGTCCATTGTCTAATGCGATTGGGATATCACCCAGTGGTTCAGGTATTCAGGCCAATATTTTTGGCCTTTTGGGTTTCACTATTGCGTTGGAAGAAGGTTTTGAATTAAATCTACTCAGCTTAAATTTTGAATTAGATTTATTTGATGCAGCGTTCGAACTACCTGGACTAGGTCGTTTCGGAAAAAATCAAATTCCGCAGGTAGTGTTTACAGAAAACCACTAACCCTTATCCACATCAACTGAGCTTTTCGGTTCATTATTATTTGATAATAACGTCGCGATAGCCTGGCTACTGCGTAACAATTCCTTCTGTAAATTCTTATCATCAAGCGCGCGGCCAATAGCAACTGAACCAATAACCATGGCACTAATCGCAAATGATAATTTCGCTTGAAGATCTGGGTCGTCATTCTGTGGTAAATGTTGCTTAACTAATTTGGTAAATGACTCAAACACTGTCGTATAGGTTTTTTTTACATTTGGATCATTACTGGCAACATCGGTTACCATAAATGCCATGGGGCAGGGGGAGACTTCATCATTAATATGCGCTGAACTAAGATAGCTATTTAAAAATCGTTCCAACCAATCTTTGCCTTTTACCTCTTCCGGTATTTCATTAATGATTCTTGAATTGTAAGCTGCTGATGTAATTGATTGCATATAAACATCACTTTTTGACTTAAAGTGAGCATAAAATGCACCTCTTGTTAAGTCTGCATGCCTCATCAAATCATCAATTGACACATTTGCAAATCCTTTATGACAAAACAATTCAACCGCGCTGCGGAGAATTCTTTCCTTGGTTTGACGTTTGTGTGATTTCGAATAAGGCATAGTGTATAAAACAATCTATAATATGTTATTGATCATATATAAAAACACTCTAAGATGGAAGCACATTTTCAACAAGGAGCAATATAAATGCTAAGCAATACGAAAAACAACTTCTCAAAATTAGATGTTGGAGAATTTGAAAATACCCAAAACGCTGAATTTCACAGTGATATCTTAGGGACCGTTAAAGGCAAACATTTTTTGAAGGATTCACTTGGATTAACAAGCATGGAAGTATCACTTAATTGTTTTCCTGTCGGGAAATCGATGTCGTTTTATCATAAACACAGTGAAAATGAAGAACTATATTATTTTCTTAAAGGGCAAGGCCAGTTTCAGGTAGATGATGAAACTTTTAATGTAAAAGAAGGTACCCTAGTAAGAGTAGCGCCATCCGGTGTTCGCATTTGGCGAAATACAGGGAAAGAAAATCTTTACTATTTAGTCATTCAAGCACGGGAAAACAGTATGAATGATGGAACGATATCAGACGGCGCTGCAGTGCAAAAGGATATAGTATGGCCTGAAGAAATAAATGTTTAACGCATAATATTTAATCTGTAGAAATATTGAAGGATCCTCTGGTCAAATTAATTGGAGAGGGCTAAATAGCCTTACCCTAACATTTCAAAGGATCCTTGGTTTTTTTATGTTTTAAAATCCATAGACTGATGGCTACCATCACAAAACGGTTTTGAATTGCTTGCGCCACAGCGACAAATGGCACCACTCTCACGACAATACAAAACCTCCCCATTGCTTTTGGAAATGAGCATTTTTCCTGAAAATAAAATCGGGCCATTTTCAATTGGCTTAAACGTCACTCGTCCTTCATTACTAAAATCATTACAATCATCAGCGTCAACTTGAGGTGGACCGCTAAATTCAACTTTACGATGACTTCCATCACAGTATGGCTTGCTATTACTTTCACCGCAGCGACACAGTGCAATTCGTGTCAATGTACCGTCACCCTCGACCTCAAAATCACCTTTCAGCAATAATGGGCCTCGGTTGAACAATTTTGCAGAATTCTGATTTAATGGTATTTCATTCTTTTCGCCATCTAATCGATTATACGTCAATGCACTTGATGGACACATTTCCACGACGCGGATAATTTCTTCAACTGAAGCATTGTCAGGTCTGATTGGTGGATCAAAGTCACCATCAAATACATCGGGTAACTCTTTAAAACAATGCGTTGCATGGCAACATTTCCTTTGATCAAATGTTACCTCAATTTTTTCATTCACATAGGTATAATGTTTCATATTTATCCTTTTGTTTTTTTGCTAACATCAACTAGCAAGCATTTCTCAAAGGATCGCGAGATTATCGCGCAGAGAAATGCAGGCTAGCCCCATCATAATCAAGACAGTTCTGCATTAAAACAAAAAAAATGAAGGGATAATAAAATTAATTTTAAATTAAATGCGCTTGGTAGTTTATAATACGTTCGAATCTTTGCAGACACATAATTCCAACAACCAATGCCTAACATGAATATTAAAAAAATTGGGTTAATTCTTGGCCCTTTATTATGCCTTATCGTTGGTTTGCTACCAACACCGGAGGATATGCAATTTTCTGCTAAAATTGTCGGCGCTATTGCGCTGTGGATGGCGATTTGGTGGATTAGCGAAGCGGTACCGTTTCCCGTTACCGCATTAATACCTTTGGGATTGTTTCCAGTTTTTCAAATCATGCCGGTTTCCAGTGTTACAACCGCTTATTCTCATCATATTATCTTTCTATTTTTATCTGGGTTTATTTTCGCTTTATGTATAGAACGCTGGCAACTCCATAAGCGTCTAGCGTTAAATGCAATAAACCAGTTTGGATTTCAGTTTAATCGAATATTATTAGGATTTATGATTGCGAGTGCATTCTTATCAATGTGGGTTTCCAATACTGCAACGACACTAATGATGATTCCCATTGCAACTGCAGTCGCAAGTCAATTAGACCCAAAAAATACCGCAACAAATTATCAAGTTTTTAGTATTTCGTTACTATTAGGCATTGCTTATTCTGCATCAATTGGCGGTGCAGCAACCTTAATTGGAACACCACCCAACGCTATTATGGCCGGCATGTTAGAAAAACAAGCTGGCATCACAATCAGCTTTTTTGATTGGATGTTATTCGCGTTACCGCTTGCAACCGTATTTTTAATTATCACCTGGTTTTATCTAAGTTATAAAATAAGTGCATCTAAATTAGAAAATCAAATTGGGAGTAAAGAAATTATACAGCAACAATTATCAAAACTGGCGCCAATGAGTTATGAAGAAAAATGTGTTAGTGTAATATTTTTTTGTGTTTGCCTAAGTTGGATATTGCGCGGCTTTATCAACTGGGAATGGCTAAGCACGATAAAAGATGCAACGATTGGAATTATAGGCGCGATCATTTTGTTTGTTGTGCCTGCTAAAAATAAAAACACTCGGCTAATGGATTGGGAAACCACTAAAAAATTACCCTGGGGTATATTAATTTTATTTGGCGGTGGGTTTGCTTTAGCATCAGGATTTGAACAAACAGAATTAACAACATGGATGGCCACTAAATTTACTTTATTAGAGGGTACTTCACTTTATATTATAATATTTAGTATTGTATTTTTTGTTATTTTTCTAACTGAAATAACATCAAATACTGCAACCGCAACTTTGCTCATTCCCATAATGATTGCCTTATCCAGTTCGCTAAATCAATCCCCACTATTATTATCGATAGCAGTGGCCGTCGCTACTTCCTATGCATTTATGTTACCTGTCGCGACACCACCGAACGCCATTGTATTTGCCAGTGGAAGAGTGCCAATTCAGAAAATGGCAAAAACTGGATTTTGGTTAAATATTATTGGCAGTGGATTGATAACTTTTTTTGTTCTTTCTTTAATTCCAATTATATTTCCGCAATTCAATTAAGTGTGAGATTACGATAACAAATAATCAAAATCCTAATAACCAAATTAAATAAACAAGACAATTGTCGTTGTGCTTGGATCAAAATTAATCATCTGTGCGTATCGCAGGAATTTCAATCAAATCAAGTTATATCAAAACTAATCATTACTTCATTTCAACAATAAACTGCTATAATCTACTGTAAATCAATATACCTCAAGGGAACTCAAGGATGAATGAAGTTACCGACCCAACGAATCCAACCGTTAAAAGCTTGATTCAAGATCTAAAGAATGGATTTAGTAAAACACACCGACAGTGTTTTAATGCACGTTTTGTGGTTTGTGAATTACCGTTAAATTTAAGTGAAGTAAAAAAAATATTGCCTTTTGGGATTAAGCCAATTGAACCAGCAATGGGTACATTTTTTCATGTCAATTACACGCAACCTACATTTACCTTTCCTTATTTTGAAGCAGCGCTACTCATTCATGTTAAAACATTATTCGGCACTGGTGTTCATTGTTGTTGGATTGTTGTCAATGATGATACTCCGATCATATACGGGAGAGAAACATTAGCCTATCCAAAAAAACTGGCTAATTTGACATTTGAAGAAAGTGATACAGCAATCACTGCAACGGTAGATCGCAGGGGAATTAATGTCGTCAGTCTTATTGCTAAAAAAGAAGAGCCGATTACTGACCCTGGTCCTATTTTTGGATTCAAAACATTTAATGCAGGTGGAATAGGACAAATGTTAGGCATCAATCCCATTTGGTGTTTCAAGATACACGAAGAAATTAAAGAAGCCTATAACATTGAATTAAATCTTGCATTTGAAGAATCCAAATTTGATCCGCTTACAAATTTAGTAGAAGGTGAGCCGATCAATCCCAGAATGGTGGTTGAAGATATAATGGGGAGTGAATACTTATTTCCCGCCGGCGTTGCTGGACCCAAATGGTACGCAAACACGTATTTAATGCGGGTTCGATAAGTTAACAAGCGTCCTGAATTTGTTATCGGAGGTATCCTAAAAAGTAAATTCAATCCCAGCTAAAATGCTCGCATCTGTCTTTTTCACATTGAGTGGTGGGTCATTATCATGAATGACTTGCAGTGAAAACTTAATCGCTGTTTTCTGAGTTAAAGCGTATCGAAAAATTAAATCTTCCAATAGTCGAAAATCGTTAAAATCATTTACGCGTGGCTGAAAATAGCTTGTAGAAACAATTTGTGCATTTGTATCGATATCCCATTTATATATTAAATACACATTGCCTCGAACAAATTTATGTATCCCACCCTCATCATCCGTATCAGCTTTATTAATATCCTCAATACTATAAAATGCACCAAATCCAGACACTAGTGTATTTTTTTTGTTATTTAAAATTTGCCAACGTGCACCACTACCTAAAAGACTTCTTAAATTTAGTCGGGCAAATTTATTTTTTTCCAATTGACCAAATAACTCAAATGCCCACAACGACGAAATCGATTGTATACGGCGCAAATGCCCATAGGCATTATTCACATCTTGTTTTCCAAAGCTTTCACCATACTCATACTTTAGATTTAAAAAATGGGTATTCAAATCCTTATTATGTAAAAGTAACAAACTGGACTGTAATCTAAATTGTTTTGTATTACCTGTCGCACCACTTAAGTTAAAATCAAATCCACCTTGCCAACCGGGTGTCGGTTTATCTAAATGCAAACTTTGCATACTGACAATCGCATGTCCATTAGACGCGCATAAGAACAGTATAAAACCAATTAGAATAAACGCTCTTAATTTCATTTTTTATTTTCTCTAGTATAACGATGCTTAATACCTGGTGGGAAAAACTCTACATCACCATTGGATTTTAAAATAACACGTGGCATTTGATACTCCACAGGAACATAATTTGCAAATTCGCTATTTAATTTTAACAATTGATTCTTAATTGCCAATTCTAGGTCTTTAGCCAATTCATTATTATAATTTTTCTTTGCCAATAATTCACAAATAACCTCAAATCGTTTGTCACCATTATTCGCTTCACTCACTTGTAGCACAAATTTTCCTGATAAAATATCGCAAAAAGGTTTTTGTTCCAGTGCAATTGTGACATTTTCGGGAAATATATTTGCGCCATAATACGAAATCGTGAAATCTGCACGACCAAAAAGAAACAAAAAAGGCAACTTGGCAGGCTGAGAATGCAAAATATTTTGCGCATGGACATTTATATCAAATCCATTTTGCTTCAAATATTTCTCCATTTCGTCAAATGAAATAATACCACCCTGATCTGCAATATGATATCGAACCAATGGCACACCATTGTTTCCACTCACAACCAATGTATTGTCAACGACTTCAAAATATCGACTCATTGGGTTGTATTGCACTAACGTAGGCAAACGAGACTCCCCAAATAATTCTCGTGAAATCGTTGGATGATCTGCAAAAAAGCGTCGAATAATAATTGATAGAGGCGTTTCAAATCCTAATACACCCCCATCAGCCGTTCCATACATTGAGGCTATTGTTAAAGGTGAGTTAGGTTGATTAACTCGCTCACAAACAAGATCACGCCATGCCTCGCTAAACACCTCTCCAGCAAATACCATTTTTATATCATATTGATTCCAGTCCAATGCTTGTGAAGACTCACTTGAATAATCAAGCACATTTTTGACAAATGGTGGATAACCAAATAGGATAATTTGATCATACTCCGTTGCCAACGTTCGAATCACGCGATGTATTTCGGTAATATTATTACCCGGAGTTACGACACTTATTTTATACCCTTTTTGTGACAATAAGCGATTACAGGACGATGTGAACATGCCACCAATCCAAGTACCTAATGCGAAACCAACAATCGCGAGTGTTGATTTTTTATCACAATCAAATTGATATTTTAAAATTTGTTCAAATGAAAACGCTATCTCAAGCTCGTGTGCCAAATTTCGAGGCCAAAACATTGGCTCTCCTGTTGAACCAGTTGAGCAAGCTAACATTTCCATATCAACTAAACTCCCATTCACACAACGTTGGCTTAGAGAATAGGCCCTCATATAGTTATTTTTCGTTTGCATTGGAACATTTTTGTAGTCATTTAATGAAAGAATATCACTAGGATGACAATGGTGAGTTTTCAGAAACTCTGAATAAGCAGGAACTGAATGCACAACATGATTGAATTTTCCCAACACGGATTTTTCAATATCATCATTGGCGCTTGTGTCTAAGTAAGTATCAATTGAAGTGGCTATGAAGGATTCAAATTCTGATAAAAAAGTCGGTGTACTCATTGTTAGAGGCGTAATCTCAGATTGTTAAATAGGTAAAAAACAAATGTAAAAAATAGAGCATACCAGATTCAAAATACAATATTAAAAAATATGGCGTAAACCGAATATACAGTAATATACAAGAAATATTAGTAAATTATCAAATATGGAGAAATATTAATCTTTAATAACCTTTGTTATGCAGTTGAAGAATTGACTATATGTGTTTATTCATTGATAGTTTCATCAATAAATAACCAGGTTTGATCGGGTGGCCCCCATCCGTCAAATTGTGGTTGGTGTGTATTAAAAATGTATTCTGTATCGCCATTTGGCAAATAACGATATTCATGTGACATTGTAAAAGGATGAAGGCCAAGTCTATTTTTTCTATCCTGATAATAATCAATTATGCAATCAATCGGAATATCAGATTCGTTAAAAGAACAATCAACAACATTTAAATCATTTGAATACCAAATATTTGTTTGAACCAAAATATCCATCTTTTCCGGCGTGTCAGTTGTTTTTTTTATATTAGTTATTTCATCTGCATAATACACCCTATTATCATCTTCTTTTACACTCGAGTGCATCCGTATAATAACTGGGTTTACAAAATATTTTAGATTGAAATTCTGATCTTTGACCTCTATAAACTGATCTTGAAAAACTGATACATCAGCAAATTTATTCACAATATATCGGTTTGTTACCAATATTTCATAATTGTCTTTTATAGTTTTTTTCAATTCATCACGATAATAAGAATATCCAATTACCCAAGGATTTGGTGTTTCATCATTAGCTGAAAGATTCGCTTTATGAGGGATTAACGATTTATCCGATAAATTAGAATAACCAAAAAGGCGATAATCAACAATATCATCTTCAGAATTCCATGTGGCATCAGGCCCTGGGTTTGAAAAAATTGTAATACTGTCTTTTTCTTTATCTATTTGCCACGAACCGGTTATGGCATCGACAAGATTTTCACTACTAAAAACATTATCCAAACGAAATTGATTTACTATTTGAATCATATTATTCGTCTTTGATGTTAAATAGAGAACTTTCTCATTATTCCTGTTAAATAATGAGGCATCAAAATCACCATCTTTAGTCTTTGAAATTTTTATCGAAGCGATTGGATAAATTTTCTCACCATAAAAAGGAAATGCCAATTTGAGAAACCTAGCACCTTCAAAAGGGATAAATTGATAAGGCGAGACATTATTTCTTAATTGTGTGTATTCCAGAATATTATTTTCATTAGAATATATAATTTTTCTGCTATAATATATGTCATCATCTTCTGTTCCCCAAACTCCATCCTTACCTGCACCATCACCATAATTATATGCGTGTAAAACAAGACTTTCATAATTACCATCCGATAACTTGCTCGTTTTAATTACTTTGTACTTAAGCATATTTTCATTGTCGGTCTCGTAGTGCATACAGGATAAGACAGGTATTAATGTGATCAACAATCCAAATAACGCAAAATTACGCATGATTTTTTCCTTTTAATTGTTTTATTAAAATACAAATCCAGCATTAACAGAAAAAGCAGAAGATCTAGGAATTTCTGAGTTATACACATCAGCACTATTTTTTTCAAAATTGTATTTCAAGCCTGTTTTTTTAAAATGGTAAGCAAAATCAATAGAAATTCGTTTTATTTGATATTGTACGCCAATCGGCAAATAATAATTGGCTTTCATTCCATGCGTTTCGTAATAATTTTGATAGGTATTGGATAACCCTCTTAATTTATGATAAAAAATACCAACACCGGTATACAGTTTAAAACCATTTCGTTTAGACATATTGCTCCCATACAGACTGCCTATGAATTCTACGCCGCCACCTCTAAACACACCGATACCTTTCGTCTCATAAAAATAGGATTTTAACGACAAGTTGTTAACTAATACTCGTTGGTATGCGATCGCATATCCTAAATAATTTTCCGTATTTTCCTTGGTTGCAAACTCATTATGGGCATTTAGTTTTAGTGAATGATAATACACACCAGCATACATAACGTCGTTTTTAACATTTGAACGAAATGCCTTTATATCGATTTTTATTTTTGTATTTCCACGAGATTGCGTGCTCTCCTTTTTTGCCAACATAAAACTTTCTAATTCAAGTTGTTTTATTTCACCTTCTAACAACGAAATGATAGATTCGTATACACGGCTATCCGTCAAGTAGACAATTTTATATTCAGAGTTCTCAAGAGCAACACGAACAGAGGAATCATGAGATTTGTTGATTTCAGCAATAAGCGGTCCATTGGTTTTGTAAACAAAGAGCCGCCCTTTGAGTTCTTTTGGTATTACAATTGAAGATGATAATGACTGCAAGTCTGTCATCACCAAATCACCCGCACCCGCGACTTGCATGTTATATGCAGGATGTTGTGCCCCAGCTTGAGTTTTCTTTGTACGGTTCAATGTTTCATGAAATGCATAATTGTACGCTTCGTTTAATGTAACCGTTTTATCACCGCTAATATCAGCTGCGCCGCGTAAGCCAGACACTAAATAATGCGTAAAAAAACTTGCGCCAATTTTATCTGATTCTTGGGCCGCTTCACTAGCAGACGCAGAAGTTAAAATGATATTCCCGTTGATATTATTGGCTTGATTAAGCAGAAAGGGCGGTTTATGTTTGCCACCTTTTGTTCGTGTAAACGCGCCAGATTGGCAGGAATCCAATAGTGCGATGCGCACATCTGTTTTGATGTTATTAATATGTTTTTTTAAATCGGAATAACTGAGTTTACCGTCCTTTAATAATAAACCATCGTCGTCAGAATGACCAGAATAGTAAAAAATGAATTCTTTCTTGTTGTCATTATTTTTATCATTTATCCTATTATTGAAATTCTTAAGTACATCCAGTAATTCTGACAAAGATGGTGATAAAAGTATTGTTTCATTTTTTGCTTCGACGCCTCCAATTTCGTTAAATACTTTCGCAATATTTAACGCATCTGTTTCTGCATATCGTAACCTTTCTCTTGTTGGGCCACCATCATTTGATGCAGAAATTAGTGCAAATCGTTGTGTACTGTTTGTATCTGTACTTGCATTGGCGATACTGACAAATAGACATAATAAGATAACAATGATAAACATCGTCATTTTTCCCCTTTTAATAAGTTTATTGTTGTTAGATTGTATTTTGAGCCTAGAAGATTGACTTCATTATTGTTTGCTAATTTGATTTTCGCGTATCGAATGACAGACGAAACATCAATAGGATCATCTGATGTTAGAAAAAAGAATTTCTCATAATCTGGTGCATTATCTAACTCATATGAATAAGGAAGTTGAACTTCACCATCATTCTGTAAAGCGGTCGATTCAGTCTTGGAATTTGGAAAGTGAAGCGTAATTTGTTTATTTCCATCAAGGGAAAAAATCAAACCATGCTTTGCATTTCCTGCAAAATAGCTTAACTGCAATGAATCTTTTTTAAATACGCGAGTGTTATTATTTAGCGATTCGATATGATTATCGGATTTCCGATATATATTTAATGCGGGTGTTAATCCTTTCAATCGAGTCACTTCAAGTCCGTCACTAGTTAAAATGTCTTGATTTTGATAAGAAGGCAATAAAAATAAAGCGACTGATAGGATGACAATGGAAGCAAAGGCAAAATTGAAGTAGAGTCTAGACAATGACACAGGTCTAATTTTTAATTTCCTGTTACGGCTAATACGCACATTAAACGGGTAAGCTGCATCAAATTTATTATTGTCTGCAATCATATTATCGATAATTTTTTGTAATTCTGAATTATGCTTTAATGCAGATTCAACTCGATATTTTTCTTCCGAGTCTAGTTCATCTAAGATATATTTCTCTAATAATAATATGGGAACTGGTTTATTCATGAATTTCATCTTTCAACTTTTCTATTCTACGTTTAAATTGCCTTAGTCGTTTACGTACGCCGGATACGGACAAATCAACTTCCTTTGCGACTTCTTGTAATATCATTCCATCGTAATAATGCAACATGGCAATTGTTTTTGTTGATTCGGTCTGTTTTCCAAAAATTCGATTCAAAATATTATTTGCAATTGTTCGTTGTTCCAAATTTTCGTCATTTGCAATTTCGATTAAAATATCTCCTTCTTTATTTTGAAATTTAATTTTCCTTTCTCGTACAATATTCAAACAAACGTTGGTTGCCATTCGATACAATAAAGAGCTAGGTGTTGTTAAGTCCAAACTGTTTTGCTTATGAATAAGCTCAGCAAACACATCTTGCATTGCTTCCTGCGCAAGTCCATTGTCAGGCAAAAGCTGTTGGCAACGTCGAAGTACCATGGGTCCATAACGATAGTAAATTTGTTCTATTTGCGAAGACACGAATTATCCTTGTTTTTATATAAAACACATCAAACGAAAAAATGTGTTACTTTTTTTAAAAGGAGGGGATAATATTATTTCAAACATTGTTGAAACAGGGAAACTAAAAAAGGATTATTGAATTGCGACACCATTCGATGAACAACAATTAATCAATGCAACTGATCTGGCTCACATTTTGAAGATCACTAATTATTCAACCTGTTTTTGTCGATAAAAAATGCAAAAATACCTACAATCATCAAGCATCATAAACTGGAAACATCCTAAGGTTTTTGAAAAAGCCAAACAACTAAGCGAAAATTTGACAACCGAGTTTGATATTGCCAAATCTTGCTTTGAGTACGTGCGTGATGAAATAAAACATTGCATGGATTTCCCAAATGATCATGTGACTTGTTTAGCATCTGATGTACTTAAATATCAATCTGGATTTTGTTATGCAAAAAGTCATTTGTTAGCAGCATTGCTGCGAGCGAATAACATTCCAACCGGACTATGTTATCAACGGTTAACAATAAGCGAGAATCAACCACCATATTGTTTACATGGATTAAACGCCGTCTGGCTTCAAGACTATGGCTGGTATCGAATGGATGCACGGGGGAACAATCAAACTGTTTTTGCTGAATTCACACCGCCAAATGAAAAACTGGCTTATCCCATATTAACCAAAGGTGAAGCCGATCTTCCTGAAATATGGCCTGAACCATTGTCTCTGGTTATTAATACACTTGAAACCTGCGCCAGTAATGTAGATGTCGCCAATAATCTCCCTGACATTGAAATCATTTAAATTCAATCAACTTACCCATGCACAAAATAGCAAAACAAGTTCAGACAATTTATGACAGTTATCCAGTTAAGATTCGTAGGAACCTGCTAAAAGTTCGTGAAATAATTTATTCCGTTGCGCTAGAAAATGAGGAAATTGGTGCTATCGAGGAAACCCTAAAATGGGGAGAACCCAGTTATCTCACCCATTCACCAAAAAGTGGCACCACGATTCGACTTGGCACAGTAAAAAACAGTAAAACAGAATTCAGTATATCAGTTCACTGTCAAACAAGTTTGATTTCTGATTTTAAAATATTGCACCCAGAATTAAACTATGAAAAAAATCGAAGTCTCATTTTTAGTACGGATACAGCTGTACCATTTCAAACAATTCGGTTGTTTATTTATTTAGCTTTACGTTATCACCTAAAAAATTGATACTGCAATTAAAAAGCTCAATTTCCACAAAAGATAAATATTGATTTTGAAAATTGATCAAACTAGCATCGCAACTATTCACTTTTAATCCAAATTCATTAACCTTTCAATTAATTTATGCTATTAACTATCTTATAAATAAAAAATATTAATAAAACCCAGTGTTGAACCAACGTTGGGTATTAACAAAAATAATACAATATGGGGGGAATATGCGAAAGTTATTCGCAGCGCTTGTTTGTTGCGCAATTGTAATATTACAAACACAATCTTTTGCCGAAACCAACAATGAAAATTTTGATTTTTCGCTCGCCCACGAGTTTATTTTAAATCAAACTCAATCAGCCAATTTAAGTGAATCCGATAATTCTGATTTACTCACCATAAACATAGATTCTGCTGGCCTACTCAAATTTGATGTAATAACAAAAAATCTGTCCACGACATATTTCAGGGAAGACGGCACTATTATTGAGGTTGAGATCAGTAGTCGAATACTACTATTACCCGGAAAATATTTTATTCAAGTCAGCACTGAGAAAATAAGTGATGATACCTCATACCAATTTTTCAGCTCTTTTATTCCAGCTGATTCAATTGAGGAATCTACACAGATAAAACGTATTAAAAATTATAAACACCAGCAATTTGCCTATGTCCTTAACCTTGAATCATCAATGGCGTTATCATTACAGTCTCCAAATAATTTCACTCAACTCAGTTTGTACCAGGCTGATAATACCGTTTTACATAAAACAAATGGTGTGTTGGAACATAATCTCGAAGCAGGGCAGTACTTTATACTTATCAAGGAACCCTGGCGAAGTGACTTCCCACTACATGATGTGAAGATCTTAATTAGCGAATCAAACATTTTAAATGATGTTGATATTGCGCTTGTGCCAGAATTAAAGTTGAACACAAAAACTCAAGGAAGATTGAACTCATTTTCTGATATCAATTATTACAAATTTACCATTCCATATGGTGGTCAAGTTAATTTGGCAGTTGATGATTTTTCCACTAAACAGTATCAGTTATTTAGTGAAACTGGAGAGAATAGAGGTAAACTGTTTGAACCGCCAGGAAACGGTTTACGCACCTTTTTAGAAAAAGGTAATTATATATTAAAAATTAGCGATTTATTTACCAACAAACCGTTTCAAGATTATGACTTCACATTAATAAGCGATCAAAATCGCCAAGATGATTATACCGATGATCCCTTATATGCTCAATTAGTCGATAAGAATACAGAATTTCGTGGGAAAATCGATTATGCCGATGATGAAGATCTAGTAAAGATAAATCTCGATACACGAACACATTTAGAAATTAAAGCGCTACTTGAGAATAACGTAGATATCACTGTTTTGGTAGTCAATGCTGACACATTTCAAATCAAAGGAAGATTTCAATACAACTCAGAGTCCAATGAAACGAATCTTTCGAAGTTAAATTTGGATGCCGGTGAGTACAATATTCGAGTTAGCGGAAAGCCAGGTTCAGCCCAACTTGGTTATGAATTATCTTTTACAGAAGTAGATAGTGATGATGGTAATGAAACAGAATCTCAAGCGGTGTCTATCCAGCTTGACGATGTTAATAATGGTACATTCGACTATGTTAATGATTATGATTTTTATAAATTATCTATCGATACATCAACACTTGTTAAATTCAATTCAGATAACCTAGATTCAATGATCATTCATCAATTAGATGAACAAGGAAATTGGATTTTTCTCTCACAAAATGAATTTATTTTACAAAAGGGTGATTATACGTTTCGTTTTTCAAACAAATATTTCTCTTCCGAAAACTATCAATTTTCGATTAATAATGTTGTTACTAAAAAACTAGTCTTGACGCATGATGTTACTCTAAATGTGAATTCTGGAACGAAAAATTTTGTGCAATTACAAATCGATAATCCGGGTTTACTTACATACGATTCATCAACATCAAGAATCACAATAATGGATGTATTAAGTGGTCAATCAACATCATCATTTAAACTAAATAAAATTTTAATTCCAGGAATCTATTTCTTAAAAATTGAGAATCAAGATGATGAAGAGATAATGTTAGGTTTTGATGTTGTACCCCAATTATCAAAAAACAATTCGATTTCTATTCCAGATACTTCTATCAATAAACAATATTTTGGATATTTTACCATAGAAGACAGTGCTCGTTGGATTATAAACAATATTCATGATGCTGCCTTTAATTTTGACTTATACAAATACAAATTCTCAGACACTGAAATTGAAAATCGATATGATTCAACTGAAGATGACTTTTATGAGTTTTATTTAACACCAGGATATTATTTTATAACATATAATGCAGATAATCCGTCAAACAAAACAATTGAGAGCGTATTTATTCCATCACCAGATGAAGCAAAATCTAAAGAGGATGATCAGCAACATTTCGAGGACATTGAAATAGGGCAAACTGTTAATAATCTCATTTCCTATCCGGATGATGTTGATAACTATTCTTTTCAAGTTACAAAATTTGAGAATATTATTTTATCCATAACGGATGCGACATTGGATTTTCATCTTGCCGAATCAACAGGGTATGAAACTGGCTCACATAAATCGCTGATACTCGAACCAAATCACTTGATCTTCATTGGACTTTCACCAGGTCTGTACCATATTCATGTCACCGGAAACGTTGGAAGTGAGTATCAGCTTTCAATGGAAAAATCGAATGGAACTGATAATTCAAATAATACCACAACGGATGCTCGTATAATTAATTTCGATGAAACCATAAATGACAACTTTATTGGTGTATACGACAAAGATACGTTCAAATTTGTTGTGGAAGAGGAAAGCGTGATCAATGTAAATTTTACAATAGACTCAGATAATCAAGATACATCATCTTATTATACAATCATATCCGATAGTACTTTCGAAAAAAACGAACTAAACGAAAACGATAGTTCATTAGACTCGTCCTATTTTGGTTTGCAGCAATCTGGAAAATATCGATTTAATCCGGGAGTATATACAATCTATGCTATTTCTTCCCGTTTGGAGAGGACCAATTATTCATTGTTGCTTTCTAAAACCGAAGACCTTGATTCAGAATCCGATATTATTGTAAATGCTAGGAGCATTAACAATAATTCAAAATTAACCAGCAATCTGGCTCATTTAAATGACCTAGATATTTATCGCTTTGAGTTAGAAAAATTTACCGTTGTCGATTTTTCAATATCTACTCTAACTACTCATATTCCAATAAAATATACCATGTTAGATGAAAATCTTAACTTTATTAGTAGTGATAAATTTAGCAGAAAAAAACCCTTATCAGCTGGGCTCTATTTTATTCTAATTTCACCCTACGGCTCCATTGCAGATTATCAAATTTCATTGCAGGAACCGGTTATTACATCAATTAAAAACGGTGACGTTATTAACTTAACACAAGAATTTACCACAGATAGATTATTTTTAACCACTTATTTCAAAATAACTGCTGAAAAAAATACGTTAGTACACATTCGAGTTCCTGAAACTTATTTTAACTTTGCACTGCAGAATATTAATTCGAACAGTCAGGTTCTTTATCAAAACGATGGAGAACAATTAGAAATTAGTGACTCAATTCAATTCAAACGATTTACGTTAATATTAGAAAAAGGTGAATATATATTTGAGGCTTCAGCATTTGGGAAAATAGAAATTGACCAAGATCCAAAAATTGATGTTGAATTTGTTGAAACTACCGATGGCACGAATAACGATTTTGAAAATGCATTAAAAGGAATTTATCATGGCGAAAGTTTGGTGAATTTTTCAGATTTTAATGATATTGATTTTTATGTCACCCAATTTCCAACTGATGGACACATAGAAATTAGGAAATCTGACTTCACATTCAATTTGTATGATGAAAACCAGGCCTTAGTTGAAGAAATTGATTGTAAACATACAACAAATGCAACATGTTATGCAGTCAACATGGGTAAATATTATTATTCTGTTAGTGCGAAAGAGGCAGAATTTTCACCCGTCGTCAATTTAAATGTATCCTTTGAACCCTCAATACAAAATGATACAACCTTAGATTTATCTCAAACTGTTACTGATATAATTCCCATAGGGACTCAATACGTTCAACACAAATTATCAATTAATACTCCCAGTGAATTACAAGTCGATGTTGACAGCCACTCTCCCGTTTTAATTTGGATAATTAATGAAGATTTCTCACTAATTAAAGCAAAAAGCTCACGCGCTAAAGAGACAACACTATCTAGTACATTTCATTTAAACGCTGGATTATACTATTTATTGTTAGCGCCAAACAATTTGCTCAATGAAAAAGAAATTCATTATGACTTAAATTTTAACGTCATTGAAAAAGAATTGATTTCCACTAGACACATTAACAATGAAAAAAAATGGTGGCTTAGTAAAAATAAGAACTATGATCGAAATGAATATACAGTGTCTCCTTTTGATAAAAAATATTTTTCGCCAAGTTGGGAATTAAACTCCGCAGGCATTACCAGTGAAACGATTCAGTTAATCGTTGAAGGCGTGGTTATTATAAGAAGTGTTAATTTATTAACATCAGAAATATCTTCCATTGTTGCACGCTCAATAGAAACAGGTGATATCATATGGTCACTTCAAGACGATAATGAATTACAAGGAAACACGCTTGCCTATTCTAATGGCATAATTTGGTCCCTACATAAAGAAAGGGATGGCGGCTTTTCAATTTATCTCATTAGTCCAGATACTGGAAACATCATTCAGCATTTTTCTGTGGAAGATATTATCTTATCTGGTGAATCTTTCAGTGTAGTAAACAACGAAGTATATGCACACGATGAAAATGGCTCAATTGTAAAAATCGACTATTTACATCAAAATCACAACATCCTTGAATTATTAAATGAAGACGACACGTATCATGGAATGCCCGTTTTTCTAAAAGAAAATATTCTTATCCCGGCGATTTCTAAATTGGATTATGAGCAATTAATGTTAATTGTTGATCTAGCCGAGTTTAAAAATATAGAACGAATACCGACAAATAAATTTAGTGTTGGCTTACCCTCAATTGACAAATTTGGTCTTATTAAACTGGAGAAAGACGAAATAATTCGTTGGTCCAATTCTTCGGTTTCCAAAATTGATATCACTAATTCAAATATTGTTTGGTCCGAAAATGCCAATCTCAGTTTTTCACCATTGGTATCTCATAATAGAATCTATGCTGTGGACTCGAGAACAAACCTAACATCGTTTGATATATTAAATGGTGCCAAATTGTGGCAATTAAGTTCCAGTGGCGAATTCGGGCAACAACAAATCAAATCAATTGGTCTAATGCATAATGTTATATTTATTAATAATAATTTTTCAATTAAGGCCATCGATTTAGCGACACAAACTGAAATATGGAAAACCACCGCGCAAGGCAATTTTTATTTTGCAAGTGATCGACTGGTTGTAAATAACGGCTATATATTGTCTGCATTTGATTTTGGTTTAAACCGACTCGAAATTACAATTGAAGAAGATCAAGATTATTATGCAGAGTTTCCAATCGAAAAGCGCATCAGAATAAAAAACGAAGGAGATCTTGAGGCAAAAATCTTAGGATTAACTTCTGAATCTTCAAAAGCAACAATTTTGGCAGATTATGAATCTGATGCGTGTAACAACATACAACCCATTTTATCTGCTGGGCAATCTTGTACTGTCATTGCTGGCTATCATGAAATTGTAGATAACGAAATTTTTAATGTACAGTTACAATCTGGGTTGGAAGAAAACTCTCAATTCACACTAAATAAGTCGCCACTTGAGCAGGACAAAAAGAAAAGTTCTGGATTAGGATGTAGTATTTTTAAAGCCGATGGTTACAGTCGTGATCCCATTTTTTTCTTCGTGATAATTCTATCAATTTTTTATATTATAAAATCAGGATATTTGCGGCAGGCTAAATCTTAATGTTTCAAACTAATTCAAGGAATAATGCAATAATTGATGTATATCATAATATAATCTTAACTCACTCCATGCGTAATAATTAGTTTGTATACATAATGACGAAATTCTTTTGGTGTTTTTTTTCTCTATTTCTGCTTCCATTATTTTTTTCCAAATTCAGCTTTGCAAACGCGAAGGAATCCGATGATTGGTATACATATCGTTCAATTGGCACAGGGTTTCATTCTTACACGGGGCAGGGCAAGCAGTACATCGAGCGCTATAAAAATAGATCGGATGTAAAACAATTAACCATCAATTTCGATACGCTAGGATTGTATAAACCTCTCATGAATGGCCAAATTTTAATTGGTGGTGTATTACATGGCACTTTGGATCGCCTGGATGCCGACAACTCCATAGTCTATCTTGCAAAATTCCAAGCTGCGCTAAGTGGATTCTATTTTTTAACAGAGAATGTCAAAGGTTGGTTTCTTCGCACGGATATAGGCCCTGTTCGCCATTTAACGGCTCATGATCCTCATTTCTACCCTGAGTATACTTGGGGTGCTGGACTGCTTCTGGGTGGCGGATACTCGCTTAAATTGACAAAAGGAAGTTCTCTCGCTTTTCAATTGTTTGCTAATCCAGGTTTCAATGATGGTGAGATTGAACAAAACATGGGTGTGAGTTTGGGCTTATTTCTTAGACCTGGTATTTTTAGTCGAATCATTAACAGTGATATCTTCAAGTCCGACAATGAAAACAATGCAGATTAATCCTAACAATTTACTTTTAAAGTATTTATATATCCTTTTGATTTCATTAATTATATCCGCATGCTCACGATGTCCTTTTGACGAATCTCCTGGGGTAATCACTCCGTCACCCAGTAGCGATTCATTGCGTACTGAATTAGGTAGTGCAGATGGTTGGTCAGAATCAAAGTTGTCACTCAGCTTGGAATACGCTAATGAAATTGGTTCAAGTGCAATTGTAATATTACATGAAGGAAAGGTCGTTGCCGAATGGGGAAACACCATTAAAAAATTAAACTCCCATTCGGTGCGAAAAAGTCTTTTAAATAGTTTGTACGGTATTGCGATAGAAAGGGGACTAATTGATATTTCTAAAACCCTGGAGCAAGTTAGTATTGATGATAAGGCACCCTCATTATCCAATGAAGAAAAACAAGCGACAATCGAAGATTTGTTAAAATCAAGATCCGGTGTTTATCACCAAGCCGCATATGAAAGCAACAATGCAAAACGAACTAGGCCCGCGCGAGGATCTCATCCACCAGGCAGTTTTTGGTATTACAACAATTGGGATTTTAATGCTTTAGCGTCGATATTTGAAAATGCAACTCAACTCAGTGTGGGCCAAGCATTTTTATTGTGGATCGCAAATCCCATCGGCATGTTAGATTTTAGTGAAAACGATGTGGATTATGTTTACGAACAATCCTCAATTCACCCAGCTTATCCATTTTGGATTACTACAAGAGATCTCGCTCGATTTGGCGTGCTTTACCTCAACGAGGGTGTGTGGCAAGAAACCCAAATTGTACCAAAATCGTGGATTGAAGCATCACTGCAAAAATACAGTGATGCATCCAGTAATCCAGATGATCTGACATATTATGGCTACTTGTGGTGGGTAAAAGAAGATGGTAGTTATTGGGCTCAGGGTACGGGACAACAAGTATTGTATATCAACCCTAGTTTAAAATTGGTCATTTCTCACCGAACGGATACTTGTCAAATTGATGAAGATTTCCGACCAGTTAGTCAAGAAATTGATAATTTAATCGCATCAGTCATAAACGCACATCCTGTCAACCAATAATTTTTGTGAATTCTCAGAAATAGCCAACAATTGCATAAAGATTCTTCTTTAAAATAGTGAACAATAAAAATTTACATTATATTAGCAATTGTGTTGGATATTTCATTTTAAGTTCAACTATAATATCTATCGTATGTTTCTATTATATGTACATTGTAAATTACTTGGTAGTTTACCTGCGCTTCATTTTATACCTAGCCGAGGGACAAATGAGTAAAGCGAAAAACATATCACTTCGTGGACAAAAATTTACTTTCAGTAAATATTCCCATCGCGCTAGAAAAATATCGAATTTGAATATTAGTTTTTTAACCTATTTTCCAGCAATATTTTTAAACAAATTTATTACATTTTCATATTTCACTGAACAATGGCAGCGGTAGCTCTCCTCGATATCTTAATAAATTAGGGTATCGAGGTGAGAATTATGGAAAAGCGTAGCTAAAACTCTTGCTTATCATCCATTTCACACGTTAACTCTTTTATTCAATTAAACTGAAATAATACAGACTAACATTTGGAGGTGGCACAATGTATGTGGTGACAAATCGAGTACCCGTAACAGAAAACTATAAAACCGAATTTGAAAATCGCTTCAAAGACCGCGCTGGCAAAATTAATCAACTCGCTGGATTTATACGTATGGAAGTCATGCGCCCTGTTGATGAGTCCAGCCCTTATTTAGTTATGACTGTTTGGGAAAATGAAGCAGCCTTTTCAGCATGGATTGGCAGTGAAGACTTTAAACTTGCTCATCAAAATCCCTTGCCCAAAGAAGCCTATGCCACCGAAGGCGGTGGTATGGAAAAACACGAAATTTTTATTAGCGCGTCTAGCAAGCAATCGTAGCTTGAGTAATTTAAATGGCAAATTTCGACTGATCCATTAAATTTCATATTCAAAAAACAATTCCAACTGATTTTCATCTACCTGTTCCGATACTCGGAATGCACTATCTTTATCACTTATTTCACCATTTCTAGAAATATTTGAAAAACGCAGTCCAACAGAAAAGTCATTAAAAACGTGGCGCAACGAAATGGTTTGTCGTAATAAACTATCTTTCATGTTATAAAATTTTGTTTGTTCTTGTTCAAATCGATTATATCTATCAATGGAATCGTAACTGTGCCAGGAAAATAAATACGACAAATGTGTCTGTTTCCGTGATAATTTGAATTGCGCTTTAACTGTGTATCCCAACGCATAGTAATACCCCAAAGATTCCGTCACGGCACGAATACCTCGAATGCCAACTTCATCATCGAGTTTTTGTAATGCCAAAGCGTTGATCATGGCAAAATCACCATATGCTTCCGTTTGAAGACGATAGTGCCACGCGCCTTGTTTGTTATCATAAACCATCGCCAATCCTAAAAGATTAATCGTACCAAACCAATCTTCATGTGAATTATAATCTCTTGATTCGTACTCAACAGCACTCGCTAAGCCAATTAACCATTTTTTATAACGACTTCGATTAGTGTTTTCCACAAGCCCATTAAATATTACAGTGGCTAGCGTAGCAAAATCATATTGTGATTTTTCTGTCACATCAATGCTCGCGTGCAATTGAGACATGGCAACCATATTGTTACCACTGGATTGTCCAATTCGATCCCGTTCACTATTAAAACCCAACGAGACTGTTTTATAAGTAGCATCTAGATCTGTACGATTTGATACGCCCAGATGCCAGCGGAAATAGCCGTGCAGGTAAAATGGATTAACCGGAGGAGTTTTATTAATACCAGAAAATGGAGACAAGAAATAAGATCCCCAATGCCAGTTCTTTGATGCTTTCAATAATGGTGCAATTTGAAAAAAGACCTCACCCATGGTGCTGCCACCAAATCCAGTTAAAATTTGATCTCCGATACTAAAGACTTCACGAAACTCAACGCCGTATTCCCATAAAGCAGAACCGAGTTGATTAAAGCCAAATCCAGCCCAAAATCCTAATCCATTAGAGCGCGCCAATTGATGATAGGTAACACCGGTATACACATGTCCCCAATTAAAATAGCGGTAATTTGTATCAAATGAAAAATCACTTCGAGTTGAATATTTGCCACTCCCAGAAGAATTTAACTCATGGTCGACTCGACTTAAATCCAATCGCAAATAATACAATGCAGTATAGGTTGCCATTAATCCACCCAATTGAAATGAAGTTTTACGAATAGGGCGATCGCTTACAGCTTGAGAAGTTAAATTATCAAACATCGTGGATGATTGATTAGCAACAACGTTATGGGAGCTGACCATTGCAGATATCAACAACAATATTCGATTTATTTTGTTCATTTTGTGAATTTTTATTAGTGTTTTACAAATGGTAACCAAACCAAAACTACTGATTTGAGTTTTTAAATTATTAATTTGTTCGTTAATTTACTAACATTAAAAGTACGTGCATGGGTGTACTAAATCCATATTTCTGTAATATCAAAGAACCGTATTTAAATCAACTGTAACAGCTTGTACCTTTTCTTGATAATATTCTGCATAACCTTTTTCAATCAAATGATCATTTACATTTATCCAACGACCTTCATCGGCAACGACCCATATTTCCGCCAAATAACGACCAAATTTTCCTTTTTTATCAACAATAGTTTGAACGATCACTTCCTTACCGAGTATTAAATTACGAACAAAGTCTCTCGCAATGATACCTTGTTCACGCTCAGGTCCGCGTAATTCCGGAGTATTAATACGATATAAGCGTAATTTCTCACCATGAACCCATGTACTAAGCCCGAGGTCAATGTCTGCAGTGCAGGTATCACCATCATACACTGATGTAATCTTAGCTCGATAACAAAATAGACTGATTTGCATAGCAACTCCTTTGCTTTATCGATAATAATCCCTTGATAATAAAAATAGTAGCTCAATGTAATTATCACAACCTAGCAATTTCAAGTCGCTTGGAAAAATTGTATTTTTTGTGATCGAACAAGTGTAGGTAAATGTATACTTTGTAAATCAAACTATACCCGTAGCGTTATGAAATTAGGTGTTAATGTGCATCATTTTAGTTTCACAACAAGGCAAAATGACGCGTAATAGATAGAGGGGCAACGTCACTATTTGTAACTTTCTGTCCGGTAATTTGTATTACCGGTTTATTTGTTCATTAATCAGTAACCATTGCAGTTATGAAATTTTCTTTATAAGACATTCTTAGATTTATTTGGATTTATTTTTTTGATTAGTTTTCCTCTGCGACTTTAATAAGGGCTTTCTTTGTTTTTTTTGTTTTGAAGCGACCTTTTTCTTTGAATTCGAATTCTTTTTGGAATTGGCAAACTCACCTTGTTTTAACTGCGATTCAACTTTCACATTTGACCTAATTTTAGTCTTAATTTTTTTTGGTTTATGTTTCTTATTTTTTAATTGCGTTTCGGGTACAGCATGCTTCGGTTCAAAATCATCAACAATCTCTCTTGCTAACAATTTTCCTATAAGATTTTCAATATCAGACAATACTTCAACCTCATCAGCACTCACCAAGGATATCGCATCACCATCCGCACCAGCTCGACCTGTTCGTCCGATTCGATGAACGTAGTTTTCCGCCACATCAGGTAAATCATAATTAATTACATGAGGTAACTCAGAAATATCAATTCCTCTTGCAGCAATATCAGTAGCCACAAGAATACTCAACTTGCCTCGTTTAAAATCAGCTAATGCACGCGTTCTTGCACCTTGACTCTTGTCACCGTGAATCGCAGCAGCATTCATATTAACTTTGTTTAATTGAGTAACCAAGCGGTCGGCGCCGCGCTTCGTCCGCACAAATACTAATACTTGGCTCCATTTATTTTGTCGTATTAAATGAGATAGCAATCTACTTTTATTACTTTTATCCACTGGATGAATAACTTGTTTAACCAACACAGCAGTTGTATTACGAGGGCTTACATCAATTTCCACTGGTTTTTTTAGTAGTCCCTTGGTAAATTTACGAATGTCTCCGGAAAACGTTGCTGAAAACATTAAATTTTGACGATTCTTCGGTAACAATGCCAATATTTTTTGAATGTCTTTTATAAAACCCATATCCAACATACGATCTGCTTCATCTAGAACCAGAATTTCCAATTGCTGAAATTTAATAGCATTTTGGCTAAACAAGTCCAATAACCGACCTGGTGTCGCAACAAGGATATCAACGCCACGTCGTAGCTTGAGCATTTGTGGGCTAATTTTTACGCCACCAAAAACAACTGCTGAACGCAACCGCAAGTGTTTACCATATTGTTTAACACTACAATCTACTTGAGATGCTAATTCACGTGTGGGCACTAACACTAACGCACGTATCGAATTCGGTTTTACCTGTTTACCCTTGGCGAGTCGATGCAGCATCGGTAAGGTAAAACCTGCTGTTTTACCTGTTCCAGTTTGTGCTGCCGCCATAACATCCCGACCAGCAATGATGGGCGGAATTGATTGGGTTTGGATGGAGGTTGGTGTTTTATAGCCTTTTTCGTCCAATGCCCGCAATAGAGGATCAGATAAGCCTAATGAGTTAAATGTCATATATTTGCTGCTTTTTGATGTGTAAAAGTTGATGATTTGTATCGGAGGCCTTTTTATATCTGTCATTATCCCCTAATCTCTGTTCACATTATATCGAGTTATTTGGATCAAATCTAAATAATATGGCTTATCAGTGATTTTCTATCATTCGATTATTCTAACAAATATCGATAAATACCCATTACACACCTTTCAATATAAATAGGCTGTAATGAACCACATATCACTCTTTATATTTACCATTTAAGAAACCGATAAGTTTATTCTCACACGAACCAGTTTATTTTAGCTCCAACATAATTTATACGCTCTTCCAAATAAGTGTCATTAAATTTGTTAGTGTTATGCTACTAAAATATCACTCATATAAGCTTTATAATCAATAAAAAATGACACCCAAATAATGACAAATTTAGCTGACGAATCAAAATTCAAGAAATATGGTGTCAACACCAAAGGTAAAGATTATATTTGTGGTGATATTCACGGGCATTTTCATTTACTCCATCAAGAATTAGAAAATCATAATTTTGATCCGACATCTGATCGTGTTTTTTGCTTGGGTGACTTAATTGATCGTGGTGATGATTCATCTGAAGTCGTTAGTTATTTACAACAACCATGGTTTCACTCAGTGCTTGGCAATCATGAACAGATGCTAATTGATGCGATTGACATTAGCACATATGAACATATTGCAAATTGGTTATCCCAGGGTGGATCCTGGGCAAAAGAAATGTCTCGAAACGATTTACTTTATTATTATGAACCCTTAACAAAATTACCCTTAACAATTGAAATTGAATTGTCATCAGGAAAAAATGTCGGTTTAGTTCACGCAAATCTTCCAAAAAATGCAGATTGGCTTTCCATTAGATTTCTATGTGAGAATTTTTCAATACATAATCCATATCGTTTAGACTCAAATGCTAAAGAAATGTTGTGGTCCAGAAAAATGCATAAAAGTATTGGGTATGTCAAAAATATAAATCACGTTTTTCATGGTCATACTATTGTCGACAAAGTCAAAACTATTAACAATCGCTCCTATATTGATTTAGGAAGCTATAATACGAAAAAAATTGGATTTTTCCATATTGACAATTTTTTATCGTCTTTGGAAAAGCAAAAACAAAAAAGACTTGCAGAAGTTTAACATTTTTAACTAGGTAACCTCCATTGCCCACAAAACAACAACACAGCGAGATTACCTAATTTTATTTAGAAAAATAATATTCATTATTCTGAAAAATAGACACCACCCTTATGCTTCGTACCTTCATTGGTTTTAAATAAAACCATTAGTTGGTGTTTTCCTTTATCATCTAGATCATAACCATTCATAAACCAATCCCCCATTTTCATTAACATTTTTGATTCAGCCTTTTTATTGGGATAAATAACCTTAGAATTAATTACAACATCTTTTAGAGTTTTACCATTTTTTTCCACTTTCACCATAAAATTATGACTACCACCATGACGCATACCATCGTTTGCTTTCATAACATGAAAACTTACATCATAACCATCAATTTTTTTCTTTTTTAAAAACATCTTCGATTTACTGTGATTCATAGAGTCCGACATATCATGGCCTGAATGATCAGACATGCTTTTTTGTGAATTGTGATCTTTATGACCATGATCATGCCCATCACCGGACATTACTGTTGAACTGATTAATATTGTAGACGTAACTGTTATCGCTAATCCGATTTTTTTAATACTGTACTGCATAATAAACTCCTTAGATAATTAAAGAACATCAGGTGAAGATAGTTTTTCTTGTATTTGCAAAACAAGACCATAAATAATAGGTAAGACAAGTAAACTTAAAATGGTGACAGTAATCATTCCACCCACCATAGGCGCTGCGATACGCTGCATCACCTCTGATCCCGTTCCGGTACCCCACATAATTGGTAACAATCCAGCGATGATAGCAGTAGCGGTCATGGCGATTGGCCTAACACGTTCACTGGTACCAGTTAGCACCGCTTGCATTATTTCTTGAGAACTTAATTTCCTCAGTTGGGCCTGTGATTTTGCTTGTCGCTGTTTATCCAATTCCTGGTTTATGAATGTTAGCACTAATACACCGATTTCAGCAGCAACACCAGCTAAAGCAATAAATCCCACAGCCACGGCAACTGACATATTAAAACCCAACAAGTAAATCAACCAAAATCCACCAATGAGTCCAAATGGTATGGATAACATAACAACCAGTGGTGCTATGATATTTCGGAAATTAAAATATAATAATAAAAAAATTACCAACAATGTAAGCGGAATTACAATTTGTAATCGTTTTTCCGCTCGTTCCATGTATTCAAATTGCCCTGACCATATTAGCGTATAACCCGGAGGAATTTTTACCGAGTTTTTTACCACTTGCTTAGCTTGTTTAACGTAACCACCTATATCCGATGTTTTAATATCAACATAAACCCAAGCATTTGGGCGAGAATTTTCGCTTTTTATGGCGGGAGGTCCACGCCGTAAAACCAAAGTTGTTACTAGAGACAAGGGTATTTGCGCGCCGCTTGGCGTTGGTACCAAAACTTGTTCCAATTGTTGTAAATTATCGCGCAGTTCACGTGGATATCGCAAGTTTACCGGATAGCGCTCCAGACCTTCTACAGTTTGCGTAATATTCATACCACCAATCGCACTTTGAATAATATCTTGAACATCTCCAATGGTTAAACCATATCGTGCTGCTTCGTCACGATGAATGTCAAAATCAAGATAATAGCCCCCCGCTGCTTTATCACCAAAGGCAGATAGGGTATCGGGTAGGCTTTTTAACGATTGCTCTATGTCACTGGCGATGGATTCCAAAACACTTAAGTCCGGACCACTGACTTTTATACCAATGGGTGTTTTAATCCCTGTAGATAACATATCAATTCGTGTTTTAATTGGCATTGTCCAAGCATTTGCCAAACCGGGAAATTTTATCGCTTTATCCATTTCATCCATTAACTGCTTTGTGGTTTTGTTTGGATCCGGCCATTGTGATTTTGGTTTAAGTCGAACGGTAGTTTCCAACATGGATAATGGCGCAGGATCAGTTGCGGTATCAGCACGACCGACTTTTCCAAATACAGTCTCCACTTCGGGAAATGTTTTTAATATTTTATCTGTCTGTTGTAATATTTCTTTTGCTTTTGTAATAGACAATCCAGGATACGTAGTTGGCATATATAAAATATCACCTTCATCCAAAGGTGGCATAAATTCACTCCCTATTTTTGAAACAGGATAATAAGTTGCCGCCAACAAGGCAATTGCCAAGGTTAGAATAATTAACTTCCACTTGATGGCAAATTTCAATAACGGGGTATGTATAAAATGTAAAATCCGATTTACTGGATTCTTTGCTTCTGGTAATATTTTTCCTCGTACAAAAAATCCCATTAACACTGGCACCAGAGTAATTGCTAAAATCGCTGAAGCAGCCATGGCGTAGGTTTTTGTAAATGCCAAGGGAGAAAACAATCGACCTTCTTGTGCTTGGAGCGTAAATACCGGCAAGAATGAAACAGTAATAATCAATAAGGAGAAAAACAACGCTGGCCCCACTTCCTTTGAGGCATTAGCGATGGCATTCCATCGCTCTGATGAATTCAGCTTATCCCCTTTTAAGCCGGTTTCTGTTTCTAGATGCTTATGCGCATTTTCAATCATCACAATGGCACCATCTACCATGGCACCAATTGCAATGGCAATACCACCAAGGGACATAATATTTGCATTGATACCCTGCCATTTCATTATAATAAACGCGATGAGAATGCCCATTGGAAGAGTTAGAATAGCAACCAATGCAGAACGGGCATGAAGCAAAAAGAGTATACAAATAATACTCACTACAATGGATTCTTCAATGAGTTTTTCTTGTAAATTATCCACCGCGCGTTGAATCAAATCGCCTCTGTCATAAACCGGTACGATTTCAACTCCTTCCGGCAAACCCATTTTTAGCTCTACAAGTTTTTCTCGAACCCGCTCAATTACCGCCATGGCATTTTCACCATACCGCATAATAACAACACCACCAGCGGTTTCCCCTTCGCCATTAAATTCCGCAACGCCACGTCGCAACTCAGGACCCAAGTGAATATTGGCAATATCCTGCAAGCGAATTGGCGTGCCATGGCCATCAACAGCAACCGGTATACCTTTTAGGTCATCTAACGATTTAATGTATCCCCGACCACGAACCATATATTCGGTTTCAGCCATTTCAATTATTTTACCGCCAACATCTTGGTTAGAGCGTTGAATCGCTCGCTTTACTTTAGATAAAGGAATGTTGTAAGCCACAAGAGCTTTAGGATCAACTTCTACTTGATATTGTTTAACGTAACCACCAACCGAGGCAACTTCTGACACGCCTGGTACGGTTTGCAATGGATAACGCAAATACCAGTCTTGTATTGAACGTAATTCGGCTAAATCATGCTTGCCGGTTTTGTCCACCAGTGCATATTCATATACCCATCCAACACCTGTAGCATCAGGCCCTAAACTGGGTGTGACACCCATTGGCAACCGGCCACTAACATAATTTAAATATTCCAAAACTCGTGATCGCGCCCAATATATATCAGTGCCATCTTCAAAAATAATATAAACAAACGAGAATCCAAAAAAAGAATATCCACGAACAACTTTAGCACTGGGAACCGCTAACATAGCGGTGGTAAGTGGGTAAGTCACCTGATCTTCCACCACTTGCGGTGCTTGGCCTGGGTAATCAGTAAATACAATTACTTGCACATCGGACAAATCTGGTATGGCATCCAAGGGAGTATTTTTTAGTGCCCATAAACCAATAGCCAGTAATAAGGCAGTTGCGATTAAAACTTGAAATTTGTCTTTTAATGAGGCATCTATGATTTTTTTTATCATTTCCTACCCCTATTCCGACATTTTCATATCTGACATATCCATGTCGGACATGTCCAAATCGTTTTTATTATCCAGATTCATATCAACCATGTTCATGTCCATATCGCCCATGGACATGTCATCCATACCCATGGTACTGGAATCAAGTTTCATACTTTCCATCATTTTTGCTGTTGCTTCTTTTAATTTGGATTCAGAATCAATTAAAAATGTTGAAGATGTGACAACTTCATCACCAACTTTTACCCCAGATAAAATTTGTACATGCCCATCAGCACTCATACCCAATTGCACATCGCGTGGTTCAAATTTCCCCTCATCTCGAACCACAAATACCTGATCATTTTCACCTGTACGCACGATGGCAGAACTTGGAACCACAACAGCTTTGTCACGTTTATTTGTGCGCAATACAACGCTAGCAAACATACCTGGTTTTAAATATCCTTTTTTGTTATCAAATTCTAATCGAACCTTAACTGTCCGGGTTTTTCCCGTCAAAAAAGGATATATAAAATCCACTTTTCCAGAAAACACCTCCCCGGGAACGGCTCTAACTTTCATTTCCACCTTGTCTCCCGTTTTCACCCACGCGATTTCATCTTCATAGACATCGACGGAAACCCAAACCTTTTTTAAATCTGCGATGCGATACAATTCATCTTGTGGCGTGATATATTGCCCTTCCCTCGCGCCTATGTTGATAACAGTACCGGAAAAGGGAGAATGTATATGTAAATATTTATTAATTTTTCGTTTTTCATTTAAGTCCCTAATTTGATGCGCTGGTACATCCAACAATTCAAGACGATCTAATGCACTATCTAACACTGTTTTCGTTGTCTGTTTAATTTTGGCAACATTACTTGTTTTTACTGATTCCCAATTTTTCAGTGCCAACAAATATTCGCGTTGGGCAGCGACAAGATCCGGGGAGTATATGCTAAGTAATATTGTATCTTTCCTAACGGTAGAACCTGTCACATCAATACGTTGCTTCTTTATCCACCCAGATGTTTTTGGGTGTAACCTCGCTAAACGTTCTTCATTGATTTCAATTCTGCCAAGCGCATTTAAACGTTTAGATATACTTCTTTCCATTGCGTAACTCGTTTTGACGCCAATATTTTGTACGGTAACCGGATCAATTGATACCGTTCCAACGACATCATTCTCATTATCATCGTTTTCATAAACTGGTATATAATCCATGCCCATTTCATCTTGCGCAGGTACTGGTGATGTAATCGCTGGATTCATTGGATTTCTATAAAATAATGCTTGTTTATTTTTTTTCTTTTTTTCTGCATAAACTGGAATATAATCCATGCCCATTTCATCCTTCGCAGGAACGGGTGATGTAATAGCAGGGTTCATGGGATTTCGATAAAATAATACATTGGATTGAGGATCAGAACTATTCTCTGAAGAAATGCTATCAGCACTATTTCTGTTATAACTGCTAAACCAAAATCCTGCACCAAACCCAATTGATAAAGCCAAAATAATTATAATTGAAATTTTCATTCTATAATTTCCTTCCAGTTGCAGCTTCTATGGCTGCCAATGATTGCTTGGCATTTGCATAAGCGCGCCAGTACTGTAATTGAAAATTGAGTAAATTAATTTGCGATCTGGAAAGATCTAAAAAATCGACGTTATTAACTTGATAACCCGATAGCATAATATCTACTGTTTGAGTGGCTTGAGGAATAATTCGTGTTTTAAGCAAATCAAACTGCTCTGTTGCAAATTGATAATCTGCTTTGGCTTGACCTATCTCTTTAATAATATTGTTTCGTATTTCATCTTTATTAAATCGTTGTTGAAGCCATTCCGAATTTCGTTGATCTTTTTTTCGATTTATTTTTTTATCGACATAAAATGGCAGATTCATTGATAATTGTACATTTAACAAATCGGTTTCTGATTTTCTCCATCCATAAATAACGCCGACATTAAAATCCGGATACTTTTCCTTCTCAGCCAAGCTAACACGGTTTTTAGCTGCAGCAATTTCATGATCAACTCTTTTAAGTTCAGGCCTGTGTTTATCCGCTATATCAATTAATGATTCAAGACTTTGAAGGTTAGGAAATATCATTTTAATTTCGTTATCAGGGTATATTTTACTTGCGTTCGGTCTGTTAAATAAACTATTTAACAAAATTTTTATTTTTTCCCTTAGTGTTAGTGTATGACGTTTATGATCCTCAATTTTTGAAATTTCTAAATGTGCTAATAAAACATCTTGTTGAGAGCCCTGGCCAACGCTATATTTTGTTTCAGCAGCATTAACTAGTTCAGTTAGTAATTTTTCACTTTCACTAATTGTTTGCAGGGTTTGATCAATGTAAAATAACTCCCACCAATTGTGTTTCACTAATTGACGTAATTGTCGTTTAGTATCATCTATATTGGTGTTCATAGCCTTGGTTTGTTCCTCAGCAACTTTTGCTTGTAAGCTTAACTTCCCAGGATATGGAATTGATTGAATAAGACCTAATTGCACTTGTGTCATAGGCGTTTGCGATAAAGAAAAATTATTAACGGGTAAATTACTCGTGTTTAAAACTAGCCGAGGGTCTGCTAATAGCCCTGCTTGTTTAGATTTTTGTTCAATTGCTTTCAATTGAGCATAGGTTTTATTGATTGACGGATGATTATTCAATGCGAGCTCTATCGCACTTTTTAATGTTAATTTTGGAATTGTATTTATTTCATCTTTTGCTTGCGCAATATTAAGAATTAAATACAAAATCAACAATATTGCATAATATTTTGTTTGTTTTGAAATTATTGAATTCATAATTGATCTCGACACCGCATTATCTATTTATTATGGTGCTACAATAAATAATCTTCTTACAAGCTAAATGTCGCAGTTAGATTCGACTTTTTAGTGTAAGAATTATTTTTGCAGCGTTGGATATAACGATAGAAAAAACACTCATTGAAATTGCTGTTTCGACACTATAATTATGTCGGTAGCCATCAATCTCAAATCTGATTCATATTTCGCTTTAATGGAGTTAAGCGTTGTGTTTAGGAGGGCGTTCTTCAACGGTAAAATACTGCATTAAAATACTGGGCAAAGGAGTAGAAATTAAGATTTGTTTAGCGTAGTGATTTATATGAAACTCGCTTGGTATTACCGAAAAACAAAACACACAATCTCCACACATTTGTTTGCAATTTTTTTGATCCATATTATGCTGCTGATGGTCTAGCGTAATTTCCAAATTGAGCGGTTTAGTCTGCTGGTGGTTTGACATCTCAATATCAGACAGGGTATTTGACCCAAACACATCAATAGCGGCAAATATACTTTGCATTGGTGCGATAAAGATAAATATCACGAGCAAAAAATGAATAAAATATCTCATTATATTGAGTTTAAAATTTGATTTCGTCTTGTTCAATGGGTTGATTCGCTTAAAGTAAATAAACAATGATCCTAGTATAGCACTTTTACATACCATCGTTTGACGATAACTAAATTGGTTGGTTCGAAATAAGTACAAATATTGACCCAACGAATTTGGCAATATCGCTATCACATTGTATATCCCAATATTAAAATCAGTTAATTGATCACTTTTTCTCTAGTTACCTTTATATAAGAAGTGTGAGAACAAAGTTATGTGCTCACTCTACTCATTTCCCATTGTTTAACCATATAATGGTGGAACTCTCTATTTTAAAATAAGTCACAGATCATGATTTATCTGTCCACTTTTTATTTTGTTTAACAATAATAGTCAAGGAGTTTAAACGTGTTTTTATCCAGGCAAATTCAGTGTACGACGCTAGCAATGGTTTTTGTTCTCGGAATTTGTATAACAAATGTTAACGCTGGCATTCCCTGGGCTTCAGGAGATAAAAAGCAAACCGTTGCCCCAATGCTCAAAAGTGTCATGCCTGGAGTGGTAAATATATCAACAAAATCCTTTGTTACCGTTACACAAAATCCACTATTCAGCGATCCATTTTTTCGACGATTTTTTGATTTGCCGCGCCAAGTTCCCCGTCAGAAACAAAACCAAAGTCTCGGGTCTGGCGTGATCATCGATGCAAAAAAGGGATTCGTTTTAACTAACAATCATGTTGTTGATAAAGCCGATGAAATTACAGTAACACTTCGTGATGGGCGACAATTTATCGCAAAATTAATTGGTACAGACCCAGAAGTTGATTTAGCGGTTCTACAAATTTCTCCTGATAAATTAACAGCCTTAAAAATGGCTAATTCTGATGAAGTTGAGGTAGGCGATTTTGTCATTGCTATCGGAAATCCATTTGGTTTGGGACAAACCGTAACATCGGGCATTGTAAGCGCCTTAGGTAGAAGCGGATTAGGAATAGAAGGGTATGAGGATTTTATACAAACCGACGCATCGATTAATCCAGGAAATTCGGGTGGTGCCTTAGTTGATTCAAACGGTAAATTAGTTGGGATTAACACCGCCATTGTTGGACCAAGTGGGGGCAATGTTGGAATCGGGTTTGCGATACCCAGTAATATGGTATCGGACATTATGCAACATATTGTTAAGTATGGTGAAGTAAGACGAGGTCAGCTGGGTGTTTATATACAAGATATCACACCAGAACTCGCTGAAGCGTTAAATCTTAAAACATCAAAAGGTGCCGTAATAGCGCAAATAGTTAAAAACTCACCAGCCGAAAAAGCTGGCATCCGACCAGGAGATGTCGTAATAAGTGTTAACGGAAAGACTATTAAAGACGGCGCACAATTAAGAAACGAAATCGGAATCCAGTCCTTAAATAGTAAACTCACTTTGGATTTTATTCGAAAAGGTAAAAAACGTAGAATCACTGTCGAGCTAGAAATGCCGCCCAAAACTGTCGCCGATGCGGGCAATCTTTCAAAATTTTTGGCAGGTGTGCAATTAGGATCGATATCATCTCAGCATCCATTGAAACGACATGTTCGTGGTGTTGAAGTTTTATCAATAACTCTAAACTCGCCAGCAGCATCAGTCGGCTTACGAAAAGGAGATATCATCGTTTCAGTGAATCAACGTGCTGTGGAAAACATTGAAGATGTCAGAGCAGCCGCGAAAACTCACACTAAAGGGATACTATTAAACATTCGCCGTGGCAATCAAGCATTATTTCTCGTTGTCCGTTAATGCGAAATTTTTTAAATGGGATTGTGGTAGTAACATGTCACGACCCCTATTACTTCCCAAACAGAATTGATTTATCAATGAAATCTTTTCACCCACATCTACTCACATGTTTTGATAAACTACTAGCTTCTCTGCAAAATCTACTTTCCACTATTATTTTATGGTTAATGATTTCACCAATTAAGCTAAGGATTTTATAATATGATTTTAGCCATTATGATTGATAATCAGATATACGATATTGATACACCAGATGACCTAATTAAAGATGCAGAAGCCCTTTATGTAAAAATGGATAAAGACATGGATGATGGCTGGCAAATGAGTCGTCAATGGGTATCGGATCCGAATATGGAACAACGCTGTCAAATTGTTGCTGACAAAATTCTCGAAGCCTTTCAAAATAAAAATGAAAAAATGGTTTTACTCATGTCAGGTTATATCTTGAGTCGTTTGCCCACTGTAAAAGCCATTGAAATCGATACATCCGGCGATATTACTCAGACAGCAATTAATGCGGAATAAATTAATCGAATCCAGTTATTCTCCATTAATTCAATCTCCCTGTGTCTTTTGGTAAATGCCAAGATACAATTATTGTTAAAACAACAACACTTAATCCTAAACCCATCATAGTGGTTGCCGGGTTAATACCCATCATTGCAACAACTGCATAAATAGCGGATCCAACTAACATAGCAACATTTTCAAAAAAATTTTGAATCGCTACTGCACCGCCACTGCCAATACTTTTAAAGCCGATTTCCTGCAATGCAGCATTGATAGGAACAACAAATAATCCACCACAAACTCCAGCGAAAAACAACGTAATACGAGCTATCCACATATTATCGACAAACGATAACATAATAATCACAACTCCCATTGCATAAGCTGCGAGCCGGGCACGCCGTAAATACGCCATGGGAATCAATTTTGGAACCAGAAACGATCCAACTGCAATACCTATTGCAACATATAGCGTCAATAATGAGATTTCAGTTGTTGAGTGGATAAATAACACCACTGGCGCCCACGCGATAATTAGCACACGTAACACTGTTGCCGCTGCCCAAAACAGACTTACCCCTACTGTTGAAAATCTTGCCCGTGGTGTCGCTAACAAACCTCGAATCTGAGACTTGAATACCTTAAT
>Ga0316207_10000206_pt1 | contig 116542 bp, 105 predicted proteins | sample 6weekpyrite_MG_FD_204943 | JGI IMG/M metagenome (GOLD analysis project Ga0316207, IMG submission 204943) | Microbial mat bacterial communities from mineral coupon in-situ incubated in ocean water Damariscotta River, Maine, United States -... | ecosystem: Environmental > Aquatic > Marine >...
GCGTTCCTTCTTCAGATTATGATGAATGTATTGAACGTGCAAACGAAAGTTATGATAAATATAAACAAAAACGAGATGAGGCTATTAAAGAGAATTAGCACATCACTGAACAGCTGCACCCATTAATAAACACATGTCACACAGGAAGATGCAACATATTTGCCTCCATGATTATGTCGCTGTGGCCGTTTGATATTATCTATATCAGTCATTCTTTTATAAAGCTCTGCTTCAATTTTAATAACATCATGTTCATGACTCAGCGGATAAAACATCGAATTCATACCTCCATCTTCAATGAATTTATCTGTTGTTAACATAATACTGGCATGGATAAGCTCATGTAAAAGCACGTCAGCCGGTGATGAGATGCATACAGGATTAGCTACACAAGCACGATGCTTTTTATGTTGTACGGCTCCACGTGTACCAATATATATTTCAACTCGATCAATAGAAAATATAGTGCCAGTCGCTTTCGTCATTGATGCATATTGTTTGTATTCAAAAATCCAGGGCTCATCTTCTAACAACGCAAGCAACATCACCACATCATGAAACTGGGTATAGTAAGTAGCCATTTCTGTAATGTCCTGTTTTATATGCTTCGGATCATCGTCGGTTGCTTTATAGTGGCGTAGTAAAATCTGCTTTACCCATTCAGTTGTTTTATTTTGCGAAATTATCGACTCAGTGTTTTTCTTTGTTGTCTTAGAGGCTGCTTGAGAATTATTGCTGTTTAAACCAGCATCAATTACTTTAAAACCAGGTGCACTTTCTTTTTTATAAGAATCCACCTTAGATATAATATTTTCTGGCAGTTTATTTTTAATTAAGTCATCTAACTCAGATGCAAAAGTGTAACCAGGAATAAAGAGAGTAAACACCAATAAAAGACATGGCATAAAATAAAGGGACAACTGCATATAAGTTATATGAAATTTATTTGAGGTATACAAACTTGGTCTTGAATTCAAGCTATCACAAAAACATATTTGTTGGTGTACTTCACAAAACATCACTACCACCAGGCATCAAATTTAGATTAAATTTTTGTTTTTATAATTTAAATTTTTCTTATATTTTTTATCCTTTCTCGTTTGTTATTTAGTTGTGTCTAATATAATTATAGGTCAGATTTTAGGAAAATTTCCTGTTTTTTTAAACCATAAGACAAATGATAAAAATAATTTTTTGAATTACTATATAAATCAGTCACTAACGCTTAGCGAGAGCTATACGAATGGGGGGATAAATTCCACTTCCTTAATGAAAGGAGTTACTGGTATCTTAAAACATAATAAGACAGCCAGCTTAATACCTGAATATCTTTAACGATAAAAGGTATGATAAATCAAAAAAAGTCATAACTTAGAATAGGCATACTACCTACAATTAAAACACTTCTCACTTTGCATTTTGGGTAATTTAAATAAAAGCATAACCTGTGTGACCAAACTCGAACTGCCTAAGGGTTATGATAAACTAATCAAATCTAATCCCAATGCCAATAAGTTAAGTTTTTTTGTAGATGACCCTTTAAGTGCACAAAAAAGTCACAATAAAATCATATAGTTAATGTGCACCTAAAGGATAACGAACTTAACCTACTGGCATTAAGTCTGACCCCATGGTTCCTGTTTAGTTAGTTAGTGATTAATTGTTGTAATAGTGTATTCCCAGCTGCGTTATCCAGGCACTTTCTTAACTCGTCATCCATAACCCAGCCACAATCACCATTGGCCTGTGCCGAACAGGTTGCGGTGCGATAACATTCATACTCAGGTCGCCATTGACAGGTTGTGATCACATCTGTGTCAGAGCAAACTTCCCCGGAGCATCCTGTGGGTCTGCAAAATTTTGGTGCGGTACTTTCAAGTTTTAGATAAAACTGAGATGCCACTATACCCTGCGCTGTTCCAGCTGGCCCTGTTACCTCAACAAACTTTCCTGCCATCGGTAAGCCCTCACCGGATGCGATTGCTTCCTGTGCCAGTTTGAGTTGAGCATCGGTTGCATTAACACTACTCAAATCATAACTCGCCAAACTTTTAACCCTGTTTCTATTCAGAATTTCGCCGTCTAAACTTGGACAGGGGTGTGTGATGCAGCGAATCCCGTTATCACTAACACTAACGAATTTACCCTCAGGTTTTTGATCAGTTGCACTTAACCAGGCACTATTGATGACTAATAATCCATAAGGCACCTTGTTTGATATGTTTCCTAGAATCAAGGCATTTGACTGACTCATTGCCTGTCGAAGCTGCGCAATCTGCTCGGGTGTTAAACCGGGTATGTTAATCATATCCGTACCAACGTAGCACTCCTTTTTGAAACTTCCGTCTGGACATCTTATAATTTTGAGATTAACCGCATTTACAAACCAGCCACCACAAATTGGTGAGACACAACGTCTATAATCAGGTCTGACCGTAAAGTAGGTATCTGTTAATTGTGGAGATGGAACCGGCAGAATAAGCGATGAACTGGCAGCATGACTACTGACACTAGCCAAAGATAAAAACATAAATACTAGGCACAAAACAATTTTTAACATCTTCATTTTCTTCTCCTTAAAATTGAATGAATGTATTCTGCACCAGCTTAATTAACACCTGGGTGGCCAACCAGATTGCCTGGCAACTCAACTCTCCATGGATAACACAAAATAATTTTAAATGCGTTAAATACGGGTGCAGATTCAGGGTTATATCACAAACAAGTTGCAAGACCAATATCCGCTTTTTACATATGCTCACTAGTTAAAAGTAATGTTGAAATCTCATATAACCACAGCATTATGTTGATAAACATCAATACCTCCCTGCCCTCTACAGGGTCTGAAAACTAAGAAGTCACTTCACAAATAGCTACTTATTAATTTATTTTATTAGAATAATCACCTGTCACACCTAAGCCGGATAAGCTCAGGCTAATTGCTTTTAAATATAGAGAAAGCCACAAAATTTTATTTATGCATTGTCAAAGACATACGCTATTTACTCCCAGACAATGTTGGAATAAATAGCTTAGAAATTTAATTAGTTGTATTCAACATCGGAATTTCCTTACAAATTTATTTCATCAAATATGACACACAGTGACCCCAATTGTTGATAGATATAAAAAATAGATCTCTATAATCTACTCCCCAATATCAATATGATAAATAATCTATTTGAATGGAATCCAAATAAAAATCATGAGAAAGGACTGCCTCTTCCACCTTCTTTCAATAATTCATTTTTTTTATTCTGTTCCAGTCAAATATTTAATACTGACTTAAAAGGATAGACCGATGAGTAATAATGGAAATATACATCAGGATAAAGTTGCAATTATCGGAATGGGTTGTCGCTTCCCCGGTAATTCAGATACCCCGGAAAAATTTTGGGAGCTGTTATTACAGGGAAAAAATGTGGTGGGTGATATCCCAAAAGACCGTTGGGAGACGAGTCGGTTTTGTAATGACCACGATAATGCATCGGCAAAATCTTATGTACGTAAAGGGCATTTCATCGACTGGGATTATAAAAAATTTGATGCTGGTTTTTTTGGATTTGCACCCCGAGAAGTGGAATATTTTGATCCCCAACAACGCTTATTACTTGAAGTTGCCTGGGAGGCAATGGAAAACGCGGGGCTAGATGTAACACAACTTGCCGGCGGAAATATTGGTGTATATGCGGGTGGATTTACACTGGATCACATGTTAAACCAGTTGGGCAGTGGCGGCCGCAGCCAGATTGGAACACACAGTGCAGCGGGGGCAACCCTTACCATGCTGTCCAACCGAATTTCCTATGCCTTTGATTTTTGTGGACCGAGTATTTCAGTTGATACCGCCTGCTCATCTTCATTAGTGGCCCTGTCTTATGCGGTTCAGGATATACAAAATGGCGCGGCTGAAATGGCATTGGTTGGTGGCGTGAATTTTATGTTACGCCCGGAGTACCCCATCGCCATGTCAAAAGGCCAGTTCCTGGCGAAAGACGGTCGATCAAAAAGTTTTGATGCAAACGGTGACGGTTATGGCCGCGGTGAAGGCGCCGGTATTCTGGTGCTAAAACCATTATCTAAAGCGCAAACTGATGGCGATAACATTCTCGCCGTTGTAGATGCCGCCGGGGTTAATCAGGATGGACGAACAAGTGGTATTACCGTGCCTAATGGTGAATCCCAACAGTCGCTTATGCAGAGATTGGCAGAAGAGTCGGGGATAAACCCAGACTCTGTGCAATATGTGGAAGCACATGGTACAGGGACACCCGTGGGTGATCCCATAGAGGCATCGGCAATTGCCGCGGTTTATGGCCAGGGCCGTAGCAAGGGTCGTAGCCAGGCCTGCCCTATCGGTTCGGTTAAAAGCAATATTGGTCACCTTGAAGCCGCCGCAGGTGTTGCCGGTTTAATAAAAATCTGTTTAATGTTAAAGCATAACCAGGTGCCGGCACTGGCGACATTGCAGTCTCCAAATCCCGCCATTCCCTTTGGTGAAAATGGCCTGGCACTGGCTGATAAATTACAGCCCCTGTCTACAAAAGAGGGTGCTCGACGTGTTGCTATTAATTCGTTTGGATATGGTGGCACTAATGCCCACGCTATTTTAAGTTCGTTTGATTCAAACACAACATCACGAGCCAGTGATGAAAATGCCAAACCGTCTTTTATGCTTTTACCCCTTTCTTCACGGGATGAAAATGCACTACCCACACAGGCATTAACTTACGCGGATAAAATAAAAAATAATAAAGATTCCCTGCAGGATATTCTGTTTTCTTTAACACGACACCGAAGCCATCTTTCCCATCGACTTGCCATCTGGGGTGAGACGGCTGATGAACTGGTGACCGGCCTGGAGAAATTTGCTGCTGAAAATATGGCTGAGAATAGTGCCCAGGGTATACAGGCATACCAGGGTGACCCCCGTGTGGTTTTTGTTTATACCGGTATGGGACCTCAGTGGTGGGGAATGGGGCAAAGCCTGTACCAAAACAATAAAGCATTTAAATACGCAATGGATGAAGCGGACCAGGTATTCAAAAAAATTACCGGTTATTCAATTAAAGACGAAATGATGAAAACAGAATCGACGTCTAATATTCAGCAAACTCACCTGGCGCAACCAGCAAATTTTGTTATTCAATATGCTTTAACCCAGGCCATGGCAGCCGATGGTTTGCAAGCTGATGCGGTTGTTGGGCATTCCGTTGGTGAAATTTCTTCCGCCTGGGCGTCGGGCATGCTGGATCTTAAAGAGGCGCTAACGGTTGCGGTGCAACGTAGTTGTATCCAGGCAAAAGCAGCAGGCAAGGGGGGAATGCTTGCGGTGGGTCTAAGTGAAGATGACCTTCAAATAATTCTTAAAGGAAAAGAACAGCTGGTTAGTATTGCCGCCATCAACAGCGCAACCAATATTACACTTTCTGGAGACCAGGCTACACTAGACCAGATTCAGGGCGAGCTGGAATCGCGGGACATATTTGCCCGCCCACTGACGGTTGAGGTGCCATACCACAGCCCAATGATGGAGCCCTTACTTGCAGAGTTAAGCCAGGCTCTGGCTAACCTAAAACCCAAATCTCCAACCTTACCCCTGTATTCAACAGTCACCGGTGATCAGGTAAAAGACTTTGCTTACGATGCGGATTACTGGTGCCGAAATGTGCGGCATCCGGTTTATTTTGAAAAAGCCATTAAAAATATGTTGCAGGAGGGCCACACTATTTTTGTTGAAGTTGGCCCCCACCCTGTTTTACGAAATGCACTTAAAGATATTGCCAAAGCAGAGGGCGTAGATATACGCCTGGTGCAAACGTTAAATCGCAAACAGGATGAGACATCCAGTTTTTACCGAAGCTTTGCAGAGGTTTATGTGCAGGGCGGTAAAGTTGACTGGGCTTCACGGCACCCCTGTGGGCAACGGCTGAGCTTGCCAAATTACCCCTGGCAAAGAGAAACCCTGTGGCGTGAATCTGAACGTCAACGTCGGGACCGCATGACCGGCAGCGAGCAGCCCCTGCTCGGTGTTGCTGAGTTAGATGGCAGTGCATGGTTAAGCGAACTGTCTGATCAGCGATTAAATTTTTTACAGCAACATGTGGTGGATGGTGTTTCAATTATGCCGGCGGCGGCTTATCTTGAAACAATGCTGGAAGCGGCTTCTGAAATGTCCGGCAATTCACATACGGCTTTTCGTATGACGGATATCAGCATAGAAAAAGCCCTGGTTTTAGATAGCAACAAAGCCCTGTTCCAGCAATTACGCCATAACTCAAATGCACGCAATATGGAGTTGTACAGTTATGATGACCAGAACCCGGCCCAGCTATCACATCACGCCAGTAGCTGGATTTATTCATTAGCCGGTGCACAGGTAAAACAAAAATCCATTGCCGATATTGCTGCAGCTTTAGATCTAAAACAGGCTACCGAATCCGTTTATTCCGGTTTTGCTAAATTTAATATGCAATACGGACCACTGTTTCAACCCATCGTTGAACTGAAACTGTCGCAGGACAGGCAACAGGTTCTGGCGCACCTGCAATTGCCCGAGCAGTTACAGTCAACAGCCAGTGCGTTTATCGCCCATCCCTCATTACTGGATGGTTGCTTTCAAACGGTGTTGAGTTTACTTAAGCCAGAAGACGGTGCCTTTTTGCCCACAGCTATTAAGTCATTAAAAATTTATCAAAACCTGTCTTCCAGTTTATGGTGTCATGGCGTGCTAACTCATCGAAGTGCGCGAAAAGTTGAATGTGATTTAACGATTATGGCAGGTGATGGCAGTGTTCAGGCGGAAATAACCGGGCTGGTGTGTTCTGGTCTGGATGGAGGAAAAACAGAACAGCCTTATCCCAGCGCAGATTACCATTATGTATGGAACCCCCAGCCACTTACCGATGCGGCACTCACTATTGGGACACCCACCACTATTAGCACTATTAGGACACCCACCTCTACTGCTGTTGGCGGTGCCACTATCGGCGGCACTATTGGGATACCCACTGCAAAAGATCAACAATGGGTGGTTGTGGCAGATGAGGGGGTGCTGTTTGCAGAAATGCTGAGTCATCAATTATCTGAAATCACCGGCCAGCATGCTCAACATCTTTCACTGGATCGAACAGATCTCGAATATAGACTTTCCCACTCCCGTTTTAATCGCCTGGTGTTCCTGACCAGTTCGGGCTTAAGTGAAAACATTGACCCGGTGGCTACACATGCCAGTGGACGATTGCTGGCGGTTTTGCAAGCACTGGCTGAACGAGAGCATGACTCACGGGTTTATGTGGTTACACGGGAAGCATTTGCGGTAACTGAAACTGACAAATCAGTCATTCCCGCACAGGCAACATTAGTTGGTTTAACTCGTGTGGCATTTAATGAACTTGGCAAGTTACGCCCGACAACCATCGACATGCCCAGAACTGTTGATGGGGAATTAATGAACGCCCTGTTGGCAGAGTTATGTGTAAATGACCCGACAGATGAAGTGGCACTGCGCCATGAAGGTCGTTTTTATTCAGAACTTAAAGCCAGCGATATTTTTTCTGAGCAACGCCAGCTTGAATTCAACGCCACACAAAATCAGTATTTTAATTTTGCGCAGGGTGCCGGCACTGGAGAAGTTACCCTGGTTTCAACACAGGCTCCTCGACTTAATCAACACCAGCTAGAGTTGAAAATTGAAGCCATTAATATCGACGCTGCTAATGTTGAGCAAGCACTCAATGATTTGCAAGACCCTGATCAGTTAATGGTTGTTTGTGGCAAAGTCACTCGTTCAGGCTCTGAAGTAAATGACTGGAAAACCGGTGATCGAGTTTGTGGGCTGGTGCCCGTATCTTTATCTAGTCATATTCAAATAAATTCACAACAGTGTTTATTAGTTGCTGTTCCAGAGTCAGTAAGTTCGGAATCAGTAGGTTCGAAAGCAATAGATGCAGAGCTGATTGCCAGCACGGTTATTGTACAGGCAATGGCAGATAGAATTGCACATAATGCGAATCTCACAAATAATGATCGTGTACTAGTATGCTCTACTCCACCTGGTTTAGCCCTGGGCAAAGTGCTAGAAAAACAGGGAATAAACGTTGTGCCTTTCCCTGCAAATCCGCAACAATGGAACGCAGAAGACTTATCAGAAGCATTAAGCCATGGTCAGTTAACCGCCATTGCAGCTCCACTAAATAACTGGGATAAACAGTTTGGTTTTTCCGATCTTGCTGAAGGCGGCTGCCTGATTGAACTTAATCAGCAACATGCACCACTGCGTTGCGATAAGCGCATAGGTAAACTGGTTCGTCTGGATATTCGTCAGGAAATGGCGCGTAAACCTGAAGCATTACAACAGGCGATGGAAAATGCAATTAGCAAAGTTATTAGTCAGGGCTTAACACCGGTTAACAACACAGCAACTTTTGATCTTGCCAGCCTGGCTGAACAGAACAGTACTCAGTTAAGCAATCCAGGCATGCTGCTAGTGCGTTTTTCAACTGAGCAAACAGTCATGATGACCGCACAGGATAATACTTCGATTGATACCGCCGCCAGTTACCTGGTAACCGGTGGCTTTGGCGGACTGGGAAAAGAAACCGCCAGCTGGTTAGCCGAACAGGGTGCGGGGCAAATTATTTTAGCCAGTCGCAATGCGGGTGATAAAGAAGGTGATCAGCAGTTTTTACAGCAACTGGAAAATTCAGGATGCCGTGCCGTCGCCAGAGCATGTGATATTGCTAATCTTTCATCGGTTAAAAAACTCATAGATGAATTTGGCAATGGCCCATTTCCACTTAAAGGAATATTTCACACCGCCGGTGTGGTGGCCGACAAAGCCATAAGCGAAATGTCACAGCAGGACTTGCAGCAGGTGATGCAACCTAAAGCCCAGGGTGCCTGGAATTTACATAATGCAAGTCAGCACCTGAGCCTGGATCACTTTGTTTTATATTCTTCCATTTCAGTTTTAGTGGGTAATAGTAATCAGGCCAACTACTGTGCCGCAAATGGTTTTCTGGATGCACTGGCCCACCTTCGTCGGTCACAGGGACTGGCGGGTTTGAGTTTGAACTGGGGAGCAATAGATTCTGTCGGCATGTTAAGCCAGGATGAAAATGCGGTAAAACACCTGGGGCAAATTGGTTTAACACCCATTCCATTTAACCTGGGACTTCGGGGAATGGCGCGATCAATGGATAGCGACATAAACCAGGTGTGTATTACCAATACAGTTGACTGGAATAAATGGGCCCGATTTGAACACTTTGGCCGCACCTCCACACGCTTCCGCATTTTAATCGACGACGCCATGGCAAAAGCCGATGACTCTAATCAGGCACGACTGAGCGCCAAACTGGCGACGCTTAATATTGACCAGCGTCACGCGGTACTCACCGGTTTAATAACCGAAATCCTGGCAAGAGAATTGAAAATGCCCGCGGATAAAATTGATGCCAGCCGCCCCTTAGAGTCATTGGGTGTTGATTCATTAATGGCAACAGAAATACGCGTGGGTCTGGATGACAGTATGGGCATTTCCGTATCGGCACTGGAGCTGATTGGTGAAGGCACCATTAGTCATCTGGCAAGCAAAGGACTGGCGCAAATGAAATTAGACTCATCTAACGTCGCAGCAGCTTAATATTAAGGAGATTTAACATCATGACGATTAGCAATGAAGATTTACTCGCACAATTTAAAACAGAGTTTCTGGATACAAAACATTCCAGTGCATCATCAACAGTGGCACATACCGATTTCACCCGTGCGATGGATATTACCAGTGGTGAAGACTACCAGCGTATTTTACAAATGCAAAATTACTATGCAGAAGGTGACCGGGAAAATCCATACTTCATGCCACGCTCTGGAAAAATTAACGACAAAATAACCGTTAAGGGTAAAAACTATATCAGTTACTCCGGTTATAACTACCTGGGTTTATCTGATCACCCACGGGTGATTGAAGCGTCCCAGAATGCACTCAGTCAGTACGGCACTCACGCGGGTGCCGCACGCATGGTGGGTGGTGAAATGGAATTGCATAACGAACTGGAAAGCACACTGGCACAAACCTTTGGTTTTGATGACTGCGTCGCATCAGTTGGCGGCTATGTAGTTAATGTGATGACCATTGCTTATTTACTCGGTAATAAAGATGTGGTGTTTATGGACGAACAAATGCACAACAGTGGTTTGATGGGCGCAGTTGCGGCCCATGCAAGGCGAATTATTTTTCCACATAATGATTATCAGGCCTTAGAAAATTTACTGGAACAAAACCGGGATAAATACCAGCGAGCAATGATACTGGTAGAGGGTGCCTACAGCATGGACGGTGATGTGGCCAACCTGCCTGAGCTAATTAAATTAAAACAGATATACCAGGCCTGGTTAATGGTGGACGAGGCGCACTCATTAGGCGTAGTCGGTGCCACCGGCCGAGGCTTATGTGAGCACTGGAACGTTAACCCTAAAGAAGTAGACCTGGTCATGGGCACCTTGAGTAAAAGTTTTGCCAGCTGTGGTGGTTTTATTTGTGGCTCGCAGAAACTGATTGATGCCTTACGTTATTTTGCACCGGGCTTATTACTTTATAGCACCGGTTTACCGCCGGCAAATGCAGCGGCTGCCCTGGAAGCGGTACGTGTGATGATAGAACAACCCGAACGCGTGCAGAACTTACAGACAAATACAAAACGGTTTGTGGAGTTAGCCCAGGAAAGAGGATTTGATACGGGTTGCAGCGGTGCATCCGCAGTGGTTCCCATCATGTTGGGCGATACGGATGCGGCACTTGAAGTGATGTCCGAATTACTCAAGGTCGGCATAATGGCCCATGCGGTTATGTATCCAGTAGTGCCACGTAATCAGGCACGCCTGCGTTTTTTCCTGACGACTAATCACAGTGAAGAACAGTTTGTACAAACCCTGGATGTATTGCAAAAACACTGCAAGTTACTTTCATTGAATAATTAATACAGGATAAGTTTGAGTATTTCGCTTGTTTTGATTTTTGTTTTTTAACGACATGAAAACGGGGATAAAAATGATAATGGATCATATTATCCCCTTAACTTAAAAAGTGTCGTCATTCCCGAATGCTTGTGTCGGGAATCCAGCGACTTTAGGTGCTGTAAAGACACTGGATTCCCGACACAAGCATTCGGGGATGACAATATTAATTAGTATTTAGTTTTTATAAATTTCATGTCGTTAAAAAACAAAAATCAAAACAAGCGAGAAACATAACACTATCAAACTAGTTCATTTTTCTTAACGGAATAAATATTATGACGAATAATTACTTTAAATGGATTTTACAACGTCCCTGGTTTGTAAGTGGCGTGGCATTGCTGCTAATCATGCTAATCACTCTAGGTTCAACAAAACTCACTTTTCGCAGTGATGACCGGGTATTTTTCTCCAGTGCTAATCCTGAATTACTGGCGCTGGAAAATTTTGAGTCCCGTTATGGTCGAGAAGATAGTATTATTTTTGTGGTCACCGCCCTTCAGGATGATCTGTTTACGGTGGATCACCTGCAGGCTATCAATCAACTCACCGAGAACAGCTGGCAGATGCCCCATGTAAAACGGGTCGACTCGGTGACTAATTTTCAACGCGTTAGTGCACAGGGAGATGAGGTTGTTATTGATCACCTGGCCCGGGCCGGTGATGAGCTTACTCAACAACAGGCTATTGAATTAAAACAGGCAGCATTACAGGAACCCTTGTTAACCGGACGTTTATTAACATGGGATGCACGTGTGGGGCTTGTAGTTGTGCAGTTTCGTTTAAATGATGATATGCAAGGGGATAAGGCTGCAGAGCTTATGCAAATTGCTCGAACCATGGCGCAGACTTTTCGTCAGCAACATACCGGTTTGGACCTGCACCTGTCTGGTTCACTTGCCCTTGATAATGCCTTTGGTGAAGCAAGCTCTCAGGATGGTATGTTTTTAACGCCACTGATGTTTACTTTAATCGTGGCAATGATTGCAATTATTTTTCGTAACACGGCTGTTGTGTTTGTTAGCCTGCTGGTGATCACTGGGGCGATTGGTTGTGCCATGGGAATGGCGGGGCTGTTAAATATTCCCTTATCCTCACCGAGTGTATCCGCACCTTTTATTATTTTAACCCTGGCCACAGCAGACTGTATTCACCTGGCGGCCGCCCTGTTTAGACATTCTCAGCAACAACCTGGACTGGAAAAATCACAGCTAATCGCCCAGGCTTTAAAGTCTACTTTTAGACCCATCACCATGACCAGTTTAACCACCGCGGTCGGATTTTTTTCGTTAACCTTTAGTGAGTCACCTCCGTTTGCTCATTTAGGCATCATCGCCGGAATGGGTGTGTTGTTTGCCTGGTTATTAACCCTGTCGTTATTTCCAGCCATGTTAAATTTACTACCCTGGAAAGCTGAAAAACAGACCCGGCTAATTCCGCCCCACTGGTGGCAAACTTTACATGGTTTTATTGAACAACGGGCAGGTTTAATTCTTATTGTTATTTTAACAACCGGTGTTGTCGCCGGTGGGCTTGCATTTAAAAATAATCTTGATGACCGTTATGTTGAATATTTTGATGTCAGTTTTGATTTTCGCACCCACACCGATTACCTCAACCAGAAGCTTGGCGGATTTTATAATCTGGAATATTCAATTGATGCCGGCGAAGCGGATGGAATAGCAAAAGTTGATTATCTGCAACAACTGGATGCGTTTGCCGACTGGTTACGTCAACAACCCGGGGTAACCCATGTGGCCTCCATCAGCGATATTATGCGCATGATTCATCGTGCCATGAATGGGGGTGATGTGGAGAATTACAGGTTACCCAACAACCGCATACAGGCATCGCAATATCTTTTACTTTATGAAATGTCTTTACCCATGGGTTTAAATTTACGTGAGCAGATCACCACGGATAAATCACAGAGTCGCATGACCGTTTCACTACAGGATCTTTCTACACAGGAAGTGCTTTCACTGGTTGAACGGGCGGAACATTGGGTTAAGCTAAATGCACCCGCATTACAGAAATCTGCAACCGCAACCGGCACAACCGTTTTGTTTTCGCATATTGGTCAACGCAATATTGAACAAATGTTAGTCGGCACATTCATGGCATTGTTTTTAATTTCCCTGGTGCTATTTATTTTATTCAAATCATTAATTCTGGGTTGTGTTGCCATTATAACTAACCTGATACCACCACTGGCCGCACTGGGAGGCTGGGCTATATTGGTGGGAGAGGTGGGTATGGCAGTAGCCACCATTGCCGCGGTTACTTTAGGGATTGTAGTGGATGACACCATTCATTTTTTAGAGGCTGCACAACGGGCCCGGCGTTCGGGTGCCGATACCAGTGAGGCTGTTTTACAGGCGCTGCAATTTTCCGGGCCGGGTATAGCCGCGACTTCAATTATTCTTGCGGCGGGTTTTGCCTGCCTGGCGTTTTCAGGATTCCAGATCAATGCATGGACCGGTTTGATGACGGCGGTGGTGATTTGTGTTGCACTGATTTTTGATTTTCTTTTTTTACCATCCGTATTAATTAAAGTAAGGAGTTGGAAATGATAATTCGTTTAATAATGTTACTGGTTATTTTTTTAGAAACGGGCATATGTTATGCCATCACATCTGAGCAAAGGGGGCTTGAAATTGCCCTTGAAACAGAACGCCGGGATGCGGATTTTGGCGACTATTTTGTGGAAGGCACAATGACCCTTACCAGCCCCGATGGTGCGGTTGGTCAACGCCAGTTCAAAATGTATACCCTGGAAATGCAAAATGACGGTGATAAACGACTGGTGGAATTTGTTCAACCCAGGGATTTAGCCGGTATGATTTCCCTGACATTTTCCCATGGTCTGGAAGCAGATGATCAATGGCTTTACATGCCGGTTTTAAGACGCACAAAACGTTTAGCGGCCCGTGATAAAACCGGTAGTTTTGCAGGCAGTGAATTTGCCTTTGAAGATATCAGCACATGGGAAGTAAAAAAATATACCTATAAACATTTGCGTGATGAAACACTGGAAGGTAAAGCCACCTTTGTCGTGGAAAACACTCCCAGCTACCCTTATTCCGGTTACAGTCGCATTATGGAATGGGTAGATCAATCCATCTATCACCCACTAAAGCTTGTGTATTTTGACAAAGCAGGAAATGAGTTAAAAGAATTGCGTTTTTACGATTATCGTCAATACCAGAATCGTTACTGGCGACCCGGTAAAGTTGTTATGACTAATTTCCAAACCGGTGCCGTTTCAACTATCGAGTGGAAAAACTATACATTTCAAACGGGCTTAACGGAAAATAAAATAAACCCGGGTGCATTACGACGATGGGTAAGGTAAATCAAATTGTTGTAATTCTTATTTTATTTATGTGTTCATGTTTAGTGAAAGCAGCATTACGCGGCGAAGCAGAAATACGCCTGGATTATTATTCCAGTGCGCCACTGTATGCTGATCAATCCGCTGAAAGCAGCCAGCCCGGTCTGGCCAGTAGTGTGGATTGGGATGGTCGTTTTGGCGAAAATAATCGCGCAAAGCTTTCACTGTTTGCAAAATACCAAAGTGAATCTGAACGTGACTACAGTGGTGATGTGCAGGAGGCCTGGTTAAGCCTGGATGCCCCAAGCAGTGAGTGGCGGTTTGGACAATTAATGGAATACTGGGGTGTTCTGGAAGCGGAAAACATTGTTGATATTATAAACCCCCGGGATGCAGAAGAAGATTTCCAGGGTGATTTCAAACTGGGTATTCCTGGCATGGCCTTTAGCTATTTTTCACAACAGACCGAATATAACTTTTGGCTTTTACCCTATTCCCGTGAGCGTCAACTGGCCTATGGCGAAGATCGGTTTCGAAATTTCCCACTTGAAAAACGGGATGGAGAATTTGAAAAAGGTCAAAATAATACAGCGGTTGCTATTCGAGCAAACAGAGTAGATGATCAAATTGAATTCTCGGTTTCATATTATTATGGCCATGCACGTATGCCCTGGTTTGAATTGCAACTCGATAATTCAAATCAGCCAACAGGCTTAACACCGATGTACGATCTGATTAACCAGGCAAGTTTTGAAATGCTCTGGTTACCAGGCAATTCTATCGTTAAGCTTGAAAGCTTTTATCAAAAAAATAAGGTCGATGATTTTTTTGCAGCCGGTATTGGTTTTGAGAGGGAAATTCCAAAGTTAGGTACAGGTAATGCTTCCTTATCATTTTATGGTGAAGCCTATTATGATGGCAGAGACCAAAACTTATCCCAGGCACTGGCTATATTTCAACGGGATATTTTTTTAGGAACAAGATTAGCGCTCAATGATGTGAGTAGCAGCGAATTTCAATTTCGTTGGACTTATGACCTGGAATACGAATCGTCACTGATTGATATACGTGCTGAACGACGCATAGGAAAAAACTGGTTTTTGAATGCTGTATTGTACAAATTTTTGCATGTTGAATCGGACCCCGCCTTAGAGACTTTTCAAAATGACGATCGATTACGGATGAATCTTATCTGGAATTTTTGACTTTGTTTAACCATTACCAAGCGATGCAAGCATGAAAATTCGTCAATTTATCTTTTATGTAGGGTGGATCAAGCAACGTGGATCCACCATCCGGTTGATAAGGTGCAATGTGAGAGCGCCAAGGTTTTAAGCAGCCGAAAAAAACAGGTGGATCCGCTTCGCTTGATCCACCCTACTGATCACTCAGTTGATCGCACATTTATAGCACAACCCCTTGATGCACTTTCAACTGATTTTTCCAGGTATAAATATTATTTTTATTTTTGCCCATTGATTTTTAAGCTAGAATAAAATATAAATATTGAAACCCCACAAAGAGCTAAAAATGCCTGATCATTCCATAAATATACTTAAACACATCGAAGGTTTCCAGATGGAAGGCATTATGATGCGTTACAACCTTTTCCTGCCTCGTTTATATAACTGGTGCAAGTCACTGGGGTTTGAAAAGGGTAAAATAATGCCCTCACGTGCCTTCTGTTCCGATGAAAGCCAGGGCTATCCTATTATTATGATAGCCAAACATTTTGGCACCTTCCCTTTTAATCATGGCCGCGTAGGTGGTATTGTAGCGGCCGACCGACACGGCCCACATGCAGCCCATGGCCAGGACCTGGTCATCATCCAGGCCAGTCATGTCGGCTATGACCCACAAAGCAAACATTTCGGTCACTATCGACGCCTGCAAACCACTGACCAGGGCTGTGGCCCAAGCTGCGGTAAAATAAATCATGTTATGGCCTGGTATCAAAATGAATACCAGTTTGCACAACAAAATATTCTACTTCAAAACATCGAGGGACATAACTGTGTCATTATTGATAACCAGTTATTAAGAAATGATCTTGAAGAAGGTTTAATTTTAAACCTGAATAAATTAATTGAATCAGAACAACTTGAACAATACTTGCCCTTAAAAATTCTTAGCACGGCAAAAATATTTAAAGCTACCACATCACTGGTTGACAAATTAACACACTCTGCATTCCATAACTCAGAAACACAAGCCATTGGCTCTCGCCTGACAGCAGATATGTTTTACTTTAAACGAAAAATTTCTGAAGCAGAAGAAAACATACATCATCTGGAACATAATTTAATTCCTTATATTCCTCAGATCATCACCGCCACATCACCCATGCTAACAGCGGCCCAAATCAATACACAAATAGAATTCGACCGTACTTTCCGCTCCATAGTTAAAGAAAATGCCTATCAGGGTAAAAAGGTTTTATTTATTTCTGGCCTAAACATAGATATATCACCCGCCGATGACCAGTTATTTCCATTAACAAAGTTTGTTCCCTGGGCCGCCTTTTTACAGGAAAAAAACGGCACGACTACAATCTTCGAACAACATGAACTCGCACAGGCACTGCAACAGCAAACTATAGAAAACCCAGATCAAATTAACCTGGAAGATGCTATTGAGGCTATGTCTAAAGTTGAAGAAGTCAAGGTTGAACTGTAGGCTCTGCTACAAATGCTCCCCTTACTTATGCACCATTAGTAAAAATTTATTTTTAGCCTTTTAAGCATAGGTTCAGGCATATCAAATCTAACCTGGTCTTTATGAATCGCTACCGTTTTGCCCTCGGAAAGCAGATGTAGAGTTACGTTATAGCTTTTTTTGAGGGATATACCTGGCAGCTCTGGTGATTCAATTTTCAAACTGTTCTCCCCGGATTTAATCGGCGCCTTTACCACGAACGAAGCGCCGTTATTTTGTGGATTTTCAAACTCGACTACATACGATGAAGAGGGGCCAATTTCTTTATGTAACTGGTAGATAATTCTGTATTTCACAAACTTAAGCTTTTCAACAGTAAAGCCACTATATGTTGTTTCTACAAACTTTGACGTTATAGGTTCTTGAGACCGGTTCCCCATATCCAGGCAGGCGGTGAGTACCAGGGTACTTATACTCGCAACTATAATTCTTAATCTCATCTAAACCTCCCTCGGTTTAACGAACTCTTTTTAAATCAGGGAAAATAGTCTCTCATGTTCAGTTCTAAGCATAGTCCCTATCTTACTTATACAAATAATTTACACTATAAGCCATTCATTTAATGATGAGTTATACTCAATTTTAACCACTGGGCATTTGTCCTGACCTTGTCATAAAATATATTGATACTGAATAACTTTTAACACTGAGAAACTTGCCTTTATTAAACAAAGACTTGCCATAATCAGAACCTGCAGAAATTAAAAAACCGAAGCCTATAATCAGGCTGAACCACTATAAATCATATCTAAAACCTCGCTTAATCGACTTAATGCCAAGTCCAGCTTCTATTGATCTAGTTCATGGTAATCGTGGGTAAAATAATTAATATTCATAACAAGGGGTGCTCTGCACGCCATTAAAGTTTCAAGGAAATACAGGCTTTTTCACTGCAATCAGATAGTTAAGCTAAAAGTTTATCCCTCGCTCAACTCTCTTATTGTCAGTTATTTTTTATTACAGCTGCAACGATTCCTCCAGTCGCTGCTCAATGTATACATAGGAGAGAAATGATGAAAGTTAAAGACATAATGAGCACAAAGGTTGAGGTGCTACTACCTCATTACAGCCTGAGAACAGCTGCTCGCAAAATGAAAGAGTTTAATCTTGGTTCTATGCCCGTTGTCGAGAATGGTAATTTACTGGGCATTATCACAGACCGCGATATCAGCATTTTTGCAATTGCCATGGGTTATGGTTCTGAATCTACCGAAGTTCAAAAGGTCATGTCCAAAGAGGTTTACACCTGTCAGTTCGATCAGGACCTAAGTGATGCTGCACATATCATGGAGCAGCAGCATATTAGAAGACTTGCTGTTTTAGATGAAGACAACTGCCTGGATGGTATTTTATCCGTAGATGACATTGCACGTGTTTCATGTGATCTAGCTGGTGCTGTTCTTTTAGCAGCGACGCCCAACCATTAATGAGAATACTCGCACTGTTAAATAAAGGAGAATCGCTATGATTATTAGTGAACTAATGAACTCCAAAGTTGAATCAACTTCACCTGACGCCACAACTAAAGAAGCCGCCAGACAAATGCATGACATACATGTTGGTTGCCTGACAGTTATGGATGAAGACAAACTCGTAGGAATTGTAACTGACCGCGATATTTGTTGTAAGGTCACCGCCACGGGTCGTGTTGCTGGTTTTACAAAGGTAAATGAAATTATGAGCAAGGAAGTTATTACCTGCCATGAAAAACAAAGCATAAACCTGGCCGCTGACACGATGATGAAACATCATATTCGCCGACTCGCGGTGGTTAATGACGAAAATAACATTTCTGGATTTATATCTGTAGATGATTTGGCGCGTGCATCATATGAACTGGCAAGTAATGTATTAGAGTCGACTACGTCATACCATTAGGTCCGTATTAAGGTCTAGATTGACGCGTTTACTTCGTAAACAACTTTAATAACTGTTACTGATAAAAAGGATTTCAATTAATTACATCAATGGTTTGATAATTATCGAACCATTGGTGCTGTACGTGCTCATTATTCAGTGAAACTCAACAACTATGGACTGAAAGTCCATAGGATGCTTTGCAACGACTAAAAATCGTTTCAGATTATTACAATCTGTTATTTGTCATCCCCGAACGCTTTTATCGGGAATCCAGCGTCCTTAAGTCATTCTAAGTCTCTGGATTCCCGCTAAAAGCACGCGGGATAAAATCGCATGGAGCGATTTTGAACAGGCTTTGCCTGACCCAACGGGCGAAGGGCAGGAGCCCGTAGTAATGACGAAATTTTCATCTTCATGTAATTCTTTGGAAAACAATTAAAAAAAGAATGCGAAAGCCTTACACTAAAGTACATAGTTTTTACTAGCGACCTAAAAAAATAATATAGTTATAAGCCTACGTTTATAGTGAAAATTAAAAACATCTTATCTACTTTTCCCTGGACCTGCTTTATAAATACTTAGTTTAGAGCCTGTTGCTTTTGATTATTCTGTGAGTCCCTTCACAATCAAAACCTCATATCTTAAGTACATTGGCAGGCAGCAATAATTTAAAATTCAGGGTGTCTTTAATGAGTATTAAAAGCACAGGTGTTTCTGTGAATATAATATTATTTAGTGCGTTAATTATTTTTTCACAATCTATCTTCGCCCATGCTCGCTGGAGCCTTACGGGTCTCGTTAAGCCGCGCTCTAATGCGACCGGTTTAAAAGAACCAGCACCCTGTGGCGGTGTGGCTCGCACACTAACACCGGTTGTTTTATAATCGGGTAGTACTATTGATATCCAGTTTGAAGAAACAATAAATCATCCAGGCTATTTCAGAATTGCATTTTCACCTGCAGCAGATACAGGCTTCGATGAGACTGTATTGCTAGCTAATATCCCTGAAGTGCCCGCAACACGTTTTTACACTCGAACCATCACTTTGCCAAATATAGAATGTAATGACTGTTCACTTCAGTTAATACAGGTGATGACTGATCGAAGCCCTCCTTCTAATTATTATTCCTGTGCAGATATTCAATTAACATCTAATGGTACGCTACCTCCATCTACTGAAGATATAAAACCACCGTTAGATGTAAGCGACTTCACTTTAGTTGCTGATGATAGCCAGGTGACATTAAGCTGGCAAAATCCAGCGTTTGATTTTTCGAAGGTGCTGATTATTCAGGATACCAGCCAAATAATGGCTGCACCTGTAACGGCGGTAAGCTATAATGTCAATGACACCATTGGTGATGCCACTGTTATTTACCTGGGTAATGATACAACTTCTATAGCAACTAATTTAAACAATGGTAGTCAGTATAATTTTAAAATATTTGCCTTCGATTCGAGTTTTAATTATTCAACTGGTATTGAATTAAATACTACCTTGCCCACTATTTCAGACAATGCACAACCGGTAGTTTTGTTAACATCTGAGCAGGCACAGATTGAAACTAATCGCATAACAAACAGTGCTGGTAATGTAATTATTCAGGCATCGGTCATCGATAATAATCCGTCAGACACGCATCAGTTCGACTGGTCTATGACTGACAACCGCCTGATTGATGTTGATGACTTTGCCAGTAACTTCACATTTAATCCCGCCGAACTGGAAGCAGGTACTTATATAATCCAGGTCAATGCAACAGACAATGGTGTTCCTGCTAAAGTTGGCAGTGCCATCATGTCAATTGAAATTATTGACACCACAAATGTAGGTGACACTTCAGCCAAAACGAGCAGTAGCGGCGGCTTGTACCTGTTAACATTGTTGTTATATTTCGGGATCACCTTATTGCGAACAAATGCAAAATACAATTTAGGACTTAAAAGATAACACTTAAAAAAATCACTACTATCCATAAATAGTGATTACCCCCCCCTTTTACTTTTAATAACTAATTTCTTATTAAGAATATTCAAATTATTCTAAATCAATAATACAAAGCTTTAAAACCCTTTTTAAAATATTGTTACAAAATAAAGTAAATATAAAAAAAGCAGACTACATGGGGTAGCCTGCAAAACATCAGGAATCAACAAGACTAATTATATTTAGTCCATATAGGCTTTAGCTTCTTCACCGGGGTTCGGAAGACCCGCTACCCGCCACAGGTTTTTGCATCCGCCAAACAGGCCCTTCACTGCACCCCGTAATTCTTTCTTGCGGCAAACTAAGCGCATGGGGAGTATGCTACCGAAAGCATGATGTCTCTCCCGCACCAGTTTGATTATTTGCCAGTGTGCGGAGGTGAGTTGTTTTATATGCAATTCTGTTGCTGTATTTTCTGCGAGTGTTTCTGTCCAGAGATTGGGTTCAAGTATAAAACCGTCTTCATCAAACAGAATGGGCGTATTGACCATATAGGTCTGTAATTTTAAATCTGGATGCATTGCATGTCCTCATTTTGGCACCTTTGCTTGATAAGCTGTTGGTGCGATGAGGATAGAAGTATCTATAAAAACCTTAATAATATAAAATTATAAAAAATGATTTAATATAACGAATTGTAATATGAATTTAACTAGCTTCCGTTCACTACTTACCCTGGTCGAGGCTGATTTTAATGTCAGCCGGGCAGCCGAGCAGCTGCACATTGTGCAACCCGCAGTATCACAACATATTCAACGCCTGGAGGAAGAGCTGGGTGTACGCCTGTTTGTGCGTAATGGCAAACGGTTGACCGGCCTGACAGAGGCAGGTGAAGAGATCCTGTTACATGTTAGAAAAATTCTGGCTGAAACGAATAATGTGCTGGATATCGGACGCGACCATGCTGAACAATCCAGCGGGGTTCTGCGAATTGCAACGACTCATACCCAGGCATGTTATGTTTTGCCACCGGTGATTAAGGAATTTAATCGAGTATACCCTGATGTTGAGTTAGAGATTCATCAGGGAACACCACAGCAGCTGGTTAAAATGTTGCTGGATGAAAAAGTTGATCTGGCTATCTGCACGGAAGAGTTAGCTAACAACCCACAGACGGTAACCGTACCCTGTTACAAATGGAATCGATCACTCATAGTCAAACCAGGACACCCACTTTTAAATCGGCAACGCCTTACATTGAAGACACTGTGTAACTACCCCATTATTACCTATGTTTTTGGTTTTACCGGGCGTGGTCACTTTAGTCAGGTATTTAGTAAGGCAGGCCTGAAGCCCAGGGTGGTGCTCAGTGCAGCAGACACGGATGTTATCAAGACCTACGTCAGGGAAGGTATGGGAGTGGGCATTATTGCCAGTCTGGCTTATAACACAAAACAGGATAGAGACCTGGAATTGCGTGAACTCAACAACCTGTTTCCATGGGAAGTTACCCGCATCGCTTATTTAAAGGGAAAATATCTACGTCATTACCAGCAGCACTTTATTGAAATATTCCAGGCCTGTGTAGCGGAGCATGATCGCTGGACGGGGCTATTGCCGGTCTAGTGTTTAACTGGACCCAGCTGACCTCAATGCCAGTAAGTTAAGCCTGCCCCTCTTTTAATACAGTACCTCCCTTCAACCTAGAATAATCAGTTGGATCACGAAAGTCTGCACAAGCTCTTGATTCGTCTAGCTATATGAAAAAATGTTTATCACCAATAAGGTGACAGCACATTTATTCATTACGCTATCCAAATTAATAGCTTACACACCCTTTTCGCGCCCAACTGATTTTTCTAGGTTCAATCAAACGGTTCTAGCACTTCTCCAGAAACCTGCTTTTTTTAAATAGCATTTTCAGCTTGATTTCAGTTTCAGTTGGTATCTTAAAGTCAATTGAAATCTGGAGGTCTTAATATCATGACTCATTCATCTCAAATTAAAGTCTGGGATCCGCTGGTAATATTTTTTCACTGGTCCCTGGTCAGTGCGTTTGTAATTGCATACATAACCGAAGATGACTATTTAACGATTCATAGTTGGGCCGGCTACCTGATTCTTGCCCTACTCATCACCCGTATTATCTGGGGATTTATTGGTTCACATTATGCCCGATTTAGCAATTTTGTATATTCCCGTGAAAATATTATGCAATTTCTAAAAGACACCTTACGTTTTAAAGCCAAACGTTATCTTGGCCATAACCCCGCCGGTGGTGCCATGGTAATCCTGTTGATTATTAGTTTACTTATCACATCAATTTCTGGCATTTTTTTATTAGGTGCTGAAGAACACGCGGGCCCGGTCGCACACTGGTTCACCCAGACAGAAGGCTTCTGGAGTAATGTGCTTGAAGAAGTGCATGAGTCCTTTGCTAACTTCACACTTTTTCTTGTATTTATCCATATTGCCGGTGTGTTAGTTGAAAGCCTTATCCATAAAGAAAACCTGGTGTCATCAATGTTAACTGGCTTTAAGCATGAGAAAACTGAATAAAGGAAAAATCATGAAAAACACTATTTTACTAACCACTTTACTTAGCTGCTTTACTACAGGCTTTGCCCAGGCGGAAACCAATACCGTTAAAAATTTATTAACGGTTTATTCCACTCAGGGTGCAACGACCGCTGATGCACAACAGGGGAAATTATTGTGGCAAAAAACATTTACGGGTAAGGGAGAATTTGTCAGTCGCAGTTGCACAAGTTGTCATACAAAAGATTTAACACAAGCAGGAAAACACATTAAAACGAATAAACAAATTAAAGCCATGTCACCTTCAGTTAATCCACAACGTTTAACGAGTGTTAAAAAAATTAACAAATGGTTTAAACGTAATTGCAAATGGACCATGGGCCGCGAATGCACGGCCCAGGAAAAAGCCGACATACTCATTTACATTGAAAACGAATCTAAATTTTAGGAGAAATACCATGAAAAGCACACTTGCCATAAGCTCAATTATCTTCACCGTTGGCATTCTCACACTTCCTATAGTGTGGAGTGACAATGATTTTCGCTGGGAAAGAATCAGAGACAACTCATCAGGCCTTGCAACTACCACAAACCCTGTATATAAAGAAGAATGCGGTAGCTGCCATATGGCATATCCACCAGGTCTGTTACCTGCAAAATCCTGGAGTAAATTAATGTCAGAGCTTGAAGATCATTTTGGGGACAATGCTGAACTAGATGCGCAAACCACCCAGTCTATTAGTCAGTATCTTTTAACAAATAGTGCTGAGCAGACTAATTCCAGAGACGCCGGAAAATTTTTACAGTCTATTAAATCTGGCCAGACACCCATACGAATTTCAGATATTCCCTATTTCAAATATGAACATGATGAAATACCCCAGCGTATGGTTACTGAAAATCCAAAGGTTAATAGCTTCAGCCAATGTAATGCCTGCCATGCTAAAGCTGAACAGGGTTATTTTAATGAACATGAGGTAAATATACCCGGCTTTGGTCAATGGGATGATTAGGTCGTGAATAAGGTATACTTAATAAATGTATAGCCATACTTATTTTACAACTCGCATAATACCCGGGATACTTCTGGGTATTATGGCACTGTGCCCTCTACAGCTGGCACAGGCTGATGATGATTATATTGAAGCCAGACGACTGAATATTTCCGGTGAAATATTACCGCTGGAAAGCATACTAAAAAAAATAAGGCTTACATTCCCAGGCAAAATTCTTGAGATAGAACTTGAGAAAGAGCATGGGCAAATCGCTTATGAGATAGAAATTCTAGGTGAAGATGGTGTGGTAAGAGAAATTTATATTAATGCAAAAACAGGCAAGCTGTTATCTGTTAAGGAAGATGATTAATCATGCGTCTACTATTAGCAGAGGACGATCATGATTTGGTAAGCACACTTAAAAAAGACCTACAGACGGCTGGTTATGCAGTAGACGTTGCGGATAATGGAATTGACGCCGAGTACCTGGGCAGTGAAATGATATACGATGTAGCGGTGCTTGACCTGGGCTTACCTCAACGTAATGGTATTGAGGTTCTTAAAAACTGGCGTGCAAATAACAACCACTTACCTGTTATTGTTTTAACAGCCAGAAATGCATGGCATGAACGTGTGGATGGTTTTAAAGCCGGTGCTGATGATTACCTTGGCAAACCTTTTCATGTTGAGGAATTACTAGCCAGAATTACCGCATTGCTGCATCGCTCTAGCCAGCAACCCGGTGGCACACTCAATGTTGCCGGTCTTTCACTGGATGAAGAGAAACAAACGGTCACCACCGAAGATAATAACACACATAAACTAACCGGCATTGAATATCGTTTGTTACGTTATTTTTTATTGAACCCGGAACGGGTTTTGTCAAAATCAAAGATCACCGAACACATCTATGATTTTGATTCTGAAAAAGACAGTAATGTAATTGAAGTATATGTCAGGCACCTGCGCCAAATATTAGGTAAAGATCGAATTGAAACCCGACGTGGCCAGGGCTATGTTTTTAGAGATAACAACTAATGCAATCTTTGCAATCTAAGCTTGGCACAGGATTATTGCTTAGTTTAATAATCGCCTTTTCTGCTTTGTGGTTACTGGTGAGTATTAATATTCAATACCTGGCAGAAGAATATATTGCATCACGCCTGAAACATGATGCTGAAACTTTATTAAGTAATGTTAAGTTCGAAAATAAAAACCATATAACAATCGACACCATGCGTGTTGGCCTTGTTTATAATCAGCCATTTTCAGGACATTATTTTGTTATTAGCACAGAGAATCAAACCATTACCTCTCGCTCATTATGGGACCAAAAACTAAACCATCAAAAAGTGAACACCGGCCAACAATTACAGTTATTACAACCGGGACCGGAACAGCAGTCCTTGCTACTTTTATCTGCTGGCTATAAAAAACAGGGGCAGCAACTGACGATTACCGTTGCAGAAGATCTTAACCCTATCAATAAAAACATAAATCAGTTTAAATACGGGTTTGCGGCAATGGCCATTGGCATGTTATTAATCCTGGTCATGTTTCAAACATTAATTCTTCGCAAAAGCTTAATCCCGCTTATTAAAATACAACACGAGTTAAAATCACTCCAACAGGGCCAACTCGAAAAATTAAGCACAGACGTCCCAGGCGAATTGCACCCATTAATAAATGAAGTGAATCATTTACTTGAAGTTATGCAGCAGCGCTTACTCCGCTCACGTAATTCACTGGGTGATTTAGCCCACGCAATAAAAAAACCTTTAACCGTTATAAAACAGTTAACAGATAAAAACGACATACCCGAGATCAGCAAAAACACATTAATTAAACAGGCTGATGATATTTACCAGATTACAGAGCGCATACTAAAACGTGCACGCTTAGCAGGCCATAGCCATAGCGGCACTCTGTTTTCGTTTACAGATGATCTGTCGGCACTGATTAAAACGTTAGAAATGATACATACAAAAAAAACATTAAAATTAACAACACACATACCAGATAATATTATCTGCCCAGTCGATCGTGAAGATATGATGGAGTTACTCGGTAACCTGCTAGATAATGCTTATAAATGGGCTACACAGAAAATCACACTTAGCGTGAACACCAATTCTGATCTTCACATTTGTATAGAAGATGATGGCCCAGGCGCTGAGCATAAAAAAATAAATGAACTATCTAAAAGAGGTGTACGCCTGGATGAAAAAGTTCAGGGCCATGGTTTTGGGCTGGCAATTACAGCTGATATTATTACCGACTACAACGGTAGTATAAACTTTAAACAGTCTGATGAGCTTGGTGGTTTCAAGGTTGATATAATCTTACCACTGCATCAATAAGGATTGATTTACATTTAGGCAAGAAAGCGGATTACTCACCTATAAGTAGCGCTTCTGGTTTTTTTATCCTTTAAAGATGATGCAGGTTAAAAGATTGGGCTAACTCAAATCAAACCAGGCAATTTTGATGTATTATTTGCATAGGTTTCGTTATCTTTTTTAAATTAAGATCATAATCCATGGTTAAAACATCTAAAACAAAACCCGTTAAAGCGTCACTCAAACTACGTCGTTTAGGTATTGACACCTATCGTGAAAACGTCGCCTATTTACATCGAGAGTGTGAGGTGTATAGAGCTGAGGGTTTTCAGGCACTTTCCAAGGTTGAAATCCGTGCAGATGGTCAGCGTATTCTTGCGGTATTAAATGTGGTTGATGATGACAGTGTTGTTACCACGACCGACCTGGGGCTATCTGAAGAAGCCTTTACAAAGTTAGGCCTGCAAGAAGGCCATATCGTCTGCATTGAACATGCCGAACCCCCCGCTTCAATGAATGCGGTGCGACGTAAAATTGCAGGTGAGCGGTTAAGTCAACAGGATTTTAATCACATCATTAGTGATATTACTGATAAACGTTATTCGAAAACTGAAATTTCTGCCTTTCTGGTCGCTTCAGGGCAGACCGATATGGATCGTGATGAAGTGTTTTTTTTAACACGCGCGATGCTGGAAGCCGGCGAACAATTACACTGGAATGAACACCTGGTAGCAGATAAACATTGCATTGGCGGCATTCCCGGCAACCGCACTTCGATGCTGGTGGTGCCGATCGTAGCTGCCCACGGCATGTTAATTCCTAAAACCTCAAGCCGAGCGATTACCTCGCCGGCAGGCACCGCCGATACCATGGAGATTTTTGCAAATGTTGAGCTTGATATTAACAAGCTCCATGACATTGTGCGTAAACATCGGGCCTGCCTGGCCTGGGGTGGCACGGCCCAGTTGTCTCCTGCCGATGACATTATGATTGCCGTTGAGCGCCCCCTTGGCATCGACTCCCTTGGGCAAATGGTGGCGTCCATACTGTCAAAGAAACTCTCAGCGGGTTCAACACATTTACTTATCGACATTCCCGTGGGTCCGACTGCAAAAGTACGCCACATGCGACAGGCACAACGCCTACGAAAATTATTTGAATTTGTAGCTGATCAGCTCGATATACAGCTGGAAGTTATTATTACCGATGGCCGACAACCTGTGGGATCTGGTATTGGCCCGGTTTTAGAGTCCCGTGATGTGATGCAGGTGCTACAGAATTCACCCAATGCGCCAGATGACCTTCGACAGAAATCCCTCAACCTTGCTGGGCGATTATTAGAGTTCGACCCGGATGTTCGCGGTGGTAAAGGCTATTCCATTGCCCGTGATATCCTCGACTCAGGTCGAGCACTGGATATGATGAACACCATAATTAAAGCCCAGGGCACTCAAACAAAAAAATTTGAACTCGGCAAACTGACCCATGATGTATTGTCACCAGACAATGGCGTGGTGCTGGGTATTGATAATTTTCATATGGCACATATTGCACGTTTTGCCGGCGCCCCCATTGACAAGGGCGCAGGGGTTGACCTGTTTAAGAAGTTAGGTGATAAGGTTAAGAAGGGAGAACCTTTGTATCGTATTTATGCAGAGTTTCCTTCTGACTATAATTTTGCGTTCGAATTATGTGAACGCAACAATGGTTATTTGATTGGCAAAGAAGATCAAATACCCAATGCATTTGTGGAGTTCTAATGCAAGCGGATATGGTAATTTTAGGCTTTGATGATTATCAAGTGCAGTCTCGCAAACTGGCACAAGCCTTAAATTTACCCTGCCATATAATTCAACAACACCGATTTCCTGATGGCGAAAACAAACTGACCCTGCCACCCAGCTTACCTGGGCATGTTATATTCTGTCGCAGTCTTGATCAGCCAAATGAAAAGTTACTTGAGTTATTACTCGCCGCAAAAACAGCGCGTCAACTGGGTGCAAAAATGCTTACCCTGGTTGCACCTTATCTTTGTTATATGCGACAGGACAAAGCCTTTAATCCTGGTGAAGTAGTAAGCCAGGGAATCGTTGGCAACTTTCTTGCTGACTTATTTGATAATCTAATAACCGTAGATCCACATCTTCATCGCATTCAACACCTGGAACAGGCCGTGCCTGCTAAAAATGCTATCGCCCTTTCAGCCACATCCTTAATGGCAACATTTCTTCATGAGCGTTTTAAAGACCCGGCATTGCCAATGCCCGTATTATTAGGCCCAGATAACGAAGCAAAGCAATGGGTAAGCGCTGTCGCGAAACCTAATCACTGGAATTATGGTGTCTGCGACAAAATACGCACAGGCGACAAACAGGTTGAAATAAGTTTACCCAAAATCGATTTAAACAATCGCCCGGTAGTCATCGTTGACGATGTTGCGAGCAGCGGACAGACTTTGGTAGTGGCCATAAAAAAATGTCTGGCAAATAATGCAAAGCATGTAGATGTGCTGGTTACTCACGCCCTGTTTGTTAATGATGCCATACAACTTTTGATAGAAACTGGCGTACGAAATATATGGAGTACCGACAGCGTGAGCCATGAGAGCAATATTATTTCATTGGATAGTTTACTTAAAGATGCGGTTTTGAATTTAAAATATTAAGTCGACAATCTTAAAAAATTAATGGCATCAGTGACAAAGAGATTTGTTAGTGTTTATCACCGAAACCATTAACATTAGTGCTTCCTTGCACGTCAACGCAAAGATACGCGAATGTTTTGTTTGTGCGCCTGCGGCGCACTGCTCCCTGTATAAAGTTTTTTCTTTTATTTGCGTGTTTTAGCGTTCATTTGCGGACAATATGCTTTTTGCTTTTAGATAATATAGTGGGGATAGCCCAGGCTCCCACCCCACTTTAAACTTTGGTGAAATGAAATGCAGCCCCGAACACTAGCAATAATATTAACCATATTACCTTTGCTTACCGTGAATGGCTCATACTTACTGAGCGCCTATGAAGGATTCATCCCCTGGTGTATACCTTATATTGAAGGCTGCACAACAATCAGCCGCGCAGCGCGCAGTGGTAATTCAATATTTTTATTCCGAGCAGCGATGATCGCATACTGTGTGTTATTGATATGGTTCTGGATATACTCAAAACACTGGTTAAATCTACTCCATGGTCACCCTGCTAAAACTGCTCATGTCATTTTATGGCTAGGGCAAACCAGTACAATTTTTCTTATAATCTATATTAATTTTTTAGGCACAACAGGCGAAGTCAATCTTTTTATGCGACGCTTTGGCATCATAATATATTTCACGCTGACGCCATTGGCTCAATTGTTAATGCTAAATCAACATTATATTATATTGAACAAGAATCCCGAAGCGTCTATAAACCCAAAGATACTTAAGTATCAGCTCATTGTCTTATTGTTAATGTTAATACTGGGTATTATTAGCATCCTGTTAGATGCAACTCAAAACAAAACAGATGAAATTGAAAATATTGTGGAATGGAACTACTCATTATTACTGACCCTGTACTTTGCAGGAATGATTTTTATTTGGAAAGACTATAAGCTAACTTTTATAAATATTACGGCTGAAAACTGAGAATTGCTGGCATCAGCATTTGTCAGCAAGCCCATTAGTCAGCCCTGCTCCACACCGCTCTTTTATGTGGAACATGCATCTAAACAGTGGAGAGAAGTCGCGGTATTGACTATGATTATCACATGACCTTTATAACCGACATTGTTAACCGCCATGTACTTGAAGCAGAAGTCTCTGCAATCAAGGATATGGCTATGCGCAGTGCAAAAGTACCCGGTGCCGTCTCTCTAACCTGGGGCTTGCCATCCTTTCAAACCCCAAAATATATTCGTGATGGTATTAAGCGCTTACTTGATATCGATATAGATGTGGGTAAATACACCTTACCTGATGGCCTGCCTGAATTACGCCAGCAAGTCGTCGTAACGCATAAACAGAAAACCGGTATTATAGTAGATGCAGATAAAAATATTATGATTGGCGCTGGTAATATGCAATCACTGAACACCCTGTTTCATACCATGCTTGACGCAGGTGATGAAATTATACTCACTGATCCTTGTTTCGCATCTCATATTCAACAAATTGGTTTATTTAGCGGCGTGCCCGTTTACTGGCCTTTAGATGAAGAAAATGGCTGGGCCTTAGACTTACAAAAACTACCTTCGCTAATTACAGATAAAACACAGGCAATCGTGCTGGTTTCACCATCCAATCCTACGGGCAGAATATTTAGTAAAGAAGAATTAACGACCGTAGGAAAGATAGCCAAAGCCCATAACATTTTTATTATTATTGATGACCCTTATAGTGATTTTGTATATGAAAATAAAGAGCGATATTTTAACCTTGCATCTGTCGAAGAACTTAGAGATCACTTGATATACATGTATTCATTTTCAAAAGCCTATGCCATGAGTGGCTGGCGGCTAAGCTATATGATAATGCCTGAAGAACTAAAACGTGAAGCGATGAAAGTGCATGATGCGACTATGATATGCGCGCCACGTATATCTCAGCTAGCGGCGTTAACCGCATTAACCCATGAGTCAAATCACAAACAGGTGTTTGAAGATATTTTATTATCACGTCGAAATCTAATAGAACAGCGTTTAAACAATGTAGCCCATGTGTTTGAAAGCCAGAAACCACAGGGGGCTTATTATGTTTTTCCAAAAATTCTTGTTGAACATAATAACTCGACTGAGTTTGCACTGGATCTTTTATACAATGCAAAAGTTGCGCTAACACCCGGCAGTGCATTTGGCCCATCAGGTGAGCATCATGTTCGCATGACCTATTGTGTTGATGATGATACTATTAATGTGGCCTTTGACAGAATTGAAAACTATTTTTTGCGCTAAGTTTTGATAAGCTTCTTTAAATCCTCATCAAGTCGTGTAACACTGCCATCTGACTCGTTTTCTTTTATAAAAAAGCCACTCTCTTTCCGATCATTGATAATTTCATTTACCAGACGGATATCAACCACGTTCTTTTGCTCGGCAAATGAATAAACCAGGGCGGTATCACACAGGGTATTAATAATCCTGGGAACACCTCGGCTGTGATACCAGATCGCTTTACAGGCTGAATCAGAAAACATCTCCGGATCACCGCCCGCAGTTTTAAGTCTGTGCCTGATATAATCATAACTCTCAAGCTGGTTTAATTTAGACAGGTGATAGCTCACGGTGACGCGTTGATTAAGCTGCTCCAGTTGTTTAATTTTGAATGTTTCGCGCAATTCAGGCTGGCCTACCAGAATCAGCTGTAAAACCTGGTTTTTATCCGCATTGATATTGGACAGCATACGTAACTCTTCAAGCGCCTTATGAGACAGGTTTTGTGCCTCATCAATAATTAGCACCGTACGTTTGCCTTTGGCGTATTGCTCAATAGTAAAATTAACAAAGTTTTCGTATAGCTCGACACTTTCCATGTTTTTGTAGTCAAGCCCAAAGGTCATGGAAACCCATTGTAGAAGATTGCCAAATTCACTGTGGGTATTGGTGAGCAGGCCGGTGGTGAATTGCGCCTCCATATTGCTGAGCAGCTTTCTAATCAGCGTCGTTTTTCCCGAGCCAATTTCACCACTAATCACACAGATACCCGCCGTATCATTAGTGAGACTGTACTCCAGCATGGTCAGCGCCATAGAATGACCCTTTGTCATAAAAAGAAATGACGGGTCTGGTAATAATGAAAAGGGTTTTTCCTTAAATCCGTGAAATTTTTCGTACATATCGTGTCTTCTGGCTTAGCTTATATCTATGAGTCTGGATATCACTACTGGAACACGCTGCCCCAACCCCTTGTGTATACCAAACTCACTCATTTACCTGGTCTATTTTATATGATATTCGCTCAACATACATTTATATTCTAATATTGCGATGTGACACATATCACCTTCTATCACCCACCTATCCTGACATAGAGGGAGGTATTAATGTTAGTATTTTATATCATCTCCTTAAAGCCTCCACTTTCTACCTGCATAAGGAAAAAATCCCGATCATCATTTATGTAACCAGGCTGTAATAATTATAAGAAATACTTATCTTTTTAAAACCTAGGATGCCGATATGAAACAGCTAGAAATACCCCACAAAAAAGTCAGCTTTTTCCTGCTAGACCAGGGAAAAAATCCCGTATGGTCTTTTTCAAATCATAAAAATGCAGTTGCTGGAATTATTTTTAATTTATCACCATTTGGTGGAAAATTATTACTGCCAAGAGATGTCCTGGTTTCCGGCGAAACCATCAAGCTTTCCATTACACAAAATTATGGATTAGATGAGCTGGCAATTAATGCCAGGATTCTCTGGATAAAAAATAGCCCTGGTTCAAACTACGAAGAAATTGGCTGCCAGTTTGTAAACTCGTCAAACCAGTTAACCTTAAATTTAATGCAGCTAATTCGTATTTCAGAAAAATCAAACAATAATTTATATTTTCGTTGTGAAATATTATAAATTTAATTTATATATTTAGAGCTTTAGACTCCAGATAATACCTATCAGTTTACATGCCTCTAAATCAATTCTTGCCCGAATAGCACTTAGCATCAATTTAAAATTAGAAATGCAAATAAATACCTAAGTAATTTATTTGCACTTTTTATATTTATTTTTTGTTAGTCACGCTCCATTCATTTCAATTTATTACATCTTTTTAAATCTCCAGGCTTGAACCATAGAGCAATGATTCTGTTTGATTTAATAATTTCACGGTATTACGCCTATCAAAACCTCTGCCTGAGTATTGTTGTGACAACTCAGCGCATGCTCGATCAAACGCTCTATTGAATGCAACACTCTCACTACTCTGTTCTTCATAAATATCTATATACTTACGACCTGAGGCATGTATTGATATATGACACTGCAATAATGATGAAGATTTATGATGGGAAATTTTCGATATTACAACCTGGACTCGCGTTATGTCCTGTGTATATTTTTCAAATTCAAAACATTGCGTATTAATCCAGTTACGCAAATGTTTATTTTCCGTGCCATGACGGAATACGATAGATACAATCATACGACTGCTCCTTAATTATTTGTTATGATCAATCAATATTTATTGAATATTAATAATGTAACGAAAATTAAGAAACAGCTGGAGGTGCCCGAATAAGGTCTTTATTCTGTTGTAAACTTATAAATGGCTGATATTGATATACTAAGTTCGCATAACCACTGCGTCCAAAATCTGTGGCGATTAACTCATTAGACAATAAGCCTACATCACCATCTGAACCAGTAATTATCTGTGAAAAGCTTAACTCTTCCTGAGCAAACGAAAATACAGCGCCCTCTACACTACTTTTATAACTCAATTCATAGCCTTCACCTACACCGGCTGGGGCTAAAACAATTAGCGTTATATATAAAAGTATTTCAGACATAATGTATTAAACGAACCTTTAATGACTATTTTAAGACTATATTAAGACTATATGGGGCATTAAAAATTCATTTCAACTCACAATTAAATTTATTTATTCCATCACTGCTTCCCCATTAACCACTAGAGCCGAATTCATTAGCTATCAAAACAAATCTCTTCTTCTTCAAAAAACTGCAAAATGACACATTCAATGGGTAATTTTTCCTTGTATTTTTCTTCAATACTCTGGAGTATTTTTTCCTTTAGCTCATCCAGTGAATTAGCCGTCAGCTTTATATCATCTCCCCTGGCATGTGCCTTGTACAAAGTACGGGCATGATTATGTTTAACAATAAAAATCTGTTTATTATATACAGGCCACGAGGCATGATCATAAATGAAAAGCCAATGATATCCTGCGCCTATAATTACAAAAACATGAAAAAATTCATGCGCTTCAAAAACAGAATGAATCATAACGGGCCAGCGCAAAAACTCAAGGACTGCACCGATACTATAGGCAATGCCCCCGTAAAAAATGTAACGTGCTTCATAATGATCATAATCATTCACAACAAAATAGACCGTTAGCATCCCTATCCATCCCAGCCCTAAATAAAAACTTAAACTAAGCCATTCTGGCATTGTTGAAAAAAACACCGTGGTCAAAGTTACTCCAGGAATAGTGATTAACCATACCAGTAATAAAACAGCCCAGCGTTTCGGCCCCCTGAATACCAAAGTATGAATAGGCACAAAAGTACCCGCAATCAAAATCCAGATGGCCGCATGATCCAGAATTTGCAGAACATCCCTTGCCCCAGTATTGTAGGGCAACAGATGAAACACGCCGCTCATTGAAAATAGAAAGAGTAACGAAAGGGTATAGAGAATTAGAGAAGCTACACGAAGCTTACTTCCTCTGCCTTTATAAACCAGAATAAACCCGGCAATTAAAAAGCCTAAAGCTGCCAACAAATGCAACCAGGCACTAACCGGGTCATGAAGCCCTAGAAAAGTAATAGATTCGCGCATAGCATTCCATTCAAATTTTTAAACCGTTTCTACCTAAATCAATCATATTAATATTTGTCACCGCTTCATTTATGTTTCAATTTTTCCTGTCTATGAATTCTGCCTCCACCATTGGGCTATGATTTCACCAACCGCCGGGTTAACCAGATAACCGTAAGAGCTATGACAATCAAGGCCCTCATCATCACGGTAAAAATTATAGATCCCCCTACAATGGTCTTCAATGGACTTAACTAAATTGTATTTCAACATATCAGCAAAGCCGTCATTAAAGCACTTGCCGACTGCTGTGGTATCACCTACAGATGAAATATTGATCCAGCGATGAATGTTATGTGGGAACCTGTTTTCTTTTGGGTATTGCCTTCCCTGAAGTTTATGTTGCACAAATTTAAGACCAAGGGGGCTACCCAGGCTTAAAAAATCAGCTTTACCCGAATGAATTTCATTATGTGAAAGTTCCCACAACGCGTCATAGATAATGACCGAGCCAAGGCTGTGACCGATTATTAAAATTTTTTCATTTTTATCGAGTCTCTGTCGTAATATAGCCTTCAACATTCCACGAATTTCATAACCAATATTGCCATGGTTTTCAAAATAAGCATTGGTTTCTTCGATGGTCTTTCTAGCTGATTCCGGCAACCAGCGAATTAACCAGGGAAAATGATCGGCAAGGGTATAGAAAAAACGGATTAAATTAACCCGCCAGGAACCCGCCTCTTTAATTTCCTGCTGTGTTGGTCCATGACTATTAAGTAACTCATCTATCCAGGGAAGATCCCGTGCAGTGTCATGACTGTATTGATAATAGGCATAATTCCACCCTACAAGATGAAACTGGTCTTTATGTTGCTCAATATCTGTGGCGATATCGGGCTCTGCCCTGCGCACACCTTCAAGCAAGGTTCGCCATAGCATATTTCTATGTTGATCAGCTGGTGGCTTGGGGCTCTTCCCCGGAACATAAATAATATGTTTTTTATTCATCTTGCCTGTATCTTGCCCGTGTCATATTACCTTAAACCACACCATTACATCAGGTTTAGTTTCTGATGTTTAAAAAATAACACAGCTGACCCAATATAAAAATGATTATGATCTAATAACCGTATGCATCACATTTTTTAAGTTAGTGCCAGAGATCATCTTATACCTAAAGTGATTCAAAATACTTAAGCATTTGTATTCTCTGTTTAGCCGTTGGTAATCTTCCCCGACCTGCCAGCATATTGTCTTTCATGTGTTTTACTTTTGTGGTGGCGGGTATTGCGCAGGTGATTGCTGGATGCGAAACAACATATTTTAAAAAGTACTGTCCCCAACTGTTACAGTCAAACTCCTCTGTCCAGGCAGGTAAGGCTTTGCCTTTAACTTTGCGAAACAGGTCGCCACGTTGATAAGGACGATTTGCGATAACCGAGATACCCTTTTCCAGTGCAATCGATAAGAGGGGCGATTCAACACTACGGTTTGCTATGTTGTAACTGAGTTGTACAAAATCAAAATCATGCTTACTCAATATATCTTCTAACTTTTTATGAAATCGCCCATGTGAAGTGGTTATACCAATGTAGCGAATTTTTCCATCTGCTTTCATTTGATTCAGGGTTTCATAATGGTTTTCCCAGTCAACCATGTTATGAATCTGCATAAGGTCAAAATTCTTAATACCCCACAGCTGCTGCGATTGCTCCATTTGATCTATGCCTTCCTGCTTGCCTTCAATCCAGACTTTTGTAGCCGCAAATAAATTTTCCTTATTCGCTTTCAAACCAGGTAACAGCTGACCGATTACTTTCTGTGATGTGCCATACATAGGTGATGAGTCGATCATTTCCCCGCCCATGTCAAAAAAAGTCTGCATAACCTGCTCTAGCCTTAAAAGCAACCCGGTATTATCACTGGCATCAAAAGTTCGCGACGTCCCCATCCCTATAACCGCTATTTTTTCACCCGTCTTTAATATGGTTTTATAATTCTGCGACGATGTTGCATTAGCATCCCCAACTTTAGAAAAGGGCAGTGTCAGGCCTGCACCCAAAGCAAAAGCGACATTAATAAATTCCCGTCGACTCATATTTCTTATAGTTTTCATTTTTCACTCCTTTTATTCAGCACCATAACATCAGTCGCCTATAAATGTTAATTATTATCGGCAATTTTCACCTGCTGACGACCAAGACTATAAGCAATCCATGCCCAAACCAGTGCCATTGGCACAGCAATTAATGCGATGCCAGATAAACTCAAGCCCACACTTCGCATACCCGCATACACCCAGGCACTAATTGCATCACCTGTGCGGTAAACGACCGTATCAATAACATTTTTCGCTTTATACTTCTCTTGCCGACTCAAAACTACGTACAACATTTCACGTGCGGGACGCATAAGTGCGTAATTTCCTGCTCGCCTAATCACTTGCACCACCAGTAAAACACCCAGTATTGGTGAGATACTAAGAAGAGTAAAACCTACGGCCAGTAAAATTGGAATTATCGCCAGCATCGTCGCCAAACCAAATAATTTAATTAATCTGCTAGTGAGAAAAACTTGTATAAACAAGGTCAGCACATTAACTGCCAAATCTATTGCTGCAAACACCGCTGTGCGTTGTGCTGAGTCAACAAAAGCATCACGAATAATTTGTGCCTGCATAAAATACAAAAATGTTGCCAACGTTGTAAACAACAACATCAACAGACAAATACCTAACAAATAGGGCGAACGAAAAACCAGGGTGATGCCGGACCAGATACCACCGCCAATTAATTTTTCTGTTTTATTTATTACTTGCTGATCTCGCGGTTGTTCATCCGTAACCGTAGTTTTCAATACCGACCAGGCTGACAATTTAGTAATACACACTATCGCCCATAAAAGAAATACCGCCGACACCAGCAATAAATGACTCGCACCTAAAGCTTGAACAAATGAAGCGGTAATTATCGGGCCAGCCAATGCTCCAACCGTGCCACCCGCAGCAATAAACCCGAACAGGCGACTCGCCTGTTCATTGCTGTATAAATCAGCCATGAAGCTCCAGAACACTGAAACCACAAACAGGTTAAAAACACTGGTCCAGATAAAAAATGCGCGGGCAACATAGGTAGGTGACACCTGCGTCTCCATCAGGCCATAAAACAACACCAGCATAATAATAAAAAACCAGTAGATATAAGGCAGAAACTGCCGACGAGGGAAACGTGAACTAATCCAGCCAAACAGGGGAATGCCTATTGTCATAACCAATAACGTACCGGTAAATAACCACTGAAGATTTTCAACACCACCGAGTATACCCATCTCATCTCGCATGGGTCGAATAATGTAGTAACTACATAACAGTGAAAAAAAATAACTGAATGACCATAATAAGGCACGAAACTCATCAGGCTCGACCTGCACGGTCTTTAGCAATGCGCAACGAAGTTTGAATATTATTCGGTTCATGTGGGCTCCTGCCCCACCCAGGAAAAGCCTGCTCAAAGTCACTCGATCCCGGCGTAAAAGACGAATGTAATGACTGAAACTGGACGGTTTTGTTTAAAGATAGATCTTATGTAATTTTTATTCATGTTTGATAGCTTAAATTATTGTCATTACTTTATCCTGATATTAAATTCCAACAAATCACATTACAACATATATACTCTGGCCCATTTTCGTGCACTCACTATTTTATATGCACAAATTTAAAGCCTTGATTCTTTTGGTTCTTTCAAATAAACAATTTTTTATCACTAAAAACAGAGGTTTAGATATTGGCATAGTTTCTGCTTTGTTAACCCTATTCATTTCTAAAGAAAACACCAACGGAGGTGTGAGTGGCAACGTGGCCTAAGAAACTCATTTTTATAATCTCAAATTGAGAAAATTATTAATAACAAAGGAAATCTTATGCCAAAAAAACTCATCCTTAAATCAATTACCGGTCTGTCTTTAGCAGTAGCCGGGTTATCAGTTCCGCAAATCAGCTTTGCCGATAGTCTTACTGAGGCTTTTTCAGCCGGTAAAGCAAGTGTGAATATGCGGTACCGATATGAAAGTGTTGAAGATGGGAATCCAGCTACCCGTGATGCAGAAGCGCACACGCTTCGTTCAAGGTTGGGATTTACGACCGCTTCATATAATGATTTAAAAGCACATGCTGATTTTGAAGTCATCAACACCGGCGGTGATTTTGATTCTGGCAATAATGGCCATACGGATTATGCAAAAGTGATTGACCCCAAAGGCGAAGAATTAAACCAGGCATGGTTGTCATATACCGGTATCGATAGCACTGATTTTAAACTGGGTCGTCAGCGAATTATTCTTGATAACGCACGTTTTGTAGGAAATGTTGGTTGGCGTCAGAACGAACAGACATTTGATGCTTTCAATATTACATATGAAAGTATTGCTGATGTTAAGTTTTCACTTATTCATATTGCACAGATAAATACCATCAAAGGCGGTTCAGTAGAAACCGCACATAATCTACTTAACGTAGGATTAGATAAAACACCCATCGGTAAAATTACGGCTTATGCCTATATGCTAGACGATGATGCCGAAACGGATACAGACACCCTGGGTTTACGCTTTAAAGGTTCTGCCGGATCATTTTTATACACAGCTGAATTTGCTCAACAATCTGACGCTGGCGACAACCCCGCTGACTTGAGTGCAACTTACCTGTTTGGTGAAGCCGGCTATAAAGTAAGCACTACAAAACTCTTTTTAGGTTATGAAAGCCTTGGAAGCGATGATGGTAACGCAGGATTCCAGACACCACTGGCAACCAAACATGCATTTAATGGTTGGGCTGATAAATTTTTATCGACACCTGCTGATGGTTTAAATGATGCGTATATAAAAGTGGTTTCTAAGTTTTCAGGAGTGAAGCTTGTGGGCTTATATCATGACTTTAGCTCAGATAATGGCAACACAGATTATGGTACTGAACTGAATTTAGTACTGGTTAAGCCAATAAATAAAACGTTCAAGGGCTTAATCAAGTATGCAGATTACAGCGCCGATGATTTTTCTACTGATACAAAGAAAATCTGGTTTGCTTTAGAGGCTAACTTCAAGCAATAACAAATAACGGAGTGGTCAAATGAAAGCGCCAGGGATGGCTTTATATAACAAATTAAACCCACATAAATTTCTTTGCATAAAATCGCAGTTATTTTCTTAACTGGCCAACATCTTAACTGGCCACCCATCTTAACTGGCCACCCATCTTAACAAAAAGTCAAAAATAGTTATAAATCAACAATTTAGGGCGCGTCTTGTGTTAGAAGTAGCTTATACTTTAAGATGGGTGCCCGAGTAACACGAGTAACATTCAAAACAGGTGACATTGATATAACATGCCTTAACGACGAAGACCTTTTACATTAAATGATAGTGAAAAAACATACGCCAAAATGGACGTCATTGAAATGAATGATAAAGCTGTTGTTACGCTCAGTTTTGCTCTAATAGGTTTCAATAAAGAGAAGCTAATTATCAAATAAGATGTAAGCTTATTTATCAACATAGAACAATTACATACACTATTATCTAATTAATCTACCATGTGATTTCTTTACCAGCCTCTACCACCATACCAGAATTTATAATACTTGTAGTAACATGAACATTCTTCAATGTTACATGAAGTACTGAGCTAATGCATTAGCTAAATCTATCTGAAGTGATGACATATCGTTGTGTGACCACAATGATGGTAATAATAAATTTGCCATTACATTATACTTATTTCCGAATTGTGCTTTACTTTCAATGATATTAACTGTCATGTGCGCTGATGATATTTTTGATTCTTTTGACCAGGTTTTTATCAAACCTTCAGAAAGATCCGAATTTGACTGGCAATTCGATGTGATGATGCAATTTGCTATGGGCATTATTGATAATCTATTTTCTTATTTATGATGCATAATTGTCTAATTTAGCATCCAACAAGCATTATTTTAATATTAAAACACATGGCAGCTATTAATAGCGCAATGTGTTGCTTAAAACGTAGAGTTAAGTAGAAGCATATAAAACTAACAACTTATAAAAATTAGCACCCTGTTATATTTAAGGATTTAGTTCGTAATAAATGTCCAATATTTCCGTCCATAAGTCTCTTTGTGAATAATTCAATCCATTAGAAAGATATACTAATGCTATTTTATCCTCAGGGATATATATCATGACATTTCTAAAACCATTAATTATTCCACTGTGCCCATAAACCAGCTTATTTTCATAAGGAACTACAATTATACCTCTTCCATAGCCGCTAGATGGAACAAGCATATCACGTATGGATGTTTCACTTACCAATTCATTTTCAAATAAAGAATTAATAAACGATATAAGTTCTGAAGAGCTTGAAACGAGCGCGCCCGCTCCATGTGGAATTGACATATGTGTTTCAGGAGCAAGCTCCCAATTTCCATTAATAAAACGATAAGATTTACTTTCGTTATTAATCGTATTTATTTCACTGCCATAAAAAGTATTTACCAATCCAGCGTTACCGGCAATTCGTTCCTGAATATTTGTATCGTAACTTTTTCCTGTAATACTTTCAATGATATACCCTAACAGGATAAAATTTGTATTGCTGTATTCTACATTTGTTTCCGGTTCAAATGCGGGTGCATATGTTATTAAAATATCTAGTATTTCCTGTTTAGTTTTTGGAATGTTAAAATATTCAATATAATCCGGATGAGAAGTTAAATCATAAATTCCACTTTGATGATGCAACATCATATCAATCGTAATTAACTCAGCATTTGGTATTTCTGGATAATAAAGAGAGAGTTTATCTTCAAACGAGAGCAAACCTTCTTCTACTAACTGCACTATCAAAACTGCTGTAAATGTTTTGGTAATTGAACCAATTCTAAAAAGGGTATTACTAACATTAAACTGTTGCTTTTCTATATCCCTATATCCAAAGGCTCGATTATAAATCTGGTTACCATTATTAGTAACACTAACAGACCCCATAAATTTATTACTTTCTGATAAAGAGCCCAAATACCTGTCTACAGCATCTGCAAATGACTCATTTTGTAGATTGACATTAGATTCGGATTTTGAGCAACTTGACAATAACACTATAAAAATTAAAAAATAAATTTTTCGCATACTTTCTGAACTCCATTTTTAGTAGTTGCCTTTTTTAGAAAGATGAACACCACTACTCACAGATTTTACTCGATACCACACTCTAAAATCACGTATACTTTAGTTACAAAATCTAGCTACACAACTGATTTTAAAAATATTCTGGAATTAGACAGATATTAATTTTCAAACTGTGTGCCCAGCTATCTTTCCTTTATACGCGTTCAAAAATGAGGCAACCTCCTCTCTTTGAGTAATTGCTCAGCTTGCATTTTTAGGCAGATTTTTTAACGTCGTCGTCAAGGTGTAAAAGAAACGCGTCTCTAAAATTTTGTGGTATTCGACAAATGCTTCCATCGCTATTCGAAAATACGATATGCTGACTTCCAGCCCCCCTTAATTCCATTGATTCTTCTTCAAAAAATTCAAACCGTAAATACGTGCTCGCATTCTTCAGATTATACGCGGATAGTTTTACGAGTACATTTTCAAATAAGTTAAAACTCTTTAAAAAATCGCAATAAGCGTTTTTAGTAATTAAAACGACTCCCTGTTCGATTGTCTTTAATCCATCCTCTACAGCATCTTTTACAAAAAGCTCTCTGCAAACTCCTTGCATTTTAAAGAAATTTAGAAAATACATATTTCCTAATATATTCGTTTCTCCGATTGTAATAACTGTTTTATAGATATACTTCTTGCCCATTTTTCTCTCATATTATTTTTTATAATGTTTTTGGTGTTAGCATAGATATTCGTTTAGATTGTGCTCTTTACTTTAATCCGCTTAACGAGCCAGGATAAACTGAACGTAACATGACTTGAATTTAGCAGAATAAGTAACCAGGGAATTTAATATACCAAACCCCCATTACGCGCAAATACTTAACTAGACAGACACCTTAAAAATTTAAAATTTATTAACTATCTTTGAATGCCTAAATAAATATTCATAATGTTCTGCTATGTCATCGATATTTGAATCATCATATTTCAGAGCTTCTTCTGGAAAGGTCTTGTTCGCTGTATTTAATGCCTTTTTTATTTTTCCATGTTTTTCTAACGACTTTAATACTTCGTCATCATAGCGTTCTTCTTCCCTGGTTCTTTCGCCAATAATTTCTTTACTGTGCTGTAAGTATTGATCGATGGTACTCATAAGTGCTGTCTTCTTTTTAAACCGTGAAATAGAATTCATATTACCCGAACTTTATGTCCATTTATTCGAATTGCTTATTTGAGTATTCAACATGGCTTAAAAAAGGAAAAATTCCCACAAAAAAAACCATTATCCTTCTAAATACACTGTGTACTAGTGTTTGCTGAAACCTAAAACCTAAGGAAGCCTAAGCCTAATGGGACACCCACCTTAGCATACTGACAAAAATAATTTTAAATCAATAACCTAGAATCAATTTTACTTTAAAATAACGTGTGATTTAGGGTGGTGTCTGGGCAACATCTGGGTAAAAGCCGCGTAACACCTGTTTTTCTGAATACTTTTTTATGTCATTCGTTGTCCTATTTGCCCTTCTTATACAAGCCAAGAACTGTTTCATATAATGCCAGTACATGTGAAGCAAGTAACTGTGATGAAACACAAATGCCAATTGGCCTGGTTATTTTAAAATCCTTGATTCGCATAAACCTGACATTATAAGGCGTGTCTCTAACAGGCATAATTGAAACACCGAGATTTGCTGCAACTAACGAAAGAACAGATTCATCATTTTCTGCCTTACATACACTATATGGTTGTATATTGTGCTTTTGAAATACGTGATGCACATCATCCCATGACTCACATTTAATACGCTCTATAAATGGTTGCTCTGCTAATTGCTTAAGCTCAAGTTCGTTATGCGTTGAAAGTGGGTGTTGTGCAGATGTAACAATGCATAAATGCTCTTCAAATAATAACGTAAACCTTTCAGATGCTTGAGGACGAGTAGTAAATATCACATCAATTTTTTGAGACTGTAACATCCTGGACAGCTCTTCATTGTTACCAACAATGATCTCAATAAAAACAAATGGGTATGTGATCCTGTAAATTCTGATAATTTCCGCAACATGATCCATAGGAATTGTGTTTAACACACCAATATTAATTTTGTCCTGCTCGGTAGATAACTTAGATTTCACAGACATAAGCTGGTTAAAAGACTCCCTGGCCTGGGATAGGAATAATTCTCCGGCGGTGGTAAGGGTAGCGGCCCTACTCCCCCGATTGATTAATTTTACGCCTAATGAATCTTCAAGCTTTTTAATGCCTGCTGAGAGCGTTGGTTGGCTAACATGCACCTGCTCTGAAGCAGCCAGGAAAGTACCAAAATCTACGACTGCTAAAAAATATTTTATTTGCTGCAATTCCATATAGAGCTCTTCTATATTTAATATAGTTAATATCAGTTATATCTATAGATTCACTTTAGCTAATATTGCCTCTCAATACAACGGGAGACAATCATGTATTCAAATAAGACATTCATCATAACCGGTGCATCATCAGGAATCGGCAAGGCAATTGCGACAGAACTTCTCGAGAAGGGGGCAAACATTGTTATCAATGCACGTAATGCAAAGAAGCTTGAGGAATTTGCAAACCAACACATCCAACATCGTTCTCGGATTCTCATAAACCCAGGCGACATTGCTTTAAAGTCTACTGGGCAAGCCATGGCTAATGCGGCCCTTAAACGGTTTGGATCTATCGATGTACTTGTTAATAACGCAGGTATTTTTATTCCCAAGCCCTTTCTTGATGCAACGGAGGAGGATCTGGATATGTATTATTCGACAGCCGTTAAAGGAAGCTATTTTACATCTCAAGCCGTTATTCCGACCATGATTGAACAATCTGATGGCTGCATTATTAACATTGGCTCAATGTGGGTTGAGCACCCTATTGAGGCGACACCTTGTTCAGCCTCGCAAGTAGCAAAGGGTGGTGTACATACATTGACACGACATCTTGCTATAGAATTTGCCTCAAAAAATATCAGGGTTAATACAATCGCACCAGCCGTTATAGATACACCATTATACGATAATCTAATGGACCACAATCAATTAGAGAAATTGTCAGACCTTCATCCTTTAAGTAAATTAGGAAAAATGACAGATATTACTTCGTGGGTGCTTCATCTTGCCGGTGAAGGCGGTCGCTTTGTTACAGGCCAGACACTTTTTGTAGATGGCGGGATTACAGCGGGGGCACACATCTCATGAGCACCGTCATTAAGCATTTTGTAATTTGATATTAATATCATGAACAATTTTAAACGGGCTCTTGAAGACAGTGGAATCATACTGCCTCAGGCTCCTATAATGGCAGGAAATTACCAGGCAATACTTGTAAATCACGCCAATCAGACATTTTTTCTCTAGTTATTAACTATAACCTATTGGTGACCTATCAGGGCATTCACTTTAACGTAATTTTTTGTGGGTCGCCCGAGCGTCACGTAACTACACAGCAGGATAAATACTCATTAGCACCTGAATGGAAAAAATAATTTGAAAAATATCTAGATATTAAAATACTTAAGGCGGGTGTCCTGATATTTTGCCAAGTTTAATCGTCATCCCCGAAAGTTTTTATCGAGAATCCAACGTCCTAAGACACTGCACAGGCACTGGATTCGCGATAGAAGCACTCGGGAATGACGACATCGTTTAAGTTTGCAACATAAATGTAATTAATATTTAAGATTTCAACCAGGCATTTAATTTCTGGAAAAAACCTTTTTCAGCCGGTTCATTTTTTTTAGCTGAAAATTTATTTATACTATGCTCATCACCATTCAACACACCATCTTCATCACGGTCTAATGCAATGCGCTCACCCGACATTGGTGGTACACAGGTGTAGGTAATGTAACTGCCTTTACTGGCATGGACACGTAAATCCTGTTCGGTTATTGTTGGGCGTTTTCTGCTGTCTGTTTTAAACAGGCCGTTACCCAAATAAAGATAACCCGTTTCACGGTTCGCTCCATGTCCTTTTGAAGCCTGCTCTTTAGCAACCAGGTCACACTCTTTCAGCTCAGCACGCTGTAACAATAAAGCTAAACGTGGCTCAACTACCGATGCATTTTTTGCATTCAGGGTGACTTGCTGGCCAACAACCGGCGCAAAGTTTGAATCAAATGCAAACACATAATCTTCAACCTGACGTCGGGTTATGTCACCCGCTTCACCCACGGCGAAACCACCCGGGTTTGGAAACGGTCCACTTTCTGCGTGCTGGAAGAAAATGATACTAATAAATCTAAACACGGTATCAACACTGCCATCATGCAGATAACCGAATCCATTAACCTGATCGCCCATAAACGCATTTTCAACCGTTGGATCATCAGACTCTGGCAAAATAAAACCATTGGTTTTACCCATGCCAAACATGCCTACTTTTTGATACATATTACGTAGGTGCGGAATTTTAAAAACCTGGGGCTCAAGTTCAAACGTTCCACGACCATCGGCACCGAAGAAACCGGGTCGCTTCACACCAAATTCTGCATTACCTGATCGATCGGTAATATGACAACCATTACAACTGGCAAACGGATCAGCCAGACCACCAAAGAAAAAGTCATGACCAGCCTGCTGGCTTGCTGTTAATGAGTTATCCAGATTACGCACAGGATTAGGTGGATACATAATTTCCATTGCGTACTCACTAAACGCATGCATCTCTTCATCGGTGAGCACTTCACTACGGCCTATCAGCCCTTCAAAAGCACCATTAAATTGTTTGAAACCAAGCGCTTCGTTATACACACCACTATCTGGCTGGAAGGTGGGCTCATCATTACCGCCGGTTTTATCACCACGCCAGTGCAGGGCACCATGGTTATCCATGCCTCGGAAACTTTGCGTAGTCATTGGGCCTTTCATCGGGCGAAAATGTACGGGTACATGATCAAAGCCAACCTGGTCTGGGCGAACGACCAATGGGCTTGGGTTATTCAGTTCAGAGCCATCCGGGTTACCCAGGTCCCAGGCCAGGTAATCAATATCACCAAAGATGTGACAGCTACCGCAAGCTGAATCACCATTGCTTGATGAGTAACGCGCATCAAACATAAAACGACGACCGCTTATAATATGCGCCGGTTCCGGGTTTTGCATTCCAAGGTGGGCAATTTCTTCACGCTCATCTGTGTCGATAACTGAAATGGCATTATCAAAACGTGTTAGCACATACGCACGATCACGCTTTTCATCCAGCACTACGCCACTGGGGCCACCACCACTTAATTCTATGTGATTGGCAGCATCGGGAACAAAACTATCCTGCTCCAGTTTACGGGTTTTAAAAATACCGATTTTACTTGAACCATAGGCGGCCACATAAAGAGTTTCACCATCTTTGCTGATCGCCATATCCGTTGGCATAGCCAGACTGCGGTCATTGGTATCATTCGGAATGGGATCACAGCAATGTGAATAATCAATGTGCTTATTAAGATGACGCGGGGTTGCTTCACCGTCTTTCAACACGGTAATGTGGTTTTCAATAAAGTGACCACGCAGAGTTTCGCCAACTAAGGCACCCTCACCCTCAAAACGATTTTCATTTCGCGCATGCAGGTTAGAAACATAAACGTTTCCATTTACCGGGTTAACCACCATATTGAAGAGAGTACTGCCCACACCACTATAAATATTATTACTGTCATTTGATGCGACGGGTGGATTAGCCGTTGCATCAATCACAAATACATCTGAATCTGGCAGGGAGAATTTTACATGCTTATCCCAGTTTCGACCCGCCTCATCTAACCAGTGCTCACCATCATGCTTAACAATAAGTCCGGTTTCAGGTTGCTCGATGCCTTCGATATTTGTATGTGGTGCTGGCAGCCCACCGTTTTCAGAAACAATTTTTTCATGCAGGGTAGTGGTTTTATTACCTGTGTTAAAACCCGCTGCGTAAACTTTTTTGCGATCTTTTGAAACCGCCAGTGCCCGTGGTGTATTGGTAAACAAGGTAATGATATTACTTGGCTCACCCTGCAAACTGCTGCCCTGATTTTTAGCATCAAATACCCAGACATCGGCACGGCCAACACCCGGTGTACTCAGCTGTGGATCATAAGGAGCATTCTGTCCGCGATGCGCAGTGGTGATAAATGCATATTTATTTTTTTTGCCTGCAAAAACAATGTCACGGGGTTCATCCCCCACTAGCAAGGTTCGTTTTATATGACCAACGGAACCAGCGTATTTATTTTTTGCTGATTTTTTACATGCTTGTTTATCAATGCGAACAATGCTGACACTGTCAGACAGGTGATTTATAACCCAAACTTCGTTGTTTTTTCTTACCGCAAGTGCAACTGGCTCTAGTCCAACTGAAAGTGAACCACAGTGTTTTAACGAGGAACCCGTCGTGTCAAATACTTCAAGATGGTTATCGGGTGTGTTAACCGCAAATAACATTTTTCCATTGCCAGATAGGGCCAAAGGGCGCACCTGTCCAGACTCAAAAAGCGTATAGGTAGAATTATTTGGGGTAATTGCCTGGGCAAATGTTGCGAAAGGTGAGCTTATAGAAACACATGCGCACACATACAGAAGGTGCTTAAACTTAGCCATATTGACAGGTCCTTATTATTTTCAGTTAACGTCTTAAAAATAATTTAAAGTCATTTAATCTATGGCCATTTTGTTATTGAGTAGCGAAAACCAGACAATAACATAAAGTTCGTACGCAAAACTAAAACACGTTAATTCGAACTTTGCGGAAATTTAACAGCTTTTGCCTCAAGCTACAAACTATTACTTAAATTATTTTAAATAAAACGATTAGTGGTTAACTACTCAGTTTTTTTAAAAAATTATTAACAATAAATAAAAATTTTTATTGAAAATTAGATAGACATGTTTTAAGTTATCAATTGCAATTATTTTTCATCTCACCCGTTTGGGTGATAAAGCCTGTAAAATTGCAGCATATGAAAAAATATTTTGTTTTTTAAGATGTAAAATTGAAAACAGCTAAATATCCCAGAATTTTTGGCTCATCATTTTGCTTAAAATAATACTAAAAAACATAAAGCAAACCTGTAGTTGCCCAGCTTAAAGCCTGCTCAATTACAAATTGACAGGAAGCCTGCCCCGCTGCACGTGCGTAATCACCTGATCGTAAATGATAATAATCTAAATTAAAAAATCATTTTTTACGATTAATACTTACGCTGTAGAGGTACTTCATGGCTAATGAAAGATTAGAAACAAGTTATCAATCACCTTATTTTAAAACGCTTGATGTAACTGGTAAAATGGTTGATATGCATGCATACAAAGGCAAACGTGTGGTGTTATCTTTTTATCGGTTTGTCACCTGCCCATTATGTAATTTCAGAATTGCGCAGTTCATGAAGCTATACCCTCGAATAGCGAGGGATGATGTAGTTGTTATCGCTGTATTTGAATCATCAAAAGAATACATAACCGAATACATCGGACCAAAAGGTTTACCTTTTCCAATTATTGCAGACCCCACTGGCGTTCTTTACCGACATTTTGGTGTTGAGCTGTCATGGAAAAAATCATTACTAGCCATGCTCAGACCCGTCTCTATGATGAAAGCTATGTGGAGCAATAAGTTTCGCATGGGCCCACTTACCGGTAAAGCCAACCGGGTACCGGCGGATTTTCTTATTGATAGCGATGGTACATTAAACACCTGTTACTATGGCACCGATATCAATGACCATTTAGAGCTGAAAAAAATCGAAGCATTCTGTAAACCTAAAGTACATATGCTGAACAGAAAAGCAGCTTGAGTGTTTGTTTAAAGAAAACTGAGTTTAATGCTCTATAAGATAATACGTTTTAGAAGTAAAAATAAAACGTAAATGAACACTAACACACGCAAATAAAAGATTAACTTATAATTATTTGAGTCGTCATTCCCGACAGAAGCGTTCGGGGATGACGACATTTTTAATGTTTATGAGACTGTAAGGATTTACTACAAAATTTTTCTGTTTTTGTATTATTCCATTTCAGTAAAAAACGCACCTTCTACACTTATTTTATTACCCGATAATGTAACTACAGTTACCGCCACCTGATATTCCGTGTCTAGCACCAACCAGCTTGCTGGGTCATCAAATGTTGTACTAGAAACAGGCTTTTCAACCGGTAAGGCATTTTCCGTTTCTTCATTTCCAGCTCCAGAAAGTTTACTTTAATAGATTTAAGATATTAATTAATATCCATACTCTCGGTTAAGTTTATAAATTCAACCTTATGATCCACTGAATAAATAAAACATTTAACCACCATAATACCTCTTTTAAATTTTGAACTTTATCAGCTAAAAGTGATTCTGATATTGTTACATCTAAATAATATAAATCAGGTCACTGCTGCCCCGTCAACCACTAAAGACATGAGTTGAGAATACCTGCCAAAGACCGCCACCCGCATGGACGCGGGTGTCGAGCCACCAGGGAGGGTTTTTACGGTGTGCCCTGCGATTATATGGCGGCAGGTGCCCACAATTCATGTCTCGAGCAGGATGTAATGAAAGTTATAATGGTCAAGTTTTTTTTGGCCACAATACGCTTTAAACATAAAATTATTTCTGTTAACGGGACAGCAGTGAAATCAGGTATTAGTAAAATATTATGAATACAATAGTTTATCTGTATTTATTAAAAACATGATAAAGTCACTATATTGAGTTGCAGATAGAGACGATTAAATATCTCTGGAAATTTCTTGCAACCTGAAAGTATGATGACTAACACAACCATATTTACCATTTACAGAGTTATTACATGATGACAAACAGATGCTGCTTATTTCTCACCCTATTTATCAGTACATTCGCTTTATATAGCGGAGCCTGTTATTCACAGGATGAAATCAGTGTTACCACCTCCTCTGATGTCGAAATAAGTATTAGTCGATTTAAACCAACAGAAAAAAAACCAGGCAAGTACTTAATAGTGTGGCTAGCACCTGAATATGGCTTTCGTGCAGGTCATCGCAATTTGGCGCAGTTGCTAGCAGAACAACAGATTGAAGTTTGGCAAAGTAATATTGTCGAATCACTTTTTTTACCTCAAAGCACCACCTCATTGAAACAGCTTGATGGCAACTACGTTGCTGATGTAATTGAATATGCTCACAAAACCACCGGTAAAAAAATTATTGTAGCGGGTGATGCTTATGCTTCAGTTAATGCTTTAATGGGCGCCCATCAATGGCAAGGCAGAAAACACACTTCACCTTACCTGATTGGTGCGATTCTTTTTTCGCCTTATAGCTACGCCTATATTCCGCCGCTTGGACTCGACCCCGAGTTTATGCCGATTATAGATGCCACCAATATACCACTAATGATTTACCAGGCACAGAACAGTGGCAACATAAGTCAATTTCAAATCGTGCTACAAAAATTACAACAACACAACAACCCGGTTTATACAAAAATGATACCGGATGTTATGAGCCTTTTTTATAAAAAAACACCGACAGAAGCCTTTAAAAAACAAACTAAATTATTAGCACCCAATATTAAAAAAATGCTTGGGATTTTAGAAAAACACACCATGCCCAGCACCCCTTTACCGTTAGCAAAAAAACAGCAGCCTAAAAATGGTGTGGACATTTATTTAAAAGCATTTAAAGGCAACAACAAACCACTAGCTATAAACCTGTTTGATGCCCACGACAAACCCTATATTAAGAATGATTTCACGGGTCGCGTCACGGTGATTAATTTCTGGGCAACCTGGTGCCCACCCTGTGTTGAAGAAATACCTTCTCTAAATCGTTTAAAACATAAAATGCAGGGAAAACCATTCGATTTAATTTCAATTAATTATGCTGAAGACAAACAGACTATTTTAAAATTCTTAAAAAATGTAGATGTGGATTTTCCGGTGCTAGTTGACCAGGACGGAGGCTTTGCCAAACAGTGGAATGTAATTACCTACCCTTCTACTTTTGTGATTGATACCCATGGCAAAATCATTTACGGTGTGAATGCTGCCATTATCTGGGATGATCCTGAGCTTATCGATATTATTAATTCGTTATTTTAATAAAATGCTTTAATACTTTTTATCACAGCTAAGCCTTAACTTTAAAAAATGTCGTCATCCCCGAACGCTTATATCGGGGATCCAGCGACCTTAAGCCCAGAAACTTCAAATAGGCAAAGTCACTAGATCCCCGACACAAGCATTCGGGGATGACAAACTCATTTAGTTGACCGGATAGTACTGTCATTTTTATTAAGCACAGACCTCTGCTTCATCAACAAAAACACCGATGGCAAAACAACCAGTGTTAAAATCGTTGCACTCACCATTCCCCCTACCATCGGAGCAGCAATACGACGCATGACTTCTGAGCCTGTTCCTGAACCTAACATTATGGGTAATAAACCGGCAATGATGGTTGCCACTGTCATCATAATTGGTCGCACTCGAAGCAACGCGCCTTGCTGAACTGCTATACGTAACTCCTCTAAGCTTACACTGCGTTTTTCCTGCTGTGCTTTTTCAATATGTGACTGTAATGCCTGATTTAAATACACCAGCATTATTACACCAATTTCAACCGATACACCCGCCAGTGCAATAAAGCCAACCCCTACTGCTACCGACATATTATAGTCCAGTAAATACAACAGCCAGAAACCACCAATTAATGCCATGGGTAAGGTCCCCATAATTAATGCTACTTCAGAAAACTTACGGAAATTTAAATATAATAACAAAACAATAATCCCTAGTGTCACCGGTACTACAGCGGATAAACGTTCTTTTGCCCGCACCATATATTCATACTGACCAGACCAGGCGATGGAATAACCCGCGGGTAATTTCACCTGTGCCGCAACGACCTGTTGCGCTTCTGCAACATATGAACCTAAATCACGGCCTTCAATATCAACAAATGTCCAGCCATTAGGACGGGCATTTTCACTTTTGATAACCGCCGGGCCATCTTCAACGTCAATCCTCGCGACTTCACCCAGTGAAATATGCGCACCTGATGGAGTGACTACGGGCAGGTAACGCAACTTATCTAACGAGTCACGCACGTCACGCGGGTAACGCACATTAATTGGGTAACGCTCTAGCCCTTCTACCGATTGCGAAACTTTCATGCCACCTAATGCGGTGCTAATCACATCGTGCACATCGGCAATATTTAATCCAAAACGAGCAGAGGCCAGTCGATCTACATCTACAGTTACATAACGTCCACCGGCAACCCGCTCTGAATAGGCAGACGCCGTGCCCGGCACCTGCAATACTGCTTTTTCTATTTGCTTGCCAATATTTTCTATAACACTTAAATCTGCCCCTGAGACTTTTATACCCACCGGGGTTTTAATTCCTGTAGCTAACATATCAATACGCGTTTTAATGGGCATAACCCAGGCATTTGTCAGTCCGGGAAATTTTATAAGATCGGTTAACTCTTTTTTTATTTTTTCCGTGGTCATGCCTTCACGCCATTGATCGCGAGGTTTTAATTGCACGGTTGTTTCAATCATGGTGAGTGGCGCTGGATCGGTTGCGGTTTCGGCCCGACCGATTTTACCAAAAACAGATTTCACTTCCGGAACCGATTTTATTAGCTTATCAGTTTGCTGCAAAAGCTCCTGTGCCTTACCGATTGATATGCCGGGAAATGTGGTTGGCATATACATTAAATCGCCTTCATCCAGGTCCGGCATAAATTCTGAACCCAGTTGAGTTACCGGCCACATGCCAACGATTACCAGTACAAGTGAAACACCAAGCACTTTTTTCGGTGAATGCAAAACCATATCGATGAAGGGCTTATAGGCTACCATTAACACACGGTTAATTGGATTTTTTTCTTCCGCTGTAATATGACCGCGAATAAAGTAGCCCATTAATACCGGCACTAAGGTAATTGATAGGCCCGCGGCAACTGCCATTGCAAATGTTTTTGTATAAGCTAAAGGCGCAAATAATTTTCCTTCCTGGGCCTCTAATGTAAACACCGGCATAAAACTCAGGGTGATAATAATCAACGAAAAGAATAAAGGCGGGCCAACTTCAGTCGCCGCTTTGGCTACCAGTTGCCAACGCCTTTTTTCACTTATCTCATCACCTCCCTGTTTTTCATGTTCAATATGTTTATGCATGTTTTCAATCATTACGATAGCGGCATCGACCATCGCACCAATAGCAATCGCTATACCTCCGAGTGACATAATATTCGCATTCATGCCCTGTGCATGCATTATAATAAATGCGCCAAGAATACCGACGGGTAAAGATAAAATGGCAACCAGTGCGGAGCGAATATGAAATAGAAAGGCAGCACAAACAATCGCCACAACAATAAATTCCTCTATCAGTTTTGTATTTAAGGTTTTTACCGCACGATTGATCAACTGCGAGCGATTATAAGTTTCTACAATTTCCACACCCTCGGGTAAACCGAGTTTTAATTCTTCGAGTTTAGCTTTTACAGCGGCAATTGTTTTCAGTGCATTTTCACCAAAGCGCATCACTGCAATTCCACCCACCACTTCACCTTCACCATCAAGCTCGGCAATGCCGCGACGCATTTGTGGCCCGATTCTTACCTCTGCAATATCTTTAAGAAGAATTGGTGAACCTTTTTTGTTTACACCTAGCGGAATATCACGCAAGTCTTTCAGGTTTTTTATATAACCTGTTGCTCTCACCATATACTCCGCTTCCCCCATTTCTATAACCGAACCACCGGTTTCCTGATTGGCACGTTTAATCGCCGATTTGATTTTTGCAATCGGCAGGTTATAGGCCCGTAATTTATTTGGATCAAGCACCACCTGGTATTGTTTAACCATTCCCCCTAAGGTCACCACTTCGGAAACACCGGCTACGGTCTGTAATTCATATTTCAGAAACCAGTCCTGCAATGAACGCAGTTGAGTTAAATCATTTTTCCCCGTACGATCAACTAGTGCATACTCATACACCCAGCCAACACCTGTTGCATCTGGTCCCAAAGTAGGTTTTGCATTATCAGGTAAATTACTCGCCACCTGGCTTAAATATTCCAGCACTCTTGAACGCGCCCAGTAAGGATCGGTACCATCTTCAAAAATAACGTAAACATAGGAGTCACCAAAAAATGAATAGCCCCTGACGTTCATTGCTTTTGGTACGGATAACATCGCCGTGGTTAAAGGATAGGTGACCTGATCCTCTACTACTCTGGGTGCCTGCCCCGGATAAGATGTTTTAATAATGACCTGCACATCAGATAAATCTGGCAGAGCATCAAGCGGTGTATTGATAACGGAGAAAACACCCCAACCGGTTATAATTACGGTTAATACCAATACCATAAAGCGGTTATGAATCGACCAGTAAATAAGAGAAGAAATCATAATTATTTCTCCTGCTTATTTGATTCAGGATCAGACATACGTGCCAGACTGGCTTTTAAGCTCGCTTCAGAATCAATTAAAAACTGTGCTGAAGTAACTACTTTTTCACCCGCACTCACGCCGGATTTTATTTCTACAAAATCACCGGATTCCATACCAGCAACTACAACACGCTGAGCAAAACGTCCATTACCTTTAGCAATGATTAAACGTTCCGTACCACCTGATCGAATTAAAGCCTCGCGGGGAACACTGAGTACATTTTGTTTTGCCCCACCATAAATAGCCACATTCGCATACATATTTGGTTTTAAGGCTTCACCGGGATTATCAAAACGCAAACGAACTTTAAGCGTACGATTTTTTGCATCCAGATTAGGGTACACATAATCCACTTTACCCTCCCAGGTGCGCCCCGGAATATATGATAACTCTACATCCGCTAACTGCCCTGGCTCCACCCAGTCACTCTGGCTTTCAAACACTTCAGCTAATACCCAGGCACTGGATAAATCAGCCAGTTTCATCACCTCATTTGCCGGTTTTACATACATTCCTTCGCGCACCATTAACATCGCGACTATGCCATCTTGTGGCGCATAAACACTAATCGTCTGGGGAACTTTACGACTTTCTTTTATTTTATTAATCTGTTTTTCACTAACCCCTAAAGACGATAGTTTTTCTCTAGATGCGGAAATGAGTCGACGATTGTTAGACCTTAGTGACTGCACATATTCTTCCATCGAATTGACTAATTTCGGAGAATATAAATTAAATAATCGCTGGCCTTTTTTAACCCGATCACCTTCACTCTCTACTGCCAGCTTTTCTATCCAGCCATCAACCCTTAAATGAATATGACTCACTTTTGATTCATCAAAAGTCACGTAACCAACTGTATCAATTTTTCGCCATAGCTTGCCGGATTCTACTTCAGCCGTACGCACACCCAAATTGTTTTCTACCGCCGCAGAAATTTTTACCACTGCACCTTTTTCTTCACTATCCTGTGCATCACCATATTCCTCGTAAACCGGTTCCAGGTCCATGCCCATTGGAGATTTACCCGGCTTATCACGACGATAATTTGGATCCATCGGTGCAACCCAGTAGCGTATTTTTTTCTCTTTACTCTTCTGCGGTTTTTCCTTTTCAACCAAAACAAGGTCCATTCCACAAATCGGGCAACTACCCTCCTTCCCCTTCACAATATTTGGATGCATAGGACATTGATATTGCGCATCAAGATGTTTAACACTGTGTTCAACTGCCGTTTCCATTGCGGACTTATCACTGCTTTGCATTGATAAATAGACTACCGATATAAACACAACCAGAGCCAGAATAATCATAGCGCTTATTTTTTTATATTGTTTCATTATAAATCTCCCACCAGAAATTCAAGATCTGAAATAGTATTGTTAAATTGATACTTAAGTTTTAACTCTGCAAGATTGGTATTAAATTCTGTTACCTGTGCTTTAGACAGGGTAATAAAACCAACAACACCACTTTGGTAGCCACGCATTGCAACCTCTGCATTTTGTTTTGCCTGCGGGTTAATTTTTTCTTTATATAGATTGAGTCGTTGTTTAAATTTTAAAAGTCGTGCATGGGTTTGTTTTAACTGCTTTAACAGTTCACGTTCAGTATCGATTAACCTGTAACGTGCACCCTGCATACGACTGCGACTAGCGGCTACCTGCCTGTCCTGCTTTTGTTCCGTAAACACAGGTAAATCCACCGTTACCATAGCGGTAAGAAAATCTGCCCGATCTGAGCCATCATTATTTTCACCTTGCCTGAGCCCATAGCGAACATCCACACCCCATTGCGCACTGTATTTATCCTCTGCTAATGCCAGTGCACTTTTACGCATCTTAAGCATTTCATTTGCCTGCTTTATTTTTGGATGCATTTTTAAACCTGATTGCAATACATCTACAGGTTGAATTAAATCTGAAATTTCTTCCGGCAGGTCTTCATTCACCGTGACTTGCTCGCGACCCAGCCATTTAGCTAATGACGCTTTAGAAACCAGTAATTCACTTTGCATAGTTTGCAACTTGTCATCAATCAGCGAAATATCCAGCTCGGACTGCACCACGCTTTGTTGGTCAGTGCGGCCTGAAGCATAAAACGACTGATTAATATCCAGCATTTCCTCAAATATTTTTCGATTCGAATGAATAATTTTAATAGCCTGTTGCCGATACCAGACCTGGTACCAGGCTTTTTTTACACTTCGAACAAGCTGACGTTTGCGTAGTTCAAGCTTGCTCGCCTCAACCCCGGCATTTGCCTGCATGACTGCTGAGTTATTTTTAAGACTGTCTCCCCGGGGAAACATTTGCTGATAACCTACAATCAGTTGCGTCATCGGTTCCTGATCTAAATTAAAAGAATCCACCGGTACGGCCTGGGCGCCAAAACGTAATTTCGGATCATTCCAGGTTTGCGATGCATAACTCAATTCTTGCCAGGCCTTTTGCTGTGCAGCAAACCCGGATACCAGTGCATCATTTTCTAATGCTATATCCAGTGCCTGTTGCAAACCCAGGGCATTTGCAGCATTTACTGAAAATGCACAGGTTAATATCGCAATAATAGATCGTTTTTTTAAGGCGCTCATGCCTTATTCCTCATTTATAATTTTTAATATATGCGTGAACACATCGTGTTAATAAACACAATTCACATGGCTAAAAATATGAGAAAAAATCTAAATAAGAAGAAGGGTTTTAATAAGGAGAGGCGGCGGTGAGGCCTGGGAGACATTCAATAATATTTTTTTGACGTGTTGATCTCGATTAAGTTGCCCAGGATTTTGATCCAGCACCTCAAGTAAAACGAGTAATCGATTATTACCTGTATGTATGGGTGCAACCCCATCAACCGACTGATCATCTAAGGCCAGCACACTATCACAGATAGTCGGTGGGCAATGACAATCTGACATTTGTTGCATATTTGATTGCTGCATCTGCATTTTCATTGCAGCATGTACGGGAAGCTGCATACTGACATTCAGAACAGACATCACAAACATAGCCAGGATAAATCTGGCATAACGTTTTATAACAGCTGTTTTATGTATTTTATGCAACATATTCAAAGTGTAGTTTACTTCAGTATTATGTGGACAGTATAACTTTAAACAAATTCATTTGAAATTTAAAATTTCTATTAAACAAAAATCATTCAAGCAGAGACAAGCCATCCGTATTGGGAGGTGGCGGATCTTTTTCTTTTTTAAGCTGACCTAAGTCACTCCCTGCGGGCGCCATATCCATTCCACTAATATCCAGCTCTGGCTCTGCCACATCCTTTATTCCATCCTGCATATCACTTCCTACAGGTGCAATGCCTGCGGATAATTCAGATATATCATCTGCTGTGATACCTAATGGATCAGTCTGCGGGGCCTCTGGTGCATCACCCGTAATCGGAACAGCCGCTTTGGCTGCAACAACTGGAGCGGGTGCAGGCTCTGGCGCCTTAACTGCAGCCTCAACCGGTTTTGCAGCGGGTGCTTCGTTTAAGGATTTAATTTCACAAACGGCACCCGCATTATTTAACGCTGCTTTATATTTATTCGCCGTTGCCTGATCAATATTTTTTTTGATCACCATGCGCTTACCCGAAAACAGATGCGCAAGTTTTGTTACATCGGCTTTAAACATAGCGCCAACTTTGGCTTTCACCTGCTCCAGATCGGCTCCGTCTTTTACCTGTCCAGAAAAAGCCACTTCAAATAATTCATCGCTCATTTGTTGGTACCTTCACGATTTTTCAAATATGTAATAATTTAACACTATACTTTTATCATAACCATTATAATTAAACTAACAAGTTAATACCGAGCGCTGTTGCTACACAATTTAACTGTTTATATGGTATTTATAGAATATTTCGAGGGGAATTTCCCTCAAAGGTAATAATCAGAGTATGAACAAACATAGTGAAATATCCCGCATAACCCCCCATGGACGGATGGAAACCCTCTCACAAATTGAAGTTAACCAGCTAAAGAAAGACAGTGAATCCGGGTGTTACGATATTTATCGACGCTGTTCACTGGCTGTTTTAAATGTGGGCAGTGAAATTGATGACACCACGCAGGTACTTGAGAAATATTCAGATTTCGATATTCGAGTGATCCAGCAGGAACGTGGCATCAAGCTAGAAGTACAGAACGCTCCATCCCTCGCATTTGTTGATGGCCAAATGATCACGGGGATTCAGGAACATTTATTTGCCGTATTACGGGATATTGTCTATGCCCGAAATGAATTAAGAGCCCATGCCAATTTTGACATGGATTCAAAAAATGGTATTACCAATGCCGTTTTTCATATTTTACGTAACGCCAGTATTCTACAACCCAATAAAGACCCCAATCTGGTGGTTTGCTGGGGCGGGCACTCTATTAGCCGAGCCGAATATGACTACACCAAAGAAGTCGGTCACGAACTGGGTTTAAGAGGCCTGGACATCTGTACCGGTTGTGGCCCCGGCGCAATGAAAGGCCCTATGAAGGGTGCCACTATTGGCCACAATAAACAACGTATTTATAGTGGCCGTTATATCGGCATGACCGAGCCGGGGATTATTGCGGCGGAGTCACCGAACCCGATTGTCAATGAACTGGTCATTATGCCGGATATTGAAAAACGCCTGGAAGGTTTTGTACGTACCGGCCACGGTATTATTATTTTTCCCGGCGGCGCCGGCACCGCTGAAGAAATTTTATATATTCTAGGGGTTTTATTAAACCCGGCAAACAAAGAGCTACCCTTTCCGCTTATTCTTACCGGGCCAAAAAGCTCTGAAGAATACTTTAAGCAAATTCATCACTTTATTGAACAGACCCTGGGCTTCGAGGCCCAGCAACGTTATAAAATAATCATTGATGACCCTGCACTGGTTGCCCGCGAGATGAAAAATGGCATGGAAGCGGTTAAAGATTTTCGCCGTTGTAATAGTGACGCCTATTATTATAACTGGATTCTTGAAATTGATAATGAATTTCAAAATCCATTTATACCCACCCATGAAAACATGTCACAACTAGAACTTAACACCGAAATGGAAACCCATAATCTGGCTGCTAATTTACGCCGCGCTTTCTCAGGTATTGTTGCCGGTAATGTAAAAGAAGATGGTATTAAAGCAATTGAAGAAAATGGTTTGTTTGAAATTCGTGGTGAGAAAAAAATTATGCAGCCACTGGATAAATTACTTGAGTCGTTTGTAAAACAAAATCGAATGAAGCTGCCTGGCAGTAAATATACACCTTGTTATAAAGTGGTTACTTAAGTACACCTCTAATCAGAGAGCTATAGAATACCTATAATGATTTGCCTCGCTAATCTGTTGATTAGTTAAAATAACTGTAAGATAGTTATATAACTATCTTGTGATTACACTATGGATATGTTTAAAATGCTAGCTGCATGAGTGTTAAGGATTAAAGCCTGATGTTAAATAAATATCCAGACTTTATTAATATCAAATAAACAATAAGCTCTAGTATTAAAGGATGAATAATGAAATATACAGTATGTTTAATAGCATTTACATTGCTCACCGGATGCATGGATAAAGCAACTACCGTTGTTGATAACTCCCCGAAAAATCCAACCGCCGTTATAAAATCCAAAGGCTCAATTAACGGTTTCGTCTTACCGGATTCAACATTTAAAGAAGTCGTTTATACCCGCAAAGATAAACAAACTATTGCAAATGACAGCGAGTATGATTCCTGGATGTCTCGTAAAATACTGGGTGACTCCGATGAAACCACTATCTTACGACTCGACAAAAATCTGCGCTGGACTTTATTATATGATGATGAAACAAAAAAATATCTAGAATGCCCATTAGGTGGTTGCTCGTTTTCAAACTTAATGGAGTTTGATAAAAAGCAGGATACTAACGACGAAAATCAATTTGACTATGCGCCAAATGATGAAGAGGCGGAAGCCTGTTCGACGAAAATAACAAACAATACATTTAAGGTTAAAGCGACCGGTAAAAAACGCATTATATCCGGGTATAATTCAAAAGAGTACCAGGCAAAATGGTTAGTAGAATATAAGGACGATAAAGGCCGCAAAGATACTAACAGACTTAATATTGTATTCTGGAATACGGAACCAACCGCAGAGATGAAGAAAGTTTGGGGAATGAATGAAGCTGTAGCGAATGCACTTCGAAAAAAAGTAAAAGCACAACATAATTCATTATCCAGGTTAGTCCCTGATAGTATTTTCATGTCTTTATCAGCCTTTTCTGGTGGCACATCCAGGGATAATAAAAAATGGCAAAATAATGTCACCCGTGAACTCGCAAAAGCCAAGGGATACCCCATGTCTATAAAAGTAGAATGGTACCTGGACAGAAAAGCCTGCATAGAAGCACAAGCGGCACCTAAAAAAGAAAAGCTAGACTGGTCTAACCCATTAGCCGCAATTAAACAAAGCACGTCTGACATGGTTGGCAAAGAGGCAGAGAAAATGTTTATACCAAATCCTAAAGAACCCATATTTCGTTATGTATATGAAGTGACCAGTATTGAAGTGAAGCCGGTTCATGATAGTGTATTTGAAATACCCGCTGGTTTTACATTAGCGACACGGGAATAATTTTATAATTTAACTCACTGCTGCCCCGTTAACCACTAGAGACATGGATTGGGCGCACCTGTCTAAGACCGTCACCCGCATGGACGCGGGTGCCGAGCCACCAAGGAGGGTTTTACGGCGTGTCTTAGACAGGTACGCCCAACTCATGTCTCGAACAGGTTTAAGTCATCACTAAACACGCCACACTTCGGTTTATACATATAATTTATTTTTTAACGGGACAGCAGTGAGTTTAACTTATCAAAATTTTGAAGTCTTTTTGTCAGAACTTATAAAGCTGACATTTACAAGCTAAAGCTGTTGTCCGCAAATGCACGCTAATGAACGCGAATAAAATCAAAGGCTTTTAATGTGCACAATGCGCCTGCGGCGCATATGCCAGAACTTTGCGTTTATTTGCGTGCATTTGCGGACAACAGCTTTTGCATTTAATATTTCCTGAACAGTTGTCACTATATTATTGATTTAACTAGCATTTTTAGAATACTGGTCTATACTCATTGTTATGCTAAAAATTAGAAACACTAATGGGGGGTGTTTTTATGCAATCTGGAGAGGCAATACCTTTAATTCTTACGCTGGATAATGCGGGGCGGCCTATTGACTGGCTTAACTGGCAAGATGCGGTTAACCTGTATGTTCGCGAACAGGTTGCCTGGACCGCCAGCGAAACTAAACTGAGGTTTTATGGCGGCACCTGTCAGAAAACTGGTTTAAGGTCTTACCTGGATCTCAACACAATTATTGCAGTGCGCGGCGCTAAACCCAAATACAATCATGACATTACACCCCTGCTAACAAACCGGGCTTTATTTGAACGGGACCGTCACACTTGTTTATATTGCGGAAACCATTTCAAATTATCCCTGCTAACACGTGATCATGTAAAACCCCGCGCCCAGGGCGGTAAAGATGTCTGGGGAAATGTAGTCACTGCCTGTAAATCATGCAATGTAAAAAAAGCCTGTTACACACCGGGCCAGGCACATATGCCCCTTCTGGCTCTACCCTATGCACCCAATAAAGCAGAAGCCATGATTCTGGCTAACCGTAAAATTCTGACGGATCAAATGGATTTTCTGCGTAATCATGTACCCCGTGAACGCCGGGGGGATTTTAATTAATATTAACTCTCACCTCATAGGTTAATAATGAACAGTTTAGCCTAATATACAAACTTAAACTCACTAAATAATTTTATTCTCTAGTCGAAATACGAATGATGTAAATATGGAAATTGTAAAAAAAATTAAGCGGATTTTATTGGCGAACGTGAGAAAATTCAAGCCATTGACTTTCTGTTTGAAAGATTACCCGATGCTATTTTCATAAAGTGGCACATAAAGTGGGGTCAGAGCACAGTTCCCATAAAGTGGGGTCAGAGCACAGTTCCTAAAGTGCATAAAGTGGGGTCAGAGCACAGTTCCCACTAATATAGCCACCCTAACTACAACCGGCTATGATATAAAGCTTGATATTTTTTTTAGCGTTAAATGTAATAAATTTAACTTATAGCCCTAATTACAAATAATCATTTTAGTGCGATAAACAAACCTATAGATGAAAACTTGAAGCCTTAAGAATCTGGCAAGATATTCGCGTGACAAAGCAGATAAGTTGAACTCGTTTTTCTTATCTACTAAATGTATCATTAACAAAGATAACAAAAATAAACACGGAAGTTCATATGGCACGTAAACCCAGATTTAATATTATAGGCCTCCCGCAACATGTGATTCAAAGGGGCAATAACAGGGAACCCTGTTTCTATGCGGAAGCTGACTACCTGCGTTATTTAACGAATCTTGAGGAAGCCGCACATAAAAATAATTGTGCTGTCCATGCATTTGTTCTGATGACAAACCATGTGCACTTACTGGTTACACCCTTCAGTGAGAACAGTGTGTCACATATGATGCAGGATCTGGGCAGAAAATATGTGCGTTATATAAATCAAACTTACCATCGAACAGGTACCTTATGGGAAGGTCGCTATAAATCTAGCCTGGTTGATAGTGATAAATATTTATTGACCTGCATGAGATACATTGAGCTTAACCCTGTAAGGGCATCAATGGTTTTACAACCTGGTGATTATAGATGGTCAAGCTATACATGTAATGGGATAGGAAAACCGAGTACATTAATAAAAAAACATTTATTGTATTGTGAATTAGGTCGTGAACCATCAGAGCAGCAATTTGCCTACCGCGAATTGTTTAGACACCATTTGGGCAAAAGTGATTTGCGCAGTATACGCGATGCTTTAAATAAGGAATTAGTACTTGGTCGAGACAATTTTAAAAATAAGCTTGAAGAAATGACAAAACGACAGGTAAGCCCTGCCAAAATGGGTCGCCCAAGAATAGAAGATGAAGCAGAGCTGTATTTGGTTTTTTAGTATATTAGCGAAAACTGTGCTCTGACCCCACTTAAAATAGGAGAGTTAAATATGCTTATAACTAGAAACATCACCGGTATTTCTTTTAATCAGATTTTTTTGTGGACGTTAATTGCCTTATTAAGTCTCTTTTCATCTGGCTGCAGCATCAAGCTGGTGGCTGATTATGACCCGGTTATAGACAAGACAGTAACAGAGCTTCAGCAGTCGACAGCAGCCTTTTTTACAAAAATGAAGACAGCTTCAGATGCTGATAGAACTTACGATAAAAATAAAGCATTTTATGCCGATGCTAAAGCCGTGGTATCCAGTTTAATATTACGCTCGAAAATCATTGAACAGGACTTAAAGAAAACATCCCTGACCGATAACTTTGTGTCTTTGGATAAATTATATGATGAGCTTGAAAAAGAACATAAAAATAACCCATCTAAAATATATTTTAAGAGCTCTGAAGCTGCTTTTGATCAGGCTTTTCGTGCCATTATAAAGCATATGGTTTTTCTTAAATGGAATAAATCATAATCTTAACAATTGTCTAATCTCAAATAGAGGAACTAATGATGCCAAGTATCAATGTTGAACAAACTACGTCGGATATGCTTGCAGCTGCAAAACTTGTGTTTGGTGACAAGTGGCCAGAAGTTAAAAAATTTGCTGAAAGTGAATCTAAAAAATTTGCAGAAAACATGCTTGAAATTGAGAAGTGGAAAAAAGATGGAGACATAAGTGAAAGTGAAGCAATTTCATTATCCAAGCTACACCAGAGATCGATGAAAATGGTCTTTACAGCACTGGAAGGAATTAGCCTGGCCATCGCTGAAAAAGCAATCAATGCTGCACTTGATGTCGTGCGATCTGCGGTTAATACAGCCATTGGGTGGCCGGTAATATAAGAATGTTTATGTATTATTTTAATCAATCTTTAATATTAAAGTGGCTTTTAAAATTATTACTTCTTTTTCTTTTATCAAGTGCATGCTATGCATCAAATAACAGCATTGAGACCTATAGCCCTGTTGAACAGTGGATAATTGATAGAATATCTATTGTCGATACAGTGAATTTGTTACAGTATAAAAATCTAAATACGAAACAAATTGTTAGTGCTAAATTTATAGAGAATCTCTTAAAAGGAAAAATCAGTAAAGTTAAATTTGGCCATAGAGGCATAAGATTGAAGCATGGAATTGTTCAATCTTCAATAGATTTGCGTAATGTAAACGTTAATCACGAGGTGCATCTGGTTGATTTTAAATTTTATTCAGATGTTAATATGTCTGAAACCCATTTTACTAAAGGGCTCGTCCTTAATCGAGATACGTTTTATCAAGACATTAATCTTAGTGGTATAAATACTAGTCGATTATCTTTAAACAACGCACATTTCCAGGGAGCGGTTGATTTATCTCATGCAAAAATTTCAGGTGTATTGGAAGCACTGGGATCATTGTTTGAAGCTAAAGATCGCAATATAAGCCTTAGTGTCAATGGGGGGCATTTTCTGGGCGTCCTCCTTAATGACTCAGTATTTCACAAAAATGTTATTTTTATTAGTGCACATGTTGACCTTAATTTGGAGCTTAAGCGAACTCAATTTATTAATACTAATGCATTTATTGACTTTAGTAATATAGAAATAGGGGGTACTGCGTTTTTAAATGGGGTCCAGGTAAATGGTACATTATATTTTAGAAGCATAAAATTGTTTTCTCTGGAGATGTATGGACAGGGTCAGGTATATTATGATGATAAAAATATTCAAAGAAGATTCACAAACCCTAGCATAGGTGTGTTGAACTTAGGGTTTTCAGTTATCAATGGAGAAATTGAAATAGAAGATTCTAATATAGACAATCTTAATATGGAGTCCTTAACTGTTGGAAAATCGACCATTTTAAAAAAGATTAATATTTAAAGATACTGCAGTGTTTAGCAACAGCGATTTTGGCGTAATAATAATTGAAGACATTAATTTACCCGACAAAAATACAACAGTTTTAGCGGGCATGAACTACAAGTCTATTTCACCAGTAACTAAAAAAACTCCAGATGTAGATGACTGGCGCACTTTAATCCACTTCCTGGAGTCTGCCGAGTACAGCCCAAGCGCCTATACTTTACTTGAAAAATACTTTTATGACATTGGTTATAAATCAATTGCTGATGAAGTTTTTATAAAAAATAAGCGAAGAGAACGTAGTGAAAGATTATCAGCCATGAATTGGGCAGGTAGCTTTTTTCTAGATGTGCTAGTCCGTCATGGGCGAAGACCAAGCCTTGCTCTATTCTGGAGCCTGTTGTTTGTGATTGTTGGTATTTTTACATTCAGAAACCCTCAAGATATGGAATTACAAAATGAAAAACTGCCTAAGCGTACTTACAGCTCTTTCTGGTATAGCCTTGATTTATTTGTTCCCTTAGTTGATTTGTATTCCGCTAATGTCTGGTTTCCAAAAAAAGAATGCAATTATCTGGTTATATATACGCGTGTACACAGAATATTAGGATGGATATTAGTTCCAATAGGATTAATAGCTTTAACTGGAATTATTAAATAAAAAATCATTTATAAAACTGTTACATATTATCGTTTACAATCAAAAGCAGTTTGTCCGCGAATAAACGCAAATTGTTTGTTTATGCGCCAGCGGCGCATCACACTCAAGTAATGCTTTTGCTTTTATTTGCGTACTTTAGCGTTCATTTGCGGTAATCTTTTGCTTTTTAATTAAAGTAACTTTAAACCCGCATCCAGATCAGGATATTTAAACCGTGTTTTAAAGTTGTTTAATAATTTTTTATTAGATATTCGTTTAGACTCCGCCAGATATGACAACATACCCGACGACAACTCCTGTTGCGCCTGTTGCAAACTAATTTCTTTGGGTCGTGGTAGCTTCATCGCATCCGCCACCTTCATAAAATAATCATTCATTGTCGATGGGTGCCCATCGCAACAGTTATAAATTCCCGGCATCACTTCTTCCACTAATGCTTCTACACAAAACGCAGATAGATCATCTGCGTGTATTCGATTGGTAAAGCCTGAGTCTTGTGCACTCACAATTGGCTCACCGGAGGTAATACGCTTGACGGGCAGTTTATCCGCAGCATAAATACCCGGCACTCTAAACACTACATATTGAGAATGGACTTTTTCGCAATATTTTATTAACTGGATTTCTGCACTGAGTCTTCTATGCGCCCTGTCTGCCTGTGGTACTGTCGCTTGCTGCTCATCAATCCATTCACCTTTACAGTCACCGTAAACACCGGTGGTACTAATTAATATTATTTTTGATGGGGGCGAGTTTAGTGTTTCAAGCATGGAAACAACATGCGCCATACGATTATCAGCGATACCTTCTCGTTGTGGCGGTGCTAGATAGGCAATAGTGCTATTTTTAAATAATGCTTTATTTTTTTCATCCAGCTCCAGATCATTCTTATCCAGATCAAATTGCATTGCCTGAAAGCCCATAGATGAAAGCTTGTTTTTCGATTTTTCACTGTTCACAAAACAGGCCGGATTCAGGTTTTGCGCTTTTAATAACTGGGCAATTTTTTTACCAATATAGCCGCAACCAATAATATTTATTTTTTTCATCATAGACGTAATTCTAACCCAAATAAAAAGCCCCGACATAAGCGGGGCTTTTTTAAATTCTAAGTTTGCCTAAAAGACGTATTAATTTAGAAATGTTTATCGCAATGATTTACTCGTGCATCATAATACCTTTCACAGGTATAGGCGTCTCCACCCCGAGCATAACATTGGCCACGTTGTTTATAAGAAAACTCACGACACTGGCCCCAGTTGTTACTTAATTGCAGCATTTTCTGATTATGTTGCTGCTTTTTAAGCTTCTTGGCCTGCCATGGATTACTACCCAGCTTCTGATAACCACCTGACTTAGACGGACTGAATTTATTTTTAAATTCAGCTGCCATTTTTTTCTTTTCCCATTCTGTCAGCTCATGCTGAGCCAGGGATTTACCTTTAAATACACCTCGTTCACCAGCAAGGGCTGTATTGAGGGGCAAGATAATTGCTAATGCGATTGCACATATACCTGTAATGCGGCTTCCATTCATAATTGAACCTGTCTATTAGTTAAAATTGATTTTTGTTTTTCAGCTAGACCTGGAAAAATATTCAAGATCAGAGAAGTCTGATCAAACTTAATCATTTGCCATAAACACCGGCTAAACTCGAGGTATTAAACGGGTTCCTGTAATCTACAAGCCAATCAGAACGGCGGCAATACTATCAAAACAGGCCCTTTTTTTCAATAAAACAACGGCTGAAGCTATTGATTTTACTGAAAAACAACCCATTTGGGTGAGATGCTCACGGAAATTACTTCGGAATAATATCCGCAAATGAATCCAGTAGGTGATAATGCTCATGCTCTTTATCTGGTTCAGTACTATCGGGCTGCTTTATCGCCATTAAATGCTGAATACCATATTCCGCCGCCGCATCCAGCACATTAAAATTATCATCTATAAACAGGGTTGAAGCCTTATCAACATCCTCAACCTGCTCCAGCTTAAGCCAGAATGCCTGCTCTTCTTTGGCATGATGCAATTCATGGGAGGTTATAATGCGGTGAAAATAATGCCCCAGCCCGGTCTGCTGAAATTTAACCTGAAAGCTTAAAGGGTGTGCATTGGTTACCAGCACAACACGCTTACCATGCATATGTAAAGCCTCAAGAAACTCCACTACATAAGGCCTGATCGAAATCTTCTCCCGTATACTGTGTTTTAGTGCAGCGATATCCAGCCCCAGCTCCTTGCTCCAGTAATCTACGCAATACCAGTTGAGGCTGCCATACACCTCGGTATATTTCTTGTTTAAGTGACTATGGGATTCTTCCAGGGAAAGCTGATAATGTTCCGCATAGCGCTCGGGGACATACTTTAACCAGAAATGGTTATCAAAGTGTAAATCCAGCAGCGTGCCATCCAGATCAAGGAAGACCGTATTTATTTTTGACCAGTCAATCATAGGAATTTTCGAGCGCCCCTTCACTATATAAAAAAGATACAATACAGCATGAATAGTAAACCTAAAATCCTTAAGTGCAACACACACAGCCAAAGTCGGCTATTTACCATTGAACAGGTCGACCTTGAGTTTAGTAATGGACAACAACACCAATATGAACGGATAATCGCCCCTGGGGCTGGTGCGGTGCTTATTGTGCCTGTGCTTGATAATGAGCACGTTATTATGATTCGTGAATATTCCGTTGGCACAGAACGCTACGAACTGGTTTTTCCAAAAGGAAAAATCGATGAAAGTGAAGACATTCTTCAGGCGGCCAACCGGGAATGTATGGAAGAAATTGGTTATCGTGCTAATAAATTATCACCCCTTGGTGAAATGACCGTCGCACCAGGCTACTTAGGTTTTATAACGTATACTGTATTAGCAGAAGAGCTACAGGTAGAAAAACTTCAGGGTGATGAACCTGAAGAATTACAACAGGTGATTTGTAATATTAATAACATAAACACACTTATTAAAAATGAAAACCTCAGTGAAGCCCGTAGTATTGCCGCGCTTTATCAGGTACGAGATATTTTACGCAATCGCTCAGGTGAATCTAAATTATGAATAATCAGGACGACCTGAATCTAGAATATCTATGCCAGAACGCACTCAGTATTGCACGCATTGCGGGTAAAAAAATTCTTGAAATTTATGATTCAAAATACACGATTGAACATAAAGAGGACAACACGCCCCTGACGACCGCTGATCTTGCTGCGGATAAAATTATTCGCAACGCATTAAAAGAGCTGACCCCTGAAATTCCTATATTAACCGAGGAATCTGACCCCATTCCATTTACAACCAGGAAACAATGGAATCGATACTGGTTAGTCGACCCACTGGATGGCACCCGTGAATTCATTAAGCGAAATGGTGAGTTCACCGTGAACATAGCGTTGATTGAAAACCACCAGAGTATTATCGGCGTTATCAACGCACCTGTGTTGCAAACCGATTATTTTGCCTGGCGCGATGGTAATGCCTATAAAAAAACCGCCGATCAACCGGTTCATAAAATTCACACCCGTAAAGCAGATAGAAATAATTTAACCATTGCTGGCAGCCGCTCACACGCTTCAGATAAATTAAAACTCTACCTGGAAAAACTCGGCGATGTTGAGCTACTGAGTGTTGGCAGTTCTTTAAAATCCTGTATGGTTGCGGAAGGCAGTGTTGATTTATATCCGCGCCTGGGCTTAACGTCTGAGTGGGATACCGCAGCTGCACATTGCATTGTAAATGAAGCCGGTGGCCAGATAACAAAAACTGATTCTGCTGAACTATGCTACAACACTAAAGACAGTTTATTAAACCCAGAATTTTTTGTGTTTGGCGATGACTCAATTTCCTGGCACCAATTCTTATAAGTAAAAACTATGCTTTTAACTAAAGACAATCATTTTATCGGCCTGCTTATTGGCCAGCTTATTTTAATTTTCACCATGCCCCTGTTGCATTATATTAGTGAAGATGCGGGCAAGTTTATTTTGCACATTGCCATTATTGGCATGATTCTATTAACTATTTTAGGCAATAAAAGAAATAGCAACTGGTATAAATCCATTATTGTCCTGACTATTTTAGAAGTTATTATTTTAATTTTAGCGGCACTACTGAATGAAATCGTATTAACCTATATCGCCATTTCACTGAGCCTGTTTTTTCTTGCCACCAGTATTGCTGTTGCATTTAAAAGTGTTTTTTTTAGCCCGGTCATTACAATTAACCAGCTTGTAGGGGCTTCCTGCATTTATTTATTACTGGGAATCATTGGCGCCATTTTATACTCAAATCTTTTTTTTATTTCACCCGATTCATTTATAGGTATTAATGACAAAAACATTAAGGTGCATTTCCCAGAGTTCCTGTATTACAGCTATGTCACATTAACAACCCTGGGCTTTGGGGATATCACCCCTGTTTCACCTGTAGCAAAAACCCTGTCTTATATGCAGGCTATTATCGGCCAGCTTTATTTAACCATTATGGTAGCGGGACTGGTTGGAAAGGCGATAAATCGTAGCGACCATAACAACCAGGGTAGCCCCTGAGCCATCCCCATGAATATTATCTAAAAGCAAAAGCATATCATCCGCAAATGAACGCAAAGAAACGCGAATGTTTTGCTTGTACGTCTACGGCGTACTGCACTCTGTAAAAAGCTTTTGCTTTTATTTGCATGTGTTGGCGTGCATTTACGGACAAAATGCCTTATCTTTTTGATTTGTAACCATGTTTAGTAGGGATATCACAGAGGCGACCTGAATAATCTCCAGGTTTCTGCTTAGCTCACCACCTTCCACCGCTGATCGATCAAGCAAAAATTAAAGTAGCTCACTGCTGACTGGTGTTTAGATACATTTTTAAATTTCAAACGCTTACAGGATTTATCATCCTGCTTATATTGCTTGATAACCGTAATTTCTCCGCCATTTTTTGTACTAGTATTTTGCCAGCTATGAACATCTCCGGGCTTCCTGTTTTTCAGCACCTGAATATATTCTAGTTGTAACTGTTGAATATCGTCTTCAGTAAAATCACTGATTACCCCATACTTCAAAAAACCAACATTAGACGCAAACACCGAATAGCTCACAAGCATCAAACTTAAAATTTGTTTAAACATTTTGTTTATTCCTGAACTTTTGCCACAGAGACACAGAGGTCGCAGAGAAAACAGATGCATTTATTAAGGAGGCAGAAGAAACGCGGCTCCACCAGAATAACAATGACCTTCTTCACTTGATCTAATCTACACTTAATAATTACCCTCAGTGAACCCTGTGTCTCTGTGGCAAATCTTTTTAATTTTTCCTATATTAAGACATTTATTAAAACATGAACACCATCAAATAATTCCAGGATAATATAAGTATGGTTAATTCAAGCTGGAAATATGCTAAATTCTCCCCTTATGAAATCAAGCTTAAACATACAGTCAGGCCGCCCTTCCAGTGAAATTCAACTTGGCCCTGAAGCACAACGAGATGTGCATCAGGCCTACCTGGTGTCCATGCGCCAACGGTTTAAAACTGAAATTAACCGCCTGACCCGGGGGGACATGCGGGAATTGCTAACACCACAAACCACGGATGCGGACAAGCTCAGCTTTATAATGACCTATGTTTATGCCTGGAACTGGCTTCAACAAAATATACATGAGCAATTTCAACACGATGTGCTAGCCGCTTTTGCAAATGGGCCCCAGGCCTTTTTGATGAAATTAATACTTCAAAGTAATAACTCAGTTGAGTTTATCAATGGGTACATCAGCTACTGGCAAAACTATCAGGGTGAACCCCAGTTACAACAACAGCAAATCTTACAACTGCTACAGCAGTCAGCAGATAAACAAAACCTGACCGACTCGATTGAAAGGATCTGGAATAAGCTGCATCTGTTTAGTAAAAGCTATGCCATTGGTTATAAAGACATCGCTAAACAGGAAAAAAATCGCTATGCGGGAATGCTGGATGATGAAGATAAAGAACGCTTAAAACTCATCGACCAACTACCCGATGTAACGTCATTAAATCTGTTCAACAAACTGGGAATTATTCCCGCCATGGGTTGCCCACAAACCTGTCGTCACTGCATGTTTATCTTTCGTCCGCTAATGAAAAACACCGATGATCCGAACCAGCTTTACCAGATACTTGATAAACTAACCACCTCCGTTTTATTTACCGGCGGTGATTTAACAAAACATCTTGAGCATTTTTATAATGCGATTGCCCGTATGCAACATGTCACCACCTTTGCCATTTTATTAAATGGGGATTTTGCTGACAGCGGTGAAATCACCGAAGATATTCTGGGTAAAATGGCAAAAGCGATTCGTCACCGCCCCCTTAGCTGGCCCAAAGCTAAAGTTCATTTACAAATCAGCTTTGATGAATTCCACCAGGAAGTTGTCGTTGATCGAAAGGGGCACTTGAAAGAACGCATACCCGTTGTCAAAATAGCCAATATTGTTGAAACCGCATCCAGGTTCTCCGATGAAATCCAGCTCTGTTTATGTCATAAACAGGGGCATTTAAATTTTTCTATGGCGCTATTTCAAAAAGGCGTATTTGCTCGCCTGGCTAAAGAGCTGGGCCGCCGTGGTCACCAGATAGAAATCCTGGCCACCGGGCCATCGGCACGTTTAAAACGCAACCCCCTGAGCCCGGACACACCCGCACAGGTTATTAAAGACGCCACCTTTATCTTAAACAAATACCCCCATGCACCTTTAATGCTAACCAGCTCTACCATTGATGCCTATGGTCGTGCCGAAATGATGGAGTTACATGAAGCGGTAAATGAACGTGATTTACTAAAACAAATGCTCGACGGCAAAGGCACAGGCGCGGAAACATTTGATAAGGATTTAATGTTCTGGTTTAACGGCTGGGCAACCCTGTTTTCAGCGGTTCATATGTGCCTGGGCAATGTATTTGAAGAGGGTATTGAAACCATTAGACAGCGCCAGGCAAAAGACCCCCTGAGCAATGCCATGCATCACTTTGATTTACGTTTACTGGATTATTACCGTGAACTACGAAATGACCTGGATACAATTATTGAAAAGTCCACCGGGCCACATCATTTATTTCATTGCATTACTGAAGAATCGGCCATGCGTTTACACATGACCAAACGCCTGATTGAGTCAGCCGCTTAATTTTTTACCGCCACGAGACCATGCCAATTTCAAGCAATTTTAAATTTAGAAAGCGGCTTTTTGTAACACTGCCTATACTGCTTTTTAATTTACCTTTAAATAGTAGCCTGGCAGCTGATTTAACAGAATATGAAAACTGTGTACTAAAAAACACACTCGCTGCCAGCACTGATTCTTTAGTATCTGAAATCAGGAAACTTTGTGAATCCTCTACCAATAGAAACGAACAAATTATACGCCTGGCAGATCAACACTCATTAATAAATGCCCGAATAAAAATTGATCAGAGCAACCAGTTCAAACCCTTTACCTTAATGGCATTTAAACCAAATTATATTTTACCCCTTGTTTATAACCACTCGGGATATGATGCCAGTTTATACCAGCAAATAGCCGATGAACAAGATATCAGCTTCGATGACTTTGAGGCTCAATTTCAGATCAGCATCAAAACGCCCCTGGCTGTGAATGTATTTCACAAGGACATTAGTCTTTACACAGGATATACCAATCGCTCGTTCTGGCAGGTTTATAATAAGGATATTTCCAGCCCATTCAGGGAGACCAACCACGAACCTGAACTCTGGTTACAAACAACGAGAAGCACTAATATTATGGGTTTTGATAACCGAATCAATATGCTTGGAATTTCACATCAGTCCAATGGGCAAAGTGGTATCTTATCCAGAAGCTGGAATAGAATTTATGCCAGCTTTGCATTTGAAAAAGAGTCTTTTGTATTTGCGATAAAACTCTGGAACCGCTTTAATGAAAACATTGCCACGGATGACAACCCTGACATCACTAATTTCATGGGGCACGGTGAATTCCGCGTAATTTACAAGAGCAATAGTCATACCTTAAGCCTGATGTCGCGTAATAATATTGAATCCAGGTTTGATAAAGGGGCAACCGAGTTAGGCTGGAGTTTCCAGATTGGAGAAAGAAAGGACTTAAAAGCTTATATCCAGATATTTTCGGGGTATGGTGAAAGCCTGATCGATTATAATCAGTCTGTGAATAGAATCAGTTTTGGCATCGCATTATCTGACTGGTTGTAATCTCTTTTTAAAAATCATTCCTATACATTCATAAACTAGAATATTTTTTATTTAGGACTATAATAATTAAACGTTAAAAACTTAAAAGGAACATGATCATGGCAACTGTAAAAAAATCAGCTACCAAGAAAACACCAGCAAGAAAAAAAGCGGGTGCTAAAAAGAAAAGATCCGCTTCTAAAAGTAACGTTGCTGCAAAAAAACGTCAGGCCTTAACTAAAAAGTTGCGTGAAGATCTTAAAGCAACCAAAAATACACTCAAATTGGCAAAAATAGCCGCTAAGGAAGAGCTTAAACTTGCTAAAGAATCCGCCAAAGCGGAAATTGATTCATTAAATGAACAACTTAAAAGCGCATTAAAAAGAGAAATGGCCCTGCTCAAGCTTGGCGAGCAAAAAGCTAAAATGATGCTGGCGGCTGGTGAGCGTTGGGAAAAAACCCAGATTTCAAAAATTAAAAAAATGACAACAAAAAAGCGCCGAAAATAAACCTGGTAACATTTAACACAGAGGCACAGAGATAAGGTTTTTACGTATCACGAGCTATAACATACTCATGCTAGTAACTTAGGCGTAAAACATATCAAAACCTCTGTGGCTCTGAGTCTCTGTGTCATTTTTAATAGTACTTAAATTAAATGGAAACCCGGCCACACCTGATGTGGTCGTTTTATTCTTAATAGAACCTGTATCTATTGATGTGCATCAACACCCGCGACCATGATTTATTGACAATTTAAATAATCAGGGGAGTTTTACTATGTCTAACATCGAAGAACTACTAGGTAAAGAAGCCAGGTCATTACTCTCACATACCTGTAAAGGCATACCCAAAACAGACCTGCATATTCCAGGTCACGACTATATAAACCGGGTGGTCGCTAAAAAAAATCGCAAACCCAGTGTATTGCGAAATCTTGGCGCACTCTATAATCATGGCCGGCTAACGGGTACAGGGTATTTATCACTGTTACCGGTTGACCAGGGTGTAGAGCATTCAGCTGGTGCCTCCTTTGCACCGAACCCCGCCTTTTTTGATCCTGAAAACATTATTAAATTAGCGATTGAGGGCGGATGCAATGCGGTCGCTTCAACACTAGGTGTACTTAACTCTATTGCTCGTGACTATGCACATAAAATACCTTTCATTGTTAAAATAAATCACAACGAATTGCTAAGCTACCCCAATATTTATGACCAGACTTTATTTGCCAGTGTTAACCAGGCATTTGATATGGGCGCAGCTGCGGTGGGCGCAACAGTTTATTACGGTTCTGCTGAATCAAGACGCCAGATACAGGAAGTATCTGAAGCCTTTGAACATGCACATGAATTAGGCATGGTGACTGTGCTATGGGCATATTTACGCAACAATGCCTTTAAAAAAGACGGTATCGACTACCACGTTGCTGCAGATCTTACAGGCCAGGCAAATCATCTCGCAGCCACCATAGATGCTGACATTATTAAACAAAAACAGGCGCAGAATAATGCCGGCTTTACAGCCATTAACTTTGGAAAAACCCACCCGGGTGTTTACGAAAAGCTAACCAGTGAACACCCTGTTGATCTGGTTCGCTACCAGGTCGCCAACTGTTACATGGGCCGTGTGGGCATGATTAATTCCGGGGGTGCCTCCGGTGATGACGATTTACATCAGGCGGTACGCACAGCGGTAATTAATAAACGAGCTGGGGGCATGGGATTAATCTCGGGACGCAAAGCATTTCAAAAACCCATGGATGAGGGTATTCGATTACTAAATGCCATTCAGGATGTTTATCTATCAAGTGATGTGACAGTTGCGTGAACCGTTGAAATCAACAAGCTTAATTTGCACTGGCAGATTGACTTTCCTGGTTAATTAAAAACAATGATTCAGACTTATATTAAAAAACTGGTCATCGTAGCCTTACTCATCACTGCGGGTATATTACTCGAAGTTTATGGATTACTTGATGCTGAGAAGATGCTCAACATCGCCAGGGGATACACTGATTACTGGTGGTTAATTCTGCTATTAATCCTCTTACAAACGGTTCTGTTTACCTTTGCACTGGCCGGTTCATTCTTTCTGTGGATTGCCGCGCCACTTTATCCACCGCCAATAGCCACTTTCATTCTTGCAGCTGGAGGCACTCTAGGCGGCCTAGGTGCATACCTGTTTTCACAGCGTCTCACGGATGAATGGATAGATCGAATTGAAAACTCACATGCTTACAAACTGCTCCATAAAGAGGATAATTTTTTTACATTATTTGCCCTGCGCGTATTTCCAGCCTTTCCACATTCACTGGTTAATTACAGCTCAGGGATCTTAAACGTTAAACTTAGCCATTTCATATCTGCGGCAATATTAGGTATTTCCATAAAGTCCTATATTTATTCAAAGGTGATTTATAATGCAGCAACATCCGCATCGTTTGAAGACCTGTTAAATATTTCTACTTACGGGCCATTAGTATTATTATCAGCGATAAGTCTGTTGGGTGTTTTTATTAAATACAAACTGACGAACAAACCCAGACAAAATAACTAAGCTTTAACTCACAATATTAATGTTCTTTTATTTTTTTACTAGCAAGCTTTTTAAGCCGGTGCATTAGATACAGGCTCATTATCCAGGCATAATATATACTTAAGCTTACAAATTTTGACTGACTATCACACAAATATCAAAATACTCATGCCTTACCGCCCGCAATACATTTATAGATATAGGATGTATTTTTATAACAGGATATATAAATGAAATAACACAAATTTTTATCATTTTTAATTAAGTATAAATGACTCTTAGTAAATTTTAGTTAGGTGTCAAAAGTGGTGGCCAAACCTGGACTAAATTTGCCTTGAGCAAATTTGGGCATGGAGCGCTGTTTGCTCTATGAGCCGAAGGCCGAAGCACAGGGATGTGCTGAGCTATTGAATCAGGTCTGGTTCAATTCGGGTCGATTCTCTTAAGCTTACAGGTTTTAACTACTAAGGGAGATGTAAAAAGTGGTGGCCGAACCTGGAATTGAACCAGGGACACGCGGATTTTCAATCCGCTGCTCTACCGACTGAGCTATTCGGCCATTTAGGTACTTTTTGTTTGCTTTCAGAAGACACTGAATTGCAAAGAGGGCGTATTAGACAAGTTCAGACGGCCTGAGTCAAGTAAAAATATTGGTAAATTACCCTGTTATGACCTGATATCAGATCCCAAAGTCACCAGGTTGAGCGGTTATAAACCGTTGTAGGTTCGAATTTATTCGAACTATGTGCCATATAGTGCGATTTTAGTGCGAATAAATTCGCACCTACAGCCTTTCAGTGACTGAACCTTTAGACTGTAGGGGCCTCTTTAAGATCACGCTTTTTTACTTTGGGGGCGGTACAAACCCTTCAGGAGCCTGGGTACTTTCACCACTGAAGAAAAACTTTTCCATTTCATCTTCCAGAAACTTACGGGCTTTTGGCTCAATGGGTGATAAACGATATTCATTAATTAACATGGTCTGGTGCTGTAGCCACTCAGCCCAGGCTTCTTTAGACACGTTATTATAAATTTTTGCACCCAGGTCACCTGGATAAGTCGGACGATCAAGACCTTCCGCTTCGCGCCCTAATTTAACGCATTGCACCATACGGCTCATGGCTATTCCTCATATAAACGTTGTAATAAATTACTGACCGGAGCAGCCAAACCAAAAGATTGCTGCCCACGATCACTCTGGCAGGCTTTATACCAGACTCTGCGCCCCGCTTCCATCACACTTTGATCAGGGTTATTCACATCTGCTATGCAGGGGGTTATGTCCAGGTGAAAATGACTGAAAGTATGTCGCACTACGGGCAGCTCTTCACTGGTCTCAATATCGAGCTGATAATGCGCTTTACACCAATCTGGTACCGGCTCAATAAGTGGCATTTCAGGCAAACTCCATAACCCCCCCCAGATGCCTGTAGGGGGACGTTTTTCCAGCAGTATTTGTTGTTTGTTATTACGCAACAACAACATACGTACGGTTTTAACCGGCAGGGTCTTCTTCGGTTTGGGGGTCGGCAATAGTGTCACCTGTTGCGTTGCGAATGCCTCACACTCCATCATTACTGGGCACCGCTCACATTCGGGCTTAGCCCGTTTACACAGGGTTGCACCTAAATCCATCATCGCCTGGGTGTAATCGGCAAGCTGTTTTAGCGGGGTATGCTGCTCGGCAAACTGCCAGAGTTGATCCTGCACTTTTTTTTGCCCGGTCCAGCCATGCACCGCGTGAAAACGGGCCAGCACCCGCTTTACATTACCATCCAGTATTGCGTGCCGCTGCCCTTCTGCCTGCGCCAGAATGGCACCCGCAGTGGATCGCCCCACTCCCGGCAATGCCAGCACATCATCAAATAACAACGGAAACGCTCCCCCATGCTCATCGCGCACCTGTTGAGCAGCCCGGTGTAAATTACGGGCACGGGCGTAATAACCTAACCCCGACCAGTGATGCAACACTTCATCTTCATGGGCATTGGCCAGTGCCAGAACATCGACAAACCGTTGCATGAATTTTTCGTAGTAAGGTATCACCGTTTTGACCTGGGTTTGTTGCAACATGATTTCAGAAACCCACACACCATAGGCATTTCGATTTTGCTGCCAGGGCAGGTTTTTTCGACCGTGTTGTTTATACCAACTTAATATTTTTTTTGAAAACGTCATTGTTTGTAAACTTTTTCTCTGTAGTCATTGTGTAGCATTAAAAAGAAAACGCAAATGAACGCTAATGTTTGTGCAGTACGCTTGCGGTGAACTATACAATAAGGCTTTTGCTTTTATTTGCGTGTATTGGCGTTCATTTGCGTTTTCTTTTTCTTCTAATCCCAACATGTACATACAGGCTATTTTTAAAAATTTCATTCTGTTCACCAAACAGTTACAATAATTTGTCTGATAACGCGATGTTAGCTTAATTCTCAGGGACCCATATGAAAAAACTCGATTTCCTTTTTGATGCCTACGATAAAATGCGCCGTCTTCCGGGTGGCAAATCCAGCACGGGTGAGCATACGCATGGCCTGATCGCTCGAATCATACCCCCCTTACTGATTCTGCTTATTTTAATTCCACTTATTCTGGGTTTTTTATGGAATACTGAACCCGACAGTTTTAATCCGGTTCAACGAGCAATCGAATTATCAGGTAAGCGTGGCGAAGATATGACCACCGGATATATCACCACTGCCACATTGATTATTACCGCTGAAACTTTACTCGATAAGCGCGGCGGTTACCTCAGTAATGACATGGCACCCCCGGGCTTTTTTATGGACAATATTCCAAATTGGGAATTCGGTGTGTTAAGCCAAATTCGTGATTTAACCCTGGCGATGCGCAATGACATGTCCCGCTCTCAATCTCAGTCGGTTGAAGATACGGACATTATCACCGCCGAAAATAAATTTCGTATTGATTCAGAATCCTGGTTACTGCCTCCCTCGGAATCGGAATACCGAGAGGGCATCAATTCACTCTACAAATTCCTGGGAAGGCTATCCGATAAAAACACCCAGGACGCCCAGTTTTATGCTCGAGCTGACAACCTGGGCGAATGGCTGGGCCTGGTGTCTAAACGCCTGGGAAGCTTATCGCAACGCTTAAGTGCCAGTGTTGGTCAGGCACGTTTAAATACAGATTTAGCGGGAGATACGGGGGCGCAACAATCAACCCCGGGCGCCGAAATAATTGAAGTGAAAACCCCCTGGTTTAAAATTGATGATGTTTTCTATGAGGCCCGTGGCAGTGCATGGGCCCTTAGCCAGCTTCTAAGGGCGGCGGAATCTGATTTTCAGGATGTGCTACAAAAGAAAAATGCTCAGGTGAGTCTGCAACAAATTATTCGTGAACTGGATGCCACACAGGAAACCGTCTGGAGCCCGATGATTTTAAATGGTGGCGGCTTTGGTATGTTTGCTAATCACTCACTTGTCATGGCGAATTATATTTCCAGAGCGAATGCGGCGGTGATTGATTTACGGCAGCTTTTGAAACAAGGGTAAAAGAAGTCTTAAGTCATAAGCCATAAGTCGTAAGTCAAAAGCAAAGGCAAAAGTCCTTCAGGCGCAGCCTGCCCGCTTTGACTTACGACTTACGACTATTTCCTCAAGAAACCATCCGATTACACGCATCCAACGCCGCAATCTTATACGCCTCCGCCAGGGTTGGATAATTAAAAACATTCTCTACAAAAAAATCTAAATCACCCTCCAGTGCCAGCACCGCCTGACCAATGTGCACTAACTCTGTGGCTTCTTCACCTAGCACATGTACGCCTAATAATTTTTTTGTTTCCAGGCTAAAAATTAATTTCAACATGCCTTCCTGCAAGCCCATTATGTGTCCTCTTGCGGTTTCCTTTAATCTGGCAATACCCACTTCATAGGGAATTTTATCTTTCGTTAGCTCCTCCTCCGTTTTCCCCACCATACTCATTTCGGGTACCGCGTAGACACCAAAGGGAAACAGTTCCGGATGAGAGTGTAGCGACAGCCCGAAAGCATGGCGCGAGGCCAGGCGACCCTGTTCCATTGAAGTTGAGGCCAGACTGGGGAAACCGATTAAATCACCCGCGGCATAAATATGTGGCACTTCAGTCTGGAAGAATTCATTGACTTTCATTTGCCCACGGCCATCCGCCTTTAGACCTGCCGCATCCAGGTTTAAAGAGTTAACACAACCCAGGCGTCCCGCGGCAAACATCACCAGATCGGCACAGAATTTTTTGCCGCTTTCCAGGGTTATCACCCCCTGGTTATGTTCATTTTTTTCAACCTCACAAACATCTTCTCCCAAACGTACAACCGTACCCCGGTCACGCATAAGGTGAGTCAGCTCCGCTATAATTTCACCATCCATAAAACCCATCATCGAGTTACGTCCATCAACCAGGGTGATTTTTATATCCAGCGCGCTAAAAATCGAGGCATACTCAACACCAATGACACCCGCACCAATCACCGCCATACTTCGGGGCAGTTTTTTTAAATATAAAATATCATCACTGTCGATAATGGTTTCACCATCAAATGGAATATGCTCAGGTCGATGGGGTCGGGTACCGGTTGCCAGCAGAACATTATCTGCTCGCACTTCAGAAATTTTGCCGTGACGATTTTCAATTTGAATACGATGGGGGTCTAAAAAAGAAGCGGTGCCCTGAATAATTTCTACATTATTACGCCGCAGCTGGTGGGACATCACTTCCGTTTCCTGGTTGATAGTAATGGCAACTCGCTGCAACAAATCCTCCATACTCAGGTTATCTTTTAAGCGATAACTTTTTCCATACAGACCACGTTGATCGTAACCGGATAAATACATGGCCGCTTCACGCAATGTTTTACTGGGAATAGTACCGGTGTGAACCGCAACACCACCTATTTCTCGACCCCGCTCAATAATGGCGACACGCTTGTTGATTTTTGCGGCCTGGACTGCGGCTTTTTGACCCGCCGGGCCTGAGCCGATAACAATCAGGTCGTAGTCTTGGGACATAGGGTGCTCCAGATTAAGAAACGTTTATCTTGAGTGTAGCAGTGAAGGAAAAAACTGCTTTTTGGGTACTAAAAAATTCCGAGTCTGAGATATCCCCACAAAACAGGATTAACAACCAAAAAGATAAAGCATTTTGTCCGCAAATGGACGCAAAAAAACGCAAAAGTTTTGTTTGTGTGCCTGCGGCGCACTACACCCTGTATAAAGCTTTTGCTTTTATTTGCGTGTTTTGGCGTTCATTTGCGGATGATATGCTTTTTGCTTTTAGATAATATTCGTAGGGATAGCCCAGACTCCGAGCTCTCTGTGGCTAAGTTTTTAATGTCTAATCCCGCTTTGACCAGTCCCCCGATTTACCCCCGGATTTTTTCATTAAACCGATATGCTCCATATGCATCCCCCTGTCCACCGCTTTACACATATCGTAAATCGTTAATAAAGTAACCTGCACCGCCGTCAGGGCTTCCATTTCTACCCCGGTGTTCCCCTTACATTCCACGGTCACCTGACAGTGCACGCCGGGAAAAGCCTTTTCACAACTTAATTCTATATCCACATGGGTCAGGGCCAATGGATGGCACAGAGGCACCAGGTCGGCGGTTTTCTTTGCCGCCATAATACCGGCCACACGGGCTATTCCCAGCACATCACCTTTTTTATGGCTACCCTGCTGAATCAGCTTAAGGGTTTCAGGCAGCATATAAATATCACCTTCAGCCACCGCCTGGCGCTTTGTGATATCTTTTTGACTTACATCCACCATATGGGCTTCGCCAGATGCATTAAAATGAGTTAACGTATCAGTCATTCTTTGTGCCTGTTTCTATTACAATGATCGGGCAACTAGCCTAACAAAAGGTAACCATTTTTACGAATGAGCATTACAGTCAAATTTTTCGCCCGCCTGCGTGAACAGGTTGGCCATGCGGAACTCACCCTGGACAGCGCCGGTGATGTTCAGTCAGCCTGGGACCAGGCCACACAAAACATGGACATGCCGGATAACACCCTGTGCGCAATTAATATGGAGTATGTAGATGCCAGCACCCGCGTACAGGATGGTGATGAGGTCGCGTTCTTCCCACCGGTAACCGGGGGCAGCCATGCCCGATAAAAGCCACTGTAAAATTCTCAACGAGCCTTTTGACCCCTGGAAAGAAACCCAGCTTTACCAGCAAGATCAGTTAGAACAGGGGAAATATGGTGCCACCGCAAGCTTTGTAGGCACCATGCGTGATTTTAACCAGGGGGATAATGTCACCAGTATGACCCTTGAACATTACCCGGGCATGACCGAAAGTTATCTGGATAAAATTTGCGAGGAAGCCAGGCAACGCTGGAATTTACTCGACTGCCTGATAATTCATCGCGTAGGTGAAATACAGCCTAATGACCCCATCGTACTCACCGTGGTCTGGTCTGCCCATCGTAAGGAAGCCTTTGAGGCCTGCCGTTATTTAATGGAAGAACTAAAGTCACGCGCCCCCTTCTGGAAAAAAGAAGGCCTGGATGAGGGGCACCGCTGGGTTGATAAGAACACGCCAGGGTAAATGGGGATACCAGGAAAATATCTACTTCCCATGTTCGCCTTCCCATGTTCGCCCATTACTTTTTAGCCCTGTAACAACGCAGTAATTGTGATATTTATACAAAAAAGCCACACACTACTTGAACCCCTTGAAAGGTCTTGCTACCGTACGTGCTTTAATTTTTTAAATTCAAGGGCTCAATATGTTAAAAGCTATCCCCTCTGCCGTTGTTTGCATCGGCTTAACTACGTTACTCGCCGCCTGCAACGATAAAACAGGAAGCGCAGAAAAAGCAATCAAACTCGACACACAAACCAATAAAGCAAGCTACAGCATTGGTCTTCAGTTCGGTTCACAAATTGCAAAAATTAAAGACATGGTAAATGAAGAAGCCATTATTAAAGGCTTTAATGACAGTTTAGCTGGCAAGGACCCTCAGCTCACTCCTGAAGAAATGCAAACAGCCATGCAGGCTTTCCAGAAAACCATGGCTGAAAAACAGAAAGCCAAGCAGATGGAATTAGCCAAAACAGGTAAAGCAGAAGGTGATAAATTCCTGCTGGAAAATAAAGCAAAAGAAGGCATAAAAGTAACCGAAAGCGGCCTGCAATATAAAGTATTAACAGAAGGTAAGGGCGCAACACCTGCTGCAACAGATACCGTAGTTACGCATTACACAGGCACAACAATTGACGGCAAAGTATTTGATAGCTCTGTAAAGCGTAATGCACCAGCAACATTCCCGGTCAACGGCGTAATTAAAGGCTGGACAGAGGCACTACAGTTAATGAAAGTGGGTGCGAAATGGCAACTATTTATTCCATCTGAACTGGCCTACGGCGAACGTGGTGCGGGTGCAAATATTGGCCCGAACCAGGTGCTAATTTTTGAAATTGAATTACTGGAAATTAAGAAGTCTTAAGTTTTTCTATTAGTTCATATTGCACAGGGACAGATCTTGTTTTTAAGCTCTGTCCCTGAGCTTCCCCCATGAATATTTATATCTGAATAACAATAAAGCCAAAAGAAAACGCAAATACCAATGTAGTACGCCTACGGCGTGCTACACAATAAGGCTTTTGCTTTTATTTGCGTTCATTTGCGTTTTCTTTTTGTCTTAATCTTTTGATTTTGCAGTATGTATTACTGTGATGGCTTAGGCTCTTTTCCTGTTACTCTACTCTACTACTGAGACAGGTATACCATCATGGGTTACTCAATATTCTGCACCTGCCTATTGAGTAAAATGAATTTATTTCACGCAAATCAATAAGTTACCCGTTTTCTGCCGTCTCATTATTGAGCATCTGCCACCAACTTACTGTAGTGAATATACTTAAATTAAGTTGAAGTACTCAGCTTGATTTAAGTATGTATATTTAGATTATTTATCTTTTAACTGCTCTTCACACTCTTCGATGATAGATTGAATATATTCATTACTTTTTATAGTCTGATCCTCATAACCTACTGTATAAAAGTATCTAGTAAACAGCTGAAATACATGTTCACAAAAAGGCGAGGACATTTGTATGATTTTATCGGAAGGCTTGGGCGCATTCTCAACGCTAAAGGAATGTATTAAATTAAAATTAACGACTAAATGAATATCTAGCCCTCTATCAGGAAATGCCGGTAAAAACAAAAAACCTTCCAGCTTGTCATTTACTAAATCCTTAATTGTGTTCTTTATGCTTTTTTCAGATTTTTTTACATGTTCGATAAGCGGCGTTACAACAACAAAGTTTAAATAGGGAAGCTTTATACTTCTACCTCCACCCTGATATAAATGACATGTTCTGTTTACCAACATCCAGTAAGGCACATTAGGATTCGGCAAAGAAGACTGAACAAAAGAGTCTTTTAAATAAACATCACCCTGCCAATGATTTTCGATATCAAGATCAGCGTAACATTCATTTAACTTTTCTGTGGAGTCAGGAAGACTTTTACCAACCGTAGGCTTCACTAGCCTTATAAAAAGCGCTTTCAACTTCTTCAACATTATGTAACGCATCCAATTCAAAGTAGTCATCTAATGTGGGGATGCTACCCCATATTTTTCTATATTTTGTTATAGATGTTTCAAACTCAGAAGCTATTTTATTAGCAACGCCAACATCTAACTGTGCAGAAGATGTAGCAGATTCATCCAATACATGATCAAAATCAGCAAAATCATAGATATATATATCACCTCTAACAAAAGTAATACCTTCTATAATACTTTTTAAGGCTTTTTCAGCTGGATCATACTTAATCTTGCTAACTATAGATGGTCGCTCAATTTCAGTTTGAAGAACGTGTATATCTTGATTAATATTTACATCCATTATTTTGACTCCATAAGATTTCGCATTTCATCTGTTACAGACCACATAAACAAATCGTAATGACATTGATTCAAAGAAGGCAAAATATCATTAAAAGAATCATCAACACTCATATCACTCCCTAACTTAACAAAATCAGCATCCATTGATGCCTCAGCTGAGTCCTCTCCTTTTTTTGCAAGTTTTGTCCTTAATATAAACAACTTATCATTTGATTCTTCAAGCAATATTGTTTCTTCATTAATCCTAAATTTGTCAATCTTTAATAAGCCAGATCTCGCTGTGCTAAATAACGCTGGATTAAATATATTTAAGTTATCAAAAGACAAAAAGGGTTGGATAGCCACTGAGTTTACCTTTCGAAGACCAACCTTGTTTATTAAAACATCATTTATAGAAAGGAGTTCACACGTTACATCAAAGAAACTTCTGAAATCAGACTGATATTCTTCGAAACTTGCGTAACTAAAGTCAGAATAAACAATTTTATCTTTTTCTATTTTTAATTCCCGCAGAGGTGACTGACTATTAAAAACTAAACCAAGCGCCTCAGATTCCTGAGACAGCTTAGGTGCCTGGGCATTTTCTAAATCAGCCTCTAGCTGAAAGTTACCTTGCATTATTTTTTTTGATTCAGCGAAGCCAAGCTTCTTGAACTCAGAATCAAGCCTATCTTTATTATCTAAAATAATATTTGTCTCTATAGGATTGAATCGAATTTCAGAGTGAACACTAGATAGAAAGTGCTGCTTGAACACCTTTCTTTCAGAGCTGGATAAATTAAGTAAGAAGCTCATATGTATTTTTTATTGCTATATAATATTATTTTATTATTCAATGAGTTAGATCCTGCGAATTCTACACTACATACTCTTCAAAATAACTAATTAATTCGACTAATCGATACTACCCTTAGTTCCAATTAATATTAATGAATACAGCTGACTTACAACATAATCATACGTTATTATTTATCGCCTTCCTTCGCTATCAGTAAACACCTACCACGTAATCGATCGAGACCATGATCTACAAAACCCATACGATCATTTTCATCTGGTTAAATTTTGGATAGGTGCGTTATAAACGGTGTAACGTCCCCTTCCATACGAGGCATAATAATCGGGATATAGGTATTAACTAACGATCGTCCGTCTACTCTAATAATCTTCCCTGGGGTCACTTCGGGCCTAAATGTCGTCGATTCGGCCTTCGGATAACGTATCGCCCTGGACTCGGCAAACGCTTCCCAGGCTTTTTGTGATGTCTTACCGCTGGTTTTGTCTTCGAGCTGGAAAACGTACCCGCCGTACGTCGCGTTAAACTGGTCCGATTTTAGAAACGTTCCGGACGGTGTAAATACGCGGTGTATGTCCTGGATATAAACACAATCGGCGAAGTGTTCGACCTGTTGCGATAATCCTAGAAACTGATATCAGTCAGCTAACTCTATTTCGGCGCGGGTTATTGCCGAAGGTTCGACCGGTACGCGCGGCGGTTCGGTTTTCTTACCACCCGTATAAAATGCGTCCTGTAAGCTAACAGCGCAGACGATACTACGTTTTAAATAGTCGTCGCTTACGGTCCCACTTAGGGCAAATTAACGCCGACTGTCTCATTAGACGCCTGAACTGGCCTACGGCGAACGTGGTGCGGTGCAAATATTGTCCCGAACCAGGTGCTAATTTTGAAATTGAATTACTGGAAATCAAGAAATCGTAAGGATTTTTTCCATCACTTTCATAATGCTCGAGGACAGACCTTATTTTTAAGCTCTGTCCCTGGGCTTCCCCCTCGAATATTTATATCTGAATAACAATAAAGCCAAAAGAAAAAGCCTTATTGTGTAGCACGCCGCAGGCGTACTACATTAGTATTTGCGTTCATTTGCGTTTTCTTTTTGTCTTAATCTTTTGATTTTGCAGTATGTATTGCAGTGATGGCTTAGGCTCTTTTCCTGTTACTCTACTGCTGAGACAGGTATACCATCATGGATTACTCAATATTCTGCACCTGCTCCCGCATCTGCTCTATCAATACCTTTAATTCAACCGAAGCCTGCGTGGTTTCTATATCCGTTGACTTGGAACCCAGGGTATTCGCTTCGCGGTTAAACTCCTGCATAATAAAATCTAACCTGCGTCCAACAGGTTCATTACTTTTTAATATATTTTCAATTTCAACAAAGTGACTATCTATTCGATCCAGTTCTTCATCCACGTCCATTTTTTGTGTTATATAAACCAGCTCCTGTTCAAGCCGATCTTTATCATAATCAACATTCAATTCTGCTATTTTTTTTAACATTTTCTGTCGTGTTTGTTCTAAAATTTGTGGCCGTCGTTTTCTTTCACTACTCACAATTTGCTGCATCGCTGCGCAGCGCTCCTCAATCATAAGCTGCAGGCGCTGACCTTCGCTTTGTCGTGATTCACACAGGTTTTTTAAAGCCGTATCAAATGACAGCAGCGCCGCATCTACCACAGGTTGCAAATCGGTTTCAGGTGCTTCAAGCACACCGGGCCACTTTAAAACATCGAACACATTCATTTCACTGGGCTGGTGAGATTTTTTATTGATCATATGGCAGGCCTGTAAAATCTCATCAACCGCCGCCTCATTTACACGTATCTCTATTTTTTGATGTTGTGCAGGCTTATAGCGTAAATTACATTCTACCTTGCCACGCTTCAGCTCTTTGTTGAGGCGAATTCGCACTTCGTTTTCCATGCTGCGCAGCTCTTCAGGTAATTTAATTACTCCATCAAAATATCGATGATTAACTGATCGTAGCTCCCACACTAGCGAACCCCATGTTTGCTCGTCACTGCTTCTGGAAAATGCGGTCATACTCCGTGCCATAAGTTCACCTGTAGCTTTTTATTTATAATTCAGATCAGCAGTGTATCACGACACTTTCACATTATGACTTTAGCTCTGTAAAATCGTATAATTCGCCCAACTAAATCAAAGGAGTCATTATGCGACCCAGCAAACGCGAAGCCGATCAGATGCGTGAAGTAAAAATCACCCGTAATTACACCATGCATGCCGAAGGTTCAGTGCTGGTTGAGTTTGGTAACACCAAAGTTTTATGCACCGCATCGGTTGAAAGCAAGGTACCAGGCTGGTTACGTGGCAAGGGCTCTGGCTGGGTTACCGCAGAGTATGGCATGTTACCCCGCTCTACCGGCTCACGTATGCGACGCGAAGCTGCCGGTGGTAAGCAAGGTGGGCGCACCATGGAAATTCAACGCCTGATTGGCCGTTCATTGCGCGCCGCCATCGACCTTGAAGCCCTGGGTGAAAATATGATTACCATCGACTGTGATGTAATACAGGCTGATGGTGGTACACGCACCGCGTCTATCACCGGTGGATTTGTTGCCCTGGCGGATGCGGTTGAGTTTTTAATGGAGAATAAAAAGATTTCAAAAAATCCACTCACGGGTAACCTGGCTTCGGTTTCTGTTGGTATCTTCAACGGCACCCCGGTACTCGATCTTGATTACGACGAAGACTCAAATGCGGAAACCGATATGAATGTAGTGATGAATGATGCACAGGCCTTTATTGAAGTTCAGGGCACCGCTGAAGGTCATGCATTTAGTAAAGACGAACTTGGTGCGATGTTGGCACTTGCACAAAAAGGTATTAACGATTTAATTAAGGCACAACAAGAGGCTCTCGAAGCATGAGTAGAATAGTTTTAGCCAGCGGCAATGCGGGTAAGGTACGTGAAATTAATAAACTACTATCTGATCACGGCATCGAGGTGGTTCCGCAAACTGAATTTGATGTGCCAGAAGCCGTAGAAGATGGTTTGACCTTTGTTGAAAACGCTCTCAAAAAAGCACGCCATGCGGCAAAGCTCACGGGGCTGCCGGCCATTGCCGATGACTCGGGTATTGAGGTTGATGCATTAGGTAAACGCCCGGGCATTTATTCAGCCCGTTATTCCGGTGAAGGCGCAACCGATGCTAAAAACAATGAAAAAATGCTTGCCGAGCTTAAAGATGTAGCAGAAGAAAATCGCAGCGCCCGTTACTGGTGTGTAATGGTATATTTAGAAAATGAAAATGACCCCACACCCATCATTACCCAGGGAACACTTGAAGGTCGAATTATGACTGCGCCCCAGGGTGAGGGTGGTTTTGGCTATGACCCCATTTTCTGGTTACCGGAGCAACAATGCGCAGCGGCGGAGCTTAGCCTGGAAGAGAAAAATAAAATCAGTCATCGGGCGATTGCTTTGAATGCTTTGGCTGAAAAGCTGATCAATATATAACAGATAAAAAAAGGTAGGGTGGATCAAGCGAAGCGGATCCACCAATAATTTTATGCAACCCCGGTGGATCTGCTTCGCTTGATCCACCCTACAAATACACCTTTATGTCCATTCTCACCTGCGCCGATATTGAATTCAGCCAACTCCAGCAACTGCTCGGCAAATACGATTTAATAATTCATCTCGTTGAGGATAATAAAAAAATCCCCGGCAGCTGGTTCGGTGAACCGGAAGCGGGCATTATTGAAAATAATTTATATATTCGTAATGACACTCCGGTGCATTCTGCACTGCATGAGTCCTGCCATTATATTTGCATGTCAGCAGATCGGAGGGAGAAATTACACACCGATGCGGGGGGTGATTATGATGAAGAAAATGGCGTCTGTTATTTATCTATTTTACTCAGTCAATACATTGAAGGCTTTGGTCTTGAGCGTATGCTAAGTGATATGGATGAATGGGGTTATACGTTTCGATTAGGCTCAAGTAAGCGCTGGTTTGAAGAAGATGCGCAGGATGCTGTTGACTGGTTAAAAAAAAATCAGATTATTATGTCTGCTAATAAACCTACATGGTCGATTCGTTCTTAGCTAAGCAATACGATTTTTAAAACAACATAAATAAAAATGCCCTCTTAAAGAGGGCATTGTTATTTCACAGTTTATTTACTAGGGTGCTTGCAGTACCGTGTCATCTGTTACATTAAGAAACACACCGTCAAAGGCAAAAAATGTAGCTGCCTCTGATTGTATTTCTGTCGTTACCGCAACATCGGGGGCAGGATCAAGCAAAGAACTATGCTCGCCTGAAATAAACCTGGTTACCACATTAAGTTTGGTTGTAGAATCAGGGGCACCCTGTGACGTATTCACATGAGTTAAACCCATTAATGCTAACAGGGGATCTGTACCCGCTAATGGTGCAGGAACAGTACCGGATGAATCATTCCCGTCTGGAACCGTATTAGGCACTACAAGATCAGAAGGTGAACCATTACCACCCACAATTTCAAAGAATAATACACCTCGATTGGAAACAGCGTCAGAGGCGTAATTACCGGGGTCGCCCGCATCAAATACGGTTTGCGCGGCACCAATGAATGACTCATAGTCTGCGGTACCTTTAACCACTCCTTCTGCAGCAAGACCCGCTGCTATGCTTGGCCCAAAGGCAGCTGAGCCATCGAGTATTTTAGGCAAGCCTGAGCCACCAAACGCAAAAACGGCTGATTTAACGTCAGTTTCTAATGCCGTAAATACAGTACCAACCATTGAGCCTAATGAATGACCAATGAAATAAATTCTCGATGCATCCATTGTGTTAGTACCATCAGTGACATCACCTTCATTAATTGCATCAACAAGTGCGAACAGATCAGAAACAGCCTGCCTCACATTATCCCTGGTATTCAATAAATTAGTTAAATTAACAAAGTGCCTGCCCGATGAATCAATGACACCATCAGGTACAGCAGCAATTATATTTTCATCTGCATCCTGGGTCACTAAATCCAGATCAAAGGTTCTTTCACCAGCGCCTAAACCTTTGAAGTCACCAATACCATTATCTTCAGTTCCCGTTAATCCGTGCATGGGCAAATCAATGGCGACAACAGCCATACAGGCACCCGCCATTGCATCTGCAATGGCTAACATGGTTGCACGGTGTGTAGTAATTCCGTGTTGATAAATAACAACAGGCCAGCCACCAGCGGGCATGCCATCAGCACATGCCCCAACAGATTTTGGAATAGATACCATCATGGGAATGGTTTCTGTGGAGCCCGCCAGAGGATCGGGGACTGGATTATATTGAGTAATGTGAGGCCCAGCTGCACATGTGCCCGCACCGTCAGCACCTAAACCATTCCAGCATGAACCTAATGCTGTTGGGTCATTTGACGGTGAAGCCGCAGTAGATGACACTTTCAAATAATAAGGTACTGTCAATGAACCTATATGAATATCTGCCGCACCTAATGGTGAAGTAGTTGCTGCTGTAGGTGAAAACCCAGAAACAGGATCCAGGGCCCTAACCTGTGCACGGGTTGCTTCTAATACATCTGATGTGGACTGTGTTGTGAAATTCCAGCTCAGGATAATATCTGAACTTGCTGTGCCATCAAATGCATTTAATGAAGCTTCCGCAACGACCGTAGCCTGCCTTAATGGCTCAAGTTGCTGTGCCTGTTCATCTGTTAATAGTGGTGTATTACTTACCCCACCGGTATGCAGTGGATTGGCACCATGGGTCAATGAGTAAGAACCCGATATACCGACAGGTCTTCCACTGGCACTTTTAACCGCATTGGTGATGACAGCCATGTAACCCTGTTTGGGTTTTAAGGGTTGCAGCGGAAGTATAGCCATGGAAGAGTTTGTTGAATCTACACTGGAAAGCGCAGCAACAAATTCTGTTCCATAAGTAAGCTCTCGTTGTACAGATATCACTGCACCACCGGTAATGGTAACTTCATATAGTTTAACACCACCCGCAAAAGAACTTGCATCCACAGCCCCGCTAAAACCCGTGGTAATGGGTGCAATTGTTGAGAATCCATCCAGTGCATTCATAGCAACTTTTGGATCAGATAAGTCATCAGCCGAGAGCACGGGTATATTCAATGTGCCATCCGCAGGTGGTACACCATTCTCCAGGAATAAAATATTATTTGGAAAGGGTATAACGTTATCGCCAAAACTCAGGTCACTTATTGTATCCACCGTGGTATCCACCGTCAGTGAATCTTGCAGGTTCGTATCTGTATCTGAACAGGCTGCCAGTGTTAAACCCACCGTAGCCGCTAATAATAATTTTGTTAATCGCATTTTATATTCTCCAACCTGATCCATTAAAGGTCATAATTCCAAGTTAACTGGGCACTTAAGATATCAACCGACGCTTCATAAGTGCCGTTCAAGGTTGCCTCCAGAGGTGGCTGGCTACTTTCAAGTGTGTTATTAATATCTGTGTCACTGATAAACAGGTGGGAGTAACCTACATCCATTATTAATTCTGGGCTTATTTCATAGGTCATACCAAATGATAACCAGGTGCGGTCGTGACCGGGAATTCGAGGTGTACGATGTTGCGGGTCTGGAACCGGTGTTTCATCGTAGGCAATACCGGTGCGCAGGGTCATTTTTTCACTGTACTTATAATCTGCACCGATTGAATAACGGAAGGTATCTTCCCAGGCTTCAGTGGTTACACCATCGGGCTGAAATGGACTGGCAAATTGAATTCGCAGTTCTTTAAATGAGCTCCAGCCTGTCCAGGTTATGTCAGCTAATAAGCTTATGTCATCCATATCATGCTTCACACTGAAAGACAGGTTTTGCGGCAAAGATACTTCGGCTTTTAAATTGGTATCCTGAAATGCCCCTGAACCCAGTACCGGTGCTGCGGCTTCCGGCACTGAAAACTTCGCCTTACCATTTGGGCTAACTTCTACTTCTGATCGCCATGCAATACCCAGGCGGGTACTGTCATTAAAATCATAGGTCATCCCCAGGTTTACACCCCAGGATAATTCATTGAAATTAAAATTATCGGCATGTAAGTCAACAAAACCATCTGTCTGCTGAGGTGCGCCTAATAATGAACCAAAATCGACGGCACTGGTTAAGGTAATATCCGCCAGCAATATATTTATACCTGCGCCGATCGATAATTTGTCATTTACTTCACGGGCTATACTCGGGTTGATATTGATGGTTGACATGGAGGTTTCTATGGCATGGTAACGACCCACCCAGGTATCATCATATATAGTTGTTAGGCCAAATGGGGTGGTAACCCCTAAACCAAATTTGGTTGTTTTTCCTAAATCGGTAACCCAGTAAAAATTTCCCACAAACGCAGTGCTACCACCATCATCATCGGCACCACTTAATGGATTACCGGAACCATCAACAGAATCATCATTGGTAAATGAAGAACTTGGCTCAATAATATGGCCAACAACAAGCATCTGTTTATTTTTAAGTTTGGTCATACCCGCCGGGTTAAACCAGATTGTCGATGCATCTTTTGCAATAGCTGCCGCACCTGCATACGCATTTCCCTGACCACTGGCACTGTTTTCAATGAGCTGAAACCCGGATGCCTGTGCTGATGAATGAAAGAAACCGCTAGCGATGGCTGTAGATATTGCCATTGCTGCTACCTTCCTGGTTGATTTTAATTTAGCCAATTTTGCTTTTTTCGACATTTTTTTTCCTTCTTGTTGTTATAGCAAACCTGTTTTTTGATGATAATACGCAAGATTACGTAAGAATCAACGATATTTATAGGATAGTGGTCAATAGAACTAGTTATGCTTTTGGCACGGCCCTGGGCTTACCCTTTTCATCTATCGCAACATAAACCAGACTGGCTTCAGTAACAGCCAAGGTGGAAACAATCCCTTTTTCCATATGTTGAGCATACACTTCAACATGAACCGTAATAGACGTTCTGCCAACCTTAACGACTCTGGCATAACAACTGATCAGGTCACCGGCAAAAACAGGTTTTTTAAATTCAAAGGAATCAACAGCGCGGGTTACGATAGCTCCACCTGCTCGCTCAGCTGCTGGAATACTACCGGCAATATCGACTTGTGACATGATCCAGCCACCGAAAACCGTGCCACCATGATTAAGATCTGAGGGCATCGCCGGCACACGAATTACCGGTATTTGGTTTTCTGGTAAGGCGTCTTCAGACATCATATATAACCCAAAACTTAAGCTTTTTTAATTATTATTAATTAGCACTTTGCCCGATCAATAGCGCACTGATTTTATGCCCGTTTTAAAACAGTTTATTTACGATCTTCATACAAAGCTTCTATTTCTTTCTCAAATTGCTGCATTACTTTAGGCCGCTTAATTTTAAGTGTGGGTGTGAGCAAGCCTCCGTCCACAGTCCAGGGTTCAAGGGTAATATGTGCCCTGCGGATTTTTGCGTAACCGGGGAAATCTTTAAGTCGGGTAGATACACGACTTAATATGGCTTTTTCAACATTTCGTTGTGAAAAAGCATCGGGAGATTCCGGGTGAATATTGAGTGTTACCGCCATATCTGCCCAGGCATCCGGATCTAAAACCAGCACCGCAGAAAGATACGCCCGAGCTTCACCAATAATCATTACCTGCTCAAATAATGAATCCAGTGCAATCGCCATTTCCATATCATTAGGCGGAATTTTTTCACCGTTTGCCAGCACCAGGATATCTTTCAGGCGACCGGTTATATAAACATGGCCATCATCATCGATGCGGGCCTTATCGCCACTTTTTAACCAGCCGTCTTTGGTAAAACTATCTTTTGTAGCTTGCTCATTTTTCCAGTAACCCAACATGGAACAGGGCCCATGACTTTGTAACTCATCATTCTCTCCAATACGAATTTCTGTGTTGGGAATAGCTGTGCCGATACTTGAAGGAATATTATCATCAAGACGATTAACACAAACCACCGGGCTGGACTCTGTTAAGCCATAACCCTGCACCAGGGGTAAACCTAAACCAATAAATAATTTGGCCACATCTTCAGAAAGTGCCGCACCACCACAAATGGCAAGAGTCAGTTCACCACCTAATTTCTCCAGCACTTTGGAAGCAACCAGTTTATCAAGAGTTGGCCAGAGTAAAAGCTTCGGGTGCCAAGCAGCTCGGCCCTGATCACATAAAAATTTTTGCCAACCTACATTCACTGCAGATTTAAATAAAAACTTTGCAATAAACGATTTTTCTTTTAGGCCTTCCTGTATTTTACCGTATACCCGCTCATAAATACGTGGCACAGATACCAGTGTGGTGGGGTGAGCATTTTGTAAGTCTTCACCTAATAATGGAATGGATCGAGCATAGATCACCTCTGCACCCAGAATGATGGGCAGGTAGTAACCGGCTGTTCGTTCGAGCATATGGGACAAAGGCAAAAAAGACAGGAAACGCTCATCAGTCTGCCACTGATCCTGATTACAGGCCGCCGCATCAAAGGCATTAGATAGCATGTTTCTATGCGACAACATAACGCCTTTAGATCGGCCAGTCGTGCCCGATGTATAAACGATGGAGGCTAAATCATCCAGGTTGGTTTCCTTTGTCTGTAACTCGCCACTTAAACCAAACACCCAGTCTGACAATGATTCAAGCTTGCTGTCATCCGGTTCATCTTCTTCAGATATTCGCTTTAAACTGATAATGCGTTTCAGACCGCCTAAATCAATATCAGCCTGAAGCAAGCGATGCCATTGGGGACGATCCTGTACAAATAAAATTTTAATTTCGGCGTGGTTAATAATGTAGGCCACATTATCCGGGCGATCATCGGAGTATAATGGCACGGTAACCAGGCCTAAGCCCAGGGCGGCCTGATCGAATACAACCCACTCACGGCTATTTTTGACCATGATGGCCACTTTATCTCCGGGCTGTAAACCGTCTTTATTAAATGCGACCTGCCAACGGGCAATTTCATTAGCCATTTCCTGCCAGGTGGACACAGTCCACTGTTGGCTGGCTATATCGTACTGCCGATAGGCGGGGGCATCAGGTGTTTTATTTAATCGTTCTCGAAATAAGCCTGGCAGGCTATGCACATCTGACTCTTGAATAAGTTCTTTTTCCATAAATATAACAACCCTGATTTTTGTCAATTAGACGGTATTTTTAATTTTTACTGATTATCACTGCTTTTTTGTTGTTTTGCCAGTTAGGCTTTCATTTTCTTATCATTCATTGTTTTTCAGCTAAATCATAAACCTTATTTCTCCAGCCACCACAATCTCAGCCTTAAACCCGTTTCTGATGTGAAGCCCTTTTCGATATATTGAATCATCCCCTGTGAATCAATAATAAAACTGGCCGGTACAGCTTTTACACCATAAACCTTTGCCCATTCACCATCCTCATCTACAATGACCGGAAGGTTTAAATTTTCTTTTTTAAGATACTCTGCTACCTGGGCCTCACCCTCGCTCCAGGAAGCAATAGTAATGACCTGATAATCTTTAGCAATGTTAGCAATATTAGAATTTTCAAACTGACATATTGGACACCAGGTGGCCCAAAAGTGAACTAAAACCGGTTTAGACTGTTGCTTACGTAAATCAAAGTTTTCACCGTTTAACCTGCTGGCAACAATTACGGGTGCTTCACCCTGAATATTATCCATTGATTGCCAGGTACGAATAGAAAAATAAATCAGTAGTACGAATATTAACTGAATAATTATTCTCACAAATTTATTCTGTTTATAACTATTTCTTATGCTTGTAAAAATACTCATGGTGCCTCTGCGGTAAAAATTGCCCGCAATGGAGCCGGATATCCCTCAATAGTTTTACTACTGTCATGGGGATCTAAAAAATTTTTTAATGAATGAAACTGCATCCATTCGGTTGAGCGTTGCTCCTCAATACTCGTATAACACTCATCAACCAGCTTCACATTTTTAAAACCACAACGCTGCAACCATTTAATCATTGCTTTACTACTAGGAAGAAACCAGACATTGCGCATTTGTGCATATCGGTCTGCAGGCATTAACACCTGAAATTCATCGCCGCTTATAACCAGTGTTTCAAGCACCAGCTCACCTCCGGGCTTTAAGCATTGCCTTAACTGGTATAAATGATCAATGGGTGATTTACGATGATAAAACACCCCCATTGAAAACACCGTATCAAACGCCCTTAAATTATCTGGTATCGCTTCAATCCCTAATGGCAAAACATAAACACCCTCGTCGTTTATAAAATGCTGCACCGCCTGAAACTGCATGACAAACAAGGGAGATGGATCTATACCAATAACGAGTTCTGCCCCCATGCCCCGCATGCGCCAGCCATGATAGCCATTACCACAACCCACATCCAAAATGGTTTTCCCCTTCAGGGGTTTAATTGCAGAAGATAAACGTTGCCACTTTAAATCAGATCGCCACTCCGTATCAATATCTACACCATGAAGATCAAAGGGGCCTTTTCGCCATGGCATCAGTTGCTTTAAAGTGTTTTTTAGATCTGTTTTTTGTGTATCCGATAATGCTTTTTCAGGCTTAACTGTAATTTGAGTTGAATTTAGATCAATCTGCTCTGCTTTAATTTCGGGAAGCTCTTTTAAAGCATTTTTCCACCCGGCTAGTTTACCATAGGTATCATTACATAAACCCTTTTGAATCTGTTCATCTAATATTTCAAGCCACACCTCTAATTCTGTGTCACGCATTAATTCATACAAACGATTAAAATTCATTATTTAATATCTACACTTACTTTTTAAGCGTGACCTTTATTTAATTGCCAAAAAAGACACAAAGTTAAAACATTGAAACCAGACTAGCACTTCAGAAAAACCGGCCTGCTTCAGGCGCGATATGTGCTGCTCCACTGTTTCCGCAATTAATACATTTTCAAGCGCTGTTCGTTTTTGACTAATTTCAAGATCAGAGTAACCATTGGCTTTTTTAAACATATGGTGCAACGATGTCAACCTGTTTTGCTGAGCCATATCTTTAGACTTTATTTTTTCAGACAACACAAAAACACCCCCTTCATTTAAACCTGAATATATATTTTCAATAAGTTTTTTTCGTAACTCCTCGGAGATAAACTGCAAGGTAAAATTCATCACTACTAATGAAGCATTACTTATTTCAACATCACATACATCCGCCTGTTTAACCGTGACCTTTGCCTTGCTTTTGTGCTCAGCAGTTAAAGCACGACATTTTTCAATCATTGCAGAAGAATTATCAACCGCAACAAGCTCCACATTCTCTTTATCAATACCTTGCTGTATTGCTAGTGTAGCAGCACCGAGTGAGCACCCCAGGTCATAACAACGGCTTGCCCGGGTTACAAATGAGTGTGCCAGTACGGGAAACATAGAAAGCAGAGTAGAGTAACCGGGAACTGAGCGCCCGATCATGTCTTCAAACACTTTTACAACAGAATCATCAAAAACAAAGGCCGAAATAGCTTCTCGCGGTTGTGAGTACAACCTGTCCTGATCATTGGGGTTTTGGGTCGTTTTCTTCATTGTGCCTACGGGATTATAAACTTAGGCTATTTTAACAGAATTAAAAGCAAAATATTTAGCGTAAATAAACGCTAAATACGTAGATGGTTTAAAAATTTTGTATACCAGCTGCGCTCCAAACACTGAAAGTATTTTTTATTTGCGTCTTTTGCGTTTATTCGCGGAAAACAGCTTTTGCTTTTAAAAATTCATAAAATTACAGGTCTTCTTTTTACCACGCTAATTTTTTTTAGCTAACTCTTCTTTTAGTTTATCTACATTTACATGACAATTCTCAAGGCTTGTTCTTAACGTGCTAATGCATGCTTCCTGCTCAGACTCCTTACCGGCTCTTCGTGTCATTGCCAGTGCCATTTGCTGAGCCTCATCAGCATCAAATGGCTTTTTCAATACTAACAAATGATCAGAGGGCCCTAATATGTCGATAATATCTACCCATGAATAATCCGAATAGGCTGTGCATATTACGATTTCCATATATGGGTATCGCTCCCATATTTTTGCAATTGTTTTGATACCATCTAAACCAGGCGGCATTCGAACATCCATAAAAACCAATGAATACCCTTCACCCTCAAGCTCAGCTTTTTCTATCATTTTTAACGCTTCTTCACCCTGAAAAGCAGAATCTAGCTCATACCCAATATCTTTAAACCTGGAATTCTGCTCTGTTTTTCCAAACAGACTATCTGCCATGTCTTCCAGATCTCTTCCCGTAGATGCATCTGTCTTCGTTAGTATTTTACGGAAATCCTCATGAATTGATGGGGTATCATCAACGATTAGGATTTTATTATGCTTCATTTGTTTACTCTCTAAGCTAATACTCTAATTCTGGCATGTGTTTATCATTCTCTCGACACCTTCCAACTGATGACTTTTTCTCTTAATTTAAAGAATAGACCTATTTTCAGGGGCTTGCATGATAGAAGACTGTGGATACGGTATATCAGCCCATTTAGCCGACTCGATCAACTTTTATTCAATTAGCTTTGACTAATTATTAATCACCCTTATATCACGATACAAATGTCGTTATTATGCCTCTCGGACATATGCCTGTATCATTAACCGCGTAAATCGAGCTCTAAACTACTATGAATAATTTGCAATATTTTACTTTACACACTCAAGATTTAAGCAATGCTAATGCCGTCAACCAGCAACTCGTAGATGGACTTAACGAATTTATTGATGAAGAGACGACTCGTAAATCACATTACTTTTTTGATCGATATGAAAACATTTACATAGATACAGATAAAATTCCTGCCCTGAAAATAATTATAGAGTCTGTACTAAATTATTCGGCGGAAATCTTAGGCTGTAGGGCAAAGGAACTCAAAGCTGGGCTCTGGTTCAATGTTATGATGCCGGGGGATAAAACCACTTTACACAGACATGATGATTACGATGAATTACTTTCTGCGGTATATTACGTGCAGGTTGCAGAAGATTCTGGCACACTTCACCTCAGGAAAGAACCAGTAGAAATACAGGTTACACCCCGGCAGGGTATGTTTGTTTTTTTTAAACCCGATATGCCCCATGAAGTTACTGAAAATTTAAGTCAGCAATGCCGGATATCACTAGGCATCAATATAGGGCCTGCATAAAAAGGCGCAGAAAAAAACTAATATGAAAAGATCGGCAATTATCTTCTTACTACTTCTCTCATTCATTGGTGGAATTATATGATAAGGAAACTCTTTACCCACGCTTAGTCATATAAGCACAAGCCAGGTTTTCAACAGAAAAACAGATTATATCTGGCAACTTATCTTTGAATACAAAAAGTACCCTGAATGGCGAGAGAATGTTTATGCGGTAGAGAAAATACCACATACAACCGGACATGATGCATGGAAAGAGATTGATGAAGATAGAAATACTACACCATTTCAGTTAGTGGAGTTTAATCATAATTCTTATATTATTATGGAAGAAACCGGCGATACCCATAAAGACTCTGGAAAGTGGCGCTTTGAAGTTAAGGCAAATGAGGATGAAAAATCAACGACGCTTACAATAACTGAAGATCGATTAATACTTGATCTGTTGCCTAGAGTTATTACTCATTTACTAAACGCTAGAACAGCTACAATAGATGCTTATTTTCGTTCAATTGATAATAAAATTACCGGTGATGTGATTCGTGCCAAACAGAAAAAAGCAAACCAGTTGTAATTTGTATTCGTGCGTTTTAGATCTTACATACCGCGAATAAAACGTTGACTTGGACTGACAGATGGATTATTTCATTTCGTTGTGTAGGGTAGATCAAGCAACGCGGATCTATCCTACGACCTGTATTTCTGTGACAAAGTTTTAATGGCTTTAGATAATATTTAGTGCGGATTTAATTATCACTTCCAGCCCGTTGCCTCTGCTACCGCCTTACCTAAATCGGCAGGGGAGCGGGTGATAGTAATTCCTGCTGATTCCAGTGCTTTAAATTTTTCTTCAGCCGTACCTTTACCACCCGCAATAATGGCTCCCGCATGTCCCATGCGTTTTCCTTTCGGTGCCGTACCCCCGGCAATAAATCCCGCCACTGGTTTTGAAACATTTGTCTGAATAAATTCCGCAGCTTCTTCTTCCGCCGTGCCCCCAATTTCACCCACCATCAGAATCGCTTCTGTTTCCGGGTCATCTTCAAAAAGCTGCAAACAATCGACAAAGTTCATGCCGGGTATAGGGTCTCCACCTATGCCAATACAGGTGGTTTGACCAAAACCTAAATCGGTTGTTTGTTTAACCGCCTCATAAGTCAGGGTACCCGAACGGGAAACAATACCCACTTTTCCCGGCATATGAATTTCGCCGGGCATAATACCGATTTTACATTCCCCCGGGGTAATAATGCCCGGACAATTTGGTCCAATTAAGCGTACACAGGCCTGATCAACTGCAATTTTTGCTTCCAGCATATCAAGTGTTGGAATGCCTTCGGTGATACACACTATTAATTCTATGCCCGCATCCACCGCCTCTAAAATTGAGTCTTTACAAAAAGGTGCCGGTACATAAATAACCGATGCGGTTGCCGCAGTATGGTTCACCGCATCACGCACGGTATTAAACACGGGCAAGTCTAAATGTGTTTGGCCACCCTTACCCGGAGTCACTCCACCAACCATTTGCGTACCATACGCAAGTGCCTGCTCCGAATGAAATGTGCCCTGCTTACCGGTAAAGCCCTGGCAAATTACTTTTGTTTCACCATTAATTAATACGCTCATTATGATAACCCTTTAGCGGCTGCAACCGCTTTTTCAGCAGCATTTGTTAGTCCTGATGCAGCAATAATATTCAAGCCACTATTTTTCAACAACGTTGAACCCAGTTGTGCATTATTACCTTCCAGTCTAACGACAATGGGTACTTTTACACCCACTTCTTCTATCGCACCTATAACACCTTCAGCAATTAAATCACAACGTACAATGCCGCCAAAAATATTCACCAGTACTGTTTTAACATTTTGATCAGATAAAATAATTTTAAATGCCTCTGCCACTCTTTCCTTAGTCGCACCACCACCCACATCGAGAAAGTTTGCCGGGTCTCCTCCATGTAGTTTTATTAAGTCCATCGTGGCCATAGCCAAACCCGCACCATTAACCATGCAACCAATATTGCCATCTAATGCAATATAATTTAGATCCCATTCCTTGGCTCGATTTTCTCGCTCATCTTCCTGTGAAGCATCACGCATTTCCATTAATTCAGGTTGTCGATAAATAGCATTATCATCCACATTTATTTTGCCATCCAGGCATAATAAATTTCCTTCTTTAGTCACAACCAGTGGATTAATTTCAACCAATCCCAAATCTTTTTCAATAAATAGTTTAGCCAGGCCCGCAAGCAACTTTGTAAACTGTTTTACCTGATCACCCGACAAACCCAAACCAAAAGCCAGTTTACGACATTGATAGGGCATTAAACCCAGCATCGGGTCAACCGTGGTACGAAGAATTTTTTCCGGTGTTTCTTCCGCTACTTTTTCAATTTCAACACCACCTTCGGTTGATGCCATAACAACAACTCGACGGGTTGCACGATCGATGACCGCACCTAAATAAAGTTCACGCTCAATATTGCAGGTTTCCTCAATTAACACGTGATTAATGGGTTGACCTTTCGCATCGGTTTGAAAAGTCACCAAATTAGTGCCGAGCATTTCACCTGTAAAATGCGCCACTTCATCTCGCTTGTCCGTTAATTTAACACCACCGGCTTTACCACGACCACCCGCATGTACCTGTGCTTTCACTACCCAGCGACCTGTATCTAAGGCGTCAAGTGCTGCGGATACATCCCCCGCAGAACTCACTACGCGATTATTCGGCACCGGCATGCCGTATTGCTGGAACAGATGTTTTGACTGGTATTCGTGTAAATTCATTATTTTTCTCCGTATAAATCAAAATCAAAAGATTTACCGCAAATGAACGCTAAACACGCAAATCAAAAGCTAATTATTGATCTATATTACGCACCGTAGGCGCATTGATAAATTGCGTATATTTGTGTTCATTTGCGGTAAATCTTTTGATTTTTCTTTAACTAGTCATTAACGTTTCTTCTGTACTATATGTATAGCACGATTATCCACTGCCAACGCAGCTTCATGCAATGCTTCCGAAAGAGATGGGTGTGCAAAAATCGTCAATGCAATATCTTCCGCACTGGCACCCAGCTCCATCGCGATCACTGCCTGCGCTACTAACTCAGATGCATGTGATCCCATAATATGCACACCGAGTATTCGATCTGTTTCACCCTGGGATAATATTTTAACCATACCACTGGTATCTCCCTGGGCTTTTGCACGCCCACTGGCTACAAAGGGAAACACACCTGTTTTATAATTTTCACCCGCTGCTTTTAATTGCTGCTCGGTTTTACCCACCCAGGCTATTTCCGGGTGAGTATAAATCACTGCGGGTATCAAATCATAATTTATTGATGCGTGCTTACCCGCAATCAGTTCAGCTACCATCATGCCTTCTTCAGAACTTTTATGAGCCAACATGGGCCCTCGCACCACATCACCAATTGCGTAAACACCAGGCTGTGATGTTTCACATTGATCATTTACATGAATAAAACAACGCTCATCCAGTATCAGTTCAGCTTCTTCATCAAAAATATGATCTGTGTTTGGCTTGCGACCCACGGCGACAATTAATTTATCAAACACCTCACACTGGTCACCTTTTTCATCCTGATAATTTACTTCAACCTGCTTACGTTTTTTGACTGACTTAATATCTGTGCTTAATAGACGTGCATTTAAGCGTATGTCAAGGCCCTGCTTTTTATATAAACGTTGTGCATCTCGAGCAATTTGCTGGTCAGCTGTCGGTAAAAAAACATCCTGGGCTTCAAGCACCACAACCTCGGCACCCAAACGTCTCCAGACACTACCCAGTTCCAGCCCAATAACACCTGCACCAATGACACCAATTTTTTCTGGCACTGAGTCAAATGAAAGCGCACCGGTTGAATCAACAATTAAATTTTCTGTTAGCGGGGCAACAGCTAATTCAATTGAACTGGAGCCACTGGCGATAATAATATTTTCAGCCGCGTAAATCTTTTTATCTGCATCACGAATGACTTCAACTTTTTTATCCGCAAGCAACTTCGCCGTACCTGTTATAGTTTCAACTTTATTTGCTTTTAATAAGGCGCTGATTCCACCTGTTAACTCAGATACGATCTTATTTTTTCTCGCCATCATGGTTTTCAGGTCTAGCTTTAGCGAAGATAATTTAATTCCATGCTCTTCTAAATTATTATTTGCCTGTTCGAATAATTCTGAAGATTGCAATAAAGCTTTAGACGGGATGCAGCCAACATTTAAACAGGTTCCACCTAATGACGAGTCACCCTTTTCATTAATCCAGTTATCAATGCAGGCGGTTTTTATACCTAATTGTGCACAACGTATTGCGGCAACATAACCCGCAGGACCTGCACCTATCACTATCACATCAAAATCAGTAGACATAATCAGACCCCTACCAGTATGCGAGCTGGATCTTCCAGCGCTTCTTTAATGGTTACCAGAAACTGTACTGCTTCTGCACCATCAATTATGCGATGATCATAGGACAGGGCCAGATACATTATTGGTTGCACAACAATTTCACCACTCTCAACCATCGGCCTTTGCTGAATTTTATGCATACCTAAAATACCACTCTGCGGTGGATTAATTATCGGAGTCGATAACATAGAACCAAAAACCCCACCATTGGTGAGCGAGAAAGTACCACCGGTCATATCGTCGATACCCAGTTTATTATTTTTTGCTTTATCAACTAAATCCGCAATTCCTCTTTCTATTTCAGCCAGACTCATTTGGTCCGCATTGCGCAACACCGGCACCACCAAACCTCTAGGCGATGCAACCGCTACACCAATATCAAAAAAGCCATGATAGACAATATCATCACCATCGATAGACGCATTCACCGCAGGAAACCGCTTAAGCGCTTCTATACTGGCCTTAACGAAAAACGACATAAACCCTAGCTTGACATCGTATTTCCCGGCAAATAAATCTTTATATTTATTGCGTAAATCCATAACCGGTTGCATATTCACTTCGTTAAAAGTCGTGAGTATGGCCGCATTATGTTGCGCATCCATCAAGCGCTCTGCAATGCGTGCACGTAATCGTGTCATGGGCACACGTTTTTCTATTCGATCAGCATTTTCCATTTGCTCACCCGGTACATCTGGCGGTGATTTTTGCTCAGTGGAAACCTGCTCAACAACTTCATATTGTGCCGGCGCATGTGTTTTTACTGCGGATTCAACTACAGGGGATTGTTGCATAAATGCCTGGACATCTTCTTTAAGTACGCGCCCATCCTTACCGCTACCAACTATGTCATCTGCATTTAATTTATTTTCTGCAATCATCTTACTTGCAGATGGGGTAATGATTTTTTCAGTCGAAGTTGTTAATGGTTTTTCTAATTCGTTTTCTGCAGCGACTTCTTTTAATGTTGCCAACAACTGGCCGGCCTTAACCACATCGCCCTCTGCCTGATGTAGTTGTGAAACCACACCATCTGCCGGTGCTGGAACCTCAAGCACAACTTTATCTGTTTCCAGGTCAACCAGGGATTCATCACGTTTTATCCGCTCTCCAGATTGCTTTCGCCAGGTAACGATAGTGGCATCTGAAACGGATTCTGGTAGGCCGGGTACTTTCACTTCTATTAACATTGCTTAGTCCTGTTATTCTAGCTTTTACTTAGATTTCTACATACCATGCCCGCTGATCAAATTAAGGCTGGTATTCTTTTATTCCTGTGGTAAATCTAAAGCCTCTCTTATCAATTTTTTCTGTTGTTGCGCATGCACTTTTGCAGAACCAACAGCAGGTGCCGCCGAGGGTTCTCTACCGACATACTCAACCATGCAAGGGTGGTCTAATTTTGCTGCAAAACGGGGTTCAAAATAATCCCATGCCCCCTGGTTTTTGGGTTCTTCCTGGCACCATACTAATTGTTCTGCATTTTTATATTTTTCCAGCACAACATTAAGATTTTCCGCTGGAAATGGATACAGCTCTTCTATACGAATAAGCACCACATGCTTTAACTCAGATTCTCGTCGTTGCATCAATAAATCGTAATAAACCTTGCCGCAGCACATTACAATGCGCTTTACGTCATTTGCTATAACATTGTCAATTTCATCAATCACATTTTGAAATTGCCCGAGGCAAATATCATCCAGTGTATTCACCGCTAACTTATGCCGTAATAAACTTTTCGGTGTCATAACGACTAGCGGCTTTCGATATTTTCTTATTACCTGCCGGCGCAGCATATGAAACATTTGTGCCGGTGTACTTGGCACACAAACCTGAATATTATTTTGCGCACATAGTTGCAGATAACGCTCAAGCCTTGCCGAGGAATGCTCCGCACCCTGCCCTTCATAACCATGGGGAAGTAACATGGTTAAACCACATAAACGATTCCATTTTTGTTCGCCGGCGACAATAAACTGATCGATCACCACCTGGGCATTATTAGCAAAATCACCAAATTGCGCTTCCCATATCACCAGGGTTTCTGGTTCAGCCGTGGCATAACCATATTCAAATGCCAGTACCGCAGCTTCCGATAACAAAGAATCGATCACCAGGAAATTTGCCTGTTCATCATGCATATTTCTTAATGGCACATAAGCGGTGCCATCAATTTGATTATGCCAGACCGAATGTCGATGAAAAAATGTACCTCGACCACAGTCCTGACCCGACAGTCGAACCGCATGCCCCTCAGTCACCAGACTGGCATAGGCCAGGGTTTCAGCAAAGCCCCAATCGATCTCCAGTGCGCCTGCTGCCATTTTATGCCGGTCCAGCATTATTTTTTCGACACGTGCCTGCAACTCAAAATCGGCAGGACGTTTTTCTAATTGTTCACACATCAAGCGCAATGCTTCCATATTTATTGCAGTTTCAACCCCCGCATCCGGATCGGTATTTTCATAGGGGCGCCAGTTAATATGAAAAGCATATGATGAATTTTCATTTTTTAACATTCCGGGCACGACACATTTTCCCGAATCTAGCTCATCACGATAGTCTTCGATCAATTGATTAGCCCGTTCTGTTGAAACAATTTCTTCACGGGATAATTTTTCTGCATAAATCGCCCGTGTACTGGCCAGAGCGCCTATTTTTTTATACATCATAGGCTGAGTGGCAGAGGGTTCATCCGCTTCATTATGTCCGTGCCTGCGATAACAGATTAAATCTATAACCACATCTTTTTTAAAAGCCATGCGGTAATCAAGTGCGATTTGTGTCGCCAGCATAACCGCTTCCGGGTCATCTGAATTAACATGAAAAATAGGTGCACCCACCATTTTGGCTACATCAGTGCAGTAATGTGATGAGCGACTATCCTGAATATTACTGGTGGTAAAACCAATTTGGTTATTCACTACAATATGCAGGCTACCTTTGGTTGAGTAACCTCTTGACTGGGACATCTGTAGTGTTTCCATAACCACTCCCTGCCCGGCAAACGCCGCATCGCCATGAATCTGTATTGGCAACACTTCCACACCCTCAGCATCATTTCTGTGTTCCTGCCTGGCTCGCACGGCCCCTTCAACTACCGGTGCAACTATCTCCAGGTGGGACGGGTTAAATGCAAGCGCTAAATGTATATCGCCTTTTTCTGTGTGCATGTCCGACGAAAAACCCATATGGTATTTAACATCGCCCATGTTATTACCCTGGGATTTAGTGCCTTCGAACTCACTAAATAACTCTGCGGGTGTTTTCCCCATTACATTCACCAGCACATTTAATCGCCCACGGTGCGCCATGCCGATAACCACTTCTTTCATGCCATGGCTGGCTGAACGCTGGATAAGCTCATGTATCAGGGGAATAAGTGTTTCGCCACCTTCAAGTGAAAATCGTTTTTGACCGACATATTTAGTGTGCAGATATTTTTCTAAACCCTCGGCAGCGGTCAGCCGCTTTAGCAGGCTTATCTTTTTTTCTGAACCCAGATTTGCCTTCCCGCGTACAGTTTCTATTCTTTGTTGTATCCAGCGCTTTTCACCAGTTTCTGTAATGTGCATGTATTCTGCACCGATAGAACCACAGTAGGCATCAGTAATAATGTTATAAATTTCTCGTAACGTTGTTTCCACGGGGCCACATAATGAACCCGTTGCAAACACAGTTTCTAAATCTGCTTCACTCAGCTCATGACTAGTTAATGATAAATCGTCAACCGCCTTAGTGTGAGTACGCCCAAGCGGGTCAATATCGGCTTTTTGATGGCCTCGAAAACGATATGCATTAATTAGCTGTAAAACCTTAACCTGCTTACGCTCATGCTCTAAAACCGCTGTGGAAGCTGATTGCACTGGAGGCAGCAGGGTGCCAGTACGCTTTTCAGTTATGCGCCGAAACTGTTCTCTAACATCGGAATGAATAGTGTCTTTAAGTGTGCCATTCACACGGGGCAAGGTGGCGAAATATTCTCGCCAATGGGTATCAACATTATTTGGATTACTCAGGTAGCTCTCATACAAACCTTCCATCCATGCAGCACTACCCGCATCTAACATTGCGTTTTCCCATAAGTCCTGCATTGAAGCTTTGATTTTATCGCTCATATTTCTAACGCTAAAGTTTGGGTAATTTTTATTTTTAATATAGTGTAGTTATAGCGCATTATGCCGAACTCTACTAGATTAGTTTTAGCCTGATGTTGTTATTTTATTTTTATCCTGGAAAAATCAGTTGGGCGCGAAGTGGATGTGCAAGCTTTCGTGATCCAATTGATTATTCCAGGTTTATACCAGGCTGGAAAGGTCATGTTGTTTTAGCAATTCATCTAAGGGTAAAAATAATCGTTCTGGCAACTCATCAAAACCAAACCAGCTCCATTGACTTTCTTCATTTTCAAATACCTTATTTTTTTGTATTTGATATTCTTCAGCAACTACATAAAGCGTTGTCGTGTGCATCTGCCCTGAGAATATATTATTAGTATAGGGGCCAGGGTGAAGACTTTCTATTTCTAGACCTGCTTTTTGCAAACACAGGCGCTTGCTGGCCTGTTCAATAGTTTCACCCGCGTGCAAATAGCCACCGGGGCATTGCCAGCCCATAAATTGATGATCTGTAAACCGCCTACCCAACAACAGTTTTTTATTATGTATAACCAGTGCTGCAACAGATGCGGCAACTTTATTATTCCCTGACACAGTTGCGTCCATCTTTTTTAAGCAGATATAAAGCTTTTTCTGATGTGTCAATTAATCCAGTTAAAGTACTTACACTTTCTCTGTTGGCTTTTAAAAACATGGTTTAATTATCCCTGCTTAAGGACATGTTTATATATACTGACTACGGTTCAGGGCTAAATAAAAAATTCCAGCAACACTCATAGCATCGGTTATTTCGCCGTTCTGGGCCATTTTTAATGCCTCATCAAAGGCTAGTTTTTTTACCTGTATATCTTTTTCCGTTTCTTCAAGCTGTTGCACCCCCTCACTCAACTCCGTTGCCAGATAAACATAGCCCTTTTCATCTGTAATTGAATTTGATGGATGCAAATGTAAAAGTTGAGTTATTTTTGCGGCTTTTAAACCGGTTTCTTCTTCCAGTTCTCGCTGGGCTGTTTTAATTTTATCTTCTTTTTTAGGCGAGCCACCCATGGGTATTTCCCATGACCATTCATTCAGGGTGTATCGAAACTGCCCAACTAGCCAGGTGTTTCCATCCTCATCCAGCGGGATTATACCAACAGCCTGATTTTTAAAACTGACCTTGCCATAAATTCCATTCGCTCCCCCAGGATTAATAACCTGATGCTCTTCAACCTTAATCCAGGCGTTGTTATACACCGGCTGAGTACTCAATGTCTTCCATGGGCTTTCCTTATGGTCGGTCATATTTAATCCTGTTCTTCGTCGACCTCAAGGCCATTTTTATGGGTTTCATTAATGCGAATTAATAACTGTCGAAAAGGTATCACGCTTTCATCCAGATCTCGTATAACCGAGATATAGCGTAAGTCCCCCGTATTCCAGCAATAATCCCCCGACTCCATCAGCTTAAACACATCTTTCAGACTAGACTCAATCTCTTCTATAAAGGGCTTTGTCGCCCCCATACCCTCTTCATCATATTCAATGGATGCTCGCATATCTTCCACTTCATACAATGCATCTTTTAACCATGCCACATACTCTTCTACGGTTCTTGCTCGACGCATGATTACCTCATCTTTTATTTCAGAATTCAATTTACCGGAGCATAGACCGGCCTTTCTGCACTATACCAAAACAGATGAAAAGAAACCTCTTTATTCAAGACCATCAGCCTCAGGGAAGCGGATGCCGAGCAGATGTAGGTATATTTATGACCATTTATGCTCCGTTAACCACTAGAGACATGAGTTGGGAATGCTTGCCTAAGACCGTCACCCGCATGGACGCGGGTGCCGAGCCGCCATGGATGGTTTTACGGCGTGTCTTAGACAAGCGCTCCCAACTCATGTCTCGAACAGTGTGCAATAACCGTTAATCACATTAAAATTGTGATTTAAACATAAACTAATTTCTTTTAATGGGGCAAGGGCAAACTACCAAAATCCGGTATTTATGTTTTTTTGGGACGCTGTCTTTTAGGCCGGGTTTTAAAATTATTAACCCTGGGCATAATCAGGTTATAGGGAACGGCTTCTATTGCACCATATTCTTCGATGGCTCTACTCATTATTTCTGCAATATCCTCCACAGACTCTATCGACTCATCCTTAAAGAGTAATGCCTGCATCCCCAGCATACCCCCATTCTGGACCTTAATTTCCTTATTATGGGGCAATGGGCCATCAATATTAATTTTGAAAATAAAGCGGGTTTGCTGGCGCAGGTGATCGAGAAATGATTTGCAGTTAAGTTGCATTACCGAGTCTGTACAGCCCACCCCATGCCTGTCGGCCAGACGGAACATATGCTGATAAGCACATTTGCACTTTAATGACAGTATGCCTTTCTCAAATGCACAGGGAGCGGTATTAATTCGCTCATATACCTGACGGTAACTATCTTCGTCCATTGTTAATACTACTTCTCATGCTCCATAACAATTGGCTTGTCACGTTTTTCCATGAGCATTTCTTCTGCCGCCAGCTGGTTATCTGCAAATATCACTTTGATCTCAGCCGTATCGGACTCGGCCTGCTCGGCTCGAATACCACGGGCGAAATTTTTAGCCTCTTTAAACTTTTCAAAGGTATTAATCAGCTCAAGCTGCTTTAACATTGCCAGCTCTGCTGACGCTACTTTATAGACGAAATATGGCATATAAACTCACAATAACTTAGTAAAATTGTCAGGTATCATATCAAATACTAATATAGGGGTAAATTACTCTTCTGAAGCAGGTATAATCAAGCTAATATTTTAATCCACAGGTCATATGGTAGTTTTATGGATAGCGATTTAAAAAAAGAACTCGATGTATTAGTCACCCTGCGCAAAGTCATCTCCAGCGTAGTTCGTGAAATAACCCCGGAACCGGGCATGAAACACCCCCTCAGCGAAGCAACAATGGAAGATGTTCGCCAGGGCTTTATTCTTATTGCTGCCCGCGAGAAGGAAATATCTGATGCTATGGGCAAGCCCAGCCTGCACCGGCCTTTGTACAAAGGGGATACACCGAAAACAAATGTGGTTCAATTACATGGTTTAACTTCTAAAAAGGATGAAGATAAAGAGTAAGAGCCGCATTAAGGTTAAGTGAACAGGCGACATCTAAAAATTTTTGCTTTTGACTTACATCTATACTTATAAATAACACAATAAAAACAGGATCTATTCCTTGTCCAGTCTCCCCACCAAAGGCGACATCTGGGGTGGGCTATCAGCCTCCGCTGTGATGCTGCCCCAGGCTACCGCATTCGGCATTGCGCTTTGGGCACCCTTTAGTCAAACCCCCGCCACCGGGGCCATGGCCGGCATTATTACCGCCATCTCCCTGTGCTTTTTCTCTGGCCTGAGTCGGGGCACCACTGGCATGGTTAGCTCTCCCACCGGCCCAACCATGGTACTGGTTGCAGGAGCCTTAGCCAGCCTGAGTGCCCGTGGCTATTCTGGTGCAGAGCTATTTATTAATATTGCTTTCATGCTGCTCTTAAGTGGTTTTCTGCAAATTTTAATTGGCCTCTCGAATGGTGGCCGACTAATTAAGTTTATCCCCTATCCGGTGGTCGCGGGCTTTATGACTGGCTCTGGGATTTTAATGATTAATTCGCAGATTATGATGCTGGATTTAATGTCGATAGACTTACAGTCAGTTAATTTTATCTGGCATGAAACCCTGTGGATACCCTCACTAACGGCCCTGGTCACCTTTGTGGCAATGACCATTTTACCTAAATTTTTTCCTGCAATCCCCGGCACCGTATCCGGTCTTATTACCGGCACCCTGGTTTTTCATTTACTCAATAAACTTATGATGCCTGATTTCCCAAGCGATTACTCTGGCGATTACCCTGGCGAATGGCTTGTTGGACGCTTACCCGATATCACCAGCATACAACTCATTATTCCCTTATCAGTTGAGAATATTCCCTGGTTAATTATTTTACCCATTAGTCTGGCACTAGCCGTGTTATCGTCCCTGGACAGTTTACTCACATCCGTTGTTGCCGATGTGACCAGCACCGATCGTCACAATGCAAAACGCGAACTCATCGGGCAAGGTATTGGCCAGATGCTTGCCTCCCTGTTTGGCGGCATTGCCGGTGCGGGCACAACCGGCGCAACCATTGTCGCTATCAAATCAGGTGGGCGTTATTGGGCCGCTATTTTTAGCGCATTTACATTTGTTTTAATTATTGTTGTGCTAGGCCCCATTGCCGAACTTTTACCCATTAGTGTTCTGGCAGGCATTATTTTGCACGTCGCCATTATGGGCATGCTGGAAAGGGATATTTTACTGTGGTTAAAAAATCCACGTAACCGAATGGATGCAATGACCGCCATACTGGTTACCGGTGTCACTGTTTTTTATGACTTAATGATTGCGGTTGGCATAGGTCTGGTGCTCGCAACCTTTCAATTTGTACGCGCACAAATTCTTTCACCCGTTGTGCATCGCCGCTCCACAATTGCACAGCACCCATCGCTACGCAGACGCAATCAGCAGCACCGAAACTTATTAAAAGATCATGCGGATAAAGTTTTAATATATGAATTAAAGGGAAATTTATTTTTTGGCACCGTAGATAAATTGTTTGAAGAATTCAATTCTGATTTACATCATCCGGTACAAATCATTCTGGATATGGCTCGTGTTCAACAGGTAGATTTAACCGCGGTAAAAATGTTTCAGCAAATGGCTGATCACCTACACAAAGTCGATGGTGAGCTTATTTTTACTAATGTTAGAAAGGGCAAAGGCTTAAACAAAAAAGTCGCCAAAACACTAAGACTAATAAGCCCACATCACAGTGGCAATTATCCAGTACACACATTTATTGATGCTGATGAGGCTATTGAATATGCGGAGAATAAACTCCTTGAATCTTTAGGTGAAGAACTAAAAACGTCTGCGAAAATTGAGCTGGCCGAAAGTGATCTCTGTCATGGATTTGACACAGACACACTCAACATACTTCAAGCAAACATGAAACCCATATCATTAAAATCCGGTGAAAAACTTTTCAAAACAAATGATATTGGCACGGAATTATTTGTCGTAATTGAGGGGGAAATTGACATTCTTTTGCCCTATGGAAAAAGACACTACAAGCGGCTCGCCAAGTTTGGACCCGGTGCATTTTTTGGAGAAATCGTTTTTCTAAAACCTGGCCCAAGAACCGCTGATGCAAAAGCCATTAAAGATACTAAACTTTTAATGCTGGATGAGTATGGTTTCGAGACCTTAAAAACCAATAATTCGCAGGCTGCAATAAAACTGGTGATAAGACTTGGGCGAGAGCTTAGTGATCGATTGAGGTGGTCGGATACGGAGTTGCGTCGGCTTTCTGATTAAGGTGTGGTTGTTAATTGTTAGTTTAATATAATCTTACTTGTCTTATAAGGTTGTGGTTATTTGGGACTTTATTTTATGCTTTTTAGTTTTGGATTATATTCGCAAGCCACTGGCTTCATGGGAACTTGAATTCTGTGTAGTCGCCTCTCTGGCGACTTACTTTTCTTTCAACAGCGAAAGAAAAGTAAGCAAAAGAACGCCGTCCTTTACTCGCTTGTTCTCATTAAAAAGCGAATGAGAATTCCCGAAAATTGTTCATAAGGCTTCCAGTAGCACCCTAACATGTTAGTTCAATACTCTTTTACCGGGTCGTCCCGGTAAGCCGTCCAGGCTTATCGGAACTCCCAAATTAATTATATTGGCACATCCCTGTGATTTTGCCCCTACAGGTATACAATTTTCGGCAAGCTCCAGAGGAATTAAAAATCAAAACCGATATAAAGCCTGAGTGACAAAAGAAAACTTCCCGCTATCATGATCTGCTTTTGCTTTTAAAGCTTTTGACTTTCTCTCCCCATTACACAAGCTGATGAGTGAGTAATTTTTGTGGGGCTTTCTGCGAGGATGTTTGAGCGAATTTGCTTTTTAATTCGTGAGTTCCGCAGCAGCCACAAAAATTGGGAGTGAAGAAGGCACTTTTATTTTGCTTTTTAAA